>AZIG01007119.1_pt1 | contig 154282 bp, 122 predicted proteins | sample 359071 | NCBI WGS metagenome assembly AZIG01 (sample SAMN02429714, study PRJNA222667) | marine sediment metagenome | biome: Sediment sample; isolation source: enrichment culture of sample MGS-AQ(UA) from oil contaminated terminal site... | place: Jordan: Aqaba | collected 2011-05-15 | depth 18 m m | reverse complement strand
TCTGCTTGTAAGGCAGATGCTCTCCCAGCTGAGCTAATCACCCTTGTTCGCGCTGCGAAGTGGGCGCCATTCTATGGATTGGGCCGAGAGTGTCAACGGCTTTTTTCAGAAAATTGATCGTTTGCCTAGAAAATGGTCGATATGTCTAAAACTTGGGCAAAATGAGAGGGATTAGCATCAAATATCAAAATTCGCGCCACAAACCACAACACAGCTTAGTAGCTTGAAGATTGGAGCTGGACGCTGTCACCCAGCTTCTAGTGCCTCAATCTTCGCTTTAGCCTCTGCCAGGCTGAACTGACCCGGCAGTAACTGTCCATTGGGCTTGGCAAGTAAGTAGTGATGCACATCCAGCGCCCAAGTCTGTCGGTTCAACTCCCCCTCCTCAATAATGGAGTAACCTGTTTTCCCCCAGGCTATCGCGTTACCAATCATCTCTCCGCCTCACCAATCACACGGGCAAGTATAATATCGGCCAAATCATCCAGACTCAGCGGCCCCTCGCGGTCAAACCAATTTGGCGCCCAACCGGTCATCCCTGTCAGCAAACGCCGCATAATGAAGGGATCAGTGGTAAAAACCCCCTCTTTATGTAGGCGTGTTAGCACATCCAGCCACAGTTGCTCGTAGATACCGCGCAACTTTAGTGCCCTGGCTTGCTTATCCTCACTCAGGCAGCGCCACTCGGTGACCATCACCGTCATTGCCTCGGCAGTATCGCCCACAATGGACTGTAACTCCGCTCGGATCAGCGCTCGCAATTGCTCCTGCCCCGTGCTGTGGGCGACCACCGCCTGACGCAAACGCTCAGTATTGAAGTGGATTACCTCTTCCATCACGGCATAGAGGATATCCTCTTTGGTTTTAAAGTGATGAAAAATAGAGCCGCTCTGGATCCCAACTGATGCCGCAATATCGCGGACAGTGGTACGGTCGAACCCCTTATCCCGAAACAGATGCGCCGCCGCGCTGAGCAACCGCCCACGAGGAGAATCATCAATTCCATGAATTGCCATTAAACCAGCCATTGCTTACCCCTATCATTAACGCACACATTATCCCGCTTACGCGCGGGGGGCAGCAAGGCAGGAGCAGGAGAACGTGAAACATTAAAAAACGCAGCCCTGAAATCAGGCAGACACGCTCCCATCCTCAGAGAGTGAATCGCGGCGCATGAAGTCAATGCCTGGCAGCCAACCCAGACCATGATTCAACTTTTCACTTCCAACTGCTGTTCTCGTCCTTTACAAACCAAGCGCTTGCTTGGTAGCTTACGAGACCATGAATTCACACGCAAATGGAGCCACCATGACAAAGCCTGTTCGCATCGGCTGTGCCGCCGGATTCTGGGGCGATACCAACAGTGCTGCTTTCCAGCTCGTCCACCAAACCGAGTTGGATTATTTGGTGTTCGATTATCTCGCTGAGGTTACTCTGTCGATCATGGCCGGGGCACGGATGAAAGATCCCAATGCCGGCTATGCCCATGACTTTGTCACTAACGTGATGACCCCCCTAGCAAAAGACATCAAGGCAAAAAACATCAAGGTTGTCAGCAATGCTGGCGGAGTAAACCCGCGCGCCTGTCGGGATGCCTTGGAAAAAGCCTTTGCTGCTGCTGGCGTGGAAATGAAAATCGCCCTAGTAGAAGGAGACGACCTAAACAGCCGCCGCAACGATTTTGCGGCTGTCACCGAACTGGATAGTGGTGCTCCCCTGCCCCCCATGACAGTCACCATGAACGCCTACCTGGGCGCTCTGCCCATCAAGGCGGCGCTTGACGCCGGTGCCGACATTGTACTCACCGGGCGCATTGCCGACTCCGCCGTCGTACTGGGCCCGCTGATGCACGAGTTCAACTGGTCCACCGAGGATTACGACAAACTGGCCCAGAGCTCCCTTGCCGGCCACGTGATTGAGTGTGGCGCGCAATGTACCGGTGGCAATTTCACCGACTGGCGTGAAGTCCCTGACTTCCACAACATGGGCTTTCCGGTGGCCGAGTGCCATGAGGATGGGCACTTTGTGATTACCAAGCCTGCGGACACCGGAGGGCTTGTCACCTGCGCCACCGTCGGCGAACAAATTGTTTACGAAATTGGCGACCCTCGCGCCTATTTACTGCCCGACGTGGTCTGCGATTTTACCCAAGTAAAACTGGAGCAGGTCGGCGAACACCGGGTTAGCGTCTCTGGCGCCTTGGGCCGCCCGCCCACCGACAGCTACAAAGTGTCCGCCACCTACCCCGATGGCAACCGCATTACGGCCTCATTTTTAATGGGCGGCATTGATGCTCCAGAAAAAGGCCAGGTCGTCGCCGATGCCATTCTTAAGAAAGTGGCCGGCCTGTTTGAAAAACAAGGTATGGCCCCGTTCCGCGACACCAATGTGGAAATACTTGGCAGTGAAACGACCTATGGTGCCAACGCCCGGCGTGCCGACACCCGTGAAGTGGTGGTAAAAATTGCCGCTCTGCACGATGACAAGAAAGCCCTTGGCCTGTTTGCCCGGGAAATAGCCCAAGCAGCCACTGGCATGGCTCCTGGTCTATCCGGCCTAGTCGGTGGTCGCCCAAAACCATTCCCCCGCATCCGTCTGTTCTCCACTTTGGTGGATAAGAATGCGGTCACCGCAAGCATTGATCTGGAAGGCAAATCCCACCCCGTGGACATTCCCACAGGCCAGATCTTTGACGCCAGCGCTCTACCAAAGGATAGCGATTATGGTACCGCTAGCGGCGACATCACCGTGCCGTTGATCAAATTAGCTTGGGCCCGTAGCGGCGACAAGGGCAATCACGCCAATATCGGAGTGATTGCCCGCAAAGCGGAATACCTGCCCTACCTGAACGCCGCCCTCAGCGAACAGGCGGTCGGTCATTACATGCAACACGTACTTGACCCGGACACAGGCAGCGTTCATCGCTGGTCCATGCCCGGCATGAATGCCTTCAACTTCCTGTTGAAAAATGCCTTGGGCGGGGGAGGTATCGCGTCGCTGCGTATTGATCCGCAAGGTAAAGCATTTGCCCAACAGTTACTGGATATGCCTATCCCCGTCAGCCAGACCATCGCCGACGCAGTGAGCAAGTAATTTTGATTGTAGCGCGCTGCCTGCAGCCAATGCAGGTTAGCGCCTTTAGGATTTCAAGGATTAGATAATGTCATACCGTTCTGTTTTTAGAGAAAACCTGTTCGCCGGCCAAAACATCATTGTTACCGGCGGCGGCTCCGGCATTGGCCGCTGTACCGCCCATGAACTGGCCGCACTCGGCGCTCGAGTCGTGCTGATCGGTCGCAAGCAGGAAAAACTCGATGCGGTGGCGGCGGAAATTGCCGAAGACGGCGGACAAGCGCTGGGGTTTTCTTGCGATATCCGTGATGAAGAGGCAGTCAAAGCCACCGTGGCCGAGGTCTACAAAGCCGTAGACGTGGTCCACGGTCTGGTCAACAACGCCGGGGGCCAATTCCCTTCACCTCTGGCTATGATCAGCCAAAAAGGCTGGGAAGCCGTGGTGCGCACCAACCTCACTGGCGGCTTTCTGATGGCCCGGGAAGTGTTTCTTCAGGGCATGAATAAAAACGGTGGTGCCATCGTTAATATCGTCGCCGACATGTGGGGCGGCATGCCGGGCATGGGGCACTCCGGCGCCGCCCGCGCCGGCATGGTTAACTTCACCCAAACATCCGCCTATGAATGGGGTAGCTGCGGTGTGCGCGTCAATGCAGTCGCTCCTGGCTGGATCATGTCCAGTGGCATGGACACCTACCCTGAAGGCTTCAAGGCAACGCTTAAGACCTTGCGCGCCGCCGTACCCCTTCAACGCATGGGCAATGAAGCGGAAGTTTCCGGCGCGATTTGCTTTTTACTCAGCGACGCAGCTGCCTTCATCAGTGGCGACACCCTACGTATTGATGGCGCTGCCAGCCAGGGCAACGTGGCGATCTTCCCACTGCCCGCCCACGACAAAAGCAAACCGTTCGATGGTTTCCACCGCGCCACCACCCCGGACGTTTTCAAGGATCTCTAATGGCCACTCTCGACAGCGCAATTGACCCCAACAGCGAAGAATACCGCCAAAACCGTGAGGCTCTGCTTGCGGCGATAGAAGAGTTCCGCGCCATCGAACAGGCCGTAGTCGATACCGCGGAAAGCAAACGGGCAAAATTTGAAAAACGCGGCCAACTGCTTCCTCACGAGCGTATTTCCAGGCTGCTGGACGCCGGCTCTCCGTTTTTGAGCCTTATGAACCTGGCCGGCTACCAAATGCACGATGACAAAGACGGCACCGAAGCAGGCGGCGGCACTATTGCCGGCATCGGCTATGTATCCGGTGTGCGGTGTTTGGTCACGGCATCTAACTCGGCCATCAAGGGCGGCACCATTTCTCCCTCTGGTTTGCACAAAACCCTGCGTCTGCAACGCATCGCCCTGGAGAATAAACTACCGGTGGTAAGCTTGGTGGAATCCGGTGGTGCGAACTTGAATTATGCCGCAGAAGTATTCGTGGATGGCGCCCGCACCTTTGCCAACCAAGCGCGCTTGTCCGCCGCGGGTATCCCCCAAATCACCGTGGTTCATGGTAACGCTACCGCCGGTGGCGCCTACCAACCAGGCTTGTCTGATTACGTGGTAGTGGTTCGCGAACGCGCCAAGATGTTCCTGGCCGGCCCGCCACTACTGAAAGCCGCTACCGGAGAGATTGCCACCGACGAAGAACTGGGTGGCGCAGAAATGCATGCGGGTACTGCCGGCACCGCCGAGTACCTAGCGCAATCCGATGCAGACGGTATTAGCCAGGCTCGTGATCTGGTGAAACTACTGGGCTGGCGCCGAGCGGCCGCGGACACTCCCGAACATGAAGAACCGAAATTCCCACCCGAAGAACTGCTCGGTGTGGTCCCTTGCGATGCCAAGAAACCCTACGACGTGCGCGAAATCATCGCCCGCATCGTTGATGGATCCCAGTTTTTAGATTTCAAAAACGAATGGGACAGCGCCACCGTCTGCGGTTGGAGCACCATCGAAGGCAAACCCGTGGGCATTATCGGCAACAATGGCCCCATTACGCCCCGTGGCGCAGCCAAGGCCGCCCAGTTTATCCAACTTTGCGACCAAACTCGCCGGCCCTTACTGTTTCTTCACAACACCACAGGCTTCATGGTTGGTACCGATGCAGAACAGAACGGGGTCATAAAAAACGGTTCGAAAATGCTGCAAGCTGTGGCCAATGCCCGAGTACCAAAAATTTCTGTGGTGGTGGGCGGCTCCTACGGCGCCGGCAACTACGCCATGTGTGGCCGCGGGCTAGACCCACGCTTCATCTTTGCTTGGCCCAATTCCAAAGTGGCGGTAATGGGCGGCCAACAAGCCGGCATGGTGTTGCGCATCGTGGCCGAGGGCAAACAACGGGCCAACGGCATTGAGCCCGACCCGAAAGTTCTCGACATGCTGCAACAAAGCACCGCCCAGAAACTCGACAGCCAGTCCACTGCCCTATACGGCACCGCACGCCTCTGGGACGACGGCATTATCGACCCACGCGACACTCGCCGGGTAGTAGCTTATGCACTGGACATCTGCGACGACGCCGAACAGCGCCAGCTCCACCCGAATTCATTCGGTGTGGCAAGACTTTAAAAACAGTTGAAGGTCCAGAGCCGCGACCGAGGGGCTACAGGAATGCAGAGGCCCACCTTTTCCGCACACAAAGTGTGCGGCGCGGCTCCAGTTAAGCAGCCAATCGACATGGCACATTGGCGTTTCAACGTTGAACGTTAAACTCAAACGATAAACATAACGAACACAACAGGGAGCTTCCCATGCAATTCACTCAAGAGCACGAAGAACTTCGCCGTACCGTCCGCAATTTTGTCGACAAAGAACTCAACCCCCATGTTCGCGAATGGGAAGATGCGGGTCGTTTCCCCATTCATGAAGTCTTCAAAAAAATGGGCGACCTGGGGTTGCTCGGGGTGACCAAACCGGAAGAATTTGGCGGCATGGGACTGGACTACTCCTACGGCATGGTAATGAGCGAAGAAATGGGTCGCGTTCATTGCGGCGGTGTCCCGCTTGCAGTCGGCGTGCAAACCGACATGGCCACCCCTGCCATCGCCCGCTTTGGTTCTGATGAGCTACGTCGTAACTATCTGGCACCCGCCATCGCCGGTGACATGGTGGCCTCCATTGCCGTCTCCGAACCCCACGCTGGTTCCGATGTGGCCGCGGTAAAAACCACTGCGGTTAAAGACGGTGACGACTATGTGATCAACGGCACCAAAATGTGGATCACCAATTCGCCCAGCGCGGATTTCTTCTGCCTGCTCGCCAACACCTCCGACGGCAAACCCCACGTCAACAAGTCTTTGATCGTGGTGCCAAAAGACGCAGGCGGCATTACCGTGGACAAACCGCTGAACAAGCTGGGCATGCGTTGCTCGGAAACGGCCCAGGTATTTTTCGATAACGTGCGCGTCCCGCAACGCAACCTGATTGGCCAGGAAGGCATGGGCTTCATGATGCAAATGATGCAGTTCCAAGAAGAGCGCTTGTTTGCCGCAGCCAACAGCCTTAAGGGCATGGAACACGTGATCGATGAAACCATCGCCTACGCCAAGGATCGTAAGATTTTCGGCATGCCGCTGATTGATAACCAGAGCGTGCATTTCCGCCTTGCCGAACTGCAAAGCGAGGTCGAATCTCTGCGTGCCCTTACCTATCGCGCCTGCGAAATGTATGTGAACGGCAAGGATGTATTACAACTTGCGTCCATGGCAAAACTGAAAGTGGGCCGTCTAAGCCGTGAAGTGGCCGACAGCTGCCTGCAGTATTGGGGCGGTAATGGCTTCATGTGGGAAAACCCCGCAGGCCAGCTTTTCCGTGATGGCCGCTTGGGTTCCATCGGCGGCGGCGCCGACGAAATCATGCTCGGCATTATCTGCAAGACCATGGATATCCTGCCCGGCAAAAAGAAGTAACAGCCGGACAGCACCACTCTGATCCGTAGGAGCGTCGCTAGCGGCGTGATTGCGAACGTATCGGGCCATCCCGTCGTTTGGCGCGCTTCTACAAAAAAACGAGGTCAAGCATGAGCCTACCCAGCACTGAAACCTTGCTAACAAACCAGGACGGCCCGGTTCTGCATATCACGCTGAATCGTCCCGACAGCCGTAACGCCATGAGCCTGACCATGGTGAATGAACTCATGGCGGTGTTTGAGAGCGTGGCCAACGACACCAACATTCGCGCCATTGTTCTGCGCGGCACTGGCGGCCACTTCTGTGCCGGTGGAGATATCAAAGATATGGCGGGCGCGCGCCAGCAAGCCGCCAGCGGTGACAACAACGCTTTTCAGACATTAAACCGCCGCTTCGGTGAAATGATTACCCTGGCTAACCGTCAACCGCAGGTAGTGATCACAGTACTTGAAGGCGCCGTACTGGGTGGCGGCTTCGGCTTAGCGTGCATTTCAGACGTTGCCCTTGCCAGTGCGAACGCCACCTTTGGCCTGCCTGAGACCGGGCTGGGGGTAATCCCTGCCCAGATTGCCCCCTTTGTGGTGGAACGTATAGGCCTGACCCAAGCGCGCCGTTTGGCGTTGACTGGAGTGCGTTTCAAAGGCGACGAAGCACTGCGACTCGGCATCGTCCATGAAGTGGCAGCCGACAGCGAGGCGTTGACCGCAGCACTGGAGAACACCCTCACGGCCGTTCGCCGCTGTGCACCACACGCCAATAGGGTGACTAAGGAACTGGTCCTGAACGTGGGCCATATTCCTATGAACACCCTACTAGACCAGGCCGCCACCGACTTCGCCGCTGCCGTCAACAGTGAAGAAGGCCGCGAAGGCACCATGGCGTTCGTACAGAAACGCCCAGCAACCTGGAATCAATGAACATTTGATTTACCACAGGAGGCACAACGTGTTCATAGCGAGCCGTGGGCCGATAACAAGGCTTCGGCATCCCCAAAGCGTGTCCATCTTGGCCGCAACGGGATCAGGTTGTGTTTCTCTGTGAACGCTGTGGTGGAAAGCATCATAACCACCAAGCCCAATACCGGTAAGGAACTCCCATGAGCTTTGAAAAAATTCTGATTGCCAACCGCGGCGAGATTGCTTGCCGGGTGATAGCCACCGCCCAATCGCTCGGGTATCGCACCGTGGCAGTCTATTCTGAAGCAGATGCAGGCGCCCGACACACGGCCTTGGCCGACGAAGCCGTTTGCATTGGCCCGGCCTTGGCTAGTAGCTCCTATCTGAATATGGATGCCTTATTGGCTGCCTGTAAGCAAACAGGGGCCGATGCAGTACACCCCGGTTACGGCTTCCTCTCCGAAAACGCCGCCTTTTCCAAAGCCTGCAAAGACGCAGGCATTACCTTTATCGGGCCCGATGAAGCGGCCATCCAATTAATGGGTTCCAAACGACTCTCCAAGATTGCCATGCAGGAAGCAGGGGTTCCCTGTATTCCCGGCTATCAGGGAGAAGAACAAAGTGACGAAAGACTGCAACAGGAGGCCGAGCGCATCGGCCTACCACTCATGATCAAAGCCAGTGCCGGCGGCGGTGGTCGTGGCATGCGCGTGGTCACCGATGCGAGCGACATCAGCGCGCAGCTGAAAAGTGCCCGCCAAGAAGCCAAAAGCGCCTTCGGCAGTGACGAACTGATTCTGGAGCGGGCGGTGTTGCAGCCTCGTCATGTGGAAATCCAGGTATTCGGTGATCGTCATGGCAACGTAATCCACCTAGGAGAGCGTGATTGCTCCGTGCAACGTCGCCACCAGAAAGTGGTAGAAGAAGCGCCCTCCCCTGCGGTAGACGAATCCCTGCGTCAGCGTATGGGCGAGGCCGCGGTTCAGGCCGCCAAAGCTTGCCAGTATGTTGGTGCCGGCACGGTGGAGTTCCTGCTTGCTCCGCAAGGGGATTTTTTCTTCTTGGAAATGAATACGCGCCTGCAGGTAGAACACCCGGTCACCGAGCTGGTCACTGGGCTGGATCTTGTAGCGTGGCAGATCAAGGTCGCTCGAGGCGAGGCCCTGCCGCTGACTCAAGATCAGGTACAACTGACCGGACATGCAATGGAAGTCCGCCTCTACGCCGAAGATCCAGCGCAAAATTACATGCCACAAACGGGGCCGATTCTACGCTGGCAGCCCGCCAGCGGTGACGGTATTCGTGTTGACCACGGCCTAATGGAAGGCACCGAAATTGGCAGCCATTATGACCCTATGTTGGCCAAGATTATTGCCGTGGGTGACAGCCGCGAAGACGCCCGCCGCCGTCTTATTCGTGCCGTGCAAGACACCACCTTGATGGGCGTAAACGATAACCGCGAATTCCTGGCGGCCATCCTTGCTCATCCCGTTTTTGCCCGTGGCGATGCCACCACCGCGTTCATCGGCGAAGACTTTGCCGACGATAGCAGCCTGGCCGGCAGCGCCCCTGACAAAACCCTATGGGCACTGGCCGCACTGCATCACTGCCGCAGTGAAACACCCAGTGACGACTTGCGCGGTTGGCACTCCAGTACGCTGGGCGCTCAACCCGTCGTACTTCGCAGCGGAGAGCATAAGCAAACACTCTATATTCGTTATGAAGGCGAACAAGTCCACGTTACGTTTAGTACCGAGCCTGACATTCTTACCCTGACACCGCTAACGGGTGATCGGATAGCCGTGAACGGCGTAGAAGTGACCGCCAGCGTGCTGCAAGATGGCAATCAATATTGGCTGCAAAGTCAGGGCCGCACGGCCTGTTTCAGTGATGATACCCACACCGCCGCCGACAGCAGCGAACAAGCGGGCTCTGGCCTGATCCGTGCTCCCATGGATGGCGCCATTATCGACATTAGCGTCAAGCCCGGCGATACCGTGAGCAAAGGCCAAGTGTTAGTGATCATGGAAGCAATGAAGATGGAACACAGCCTAAAGGCAGACTGTGACGGCACTATTGAAACACTGGATCTGAGCGTCGGCAATCAAGTAAAACGCCAGCAGTTGTTGGTTACGGTCACGCCAGATGTCGGTTAGTTTAGTAACAATTTGCCGACGGAAAAGGACACTGCATCGTGATCCAATAATTTACACTGGGGTAAGTTGTGCCATAACACCCAACTCATTACCCGAGCATAACCAGCATGCAGGGCGCTTGCCCTGCTCTAATGCTGCGGTTAAGGTAAGCGCCCGCTTGCCAACACTGGGTTCCCGGCTTTTCGGGGCCTTCCAAGAACAGACAATGGAGATCCTATGAGCAACGCCGACATCATCACGTTGCCCAAGCTTCTGTCCAAGATCCCAGAGGTGATCACTCATCTTCCCGGCCTGATCAAGGGCTCAAAGCTGACGAAAATCACCGATACCAGCAAACCATTGGGGCTGGGCGTTGCCATTGAGCGCGCCACCAGCATGAACCCTAATGGTGCTGCCGTGATCTACGAAGACACAGAACTTACCTATAAGCAGTTTAACGCCTGGGCTAACCGGCTGGCAGACTACCTGGCCTCTATCGGCCTGAAAAAAGGCGATACCATTGCGGTCAATATAGAAAATCGCCCCGAGCTGCTTGCCACCGTTGTCGCCTGCGCTAAACTCGGCGTCTGTGCGGCCCTTATCAACACTTCCCAACGGGGTAAAGTGCTGATCCATAGTTTCAACTTGGTGAAGCCCAAAGCTGCCATTATTGGTGAAGAACTGGTTGATGCCGTGGAAGAAGTTCGCGGTGATCTGGACCTTAAAGACAACTTCTTCTGCTTCGCAGATCAGAACACCTTAGATAACCCCGGTGACGTACCGAGCGGCTACAAGAATCTGGCCAGCGAAAGCCGTGATTGTTCCAGCGAGAACCCCGCGTCCACTAAGCAAACCTTCTTGCGTGACCCGTTGTTCTACATCTACACCTCCGGCACTACCGGCCTACCCAAAGCGGTTGTCTTCAACCACGGCCGCTGGGAAAAAGCCTATGGTGCTTTCGGTTTCTCTGCCTTGCACCTGACCAAAAATGATCGTATCTACACTACCCTGCCGTTTTATCATGCCACCGGTATGGTGATCTGCTGGTCCTCGGTCATCGCTCCGGCTGGCGCCGTTGTCCTTGCACGTAAATTCTCCGCCAGCGGTTTCTGGGACGATATTCGACGCCACAACTGTACCGCTTTCGGTTACGTGGGTGAGCTGTGCCGCTATCTGCATGAACAGCCAGAAAAACCCACCGACAAAGACAACAAGATCCACACCATTGTAGGTAATGGTCTGCGTCCGAGCATCTGGAAAGACTTCAAGGATCGTTTCGGCATTGAGCGGGTGGCAGAGTTGTATGCGTCATCTGAGGGCAACGTAGCGTTCACCAACATATTCAACTTTGACAACACCGTTGGTTTCTCCCCTGTGAGCTACGCCATTGTCAAATACGACAAAGAACGTGACGAACCGGTGCGCGATAGCAAAGGGCACATGACTAAAGTCGGCAAAGGCGAAGCGGGTCTAATGCTCGGTGAAATCACCGACAAGACTCCTTTCGATGGTTACACCGACCCAGAAAAAACTGAGAAATCTATCTACCGGGATGTGTTCACTAAGGGTGATGCGTGGTTCAACACCGGCGATATGATGCGCGACATCGGCTTCCGCCACGCTCAGTTCGTGGATAGGCTGGGGGACACCTTCCGCTGGAAAGGCGAGAACGTATCCACCACCGAAGTGGAACAGATTCTCGATGGCTACGATGGTATCCAGGAATCCGTGGTCTACGGTGTAGAAATTCCTAACACCAATGGCCGTGCGGGCATGGCCCAGATTCGCCTAACCGGTAACCACAAAGACTTTGACTTCAAAGGCCTGTGTGAGTATCTCAAGCGCGAATTACCCGCTTATGCCATCCCCGTTTTCCTGCGCATCAATGAAGAAGCCATGGAAACCACTGGCACCTTCAAGCACCAGAAAAACAAACTCAAGGAACAGAAGTACGACCTGAAGCAGCAGAACAATGCGGTTTATGCCCTGCTGCCTGGAGAGAGCTGCTACCAGCAACTGGACGAGGCCACGCAGGACGGCATCGACGGTGGCAAGTACCGCTTCTAAGCGATCCAGATGATCTAGGAAAGCAAAAAAGGCGCCGAAAGGCGCCTTTTTTGTGCTCCATTACAGCGCTAGTGGTGGCTTAACCCATTAGCGCAATGCCGCAGTTCTCGACACCGCCAACATAGGCCAGACATAGCGGGGGTTGTAACGTAAGTCCACAGGCGCTCTCCATCGCTACAAGACCATCACCTAACGATTTATGCCACCGTGCCACGCCCGCCTTAGTTTCCTTTACTCCTTTTCTTTACTCCCTTCATTTATCCAAACACGTTCACGTTACCCACATGGCCTTTTCTATCCACGGCATCTGTGGATAACACTGTTAACGAGCCTCGGATAACGCTTCGAAAGCCAGCATTTACGGTAGCTACAGCGACTTGTGTGGTTTTTCATCAAGGACATATGGATATGGATACCTTGAAAAAGGTCAAGACCATCGCCGTTTTTTCTTTGCTGGGATTACTCCACAAAAGCTGTGGATAAATATGTGAACAACTTGACCACAAGTATCTGCATCGCCCGTAATTAGGCGCTTAGCGCACAATGGTTCATTTTTAAACGAATCATAAAGCACTGATTATTCAATAACTTATTATTATATTTTCTCCTGCACACAACTCACCTTTAACCTAATGAACAAACCCCTTAGTCACGATCAGCTTGTGTAAAAGCGCCAGAGAGATCGCAATCCCCTCATGACCCACTGGTTTTATGGATTCAAAAATTACGTCAGCAAAAAACGCGAAGATATTGTCCACAGATCTTGTGGATAACCCTGTGCATAGACAGTAGAAAAGCGAGCATAATCGCCTATAAATCATGCCCCGAGGCGATGTGTTCATTTTTTGATCTATATTTTTTCTTTAAAGAAATCATATAGTTATACTATTTACCAAGAGATTTTAACGAGATTGTCACTTTTTCGTTCAGAAAAAGAGCATTGACAACAAATCTGTGTACAACATTGGGGCATTCTCACGTTACCAAGAGTGACACCCTGATACAGACACGCACATAACACCAAGGAGGTGAAACGGGGAAGAAAACGCAAGGAGGGGAAACCCCCGGCTATTCTGACAAAACACCAGAATAACCAGGGCTGAACACTAGGTACTCATCAGCCGAATGCTTGCAGCCCGGTCTGGGCCCGGCCCAAGATCAGGGCATGGACATCGTGGGTACCTTCATAGGTATTCACCGCTTCCAGATTCATTACGTGGCGAATCACATGATACTCGTCACTAATGCCATTGCCGCCATGCATATCTCGGGCCTGACGAGCAATATCAATGGCCTTGCCACAGTTATTGCGCTTCATCAACGAGACCATTTCCGGCGCCCAGTTTCCCGCATCTATCAAGCGGCCTAATTGCAGCGCCCCTTGCAAGCCTAAGGTAATCTCAGTCTGCATGTCCGCCAGCTTTTTCTGAATCAGCTGGGTAGCCGCCAGCGGGCGGCCAAATTGTTTGCGGTCCAAAGTGTACTGACGAGCCGCCTGCCAACAGAATTCAGCCGCACCCATGGCTCCCCAGCTGATCCCGTAGCGCGCTTTGTTCAGGCAACTGAAGGGCCCCTTTAAGCCCTCCACGTCCAATCGGTTTTGTTCCGGTACAAAGCAGTCATCCAGCATGATCTGACCAGTGATCGATGCCCGTAGAGAGAACTTGCCTTCAATCTTAGGCGCGCTAAACCCGTCAAAGCCCCGCTCTACCACAAAGCCGTTGATCTTACCGTCTAGGTTCGCCCACACCACCGCCACATCGGCTATTGGCGAATTAGTAATCCACGTTTTGGAACCATTTAACAGGTAACCACCATCCACTTTTTTAGCGCGAGTGCTCATGGAACCCGGGTCAGAGCCGTGGTCTGGCTCGGTAAGACCAAAACACCCCACCCATTCGCCACTGGCCAACTTTGGCAGGTACTTGTTGCGCACCGCTTCACTGCCAAAGGTATAAATGGGAAACATAACCAGGGACGACTGCACACTCATGGCGGAGCGATACCCGGAATCCACCCGCTCTACTTCCCGAGCCACCAAGCCGTAGCTAACGTGGTTCACTCCCGCGCCACCATATTGCTCAGGAATGGTGGATCCAAGAAACCCCTGTGCCCCCATTTCTGTCATGATCTCGCGATGAAAAATCTCGTGCCGGTTCGCCTCAAGCACCCTGGTCATCAGTTTACTTTGGCAGTAATCCTGCGCTGCATCACGGATCATCCGCTCATCGTCGCTGAGCTGAGTTTCCAGCAATAGCGCATCATTCCATACAAAAACACTCATGAATCTACCCTCTCCAGCACCATGGCAACGCCCTGACCTACGCCAATGCACAAACTAAGAAGTGCATAACGACCGCGGGTTCGCTCCAACTGACGCATGGCAGTCAAGACCAAACGCGCACCGGACGCACCTAACGGATGGCCGACAGCAATAGCGCCACCATTTGGGTTCAGGCGCTCATCATCCCCAGCCAAGCCCAACTGCTTACAGCAGCCCAGCACTTGGGCGGCAAACGCCTCATTAATTTCAATCACATCCATCTGAGCTAACGCCAGGCCCGCCCGGGCCAATGCCTTGTTGCACGCATCCACCGGGCCTAGGCCCATAACGCGAGGCGCCACTCCGGCAACCGCACCAGACAGAACTCGAGCACGGGGAGCAATACCCGCCGCCACACCAGCCCTACGCGAACCCACAATCACTGCCGCCGCCCCGTCATTTATCCCAGACGCATTACCCGCAGTAATAATGCCACCATCGACAATAGCAGGCAGTTGTCGCAACTTATCAACGCAGGTTCCGGGGCGGGGATGTTCGTCGTCAGCCACACGCAGTGGTGTCGCCTTGCCCCTCTGGGGCACCGTAACCGGTAACACTTCCTGCTGATAAAACCCTTGCTCACGGGCGACCTCATAGCGTTGCTGAGACTGTATAGCAAAAGCATCCGCATCTTCACGGCTAATACCCAGGTCGTGCGCTACATTCTGTGCCGTCTGCGGCATAGTATCGGCACCAAACTGCTTGAGCACTTTCGGGTTAGGGAAGCGGGCGCCGATAGTGCTATCGAAAACTGTCATCTCCCGGCTAAACGCTTTTTCTGCTTTGGCCATTACATAAGGGGCACGGCTCATCGATTCCGTACCACCGGCAATGATCAACTCGCCCTCGCCCACCGTCACCATACGTGCCGCATCCAATGTTGCGGCGAGGCCGCTGCCACATAACCTATTCACGGTGATCCCCGCCACGGACTGCGGCAACCCAGCTAATAACCCGGCATGACGAGCCACATTACGGGCATCTTCCCCCGCCTGATTAGTATTACCAATGACAACATCTTCATACAGAGAAGCCGCAAAGCCATTTCGCTGTACCAGTTCGCGAATCACTCCGGCCAAGAGGTCATCCGGGCGTACCGATGCCAGAACGCCGCCATGGCGACCAAAAGGGGTACGCAGACCATCGTAGATATAGGCATCAAGCATTACATCCTCCCAGGAGTTACACGCTCAAGCGTCAAAGAGACTCGATATGTAGGTAGAAAGGCCTCTCTCACCCATTTCATTCTGTTCAATCACACAAAGCATTACGAAATAAGGTGGGGGGCGGAAAAAGTGCTTTCAGCCAGTCAATATCCTTAGCGTGTTGTAGCGTAAAGGTTACCGTCTTCCGATCGCTACGTAGAATTCTATTTTTAAATTTCAGAGCAAAGTAAGCAGTAGCCAGAGTGCGATACAAATGATAATCGCTGACAAAGGCTAACCAATATCGTGTGCCTGCCATCGCTACAACCTCGCGTGACTACACCACCGTTATTTTTAGGGTATCCGGAATGGGCTCTTCTTTGTGTTGGCAATGCCAATGCTAACGTTGTGGAATTGCGATAATGGCGCAATGGGCGTGAAAGCAGCAACAAGCTTAAAACTACAAACCACGAGGCGATGAAAACGGCGTAACCAGCTGAGCTGCACATATCTACGTATTTCAATCAAACCGGTAACACAGACACCGCCTGGCTGTTTATCCGTGGCTCGCCCGCGCTTTGTAGTGTGTCGCTTTAAGCTCCTCCTCCTGATCAGGCTGCGAAATACCAAATACCGTTACGCTCTTCGCGCTGCACTTTGCCTTGCTCCAGCAGGCAGTTGAGATGCGCAATGCTTTCCCCCATTGCAAACATCATTTGCTGCACATCCAATTCGCGTTTAAACATTACCGGCAGCATATCGTGAGCATTATGGGGCTGCTGCCCACAGGCAACCAGCACCTGCTCCAGCTGCTGCGAATGATGATCCACTAACGCATTAATGCGCGCATGCAACCCGCGAAATGGCAGCCCGTGGGCGGGCAACACTAGGGTGTCTTTAGGAAGCGCATCGCGTATCACTGTCAGGCTATCGACAAATGCCATCACCGGATTAGCCTCAGGCTCCGTGGGACGTACCATTAAGTTACTGGAAATAGTCGGCAGCACTTGGTCGCCACTGAGTAACACGTGGTCTTTCTCGCGATACAGGCACAGATGCTCCGGCGAATGGCCACGGCCAATATACACCTGCCAAGACTCACCATTAATAAGCAGCAAATCGCCCTCGCCGATAAAGTCCGGGGATTTAGGCAGCGGCATGACCACGCGGCGAAAGCCATTACCTTTACCCGCCACTTTGTTAAGGTCGTCACCCAATAGCCCATGGCTGGCAAGAAACGCTTTGAAACGCTCAATAGTTTGAGCATCAGAGGCAGTACAAATACTGTCAGCCAGCTGCCACTCACCATGACTCATCGTCACCGGCACCCCGCAATGCTGCTCAAGCCAACCGGCCATGCCAAGATGGTCAGGGTGGTAATGGGTAACAATAACCCGAGTTACGGGTTTGCCGTCGAGCTGTTCAGCCAGCAACTGCTGCCAAATTTCGCGACTGCGCCGCACCCCAAGACCGGTATCCAAGATGACCCAGCCATGGGTGTCTTCAAGCAACCAAAGATTGATATGGTCAAGAGCAAACGGCAACGGAAAACGCAGCCAGAAAACACCTTCGGCAACCTTGAAGCGTTGACCCGCCAACGGCAGCTCAGTAAAGGGATAATCTAGTGACATAAGGGACCTTTTGTTTTTGGCGAACAGGGGGTGATCATTCGATACACAGAAAAAACCAGTACCTTTTGCCGTGCCACTGGTCTGTGAGCACAACGACAGGTCTGGCGACAAACCGTTTTCTTTGTAAACCCTGTGACTTTGGCGATAAGCCATCATTGATAGGAGCACGATCATGCGCGCTTGGTGTATTGAAGAGAAGCAATTGCAACTGCATAGCCTTGAGGCACCGCAGCCCGGACCGGAGGAAGTCCAGGTACAGGTCAAAGCCATCGGAGTGAATCGGGCCGATCTGCTGCAGGTTCAAGGCCGCTATCCGGCCCCACCCGGAACCAGCAGCCGCATTCCTGGGCTGGAATATGCAGGGGTCGTCAGTGCCATTGGAAAACGAGTTCAAAAACGAAAAGTGGGCGATGCGGTAATGGGCCTGGTGCCAGGCTGCGCCTATGCGGAGCAAGTGATTAGCCATGAACGCGAAACACTGACGATTCCTCAAGGCATTACTTTTATTCACGCTGCCACTTTGCCCGAAGCCTTTCTCACCGCCTACAGGGCATTGTTTCTGGAAGGCGGCTTGCAGCCGGGCCAGTGGTGCCTTATACGCCCGGCCACCGCCGGCGTCGGCCTCGCGGCTACACAGCTGGCCATCACGCTTGGCGCCCGCCCCATCGGGGCTAGCCGCGAGCCAAACAAACTTGCTGCCGCCAACGACCTGGGGCTTGTGGCTCAGGTCCGCGAAAACGGCACCTTTACCGCACAGCTCAACACCATTACTGACGGGGAAGGCGTAGCTGTAATTCTGGATATGGTCGGCCCAGATTGGAACGATCTGCTCGGCGGCCTGCGCGCAGAAGGCAGCTTGGTGAGTATCGGTGTATTGGGCGGCTTGAACACTGAGCTGAACTTGGGCGCACTGCTGATGAAACGCCAGACACTGAAAAGCATGACTATGCGCAGTCAGCCACTGGAGAAGCGAATTCAGCTGGCGCAGGTTTTCAATGACCGGTTGGCGCCTTTGTTCGCCAACGGCCAATTGCGACCGCTGCCACTGGAAACGTTTTCCTTCGAAAACGCCATCGAGGCCCACAAGCATATGGCCAGCAACGACTTCAGCGGCAAGCGAGTGATTGTTGTCAAATAATAAAAGGGCCAGAGGAAGCATTGCGCCCCACAATAAAGCAGTATTTAAAATACTATTTCATGCTTGCTACATCGTCCTCAATGACCAAAATGATCAGTGCCAATCCCTTAAGCACAGAGGCCTGCGGGTTCCTCGAAACAAAAAAAAACGGGTACCCAAGGCGGGCACCCGTCAAAAGACACCACTAAGGGGTTAGCGGTGTGCGCTACAATAGAGTTTGAATAGCTTAAAGGTTTTCAGAGGTTCCTTTAACTTTCCTCCGAGTCGGGCGTTTCGCGGCAGGCTTTTCGGGTTGCTCTTCGGCGTGATCTAGTGCCTGAGTCAATTCCTGCACCCGTTTTTCAAGCTGTTCGATCTCCCGCTTGTTCGGCAGGCCTAGACGGGATAAAGCCTTGTTAAAACGGTCATCAAAGGCTTTTTCCATTTTTTCCATCGTCTCGCCGGTATGATGGCGAACCCGTTCTTTAATCTCTTCCACCCGGGATTCGGTTTTATCCTTGGTATGCCGCTCCACTTCCCGGCCAGCTTCCACCAAGGCATCAAAAAAACCGCTGCCCTCTTCCTCAGCGCGAGCAAAAGCGCCCAGACCGGCTAGCCAGATCTGATGAGTGTATTTACGAATGTCTTTTGAAGCCCCGCTCAGGGCTTTCAGCGGGTTTTGACGCCCGTCTTTTTCGTTCTGGTTCTGTTCTTGGTCGGACATAGCCCAAACTCCCGAAGGCAATTCCACGAGCGAATGCAGCGGGAAAACAACACACAAACATTATCAACGCGTGGGGCGAATTATAGAGGGGTAGAGGCGCCTGATATCGACAAATTGTAGAACAATAAATCAAAAGTGATCCAAGACAACGCTTGCAATACCGGGTGCCCAAAATTCGAACCAACGATACTATTTATCCACATCATCCTTGTCTATGACGCCCTGCTGTCGCCCGCTGATCAAACCAACACCCCGCGCTAGGCTTTTGGCTCTTTCGCGAAGCATGTCCCGTGACCCGCCCGTTAGCATGTCCATGAAACGCCGACGAAGCCGATCTTCAAGCTGTGACGCTCCCTCATCCAGGCGACGATCTACTTTGCGCTCAATCCGTGGACCTAGCCAAAAGTGGCCGATGAGACCCAGTAGAATTAGAGTCAGCAGTGAAGAGCCTGCTGCTGCCGCAAACAACAACCACGCCAAGGTGGCTATATCTATCTGCAGCACCTGCATTCAACTAATCCCAAATATAAACACAAGCTGGAAAAGGCCAGCCATGGCGCCAAGAAAGCCGCCGACCACAATCAGAATCCACTCGTCTTCCTGAAAAGCCGGTCGCAGCAAATCCTGAAACTCATCGGAACTCAATGCCTGCATACGCTCAGACATCAGCCGCTCGACAATCTGACCCCGCTCTTTGTTGAATCCCTGGTCCTCAAAAGGCTCCACCGCCAAGTCCACGGCCTTCTCTTCCACCGCTTTTTTCAAGTCAGCGTAACCCTCTGGCCCTACCGTAAGCTGGGCGGCGGTTCGCACCACCCCACCATTAAGCAGCGGTTTGAGATGACGTTTAATTAACGCTTTGGTGCGATCACCCCGCGGCCCATTCACCACCTGGTACATAATGTTGTGCAAGGTAATCACTTTGGCCGTGGAGAGACGAGCAAAGGACTCAGCCACATCTTTCTGACGCTTTAAGAATAAACCCTGAATCCGGAATGGCCCGACCTTGATCGGGTTCAGTGGGCGGAAAATCAGGTTCAGGGCCAGCCAGTTTGTCGCAATACCCACAATGAAGCCGAACAGTGGCAACACCCAGTTTTCTGGGAAAAAGATAAATACAGGCACCTGGATTAAGCCAAATAGAAAACCGAAATACAGACCGGAGTTAGTAACAAAGCGGAATTCGGGATCCCCCACTTCGCGGAACATCTGCACCATGAGCTGCTTGTCTTCGCTCATCTGGGTGATAACCATATGTTTCATGTCAACCAGGTTATCAAGATTACGGCTGATGTCGTCGACCACATTATCCATAACGGCAGGAATGGCGCGCCGAGCACGACTATAAACCCGTTTGCGCACCAGCAAAGGCAAGTTTTCCCACAGAACGGCATTGCGTTCGGTCATCACCTCGTCGGTGTACTCTTCGATACGGAGCTGGATAGTACGAGTGAGGTGGTCAGCGATTTTTTCCGGTTCCATTTCGCGGAAAAATTCATCCAAGCTGCCCAGCTTGGATAGCGCCTTATCCACCACAATGCCGGCCATTTTTTCCACCTTGGAGGGGATAATGCCCTGCCAGCCGAAAAAAGGACGGATACCCAGAAATTCCAGGGGATAGAAAGTCATCTGCACAGCCATCCAGTTGGTTGTCCAACCGACGGTTCCAGCGATGAACGGAATACTGACGTACTTCCAGAAATCCGGGTACGCAAGCAAAGATTCCAGCATTGAAAAACAACTCCCCTTCAAGGGCTGGTGCACTGTAACTCGACAGCGCTAAGGCGAACAGGTCCCGCGTACACCCATCCAAGTCAAAAAAGCCAATGTAGTTTAATTATGAAAATGCATAGTATAGGGAGCAGTCATGCCAAATATAAGCGGCATCGCGTAATTTTTGGCAACAATAAGAGACCGGAACGATCACTCCGGGTCAACATAAAGACAGGATAGCGCTGCCACCATGCCTGAAACCGGTAGTTTCCCCCAACTTATTGTGCTGGGAGGCCTAGAAAGTGCCCTTAATCAGGTGCTCACAGGTACACAGCACGGTCGAGACCATCTCGCCGCCCTCCATGGAACCGTGGTGCGAGTCCGTGCCGAACGCCCCCGGTCAGTTCTGTATGTGCTGATCTATGAAGATGGCGTGGAACTGCTGACCGACTACGAAGGCAATGTGGACATTCGTGTGCGCGCACCGCTGGGGGCAATGATTCACTGGTTGTTTAGCAACGGCCCACTAGAAGACCACGAATCATTGCGTGTAATCGGCAGTGAGCAGCACATTGCCGTGCTCGCTGAACTAATAAATCAATTCAGTCTCTGGCCGCTAATCCGCAACTGGCTGGACGACCATGTAAGGCTCAAGGAGCTGCTTGCCCTGTTACGCCGGGAAGACCCAGTCTGGCTTGAGCAATTAGCCACCCTACCCCAACAGGTCGGTCAGCTGGCCGAACAACAAGCCCAACAACAGTTACTGCAGGAAGACATCCTTGAAGAACTGCGTCAGCTGCGCGGCGAGCTGCAACGGGCGCGCAAACTGGATCAGTTCTTTACCCTCACCGGCATGCTGCTGATTCTATTGTCGCTAATGAAAGCGTCCAGCTTGTGGGAAACCACTTGGCATGCCTTACAACAAGATTTCCTGTCACTGGCCATGCTTAGCCTTGGCATTGCCTGCTTGGTGGTCCGGTTACTTCCTAAACGGCTCCCTTAAAAGCCGGACATTATAAAACATAGGCATAGCGAACCAAGTACGGGTCAGGGTTTGTCCTTGCGTCCGAAAATATTCCCCAGGCGCTCACCCACCATTTCCGCACTGCTACGTGCCAAGTTACGACTAGCGCCTTCCAGTAACTCTTTAGACGGCAAGTTACGCACGCCTTCCGCCAGCCCTCGTCGAACCCCGTCTTCCACTCGATCCGAAAGAACCTGCGCCGCTTTTTCCACCTGCTCATCCAGCTCCCGTTGCAAGCTGTCACGTAAACGGGGCTGAAAATAAAAATTCGCCCATACACCGACAACCAGCAGAGTACAAAAAGAACTGAGTAGTGCCGACGCGACAATCCATGTAACTGACATGATTTCTTCCTCTGCGTGGTCCCGATTCAGGCCCCGGCCTAAAGCAACCACGTGTATAAGGGGGCCGGCATTATTGTTAAGTTGCGCTGTATAAGAGTATGACCTGATAACGGGCAACCGTGAACCCGCTAGAATCTTTGCAGCAGGAGTGGAGGCCAGCAACGACTGAAGCCTCTGCTCGCAGAAATTAACGAGGCTCTCGCATTATCCAGTGCTAACATCAACATCTCAGCCGGGCCGTTACCGGATTGACTCACTCGCCATGAATCCACACTTAACGGATTTAGCATCACGTTGAATGTACAGATCGCTCACATGAGGACAGCGGGGCAGATACAGAGACGGCGGGTCAGCGATACACTGAAACTACTGCGCCAACCGACGGGACGCGGCCAGCGAATTCTGTCACCGCAGGCACAAAACAGTCCGGCCAAAAATAACGTAGACGGATACTGAACAGGCCCCACACAAGACGCTCAATCACGCTTCTTTGACACAGGCTCCCCAAGCAGACTTATTCGACACGCTAACGCTCATACTCGCTAGGAGCCCAAACCTTATGGCTTGCGTGCAACCAACACCGCACGGCGTGGTGCCGGGTAACCTTCACGGGTAAGGCTATGATCCTCGGGATCTAAAAAATCAGGAAGCGACTGGAAACGCATCCAGTCGGTAGACCGTTGCTCTTGCACCGAAGTGTTGCTTTCGTCCACACAGCGCACATCCACAAAGCCGCATCGTTCCAACCAGCGCGAGAGCATAGCCACCGACGGCAAGAAAAACACATTGCGCATCATCGCATAGCGATCTTGCGGCATTAACACCGTACATTCATCCCCTTCCACCACTAGGGTTTCCAATACCAGCTCGCCACCAGCGCACAGCGCCCCCTTTAACTCCAATAGGTGATCCAGAGGCGAGCGCCGATGGTACAACACCCCCATGGAAAACACCGTATCAAACTGCCCGCCTTCTGCTGGCAGCTCTTCCATACGCAGAGGCAGGAACCACACAGGTAAATCCGGCGCAAAACGACGTACCGCCAGATATTGCACCAAGAACAGAATGGTCGGGTCGATCCCCACCACGCAACTAGCCCCAGCAGCTGCCATACGCCAGCAGTGATAACCACTACCGCAGCCCACGTCGAGAATCCGTCGCCCCTGCAACGATGACAAATGCGGTGCTACCCGTTGCCACTTCCAGTCCGAACGCCACTCGGTTTCCACCGGAACGCCAAAAAATTCAAATGGTCCTTTGCGCCACGGGATCAACCCCTGCAATGCGAGTTTCACAGCCTCTTCATTCTGCTCACCCGCTCGTCCAATGGTCAGCGTGTTCTGATCCAGTGCGCAGTTCGTCGGCCCAGCCGGTAGAGCATCCAGTGCCGCCATCCAGCGTGGTAGGTCACCGTGGGGACGCTCGACCAGGCGCTGACGCGACAGCGCCATAACGGCAGACAAAATTTGCGGAGAAAACAGGGGCTCAAGCCCACGTTCGCAGGCCTGCAGGTAATCAGTAAGCATTAACGCACAGCCAGTAATGAAACAAAGTTAAAACAGCGGAACCAGACATGAATCTGGCGGTAGCCCGCTTTTTTCAGTCGCGTCTCGTGGGCCGCCAGGGTTTCCGGAATCAGTACATTTTCCAGCGCATTACGCTTCTGGCTGATTTCCAGATCGGAATAGCCATTATTGCGTTTGAACGCATGGTGCAATTCGGTCTGCAAGGCATTCTCAGCGTCATTGGCGAAACGGATTTTCTCCGATAGCACCAGGATGCCACCAGGCACCGTGGCATCGGCCAGGCGTCGAATCAGGGCATCACGTTTTTCCAGGGCGATGAACTGCAAGGTAAAATTGAGCACCGCCATGGAACAAGAATTGAACGCCATCTCTGCCACATCGCCTTCTTGCAGTGTCACCCGATGTGCCTGACCAGCTTGAGAGAGCAAGTTCTCGGCCTGCTCAATCATGGCCCGGGAATTATCCACCGCAACAATAGGATTACCGGTGTCCCCGGTCAGGGTCGCCATGGCAGTGGCGGCGGCCCCTAGGGAACACCCCAGGTCATACAGGCAAGTATCCGGCTGCGCGTACCGGGCCGCCAGCACCCCAATCATGTCGATAATAGTCGGATAGCCCGGCACCGAGCGGCGAATCATGTCCGGAAAAACCCGCACCACTGTGTCGTCGAAGGAAAAACGCCCCACCTGCGAGTGTGACGTGGCGTAAATACGATCTTGTTGATCAGACATAAAGGCCCCTGTATGCATCTGCGGCGCCGATTATAGCGAGGAGCTGAGCCCGGAAGAAACGCTTATTCGTCCAGGCTAACGGGCACATTACGCCCCTACCGTCGGGCTATCCTGGCAAGAGAGGCAAAGCAACGACCCGCCGAGAACACCATGTAAACAAACAGCACAAATGCTAAACATTACATAATAGGTTCTTCGCCTGCCCAAGCCCATTGCCCCTGCTTTCACAACAAGAGGTTCGCAACAATCTAGATACAAGCCTTTAGGCCCGAGCAGAAGAATTAAAGAGCATACTCGCCAGTTTAAAACGCAGTTAACACAATGAATTTAATGATGAAAAAAAACCTATAGGGTGGCAATATTCACACAAAACCAATAAACAATAACTGGATTAAAAATCATTAAACGAATGGGCTTAAGCATGATGCTTGCCTGCTAATTGGAAACCACCGGAACCATCTTGCGAGTGTTGAATATGCTCATATTCCGCCATCACGAATCATTTTCTTTTCTTACCACCAGCGCCATCGGTCTCACCCTTTGTGGGCTCGGGCTAACCTTTAATAGCATTGAGTGGCAGCTGATCAGCATGGCCAGCTTTTTTGGTGGAATCATGTTGGCCGCCTATGGCTGCGTGCTCCACGCGATACAGAACCATCAAGCATGGCGCGTCGAAAGCGCACTATTGGTAATATTTATGGTGGTCTTACTTGCAGAGCCCTTGCTACCCACGGCAGTACAGGACACGTTAATATACCTTATGCCGTAACCCCCAAGTACTTGAACAAAGCTTGCTTCATGGCCGCCAGAGAAAGAGGCTTAATCAATTGTCCATCCATACCTGACCGAGACATTCGCCCAGAGTGTTCGCTAATCGCATGGGCGCTCAGTGCTAGTATCTGGCAAGGGTTCCAGCCGCGCTCTGCCTCCAGATCACGAATGTGTCTAGCACAGGCAAAGCCATCCATCACCGGCATATCCAAATCCATCAGCACCAAATCCAGATTACCGCTCTGCGCACCAAAAGCATCAAGCCCTTGTTGACCATCTTCAGCGACAATAATGTGCACAACCCCAAGCCGTTGCAGGTACCCTTTTGCCACCATCTGGTTTACCGGGTTATCTTCAACGATAAGGACACGCAAATTGGAGACAGATTCCACCGCCGCTGGTTCAGTGATAATTGGAATCACACCCGGCACATGGCTTCCCAATAATTGCTGAAGATCAGAGACTGTGATCACCGATCGGCGCAGCACCAGGACATCGCCTGACAGCCACTGCGGAGGGGAGCAGCGCATACCGATCAACAGTAGAATTTTGATGTCGGCCGAGTTCAAGCGTGTCATCTGTAATGCTTCCCCGAACAACGCCTGATCAGGCAAACCATTGATCAGCAAGATACCACTGTCCGCCTCTGCGTTAGGCTCAGCGAGCTGCCCAACAGTCTTTATCACCTTCACGGTCTGAAAACGCGGATCATCAATCAACCAATCAGCCAGGCTCCCCTGCACATCCCAGAGCCAGCTGGCAGGCGGCAGTTCAGCCATCATCGGGACCGTTTCTTGATCGCTGGCCATCTGGATACTGAAGCTGAACCGCGAACCCTGCCCTGGTGCGCTGTGCACATGGATCTCTCCCCCCATCAGCTCGACTAACTCACGGCTGATAGACAACCCCAATCCCGTACCCCCATAACGCTGTGCTGTATTGGCTGATGCCTGTGTGAAACGTTGGAACAATTGGGCCTGTTCCACCTGACTGAGCCCAATGCCCGTGTCAGCCACCGAGAAAGTATATAGCGGCGCCTCGCCATACTGCCGACGGCATACTAAAGACAATACGACCCGCCCATTACGGGTGAATTTCACCGCATTGCCAACCAAATTGATCAAGATCTGGCGCAAACGAATAGCGTCACCCACTACCTCCGATGGCGTCTGCGGATCCACATCCAGAATCACTAGCGTGCCGTTGTCACTGGCCGGCAGATTGAACATTTGCACACACTCAGCCAGCAACACCGGTAGGTCAAAGTGCTCTTCCACCAACTCCAGCTTGCCTGCTTCAATCTTGGCGAAATCCAGCACATCGTTAATCAACGCGGTTAAGGTACGGCCAGCGCTGTCTATTAAGCTGATGTACTCCTGCTGGCGAGGTGATGGGTCGGTCTCACGTAACAACTCGGCCAACCCAATAACGCCATTCAACGGCGTTCTAATTTCATGGCTCATACGGGCGAGAAACAAACTCTTAGCTTGGCTTTCAGCACGGGCATTGATTGCTCTAGAATTAGACCAATACACCCATAGAGCCAAGCTCAACACCACCATATAAAGCAATACGATGCCCAGCATCATCCAAACTGTGGCCCGCGCTTTCTCATTGCGAGCATTACCCAATAGCTGGTCAGCCAAGGAAATCAACATGGCGGATAAGCCATCCACTGATTTCATGACACTGCGGCTACGATCATAGGCATCCGTCCAAGACACCTCGATCTGTGTGGCCAAAATCAGTTCCTGTTCAGACCACGTCAAAAACGACAATAAACTTCCCCGCACTAACCCCCATTGTTGCTGCAGCTCGATGGCTCCGGTACGTGCCGCCAGTGCCTTGATCTCACTGTCGATGATAGTCACCTGATGTTGCAGCCGCTGCCAGGCATTTTCCAGCCGGCGGACATCATTGTCGCCCAGGTAGCCGCCCCGTAGGCTCACATATAATGACAACGATCTAATCAAGCCGATATCTTCCTGCACCTGCATGAATGAACCCAAGGGAAGCGACAGCACTTCGTTGGGTTCCAAGCCCTCACCTATCGATAAGTCCGACACAAACAACACCGTGGACAAAACCGTGCTTAGCCGCTGGGTAATTTGGTTCACGTTATCAAAAGGGCCAACCACATCTTCCATAGGAATGCCGGTTTTCACCGTCAAGTCGCTCCAAGCCTCACTGAGTAAGCGGGCCTGATCACGTAGCCCAGCAGTATCGCGTTGCCGTACGCCGTGGAGAAAGGCCTGCAACCGACTGCCCGCGCGGGAACGGCTAAGCTCGAAGCGCGAGACGATCCCCGGTTCCTGGGTATAAATAGCCGCCGAGGCCAGATCTCGCATATCATTAAGAGGCGGCACGGCCTCCAGCCCCAGGTCAAACAAGCCCACATCTGCACGCATGGTATCGTAGGTATCCAGCAGCCCTAGGCGATGCTGAAGCAAAAGCGCCGAAGCGATAGCAAATGGCAACGTGATCAACGCAAACAGCAGTAACATGGCCGCACTGGTTCGCAGACCCACAACCGGCAGCCTCGGAACTGATTGCGCCCCATCTTGTGACGCAGTATGTGATGGCTTTTCCATCGGCCTGCCCTGAAAAAGGTTATGCTCGTAGTTTGCCACGTGGGAGGGCCTGAAAAACCCCCTGCATGGCCTATAAGGGTATAAATGCTTAGGACACCTGTGAATAACGCCTTGCACACTAAGGCTTTCAGGCTGGTCCCCCCCCAGTTGGACCAGGTAGAGAGGAGCGCACTTCTGAAGGCCTGCGGGTTGCCTGTCGAGGCCGTACAACAACGGGATATCCCGATAACAAGATAATAACCTTCCCTATGCTGCGATCTATGAATGTAAAATTTTGCTATCTGTTGCCCGCCTTTATCTGGGCCATTTCGCTGGCCGGCTGTGCCAGTAAAACGGCCCTGGAAACCTCAAGCGCACCATTGCACGTACAAAAGTTAGACAAATCCGCCCTGAAAGCCACAGGCTCGGAAAACCAAGCCCGCGCTCTACCCGCGCACAAAGCGCAGCTAGCGTTCTATCAGGCCCCCAAAACCCTGGCAGGCCTCCAACTTGACGGCGAAATCAGCTCCGAATACGCACGCACCCTGCGTTACCGAGGGCCCAATAGCAAAGAACAACTTACCCTTACCCTCTCAGGCTTACCCACAGGGTGGGATAGCATGCCTGCGCATCGTGCCGTAGCAGGCTACTACAGCGAGCTTCGCCAGCGCCGAGTGAACAAAGCGTTAAGCAACAGTGCCTATGCTCTTAGCATAATCAGCGAACAACTGGTCGACCTAGAAGGAAACCCGAGCGCGCAATCACAAATGCGCTGGATAGAACCCAATCGACCGATTCAGAACCAAGCGTTACTGGTCACACTGATCAATAACCACTTCGTTCGCATCAGCAATGCCAGCTACCAGCAAAAAACACGCTGGTTACTGCAACAGGCCAAGCGTGCCCTCGCAGAGTTCAAGGCAGCACAGGCCGTGACGGCACCCTGAACGCAACATGTTATTATTTCGCCTCACTGGGAGGTTCGCTAACCATACCGGCTTCATTAACGCTCCCGTGTTGGCAACCCTGATCCTCGCCCACACAAATGGGCCCTCTTTTTTATGACAGCAATTGATTTCGCCCTGCCTAACTGGGGTGGCCACGCCATTGTCATCGGCGCTGGGCTGGCTGGCGCCACCACCGCCCGAGCCCTAGCCGAACGGGGCTGGCGAGTAACCGTGATCGACCCTCAGGGCATTGCCAATGGCGCGTCCGGAAACTTAGCAGGCGTGGTATACAGCACCCCTAGTCCTCACCTAACCCCACAGAACCGTTTCTACCAAACGAGCTACCGCCATGCATTAACTTGGCTATGCCGCCACGGCTTTCCTGCCAGTCACCGCGACGGCCAACTCAACGGCGTGATTCAGCATTTCGTCAACGACAAACAACGGAAAAAGCTCACCGCTGCCATGGACAGTGGCGCCTGGCCAAAGGATTTGCTGCGACCGGCCAACGCCGCCAATGCCGTAGAACTGGTGGGCGGCGGCTATCTGCGCCCAGATCGCTGGTGCCAACATCTTCTCGACCACCCCGCCATCGTGTTGCGCCATGAAGCAGTAACGTCACTCCATGAAGGGGCACCCGCTAGCGTATGGCTAACTCACAGTGGGCCGCTTGAAGCCAATGCTGTGATCGTTTGTGCTGCCGGTGCCAGCCAGCAGTTAGGCGGTTTGGCCTGGCTTCCCCTCAAGCAGATACGAGGCCAGGTCAGCTATTGTCAGGCCACCGATACATCCCGCCAGTGGCAACAGGCACAATGCCACGGAGGCTATCTAACACCCGCGTTGGACGACCTACACTGTGTCGGTGCGACGTTTAATTTGCACGATAGCCACCCTGCGCCCACGGATGCCGACGATGCCGAAAACCTTGCACAGCTAAAATATTATCTTCCAGATGCTTGGCAGGCTTTGGGGGGCAATGCCATTGCGATCAAACACCGCCGCGTGGCCTTTCGTTGCCAGAGTGTGGACTTTTTGCCCTTGTGTGGCCCCTTGCCTGTAGCCACCGACAACCCCCACCGTACAGCCACAGGCTTGTATCTCAACCTTGCCCACGGCAGCCGAGGGATTACCGGTACACCGCTGTGTGCTGACCTGTTAGCCGATCTCATAAGCGGGCAATCGTTACCCATAGACGCACAATTGGTTGACGCCCTGGACCCTGCACGGTTTATTGTTCGCAAACGCAAAAAACAACCGGAGTGGAAACCATGAATTTAGTGAGCGTGCCTGTCACCGCCCTGTATGCCGCCCTATGCGGTTTTCTTATTATCGCCCTAGCCGCCAACGTAGTCCGTTACCGTTTGGGTAAAAAGGTATCCTTAGGGGATGGTGGCCACGAAGATGTGAACCGCGCCATTCGCGCCCACGGTAACACCATAGAATATATCCCACTGGCACTGATATTGATGGCCTTGCTGGAAATCAATGGTGCCGGCAATACCTCCTTACACCTCTACGGCATTGTGCTGCTGGCCGGGCGTATATCCTACGCCTACGGCATGCTGGTTCCGCACAGCAGCATCAACCAGGCCCGCCAGATTGGAGTGCTGTCATCCTGGATCGTCATCGTCGCCACTAGCATTCAGTTGCTGGTGAGCAGCCTCTGAAATCGCAAGCTTACAAACATAGAAAGCGCCTTTCGCGCTTTCTCATTTAAACCGCTTAACCCGACACTATTTATGCCAATCATTGTTCCTTGGAAAGATCTGCCCCCCGACACACTGCACAACCTGATTGAAGAGTTCGTGACACGGGAGGGTACCGACTACGGCGATACCGAGATCGCCACTGCTACCAAGGTGGAGCAGGTCCGTGAGCAGTTGAAGAAAGAACAGGTATTTGTGCTATTTGATGACATTACCGAAAGCGTTTCCATATTAAGCAAGGAACAGCTCACCGACATTGAGAACGGACAGTAATCACAGGTTGCTGCTAATTCTTAAGTTATTCGCTGTGAGCGCTGTCTACCCCCTGCCGTATACGCAATGTCACCAATACCGTGCGCAAATGCGGAACCGGCACATCAAGACGGTCAGCGATAGCGACTATATTGCCAACAATGGCCTCCAGCTCGATAGGCCTATCATTCAAGTAATCCAGCGCCATAGAGTTTTTATATGCGCCCATGGCGCGAGTCCCCGATATATTCTTCTCGATGATGTCGGGGGGCATGGGGTAACCATCAGCCTCAGCCACCGCTATCACCTCTTTCATCATAAGGCGGATCAACGCTTCGCCACCTGGAGCATCAAGCATGGTCAACGTATCAGCACCGTTGGCCAGCACGCTCAACGGATTGAACGATGTGTTCCAGACACATTTGCGCCAACGCTCGCCAACCACCGCATCAGTACCGTTGACATCGATACCGCCCTCGCGGAACAAATTGGCCAACTGTTCGCAGTGCTGATCAAAACCCTTTGGAAAATTCCCCATCACCAGCTGTCCATAGGCCTGGTGATTAACGGTACCCGGCCCGGTGCGGCTCACAGCAATGAATGCCAAACAACTTAGCAATGGATTGTCGGGGAAGGCATCGGCCAGCTCACGTTCAATATCCAGGCCGTTCTCAATCAGCACCAGTGCGGTGTGATTTCCTAACCAAGAGCGAACGAGTTCTGCCCGGTCCACACCCGGCAACACCTTGACGCACAACAACACATAATCTGGCGTTTGCAGCGGGGTTTCACCAGGCTGATAGACATGATCTGGAGTCCACGAAAGGTCACCCAGCGGGCTAGTAAAGCGGAAACCAGAGGCTTTCACTGTCTCATAATCTGAACGCAACACAACACTAACCGCACACCCTGCCCGTTTCAGGATCGCGCCATAAAAACTACCAATGGCACCAGCGCCTATCACCACAATGTGGGGCTTAGCCTCCGCGCTTTTGAGGATCATTGCCTCTATTCTCCTAACAGGCTGCGTTCTTGTTGGGGCCCAAACAACGCCGGCAAACCGAGCATGACAAACAAACCCATCGCCGATGAATACAAAGTGCTGACTCGCTGATGAACCTCACCTGACGCCCGCGGCAACAACAGCACGCCACCGAGTATGTTTCATACGCCCAGGTTATCGAAAGTTCAAACGAGGTTTGTTCATGAAAAATAAGCGCGAGCCGTTCTCACACAGAACCTTCACCAACCACAAGGCTGGGGGAACGCTGCAGGCTGAACAGGAAAGTATCCACATAATCCGGCGCGGCATCCGCCAGATCAAAAACTGACGGATCCAACAACCAATACATGATCACGCCATTGAGCAGGCTATGCAGCAATGTCACCGCACGCCCAATGTTTAACCCTGCAGGCAGCTGCCCTTTGGCAATAGCATTCCTGAAAGTCGTTTCCAGTCCGTCAGACGCATCCCTGCACGCATCGCGCTGGCGCAATAGCAGATCCCGATTCTCATCACTGAACTCGCACTTCTGAAAAATGATCTCGAAAACCCGGCGCTGGGACGGATCCTGAGCCACTTGCTGTAACAAATACACCATAAACTCACGCAGGCGTCCCATTGGATCCGCCTCATCATCCGCCTCTGCCCGCTGGGCTAAGGCCTCAAATGGCAAGCGCCGACGGTCCGCCATGGCCACAAAGACATCATGCTTATTTTTGAAGTGCCAATAAATCGCTCCGCGCGTCACTCCCGCCTCACAGGCAATATCATGTAATGAGGCAGACAACACGCCCTTGCGATGAAAAACTTGTTCCGCCGCATCCAAGATATGGGTACGGGTTTCCATCGCTTCTGCCTTGGTGCGCCGAACCATTGGAGACTCCCAAATGGAATTGACAGTATTTTGTTCAAGTTAGCCAAAAGATCTATACATACATTACTGAATGTATATACTGAACTTGATTCATTTTTCATGCAAGCACCACAAGCCGTCTTTAATGGACAAGCTGATGGCGTGCTATAGCGTGTTTCCAAGCACTGAGGTGATTATGCGCAGCGGTTTCATTCTCCCCCTGATAGCAGGCGTACTCGCACTGCAGCTAAGTGGCTGCGGCGATGCCGGCCAATCCGGCCAACAACAACAGCAACAAGCACCCGAAGTCGGCTTTGTCACCGTCAAGGCGGCCACCGTCACCTTGAACCGGGAACTGCCCGGGCGAACCACTGCACACCAGGTTGCCGAAGTGCGGCCCCAAGTCAGTGGTGTGATAGAAAAGCGCCTCTTTGAAGAAGGCCAAGAAGTAAGCGCGGGGCAACCGCTGTACAAAATAGACTCACGCACCTATCAAGCAGCGGTGGCTAGCGCCCGAGCGGAGCTGGCCCGTGCCACTGCCACCCTGAATTCCAACGACTTGCGAGCCAAACGCTTCAAGAAACTGTTGGATTACAAAGCGGTGAGCCAGCAAGAATACGACGAAGCTCAGGCCCAGCTGGATGAGAACAAGGCCGCCGTAGCCGCTGCACGTGCCAATCTGCAAAGTGCCCAGATCAATCTGGATTACGCCACGATTAAAGCGCCAATCAGCGGGCGCATTGGCCGCTCCAGCGTCACCGCCGGTGCTTTGGTCACCGCCAATCAGGCAAACGCCCTGGCCACCATTCGCCAACTCGACCCGATCTACGTAGACCTGACCCAGTCAAGCAACGAGCTGCGTCAGCTGCGCCAAGCCATGCAGGCCGGTGAGCTGCAACAGGTCAGCGACGACGAAGCACGCATTACCCTAATACTCGAAGATGGCTCCCACTATAAGGAAGCCGGAGCCCTGCAATTTTCCGAATTCGCCGTGGATGAAAGCACCGGCTCAGTCACCTTGCGTGCCCTATTTCCCAACCCGGACGGCGAACTGCTGCCCGGCATGTTCGTTCGCGGCCGCCTACCGGAAGGTCAACGCAAGGATGCCATTCTGGTTCCCCAAAAAGGCATTACCCGCGACCCGACCGGCCAAGCCTACGCCATGCTGATCGACGACAATAATCAGGTAAAAAAAGTGAAAGTCAGCACTGAGCGCGCAGTCGGCAACCAGTGGCTTATTGCCGACGGACTGAAAGACGGTGATCGCCTGATTGTGGACGGCCTGCAACGGATTCAGCCCGGCGCTCCGGTTTCCCCAGTGGACACAGAAAAAGCCAACGTCGAGCCCGCACCCGCACCCGCACAGCAAGAACAACCCCAGTCCCCCGCCAGCGACGCTGGCGAGGCACAAAGCGCAGCGCAATAATACGCAACGACGAGAAACGGGATTCCCATGGCCAGATTTTTTATTGACCGTCCAATTTTTGCCTGGGTGATTGCCATCATCATGATGATGGCCGGTGCCTTGGCCATTTACACCCTGCCCATTGAGCAGTACCCCACCGTTGCGCCTCCGCAAGTCTCCATTGCCGGTAACTACCCCGGCGCTTCGGCGAAAACCGTGGAAGATTCGGTCACCCAGGTGATCGAGCAACAAATGAACGGGATCGACAACCTGCTGTACATGAGCTCCAGCAGTGACTCTTTCGGTAATGCCGCAGTGAACCTGACGTTCGCCCCCGGCACCGACCCTGACATTGCGCAAGTACAAGTACAGAACAAGCTACAGCTGGCGACCCCTCTGCTGCCCCAGGAAGTGCAGCAACAAGGAATGCAGGTCACCAAATCCTCAGACTCTTTCCTGATGGTGGCGGGCTTTACCTCCGAAGATGGCAGCCTATCCCGTGCTGACCTAGCCGATTACGTGGCCTCCAATGTGCAGGACCCGGTCAGCCGGGTGCCCGGCGTGGGTCAGATCCAGCTGTTCGGCTCTCCCTATGCCATGCGCGTCTGGCTGGACCCGAACAAACTGAATAAATTTGATTTAACCCCCCAAGATGTTACCCAGACAATCGAGGTTCAAAATAACCAGGTAGCCAGCGGTCAATTGGGCGGCGCACCGGCCGTGGAAGGCCAGCAATTGAACGCCACCATCATCGCCCAGACCCGCCTGGAAGACGTGGATCAATTCGAGAATATCCTGCTGAAAGTAAACCCAGACGGCTCTCGAGTGTTCCTTAAAGACGTGGCCCGAGTCGAACTGGCGGCGCAGAACTACGACGTGCAGGGCCGTTATAACGGCCAGCCCGCCGCCGGCCTGGCCATCAGCCTAGCCACCGGCGCCAACGCCCTGGACACCGCAGAAGCACTGCGTGCCCGCCTAGCCGAACTGCAGCCCTACTTCCCTGATAAGATGGAAATGGTGTTTCCCTACGACACCACGCCCTTCGTCAGTATCTCCATCGAAGAAGTGGTACATACCCTGTTCGAAGCCATCATCTTGGTCTTCCTGGTCATGTATCTGTTCTTGCAAAACTTCCGCGCCACCCTCATCCCCACACTAGCGGTGCCCGTGGTTCTGCTAGGCACCTTTGCGGTGCTGGCCGCCTTCGGCTTTTCCATCAATACCCTAACCATGTTTGGCATGGTGCTGGCCATCGGCCTACTGGTAGATGACGCCATCGTGGTGGTGGAAAACGTGGAACGGGTGATGCACGAGGAGGGCCTCCCGCCCAAAGAGGCTACCCGTAAATCCATGGGGCAGATTACGGGCGCGCTGGTGGGCATCGCCTTGGTACTGTCAGCCGTATTCGTTCCCATGGCCTTTTTCCCGGGCTCCACCGGTGCCATTTACCGCCAGTTCTCCATCACCATTGTGTCCGCCATGGTGCTGTCCGTGCTGGTGGCCTTGATCCTCACTCCGGCCCTGTGTGCCACCATGCTCAAGGCCAAGGACAGCGAGCACCAAACCGATCATGGCTTCTTCGGCTGGTTTAACCGCACCTTCGACAAGAGCAGCCGTCGTTATCAGGGCAGCGTGGAAAAAATCCTCGGCCGCCGGGGCCGCTACCTGTTTATCTATGTGGTGATCGTCGGTGTGCTCGGCTTCAGCTTCATGCGCCTTCCATCCAGCTTCCTGCCGGAAGAAGATCAGGGAATTTTGTTCACCCTAGTGACCCTGCCAGCGGGCTCAACCCAAGAGCAGACAGTCAAAGTGCTGGAAAAAATGGAGGACTATTATCTAAATGAAGAGGCCTCCGCTGTGGATGGCCTGTTCACGGTGGCCGGCTTCAGTTTCACCGGCCGCGGCCAGAACGCCGGCATGGCGTTCGTGAACCTGAAGGACTGGTCAGAACGGGATCTGTCCGTGGACGGCGCCGACAATGTGGTTGCCCGCGCCATGGGCTATTTCTCCACCATTCGCGAAGCGATGATGTTTGCACTGAACCCGCCATCGATTCCTGAACTGGGCAACGCCAGCGGGTTCGACTTCCAGCTGCTTGACCAGTCTGGTCAAGGGCACGAAGCGCTGATTCAGGCTCGTAACCAGATGCTCGGCATGGCCGCCCAAGATCCTCGACTGGCCGGGGTACGCCCCAATGGCTTGGAAGACAGCCCGCAGTACCAAATCGATATTGACCAGCAGAAAGCCAAAGCGCTAGGGCTGTCCATCAGCGACATCAACAGCACTCTGCAAATCGCCTGGGGCTCCAGCTACGTCAATAACTTTGTCGACCGGGGCCGGGTAAAACGAGTGTATGTGCAGGCCGATGCCCCCTACCGCATGCTACCGGAAAACGTCAACGACTGGTTTGTGCGTAATAACCAAGGGAAAATGGTGCCGTTCTCCACCTTTGCCACGGGCCACTGGACGTATGGTTCTCCCAAGCTAGAACGCTATAACGGTGTGTCGTCGGTAAACATCCAAGGCAACGCGGCGCCCGGCTACAGTACCGGCGACGCCATGGATGCCATGGAAGAACTATCCGCTAAGCTGCCCGCCGGGTTCGGCTTCGAATGGACCGGAATGTCCTACCAGGAACGTCAGTCTGGTGACCAGGCCCCTGCGCTGTATGTCATCTCACTATTAGTAGTATTCCTCTGTCTGGCGGCCCTGTATGAAAGCTGGTCGATTCCATTCGCGGTAATGCTGGTGGTCCCTCTGGGCATTCTCGGTGCGGTACTGGCCGCTACCTTCCGTGACCTGAACAACGACGTCTTCTTCCAGGTGGGGCTGTTAACCACCATCGGCCTCTCGGCGAAAAACGCCATTCTGATTGCGGAATTCGCGCTGGAGCTGGAGCAAAAAGGCGAGCACTTGCTCAAGGCCACCCTAGAAGCCGTGCGCATGCGGCTGCGCCCGATCCTGATGACCTCACTGGCCTTCATGCTCGGGGTAACCCCACTGATGATCAGTACTGGTGCTGGTGCCGGTGCTCGTAACGCCATCGGTACCGGGGTATTCGGCGGAATGCTCACCGCCACCGTCCTCGCCATCTTCTTCATTCCGCTGTTCTACGTGGCGGTGCGCAAACTATCCGGCGTGCCCCTCGACGGCAAGAAGAAAGGCAAAGAATAAGTCCACGCGGAGTAATACTGATGACCCGTAACCCACTGACGCTCGCCCTTCTGGGCGGGCTGATGCTGGGTGGCTGCACCCTCGCCCCCAGCTATCAACAACCACTCTCTCCCGTCCCTGCGCAACTGGGCGAAGCCAACGGCAATAGTGCCAGCGAGCTAACCCTGCCCAGCTGGTCCAGCCTTTATCAGAGCGCGGAATTGCAACAGCTGATTCAAAGCTCATTGGATAACAACCGAGATCTGCGCATCGCCGTACTCGATGTGGCCGCCCTGCGCGCCCAGTACCAAATCCAGCGCGCAGACCTGTACCCAAACCTGTCCGTGGACGCCAGCGGTTCCCGTCAGCGTCTGCCCTCAGACCTGTCCGGCACCGGCCATTCCACATTATCGGATCAATACGGTGTGCAAGTTGGCGTTACCGCCTGGGAACTAGATCTGTTTGGCCGGGTACGCAGCCTGAAAGATGCGTCGCTGGAAAAATATCTGGCCAGCGAAGAAGCCCAGCGCAGCACCCAACTGGCGCTGGTTGCCCAAGTGGCACAAAGCTACTTAACCCTGGTTAGTGATCGCCAAAACTTGGCAATCAGTCGCGAAACCGTAGTCGCACAGGAGGACTCTCTGGCATTGATTGAACGCCGATACGAGAGCGGTTTGGGATCCGAGCTGGATGTGCGCCAAGCACAAATTGCCTTGCAGGAAGCCCGCGCCAATCTGGCCAGCTTTGAACGCCAAGTGGATCAAGACTATAACGCCTTAGCCGTACTGGTCGGCGGGCCACTGCCCACCCTGAAATCGGTGAACTTGGACAACGATGCCTTGGCCCTCGTCGCACCAGTTCCGCAAGGCCTACCCTCAGCACTACTCACCCAGCGACCGGACGTACAACAAGCCGAGCATCAGCTGCGGGCCGCCAATGCCAATATTGGTGCCGCCCGAGCCGCCTTCTTCCCAAGCATTCAACTCACCGGCGCCTATGGCACCATGAGTAGCGAACTGTCCGGCCTGTTCGACAGCGGCTCCAAAGCTTGGTCATTCATCCCCAGTATTTCCCTACCCATTTTCTCCGGGGGCCGTAACAGGGCCAATCTGGATCTAGCCGAAGTTCGTCAAGATCAAGCCGTGGCCAGCTACGAGAAAGCCATACAAACCGCCTTTCAGGAAGTCGCTAATGCGCTGCAAGCCCGCGACACTCTGGCTCGCCAACAGCAGGCTCAACAGGCACTAGTCACCGCCACTGAGCAGTCCCTGACGTTGTCACAGCAACGCTACGAACAAGGCGCAGATGATTACCTTGCGGTGTTGGACGCCCAACGCACTCTGCTCTCGGCCCGCCAACAGCTAGTGACGCTAAAACTGCAGCAGTTGACCAACGAAACCGAGCTTTACCGCGCCTTGGGTGGTGGCTGGGATGCGCAACAGCCCACCCATGTGGCCAGCCGCTAACGCAGCTCAGAAGCAACCGTTGTGCCAGAAGATGACACCGCCATGTGACTAATCTGGCCAACAACGCAAGCTGATGGCGGCACCGTAGGCCGTCGCTGCTGCGGCAATTGCGCTGAATGATTAGCCGTTTTGACAACGCGCCCCTCGGGGCGCAAACCTAGGAGCAATAACGCGCAAAAAAACTATTCCTACGTCAACGTAAATGTCTTCGCCGAGGGTCAGCCGCGTGCTCAGCACACCGCATGAAGCCACCTCTACAGAGAGCAGCCCACATACAATCAGGCATCGGCATCGCCCCGGGAAAGTCTCTCAGCACGCAGAGCTTCACTCCTAGTCTCATGTTCATTTTCTGTTTCGCTGACGCTAGCACACCAACCGCATGCCCATTTTCCAGCTGCGGCCTCGCATCATCTTATCCACTTGCCGCACCACCTCTTTCAGGCGGGGCCCAAATTCCGCAGGGAAGAACCAACACCGTTTTTTAAAATTACATGCCACTATTGTAGTGTTGACCCTCCATACTCAATGGAAGACCAACAAAAGGACCTCTCCATGGACACGTTGCAGCAGTTCTACATTAACGGCCGTTGGGTCTCTCCCACAGAGGAAGCCACTACCCACGCCGTTATCAACCCTGCGAATGAAGAACAGATTGCCACCCTACCATTGGCCCAAGCCGCGGATATTGATTCAGCCATCGCCGCCGCTCACCAAGCTTTCCCCTCTTGGTCCGCCCTGCCGCTGGAAAAGCGGCTGGGGTACATGGAAAAAATACTGGAAGCTTACCAGGCTCATCTACCCCAAATGGCGGAAGCGATTAGCCAGGAAATGGGCGCACCGATCACTTTGGCGAGCAAGGTGCAGGCCCCTATGGGGCTTGCCCATCTGAAGACCGCCCTAGCCATAGCGCGGGAGTTCCCTTTCGAAGAAGCCGTCGGCCAGTCGCTAATTCGCCGTGAAGCCGCAGGAGTGTGCGCCTTGATTACACCGTGGAACTGGCCCATGAACCAGATCATGTGCAAGGTCGCTCCGGCCATGGCCGCAGGCTGCACCATGGTGCTCAAGCCCAGTGAATTTGCCCCGCTGTCAGCCAACCTGCTCACACAGATTATTGATGAAGCGGATCTCCCCGCCGGGGTTTTCAATATGGTCTATGGCGACGGTGCCGCCGTGGGGCCATTGCTATCCAGTGACCCTCGCATTGATGTGGTATCCCTTACCGGCTCCACCCGAGCGGGGGAATCCGTGAGCCGGGAAGCGGCCAGCACCATTAAACGCGTGTCTCTGGAGCTGGGCGGTAAGTCCGCCAATATCTTGCTGCCAGGCTGTGACCTAGAACAGTCCGTCACCCACGGGGTGCGGGCAATGATGGCCAACACAGGGCAGAGCTGTAATGCGCCGTCACGGATGCTGGTACCGGAGGATCAACTAGCGCAAGCCGAACAGATTGCCGCTCAAGTCTGCGACGCCATAGTGGTTGGCGATCCCTCCGATGACGCGACCGTAATGGGTCCAATCGCCAACCGCCGTCAGTACCAACGGGTACAAACCATGATCGAGAAAGGCCAACAAGAAGGCGCCAAATTAGTAGCCGGCGGCACCGGTAAGCCCGAGGGTATCGACAAAGGCTACTTCGCCCGCCCCACCGTGTTCAGTGAAGTAAACAACCAGATGACCATTGCCCGAGAGGAAATCTTTGGTCCCGTGCTGGTGATGATTCCCTACGACACTCTCGAGAACGCCGTCGACATCGCCAACGATTCCGACTACGGCCTTTCCGGTTATGTGTTCGGGGACGATTCCCAAGCCCGACAGATCGCCGCTCGCCTGCGCACTGGCAATGTCCATATCAATGGAGCGGGCCCGGATATACAAGCCGCCTTCGGTGGCTACAAACAATCCGGGATTGGCCGGGAATGGGGCCGCTTCGGCTTTGAAGAGTTTCTGGAAACCAAATCCCTGTTCCTACCCCGCTAACGCCTTCGCCCTCAATGGACAATCAAAAACCTTGTTTTGTGCACTCGCAGAGGGGGTCCAATTGCACGCTCAGCGTGGCTGATTGGCCCTCTAGCCCCGACCCGGGCGCGAAAATGCCATTTACCTCACCTACTCTAACCCTGAACATTCATTACATTGAGTAATGTAACAGTATGAATTCAGCGGCGACTCTGCCGCCAGGGACAGGAGTACACCATGACAACAACAGCATCCACCACCATTGAGTCAGGCCAAGCGAAGGCCCAGAAAGTGCCGTTGGGCGCCACCGTGGATATTCCACCCCGTCGGCTCGACTTTGAATTTGATGACAAAACATCCGTTCGGTACTTCTACGATAACGACCCCTTTCTGAGCGCGTTCTGGTTGAGCATGTCCACCCTGTTCCCAAAAGGCGAAGCTTTCTTCGTAGATTCCGTGCGTCATTACCGTAAAGAAATTACCGACAGCACACTGAAAGCACAGGTGGCCGGATTTATTGGCCAAGAAGCCATGCACAGTAAAGAGCATGAAGCCTGGAACAATATGGGCATGAAATTCGGCTACCCCACGGACAAGCTGGACAAATCCCTGGGCAAACTGATCGGCCTGATGCAAAAACGTACCCCAAAAATTTTCCAGCTAGCCACCACGGTGTGCCTGGAACATTACACTGCCATCATCGCTGAACAGCTGCTACGTGAAGACGAGCATCAGAAAAAACTCATTGATGAAACCACGTTAAAACTGTGGTTATGGCATGCGCTGGAAGAAAACGAACACAAAACCGTGGCCTACGATGTCTATGAGAAAGTCAGCGGCAGCTACGCCATTCGTACTGGTGCTATGATCCCAACCACCGTCCTTTTCTTCACCGTAATGGCCGCCTTCCAGGCACGCATGTTGGCCTCAGACGGTCGCCTGTTTGATCTGAAAAGTAACTGGAAAGGCCTCACCTTTTTGTTCGGTCGCAAAGGGTTGTTCACCAAATTAACGCCCCAGTACCTAGATTTCTTTAAACGAGATTTCCACCCTTCCCAGCACGACACCGATGCGTTACTGGAGGAATGGCGAGAAAAACTGTTTGGACCGAACGGCCTGCTCACCGAGCAACATGCCCAGGCAACCCAGCGCAAAGGTAAAGGTAAAAAAACGCACTAAAGAGCCGTTGAAAAGCGCCCTGTATGCTTACATAGCCTTCAGGGTACTCCGGCTGGCGCGCCGTCGTTTTTTGCACTTTAATCGACGGCAACCAACATGCCTTCAAAAGTGCCTGCACTATGCCCCAAATGGGGCATAGCTTGCTAACCAGCCTAAAAGAAGGCGCATACACGCCGAAAGCCCCCCCCCGTTAACCTTCAAACAAGCCCACAAGCCGAACCCAAAACGGCAAATCAAAACGCGGATACACCACCATCCACAGCAAGGGCCTGGCCACTCATATAGCTGTTGGCCGGCGACAGCAGCATGAGCATGGCTGCAACAATCTCAGAGGGCTGTCCCAGTCGCTTCATTGGGCAACCGGAGGCAAGCATGGCATGCACCTGTTCCCTGTTTTTTGCTAGCTCACCTTCATCCAGCATCGGTGTATGAGTATAAAACGGGCAGATCGCATTCACGCGAATGTTGCGCTTGGCATATTCCACTGCTGCTGTGCGTGTGAGCCCAATCACCGCATGCTTGGCCGCCGAGTAGGCCCCTATTTTAGGCGCACCACCTAACCCCGCCATGGAACTCACGTTGACGATACTGCCGCCGCCCACCTTCATGGCATCGATTTGGTGCTTCATGCCGAACATCACGCCTTTAACGTTCACGTTCATCTGCTGATCCAGCACTTCTTCGCTCAATTGCGTAAACGGAATAAAACCGTGGGCAATACCCGCATTGTTCACAGCCAAGTCCAGGTGACCGAACTGAGACAGCGCCGCATCCACCATGGCTTTACAATCCGCCTCACTGGACACGTCACAGCGCAGTGCGGCAACTTTAACGCCCTGCTCAGCCAGTGTGTCTGCCAACGGGTTAAGGGCATCCATATTGATATCGCCCAATACCAGCGCGGCACCGCGCTTACCCAGTTCTTGTGCCAGTAATTTGCCAAAACCGCTGGCCGCACCGGTGATCAACGCCGTCTTGCCGGTAAAATCGAGAATTGGATCCATTACTTCCTCCTGCACCGAAAGCGGTAAAACAACACTCTTGACCCGCCTTGGGCATCCATCTGCTTACAAAAAGCCGCTGTAGGCCTTCCCTTATCTGGGCACAAACGAAGGCAGCAAAACGGAAAACAGGCAGATACACTAAAAATCTACCTAGCCTCACCGCACCGAGAGCACCGGAGCACCCTACCCGCGTTTTGCCCCCTAAAAGCGAAGACCTATAACGGTTTGATAGCAACGTGAGTGTTAAATCGTAAAGCCGCCATCAACCACAACACACTCACCTGTCACGAAGCTGGCAGCATCAGAGACTAGATAAAGGACCGTGCCGGCCATTTCTTTGGGTTCCGCGTGACGACGCATGGGGATTTGGCTCAGGGCCTGTTTATAGATATCTTCGTTGGCAAACAGGGCACCGGCGAACTTGGTTTTAGTCAGCCCCGGCAGCAACGCATTCACTCGCACGTTGAATTGCGCACACTCTTTGGCAAACGCCTTGGTCATGCTGATCACGGCAGCTTTAGAAATGGAATACACCCCCTGGCCTTCGCCCGGGGTCAGACCATTCACCGAAGCAGTATTGACGATAGCGCCACCGCCGTTTTCGCGCATCAACTTGCCCCCTTCCACGGACATGTAGAAGTAACCACGTAAGTTCACATCCACGGTCTTATCGAAGGCGTCCACCGGGGTATCAAGAATATGCCCGAAAAATGGATTAGCCGCGGCATTGTTTACCAAAATATCGAGTTTTCCGTGCACCTTACGGATATGGGAAAACACCGCTTCAATTTGCGCCAGCTCGCCCACATGACAAGCAAAAGCTTCTGCGCTGCCACCGTCTGCCTTAATGGCATCGGCAACGACCTGACAGCCATCAATCTTACGGCTGGACACAATCACATGGGCGCCCTGCTCTGCCAACAGGCGGGCAATTTCTTCGCCAATACCCCGGCTCGCGCCGGTCACCAGAGCAACCTTGCCCTCAAGATTAAAAAGATCGGTACTCATTATTTCTCTCCCGAAAAAAGGCCATAAGCCACAAGCCCCATAGCCTGCGGCTATTCGAAAGCACAGTAGCCACATTGCCGCCCGGCTTTCCTTTTCGCTTGCAGCTTGCCGTGGCTTTATGCCCCTTCATTAATAATTTGCATGGCCATGGAGGCCAGTGGCTCGACCAGAGCACCTACTTGAGAGGCCTGCTTGCTGGAGGCATTACCGTCTTGAGCCCTTTTCGCGACTCCCTGGCAAATGGCCGCAAGGCGGAAAAAACTGAATGCCAGATAAAATTCCCAATTGTCGATATGGGCAATACCACGGCGCTCGCAATACATGGCCACGTATTCTTTTTCAGTAGGAATACCCAACGCAGTACGGTCTTTGCCTTGCAGACCGGCCATCTTGGCGCCTCGTTGAGGCATTCGCATACCCATACACTGATACGCCAGATCCGCCAGTGGATGGCCCAAGGTGGATAACTCCCAATCCAGCACCGCCATGACTTGCGGCTTTTGCGGGTGCCACATCAAGTTGTCCAAGCGGTAATCACCGTGCACCAGTGACACTTGGCCGTCATCCTCTGGTTGATGGGTCTGTAACCAGGCGATCAGCGAATCCATGGCCGCAATTTCCTGCAATTTGGACGCTTCGTACTGCTGGGTCCAGCGGTCGAGTTGACGTTCAAAATAACTGCCCGGCTTACCGTAATCAGTCAGGCCTACGGCCTCCAGGTCCACACTGTGAATGGCCGCCAGCACCCGGTTCATTTGCGAGTACATCTCGCGGCGTGCCGCATTTGCGGCATCGCCCTCTCCCGCCTCGGGAAGCGCCGCATCCCAGAGAATGCGTCCTTCGCAAAACTCCATCACATAGAACATGGAGCCGATAACATCACGGTCTTCGCACAGGTGCAGCACATTGGGCACCGGTACATCGGTGTCTTTCAACGCGGCCATAACACGGAATTCGCGATCCACCGCATGGGCGGACTTGAGCAGTTTGCCCGGCGGCTGACGGCGCAGCACATAGGAGCCAGAGGCGGCCGTAATCTTGAAGGTAGGGTTGGACTGCCCCCCCTCGAATTTCTCCGCTTCAATGGGACCCTTGAAGCCCTCGATATGCTGCTCAAAATACTCAGCCAGTTTCTGTGTATCTATCTGGGACATGGAGCCCTCCTACTGTTCTTCTTTTTTCTGCTGCGCAAAAAGCAACACCCAGAACGCGATTGACGCTGCGGGCCACACCTGAAATCAGGCGAATTGTTTAGCCATGTTCCGGCCCAACTGCATCATGTGCACCTGATCCGGGCCATCGGCCAGACGCAGAGTGCGCGCGTAGCTAAAGAAGTGAACCAACGGCGTATCCTGGCTCAAGCCCACGGCACCGTGGATCTGAATCGCCCGGTCGATAACATTTAACGCCATATTAGGCGCAACCACCTTGATCATAGCGATCAAATCCTTCGCGTCTTTGTTACCTGAGCGATCCATGGCGTCTGCGGCTTTCAGCGTCAGCAACCGTGCCTGCTCAATCTCGCAGTAAGATTTGGCGATATCTTCGCGCACCGAGCCCTGCTTGCTCATGGGCGCACCGAACACTTCACGCTGGTTTACCCGCTTGCACATCATCTCAAACGCCTCCTGAGCCGCGCCGATCATACGCATGCAGTGGTGAATCCGGCCCGGACCCAGGCGCCCCTGAGCGATTTCGAAACCCCGCCCTTCACCGAGAATTATATTGGCCTTGGGCACACGCACATTGTCGAAAATAACGTCGGCATGGCCTTCGGGTGCATCGTTGTAACCAAATACCTGCATCGGGCGAACAATGTTGACCCCGGGGGTATTGGTAGGCACCAAAATCTGGGATTGCTGCTGGTGGCGGTTGGGGTTATCCGGGCTGCTCTTGCCCATGACAATCATAATTTCGCAGGTTTTTCGCATGGCGCCGCTGATATAAAACTTACGGCCGTTGATGATGTAATCGTCGCCATCTTCCGTTATACGCGTTTCGATATTAGTCGCGTCAGAGGACGCCACTTGCGGCTCGGTCATGGCGAAGGCACTACGAATACGGCCTTCCAACAACGGCAACAACCACTGTTCTTTCTGAGCATCGTTGCCGTATTTTGCCAGCACCTCCATATTGCCAGTATCCGGAGCAGCACAGTTAAACGCTTCGGATGCAATACGACAGCGCCCCATTTCTTCTGCCAGCGGCGCATACTCCAGGTTACTTAAGCCTGCGCTGTACTCTGCGTACTCTGTAGGCAAAAACAGGTTCCATAACCCTTTAGCTCGGGCCTTTTCTTTCAGTTCATCCATGATCGGCGGCGTTTCCCACGGGCTCTTTGCCAGCTGCTCGTAATACACGTTTTCCGCCGGGCGGATTTCGTTGTTAATAAAATCACGCACCTGAGTGATCAATGTCTGCATTTTTTCTGTGTACTGAAAATCCATGACGCTCTCCCTATTACCCGTTTGCTCCTGCAGTCTTGTGGCTGCGTTAAATGCGATGCAGCGCGTACAAGGTTGGAGCACAAAGCACGAAAATTAGTAGTAAGTGATCGCGTCGAAACGGTCAGGGCGATCTAGATGCGGCACGTTATTAAAACTAGCCATACGCACCACCTTTTGATTAAAAAAACCGTGGCTCACACTACTGTTGCGAATCTGCAGATTCAGCTCCACTACGGCCTCATCCGACGCGCCAAGAATATGTTTGATGAACATGGCCATGGCACCACCAGAGCTGACAATCAGCAACCGGTCCTTATCGTTGTACTGCTGCTGGATGTGATCGCGGGCGGCAGCAACCCGGTCAGAGAAGCCCTGCCAGCTTTCCGGCAGATCGCCGGTCAGCGTATCCATTCGCCAGTGTTTCATGGCCGTTTTCAAGGCCTTGTAAAAGGCCTTGTAAAAGGCCGCCACCGGAGCACCTTCGCTAGGCACCTGGTCCGGGTGCTGAGCCAGGTAGGCATTCACCAGTGACTGGAAATCGAATTCGTTAAGGCCGGACTGAATGTCTTCGGGTAAGGCCACACCCAGGCCTTCACAAATACCGGCTCCCGTTTCCCGATGCCGTACCAGATCACCGCACACAAGGGCATCAAAGCCCATATCCCGTTCGGCAAAATACTCACCCAGCCAGCGAGCTTGCTGGTGACCCAGTTCGGAAAGGCGATCGTAATTATCGGTACCGAACGATGCTTGCCCGTGGCGGACAAGGTAAAACTGGGCCATGCGTGTATCCTCGGCTCAAAATAATATTCAACCAGATTAGATTAGCGCCATTAGTTAGTGAAATTGATATTCTTCATCCCTGTGAATAAACACCATTCATTATGCCCCCCCCCTTCAGGACACAGAGGCTGCAATTTTGAAGTTCTATGTCCTGTTATCGAAAGTGCCACAATATTTTGGGGCCAGCCTCGAAGAGCAGAACGGCGGGGTAACCAAGCCCAGAGGAGATGAGCTTGTTTAGGAGAGGCAGCGCGCCAGCTGCCGGTTAACGGGTCACGCTGCTCAGCGGTATGTGTTATGCAAGCCCATCAGAATCGCTCTCACCGGCCACCCTAGGCTATTGTTTATTAATAATTTCTTCCTAAAAAACCGCTTGCTTCTAATGTTTAAAATAGCGTCAGAGATACACCATTGGCCACACAGCAAGCCATGACATATTTTTCGCCCTTAATGGCGCCTTTCATCCTTTACGACTGATTAGGTCACCCACATACTCCTTCTTCTAAAAGACATTTTGGAGAGTGGATCTCGGCTGCTACTTACCGGGCCACCAACGGGAAAGCACTATGAGCAAACAGCAAACTACCCTTGAAGAGCTGCAGGCGAACATTGGCAAAAGCGTTGGCACATCCCAGTGGCGTACCGTCGACCAGCAACGCATCGATGGCTTCGCTGAACTCACCGAAGACCCGCAATGGATCCATACCGACCCGGAGCGCGCCGCCAAGGAAAGCCCCTTTGGTGCCACCATTGCCCATGGCTTTCTGTCTCTGTCAATGCTATCGGCCATGGCTATGGACGTACTGCCTACCATCAAGGGGCAAGTCATGGGCATCAACTATGGCTTCGACAAGGTCCGCTTCATGAACCCGGTCCGCGAAGGAAGTAAGATTCGAGGATCCTTCACTTTGATGGAAGTGAAGCAGCGCTCCGACCAAGAATGGCAGCTGCGCCACGGTGTCAAAGTTGAAATTGAAGGTCAGGAAAAGCCTGCCTTGATGGCGCAGTGGTTAAGCCTGGCGGTAGTACCGATTTAAACGTTCAACGTTTAAATCGCAAGAGAACGCGCTATTAAGCTGAAACATTCCGCACATTAGTGCCTGTTTCACGGCGTGACAGCCCGTCACTCGACAATGCCGTTACTTGCGTTTCAACTTTGAATTTTGCACTTTTCAACTCAAAAAATTTAGAGAGATAACCCATGACAATCCGTTTTGATAATCAGGTGGCCATCGTCACCGGCGCGGGCAATGGCCTGGGCAAATCCCACGCGTTGGAACTGGCTAAACTCGGCGCCAAAGTGGTAGTGAATGATTTCGGGGGCGCTCGCGATGGTAGCGGTGGTTCCAGTGAAGCCGCCGAGCAAGTGGTTGCAGAAATCAAGGCTGCCGGTGGTGACGCTATTGCCAACGGTGCAGACGTTTCCGACATGGCTCAGGTCGAAGCCATGGTAAAACAGGTGATGGATACCTGGGGTCGCATTGATGTGCTCATCAACAACGCGGGCATCCTTCGCGACAAGAGCTTCGTCAAGATGACCCAGGACGACTGGGATAAAGTCGTGGCGGTTCACCTCACCGGCTCAGAAATCTGCAGCAAGGCCGTTTGGCCGATCATGCGCGAACAGGGCTATGGCCGCATCGTCATGACCTCCTCTGCCTCCGGCCTGTATGGTAACTTCGGGCAGGCCAACTACAGCTCCGCCAAGCTGGCAGTGGTCGGGCTGATGAACACCCTGTCTTTGGAAGGTGAAAAGTACAACATCAAGATAAACTGCATTGCTCCTACCGCCGCCACTCGCATGACTGAAGACCTGATGCCGCCTAAAGTGCTGGCCATGCTGGAGCCAAAGGAAATCACCCCGGCGGTGCTGTTCCTGGCAAGCAACGAAGCCCCTACCCATCGCATCCTGCTGGCTGGCGCTGGTTGCTACGCCATGGTACGTATAATGGAAAGCGAAGGCGTTTACCTGAATGACGAAGAGCGCAATGCGGATGGTATTGCCGCCCACTTTGAACAAATCGGCAATATGGATAACGCGAGCGAAATAATGACCGGTGGCGACCACGTAACCAAAATTCTAACCATGGTCGCCAAAGCCAAGGGCATCAAGCTGGGCTGAATCAAACGCCACTCAGTATTACCAAGTGGGAGGCGAGGACAACCGCCTCCCACTCAACCCTGGCGGGACTACAGCGCAGCGATTACTGTGGGCCCGCAAACCATGCCATATAAAAAATAGTCAGCGGCTATCGTGCAACATGGGCCTAGGCTCTTGCACCTCTCTCAAGCTACCGCTACTCTTTAGCCTTAAATGAAGCACATTCAAGAGACATAACTATGCACGCAGCACAGTTCAACACACGCACCCTGACTGGCCTGATGGCCGGTATGGCGGTGTCTGCTGCGTCATATTACGGGTATTGGTTTAGCCGCTCGCGCGCCTGATTGATACTCAGGCGCGCCCGCTAAGGGACGCCTGCCGAACACATCCAACCCCGGCCGGTAACCCGCCCGGGGTTTTTTATTGGCTGATATACAGCCGCAAACAACAGACAGCACCAAGAGGCCAGTAGCATGTATCGCTATCAACCGAACGATCTGACAACCCGATTTAGCCGCTGGCCTAACCTGCACAGCACAGAACAGCGATCGACGAATCACGCGCGACGATAACGCGCCGCCGCAATAAGGGAACACCATGCAACAGGTAAGCACACAACATATCGAAAACGCCGCCAGCCTAATCCAAGAGCGCCAGGCGACCCCACGCCGCAGCCAGCCGCTGCCCCCCCCTGCGGTACTGCGTGAGCGCTTGCCGGTGAATACCGCACTCGCCGCACACATTGAGCAGCACCGTCAGACGGTTCGCAATATTCTCAATGGCAAAGATTCACGTCTGCTGGTAATCACCGGGCCATGCTCACTTCACGACCCTAAGTCCGCCTTGGAATACGGGCACCGTCTAGCAGAACTCGCGGCTCAGCTGGACGACAAAGTCTTCATTGTGATGCGAGCCTACGTGGAAAAGCCCCGCACCACTGTGGGCTGGAAAGGCATGCTCTACGACCCACATCTAGATGGCAGCAATGATATCGCCACTGGCCTGAATGTGTCCCGCCACCTGTTGCTGGACTTAGCCCGGTTAGGCCTGCCGCTTGCCACCGAGCTGCTGCACCCCATGGCTGCAGATTACCTAGGCGACCTGCTTAGTTGGGCCGCCATCGGGGCACGCACCACAGAATCCCAGATCCACCGGGAAATGGTCAGCGGCCTGGCTCTGCCTGTGGGTTTCAAGAATGGCACTGACGGCAGCATTGACGTGGCCTGTGATGCCATGGGCGCGGCGATCCATCCTCACACCCACTTAGGCATGGATGAACACGGCCACAGCGCGCTGCTACAAACCGCCGGCAATCTGGATACCCATTTGGTGTTGCGTGGCGGCCACGACGGGCCCAACTACGATGCCAACAACGTGCAACGCGCTACTGCCGCCCTCAAGAACAAAGGCTGTAACCCACGCCTGATCGTGGACTGCAGCCATGCCAACAGCGGTAAAGACCCGTTACGCCAGCCTGCTGTGCTACAAAATTTGCTGCAACAACGAGCTCAAGGACAAACCGCCATCGCCGGAATCATGCTGGAAAGCCATCTCCACGACGGTAAACAAGGCCAAGGGAAACCGCTTCAGCATGGCCTGTCCATCACTGATGGCTGCCTAGGCTGGGACAAGACCCGCGCCGCACTCTGCACGATTGAATAACACCAAACACCGGGCCTCCTGCCATTGCAGGAGAGGCCTGGCAGTCACTGGCCATGCAACACGCTAGCGACCATGCTAATTTGAAAATACATTTTCACCTATCCACCAAGGAAGCCCCATGCTCAGTAATTTGACCCTCGACCAACTGATCACAGCCTTCGTGCTGTTTCTTACTGTCATCGCCACCGTGGCGTTCATCGTCTACCTGAAAAATCGTTCAGGTAACGAATAAGCTCAGGGTCACGAATACAGCAGTGACCCCGTCCCCATCTTAATCACGTTACCGCCAATGCGGCAGCGCACCTCTTTGCCAGGGCGCTTATCGAATTCTGCATGGAGAATGCTTTTACGGGTTTCATGGCTACCCCGATCCACAGACAGGGTATGGGTACCGGGCGCCGTCTCGCCCTGTTCTGCCAGGTAGGCAATAAACTCCGGCATCACCGCACCAATCGGCGGAAACGCATCACGGGGCAGCGAGGGGTTTAGCAACCGACCATGAAATTCCGTAAACCCGGTAATGGTTCCCGGAGCGAATAGAAAAAGCTCCGAGGTATAAACACCACCGAACAGATCCGACCAGCGATCCGGGTTAAGGCTCGCCGCCAGTACGTGTTCCGGTTTAGTAAAGGGCACGATCAGCGTGGGCTTGTCCACACTCACCACCATCGGCTTGTACTTACTGAACGAAATATGTTTTTCGTCAATGTTCAGCGCCGCCGCCAAACGAGGAACTTCTGGAGTGTAGCGGTCGATTGTCGGATTCAGCACTCGCGCAAACTGAATCGCCCCCGGCGAGCTATCGCCCTTATCAATAAAACTCTCAATCAACTGCTCATTTTGTTTCAGCAGAAACGATGCAAATTCCCCTTCATCTTTTGTCAGCCCCATTTCATAAGCGACATAAGACGCTGCCAGAATGGTGTGGGCACCGAATAGTTGTTTACCCTTACTATTAAACACCGTCACCGGCGAAGCATCATTTCCCGGCTCGATAAACACGGTTTCAGTTTGCTGAAACTCACCGGCAATAGCCGTTTTACTGGCATCACTACTGTTGGCCGAATCCAACATCACCACTGGCACCTGAGTGCCCTGAAATGGTGCGCCAGCAAATACATCAAGCAATGAATAATTGAGAGCCATCATCCTCACCTTTTTATGATTTTCTCACTTGACTATGCAGCAAGGAAAAAAGAATGCAATCAGCAAGAGAGGAAATAATGGCAAATGGAAAAAGATTATTTGCACAGGCGGAAGGCTCTAATCAGGCACTCAAGCAGGCCTTAACGTTGAAGCAAAGATTCAGGAAATAGCCCCTTCACGGGCCCACTCGCAACGCACCCGTAAAGGCGCGTCAGAGGGTGCGTGGTACGCGTCGGCACTATCCCACACGAAGGTATGAAACCCGGACAATTCAGTTTCCAAGTGCACCACCGCATTCACCCAGTACATATTCTTGAGCAGAGATTCAAATTTAGCGATCCAGTGCTCCCACTCGTACTCCACCGCACGGTAAGACATACCGAAATGAATCACCTGAGTCTGGAAGGTGCCGCCCATCAAGTCGTCTCCGGGTACGCAAAACATTTCCCGACACAGAAACGGCCATTCGTCTGCCTGCGGTAATTGCCGAATGGCCTTGCGGTTTTGAAAACAACTCGTCTTACGCTCCTGCAAATTACCAAACGGTAAATGCTTAATGCAGCCGTAAACGATGGATTCATTATCCAAAAAACACCCCAGGGAAAATCAGCTACAAACTCTAGCTTACCGCGACAAGTAACAATCAAGCACCATTCAAATCAAACCCCGTCATAAGGCAGGGAGTTTTCCTACCATTCCAAACCCATCACTTGTCGCTATTACCTTCCACAGCCCTGCATTTGTTGCTCATATCGGTTCGCCATGGAGGCGGTGCGCTGGGCGGCGCCTTTCATCCATTTGTTGTTTTTCCAGGTGCCGCGGGCATAGCCGCCGTGGCCGGCGTAGTAGTTCAGATAAAGGTTGTAGGTATCGTTACGGGCCACGCCATTTTTCTTGTAACTCTGGTAGTGATACCAGCCGACAAATCGCACCGCATCCTTGAAATCATTGCGCTTTACGCCACGGCGACCGGTGGCGTCTTTGTACCAATTCCAAGTGCCGTCCAGCGCCTGAGGATAGCCATAGGCCGACGACGGGCGTTTCCAGGGGATAAAACCCAGTAGCTTGGTGCGCGGCGGTTTCGCTCTAGCATTAAACCCCGACTCTTTGTAGATCGTTGCCATCAGCACGGGCACCGGCACCCCGTACTCTTTTTCCGTGTTCTTGGCGTATTTGTACCAGTTATTGAACCAGCCCCCCCGCTGATCAAACACCGCACAGACATTATCTGTATGCGTCGGTGTGGCAGCACAGCCACTCAGAAATAGTACTACCAAAAGCAGGGTTAGCCAGACTTTCATAACGCTCCCGGATCAATACCGTGCTGGTTCAATAGGGACAGTAGCGCAGCTTCATCGCATACCTCAATGCCCAACGATTCCGCTTTCGCCAGTTTGGAGCCCGCAGATGCACCTGCCACCACCATGCGAGTATTTTTAGACACCGACCCAGCCACTTTGGCGCCCAGCTGCTGTAGGGCCTGTTTAGCCTGATTCCGGGTAAACTGCTCAAGCGTCCCGGTCAGTACCCAGGTCTGCCCTTCTAAAGGCTGACTTTCCATTTCCTGGGGGGCACGGGCAGCCATATCAGCAACCTTTTTTTCCGCATCCTGCAGCCGGCCTCGCCAGTCATTTTCCGCCAACGCCTTGGCCAGCTGTGTCATAACCCCGGAGCGTACGCCCTTGGGTTCGGCGCCCGCCCCTTCAGCCGCCGCCGCACTCAATTCAGTGACCGTGCGGAAATGGCTACCCAAGATGTCCAGTGACTTGTCACCAATCCCTTCAAGATTCATGCCCAATCGCTTGGCGGACTTTAACAATTGCGCCAACGTCAGACTTTTCACAAAGGCAGCAGACGGTACTCCGCTGGCCTGTGGGCTCACCCCCTGCGCCAACAAACCGTCGATCACCGCCTCGTTATCACTTTCGGCAAAGAAAGCACCGATGGCCTTGGCCACTTCCAGACCCACATCCGGCACCGCCAGCAACAACAACAACGGAGCATGGCGAATGCTATCCAGATCGCCAAAACAGTCAGCCAGATTCTTGGCGGTTTCTTCACCAATCTGTAGGATCCCCAGCGCGAACAGGAAGCGGCCTAACCCCACGGTTTTAGAGGCTTCCAGCGCCGCAATAAGATTATCCGCCGATTTCTCCCCCATGCGCTCCAGGCCCGCCACCTGCTCGGCTTTCAAGCGGTACAGATCGGCCACAGTGGTAATCAGCTCCTGATCCACCAGCGCATCCACTAGCTTGTCACCCAGCCCATCAATATCCATGGCCCGGCGGGAGGCAAAATGCTTGATGGCTTCACGCCGTTGAGCGCCACAGATCAAGCCGCCGGTACAGCGCGCCACCACTTGATCATGGCCACGCAGAATTTCACTACCACACACCGGGCACGACGACGGCAAAGCAATGCCTTGTGCATTTGCCGGACGTCGCTCTGGCAGTGCCCGCACCACCTTGGGAATCACATCGCCGGCCCGGTACACCACCACGGTATCGCCAATGCGAATATCCAAGCGCTGAATTTCATCAATATTGTGTAGCGTGGCATTGCTAACGATCACCCCGCCCACGTGCACCGGTTCCAACCGCGCCACCGGCGTCAGCGCCCCGGTACGGCCTACCTGCCAATCCACACCGTTCAGCACGGTGAGCTCTTCCTGGGCGGGAAATTTGTGGGCGATGGCCCAGCGCGGCGCCCGGCTAACAAAGCCCAGGTCATCCTGCCAGTCGAAGCGGTTTACCTTGTACACCACACCATCAATGTCGTAATCCAGATGCTCGCGTTTTTCCAAGATGCCCTGATAAAAACGCAGCAAGGCCTCTACCCCGTGACAAACACGAATCTCCGGGTTTACGCGTAAACCCCAGTCGCGTAATGCATCAAGCATGGCCGAATGGGTAGGCGGATGCTCCCAGCCTTCCAGCTGGGCCATGGAGTAGGCATAAAATTCCAGCGGGCGGCTGGCAGTGATGCGAGAATCCAATTGCCGCAAACTGCCTGCCGCGGCATTACGAGGGTTAGCAAAAAGCTTTAGCCCAGCCTCTTGCTGGCGAGCATTAAGCTCCTCAAAGCCAGCGTGGGGCATGACCACTTCACCGCGCACTTCCAACCGCTTAGGCACATCATTGCCACGCAGTTTAAGAGGCACCGAGCGAATAGTTCTGGCATTCACGGTAATATTCTCACCGGTTTGCCCATCGCCGCGGGTGGCCGCCCGCACCAACTCACCGTTCTCATAAAGCAACGACACCGCCAACCCGTCGAGCTTGGGCTCGGCCACGTAATCAATGATTTCGCTCACATCCAAGCGTTCACGAATACGCTTATCAAAGGCCCATAGCTCCTCATCATCGAAGGCATTGTCCAGGCTCAACATCGGCACTTCATGCTGCACCTGCTCAAACGCATCCAACGGCACATCACCCACCCGCTGGGTGGGCGAATCTGCGGTAACTAGATCAGGGTATTGCGCTTCCAGGTCTTTCAGTGCGCGAAATACCCGATCGTACTCCGCATCCGGCACCGCCGGGTCATCTTGAACATAGTAACGGTAGGACCAGTCGTTAAGCTGATCACGGAGGGATTGTGCTTGCAGGGAAGGATCGTTGTTATTCGTCACAGTGGTCGCAGCAGTGAGAGTTTAGTGATTGAAAAGGCGGGGTGCGTTGAACGCGTAAAGCTTAACGTTGAAACACGGGCTGTCGCCTCGTTATTGGAAAGGCCACGCCAGCGATTTTCAGTAAGGGCGCAGCAAGAACCCAAAAATACAAGTACCGTTGAGATCCGACAATCTACGCTGCACGCCCCCTAAAGCGCCAAGATAGGGCTTGGCTTTTGCTTTTCAACGTTAAACGTTCAACTGCTTTTACACGCTCGGCACCCGTTGGCGCCGTTCGAATTCTTGCACGCGCTGACGTAGGTGTTCCATGGTCTGCGGGGTCAATACGCTGTGCTGTTCATCTTTGAGTTCACCATCCAGTTCCGAAGCCAGCCGTTGGCAAATAGACAGCATCTTGTCCAATGCGCCCCTGGCATCAGTAGGCCCCGGCAGTTTCAGGAAGAATGTCACCCCGGCAAACGTCTTGCTCTCCATGGTATCCAAATCAAAAGTGCCGGGCTCAACCGCATTGGCCATGGAAAATTGCAAATCATCGGCACCGTTCACACTTACATGGCGATGGAAAATATTCATGCGACCATAACGCAACCCCGCTTCCAACAGCATGCGCAGTAAAGCGCCACCGTCAAAAGGCGCACCACGGTGGGCAATCAGGTGTACCACGATCACTTCCAGCACGGGCTGAGGCTCGCGGGGCGTTTTCGGTGCGGCCTTAGGCTCTATCCGTGGCTCTTGGCGAGGCGCCTCACGAGGTTCGGGAGTCGATTCTGGCTGTCGCTCTACTGCCGACGGGTTAGGGGCCGGGGCAATCTCTGGCTGGGGCTCGGGCGCCCCCCCCGGTTGAGGCGCCGATCCTTGTTCGGCTTCGAACAGGCTTTGCTGTTCAGCCGTACGGGTATCTGCGGCCGCTTCATCCGGCTCCATTACCATGGGTGGGCGTTCCTTTTGATCCTCTTCCATAGCACGACGGATCACGCGAGCAGAGCCGATTAGCTCTGGGTTATGGCCGCGATCTTCCTCTTCTTCCGGTTGGTCACGGTAACGGGGGTCAATGCGCATACGCAGGCGCCCATGCCGCTCTCTGATCATCCGCCGCATACCGTCGACGAGAATCAGCAGGATCAAAATAACCAGAATGCCAATCAATGTTTCTAAGTTCAGGCCCATCGCCTCTTCTTCCTTGCTTGTGCTGAAGTACCGCTATTACAACGGCACCGACTCCTCACATTGCCGCCATTTCGGCCGCTTCTTCCACATCCACTGATACCAGACGGGAAACCCCTGGCTCATGCATAGTGACACCCATCAGAGTAGCAGCCATCTCCATCGCAATCTTGTTATGTGTGATGTAGATAAATTGCACTTTTGCAGACATTTCCGACACTAGGTTACAGAAACGCCCCACATTCGCATCATCCAGCGGCGCGTCAACCTCATCAAGCAGACAAAACGGTGCGGGATTAAGCTGGAAGATACTGAATACCAGCGACAGCGCGGTCAGCGCCTTTTCCCCACCGGAGAGCAGGTGAATGGTGCTGTTTCGCTTACCCGGGGGCCGCGCCATAATAGTAACACCGGTATCGAGCAGGTCATCGCCAGTGAGTTCCAAATAGGCATGGCCACCCCCGAAGACTTTCGGAAATAGCTCCTGCAGGCCACGGTTAATGCGGTCGAAATATTCTTTGAAACGGGCCCGGGTCTCGCGATCAATCTTGCGAATGGCATTTTCCAGGGTGCCCAAGGCATCTTCCAGGTCGTCATTCTGACTGTCCAGATAGTTCTTGCGCTCGGATTGCTGCTGGTATTCGTCGATGGCCGCCAGGTTAATCTGGCCCAGGCGAGAAATCCGCTGACCAATCATGTCCATTTCCTGTGCCCACTGCTGCTCATCCGCCTCGTCCGGCAGGTTCTCCAGCACCGTATCCAGGTCAAAGTTCTGCTCGGCCAGCTGCTCTGCCACGGTTTGCCGTCGGGTGCTCAGGTCCTGCCACTGCATCCGCTTCTGCTCCATGGTGCTGCGCACTTCCTGGGCCTGGCGTTCGAATTGGCCGCGCTGGCCTTCCAGGTTACGCATTTCATGGTCCACGGTTTCCAGTTCACGGCGAGCTTCGGCCAGCTTGTGCTCGGCTTCCAGGCGCACTTCCAGCTTTTCTTCCAGCTGCATCTGTAATTCGGTGCCCGGCTCGTCGCCTTCGTTGGTCTGCTCTTCGAGCAGCGCCTTGCGCTCGGCCATCATCTGCACCTGAGCTTCCAGGCGACTCAAATTCTGTCGCAGCGAATCCGCTTGGGTGCGAGCACCCTGCACCTCCATAGCCAGCTGATGGGACCGGTCACGATCTTGGCGGGCTTTCTGGCGAGACTCATCCAGGCTCAAACGCAATTCGTCCCGACGGGTGAGCAACGCTTCGCGCTCACCGCTATCGGTTTCCATGGCGTCCAGCGCTTCGGCCAGCACCGCCCGGGCTTCTTTCAGCTGTTCCTGTTCCTGCTCCAGCTGCTCGTTGGTCTCGTCCATTTCTCGGCCGAGACGCTCACGGCGCATGGTAATCTGCTCCAGACGCACCTGACGGGCACTCACCTGAGCATTGATTTCACCCAGCTCTCGGTTAATTCGGCTCGCTTGTCGCTGCACCTCTTCGCGCTCTTCTTCCAGCTCGGAAATTTGCTCGCGGGTGCTTTCTAGCTGCTCTTTCAGATCATCCACGGTGGCCTGAAGAGTCTCAATCTCGCCGACCAACGCCTCCAACTCGCGGCGGCGTTCGAGGATACCGGCTTCTTGGTCTTCCTCTTTCGCCACTTTCAGCCAATCCGGCCCCAGCCAAATACCGTCACGGGTAACCACGGATTCATGGGCCTCTAACTGACTGCGCAGGGTCAGCGCCGCGTCCAGATTATCGGCCACATAGACCCCTGCCAGCAGGCCTTCCGGTGCCTGACCTTCAACATGGTCGCGCAATAGTGTCGCCTTACTACCGGCTGTGGCCTTTACCGCCCCCGGGCTAACCAGCGCCAGGCGGCCGTGGGACAGGTCGTCCAACCAGTCGTTGAGCTGTTCAAAACCACTCACCGCCACCGCCTGAATGCTATCGCCGAGCACCGCTTCCAGCGCCTTTTCCCAGCCCTCGGCCACTTGCAGCTGGTCCGCCAGCCGCGGTTCATCATCCAGCTCATGGCGGGTGAGCCAATCGCTGACCGCGCCATCATCCCCCATGGCCGCTTTCTGAAGAGCCTCCAAGGAGCTGCGTCGGCCCTTCAGGCTTTGCAGCTTTTCGCGGGCCTCATCCAATTGGCGACCCCGGTCACCGTTAGCCCGGCGAAGCTGGTTGATCTCTTCCTGCAGAGATTCGCTGCGCAGTTCGTTTTCTTCCGACTGCCCGCGATATTGCTCAACCTGCTCTTCCAGCTCGCGCATTTCCTGGGCCAGCGGGCCGGCGTCCAGGGATTCCTGTTCTTTTTTCAGCCGGTCAATCCGATCGCGCAAACGCTCCTGGGATTTATCCAGATGCTGAATGCGGGACTGCTCCACCTCCGCCTGACGGCGGGATTCGCCGGATTTGCCGTTAAATTCTTCCCACGCCTGCTGCCAGCGCTGCATAGTCTCTTCAGCCAGTGCCAGCGCTTCGCTGGAGGCTTCCTGTTGCTCGCAGACCATTTCCAGTTCCGGCTCACGCTCCGCCAGAATGGCGTCTAGCTCAGCCACTTTCTCGCTGTCGATGCGCAGGTGTGCATCCGCCTCTTTCCAGCTGGCACGAACTTGGTCCAGCTCTTCGTACAATTGCTGCTTGCGCTCACGCTGATGCTGGATGCTCTGCTCTAGGCGCGCCACTTCTGCGCCCAGGGCGTAAAAATGCTGCTGCACTTCGTTGAAGCGCTCCTGCACCTCGTGGTGCTTCTCGCGCAAACGTTCTACTTCCGCATCCACGTGGCGCTGTTCCGCCACTTTTGCTTCCATGGATACGTCCAACTCGCCAATCACATGGTCCAGCTGCTTAACCTGCACATCCAGCCCTTTCCAGCGCAACGCCTTGAGCTGGGCCCCTTTCAGTCGCTCTTCCTCTTTATACTGCTTGTACTTCTCCGCCGCACTGGCCTGGCGGCTCAGGCGTTCGATTTGCCGTGCCAGCTCATCGCGGATATCAGTCAGTCGCTCTAGGTTCTCGCGGGTGCGGCGAATGCGGTTCTCGGTCTCGCGGCGGCGAGCCTTGTACTTAGAAATACCCGCCGCTTCCTCGATATACACCCGCAGCTCTTCCGGCTTGGCTTCAATCAACCGGGAAATCATGCCCTGCTCGATAATGGCGTAGCTGCGCGGTCCCAGACCGGTGCCTAAAAAAATATCGGCAATATCCTTACGCCGGCACTTGGTGTTGTTGAGGAAATAGTTGGACTGGCCATCCCGGGTGACCTGGCGTTTCACGGAGATTTCGTTGAATTTGCCGTATTCACCGGTGACGGTGGCGTCGGAGTTATCAAAAATTAACTCAATAGACGCCTGGGCTACGGGTTTGCGGGCATTGGAACCGTTAAAAATCACGTCCGCCATGGACTCACCACGTAGGTGCTTGGCGGAAGATTCCCCCATGACCCAGCGCACCGCGTCAATAATATTGGACTTGCCACACCCGTTAGGCCCCACCACCGCGGTGAGGTTTTCCGGAAAATAGGTGGTGGTAGGGTCCACAAAGGATTTAAACCCAGCCAGTTTTATTGATTTCAGTCGCATACGATTGCTGTCTCTACGCCGGCAACGGCAAACGCCCTAGGGGCGCCAATAATGAAAGAGCTAAGTCTAGCGACAACCCGGCCCGAATTCATCCGCCGAGACGCTGAGATTACAATAACCACACCACACCGGGTTATATCGCATCCCAACCCCAGCGCACTGCAAAGAAGTGCAAAACATCGCCTACCGCTCCGTATTCCGATTTTATCCATAGGCACATAAACAGCGCAGAAGGTAAGCAGATAAACAGCATGAGCGATTCACCGCGCCACCGCCCCAAGCAAGTAGGCAAGTAAATAAGCCGCCAAAGACCGTTTGCTCCACCTACTGCTGCCACCACCGACCTGCAAGCATGGCTAGCCACAACGCCCACGTCTTTACCTTGCAGCGCGGGGCTTGTAGCGTGTAGCTGCTTTTAACCGCCAAGGATTAGTCGTGTCCCAGATCGCCGATGCCATTACCTACCTAACCCGCAGCTTAAAACTGGCCCGCAGCCCAGAACTGCGACGCTATGTAATTATCCCGCTGATCTTCAACATTTTAGTTTTCGGAGGCCTGTACTGGCTCAGCGGTAGTTGGATTGCAGGCTGGATCACCGCCGCCACGGCAGACTGGGTGCTAACCGGCTTCTGGAGTTTCCTCAATGGCGCCCTACACTTCCTGATCGATGCCGCAGTGGTGTTGGTGTGGATTTTATTGCTTGGTTTGTTCGCCAGCGTGTTTTCCATCGGTGTGCAGCTGATTGCCGCGCCCTTCATGGGCTTTCTGGCAGAAAAAGTGGATATCCAAATCACCGGCCATCCCATGAACGACGAATCTATCCCCGCCATGATCCTGCGTACTTTCAAACGGGAACTGCGTAAAACCTGGTATTGGCTATGGCGCGCCGTGCTGATTTTGTTTGTAGTCTTAGTGATTTACTTTATTCCGGTGGTCAACGTACTGGCATCAGCCATCTGGTTTTTGTGGTCTGGCTGGTTACTGGGCATGCAGTACATCGATTTTGGCGCCGACAATCGCCAGGTGCCCTTTGAGGTGATGCTAGAACGGCTAAAAGAAAAGCGCTGGCTAGTGCTCACCTTCGGCGCCATCGTCATGGCCCTAACCATGATCCCGCTGGTGAACCTGTTCATCATGCCTGTGGCCGTAATCGCGGGGACCCTAATCTGGGTGGAACAACTGGCGCCCAGCACCCCATCGCCCGGCTCACAGCAAACCATTAACGCCGTAGGCGCTCCCTTGCAAAGCACGCAACTTGCGCAGCAAGAGAATCGCCCGCAGGGCAATCGGGTAGAGCCCTAAACTGTGGGTCCGCTTTTAATAAGCGGACTTTGCTGACCAAGGCTCGGGTTCGCACCGTGGGAAGATGGGCGATTGTGTAACAGTGAAGGTGTCAATACACAAAGGGTTGGCGGCTACCCACAACGGGTATCTCTAGCGCATAAAACCCAGCTCTCTGAGCTGGTGAATCTTGTCACGGGTGGCGGCGGCATCCTCGAACTCCAGGTTCTTGGCATGTTCCATCATCTTCGCTTCCAGCGCTTTGATTTCCTTGGCCACTTGCGCCGGTGAGCGGGCACCCAGATAATCCGACGGAGACTCGGCCACTTTCTTTTCGCCCTTGTACTTGCGATCAAAACGGCTGCCACCGCTGTCATCCATAATGTCACGAATCTTCTTATTCAGCCCTTGCGGGGTGATGCCATTGGCCTCATTGAAGGCCTCCTGCTTCTCGCGACGACGATCCGTCTCGTCGATAGCCCGCTCCATGGAGCCGGTCATCTTGTCCGCATAGAGAATCGCGCGGCCATCCACATTCCGGGCAGCCCGGCCGATGGTCTGGATCAGTGACCGGTCGGAGCGCAGAAAGCCCTCCTTGTCCGCATCCAGAATCGCCACCAGCGCCACTTCTGGCATGTCCAGCCCTTCACGCAGCAAGTTAATCCCCACCAGCACATCGAACTTGCCCAAGCGCAGATCGCGAATAATTTCCACTCGCTCCACTGTATCAATATCGGAATGCAGATAACGCACCCGAATACCATGCTCATTCAGGTATTCAGTGAGATCCTCTGCCATGCGCTTGGTCAGCGTGGTCACCAACACCCGCTGCTCTTTGGCAATGCATTCCTTGGCTTCGCCGAGCAGATCATCCACCTGAGTGGTCGCCGGACGGATCTCGATTTTCGGGTCCACCAGGCCGGTGGGGCGCACCACCTGCTCCACCACCTGCCCAGCGTATTTCTTCTCATAGGGCCCTGGAGTAGCAGACACAAAGACCATTTGTGGCGCCAGCAGCTCCCATTCCTCAAACTTCAGTGGCCGGTTATCCATGGCAGAGGGCAACCGGAACCCGAAACTTACCAGGGTTTCTTTACGCGAGCGGTCGCCCTTATACATGGCGCCCAACTGGGGAATGGTGACGTGGGACTCATCGGCAATCAGCAGCGCATTGTCCGGCAGGTAATCAAACAGGGTGGGCGGAGCATCGCCGGGGGCACGACCAGAAAACAACCGGGAGTAGTTTTCTACTCCATTGCAATAACCCAGCTCCTGCAGCATTTCAATGTCAAAGCGGGTGCGCTGCTCCAACCGCTGGGCTTCCACCAGCTTGTTCTGCTCCTTAAGTTCGGCCAGCCGCTCGGCCAACTCTTCCTTAATCATCTCCACCGCCTTGAGCACGGTTTCCCTTGGCGTCACGTAATGGCTCTTGGGGTAGATGGTGGTGCGGCTAATACGACGAATCACCTCACCGGTAAGAGGATCAAAGATGCTGATGGATTCCACCTCATCATCGAACAGCTCAATACGAACCGCTTCCTTTTCCTCTTCCGCCGGGAAGATATCAATCACATCCCCACGCACTCGGTAAGTGGCGCGGCGAAAATCCATCTCATTACGGGTGTACTGCAGCTCCGCCAACCGTCGCAACAGCTCACGCTGATCGATATGATCGCCGCGCACTAAATGCAGCACCATGGCGTGGTAACTGGCGGGATCACCCAGCCCGTAAATGGCCGACACGGTGGCCACGATAATGGTGTCCGGTCGTTCCAATATCGCCTTGGTGGCAGACAGTCGCATTTGCTCGATCTGCTCATTCACCGAGGCATCTTTCTCGATAAACGTATCGGAGCTGGGCACATAGGCTTCCGGCTGATAGTAATCGTAGTAAGAAACAAAATACTCCACCGCGTTTTCGGGGAAAAACTCTCGAAACTCCCCGTACAACTGAGCAGCCAGCGTCTTGTTCGGCGCCATGATGATGGTGGGCCGGCCCGTTTGCGCAATCACATTTGCCATGGTGAACGTCTTACCCGAACCGGTCACCCCCAGCAGCGTCTGGTGGCCTAGGCCATCATCAATACCCTCAATCAGCTGCGCAATGGCGGTGGGCTGATCACCGGCGGGCTGGTAGTCGGAATGGAGTTTGAAGAGGCTTTCAGACATTTGGGCTTCCTGATGGCTACTGCCCTCCCGACGACGGGAAAACAGCAAAAGTCATGCGTGCAAAATCACCGGGTAGTGTACCAGAGCCAGCAGATCAAATGCGTGATGATCCATGTTGCCCACTGGAGCGGTGGCTCCAGTGAATGGGATTTGAGAGGGAATAGAGACGCAATCGCAGCCAAACGACCGCTCCGACAAAAACGCTTACCTCCCCCAGCCACCTGTAAGAGTGATCGTTCAACCACGATGGCGATCAAAGAGCGACCCCATCAGGAAATACGGGACATTGGCACCCGAATCCGGTAAAGTTCCAGCCCCTTTCTGTGTCGATCGGTACGTTAAAAAAACGTGGCCAATCAACTATCAAGATGAACGAGGAGTGCATGTCCGATATCAGCCTTTCCGACCGCGTACAACGCATCAAGCCGTCTCCCACCCTTGCCATTACCGCCAAAGCCGGTGAACTCCGCGCACAGGGCAAAGACATTATTGGGCTGGGTGCCGGTGAGCCGGATTTCGATACCCCGGAACATATCAAGCAGGCCGCCATTGAGGCGATCAACGCCGGCAAAACCAAGTACACCCCGGTGGACGGCACTCCCGGCCTGAAAAATGCCATTATCGACAAATTCCAGCGCGATAATGGCCTGTCCTACGAGCCCGGCCAGGTGCTGGTGTCCAGTGGTGGCAAGCAGAGCTTCTTCAACATGGCATTGGCCCTGTTGAATGACGGCGACGAAGCCATCATCCCGGCCCCCTACTGGGTGAGCTACCCGGACATGGTGTTGGTTGCCGGTGGTGTCCCAAAAATCATCGAAACGGACGTGAACAGCCGCTTCAAGATCACCCCGGAACAGCTGGAAGCAGCGATCACGCCGAAAACCCGCCTGTTCGTGATCAACAGCCCATCCAACCCCTCCGGCATGGCTTATTCCCTTGAAGAGCTCGCCGCCTTGGGTGAAGTACTCAAGAAACACCCAAACATCATCGTCGCCACCGACGATATGTACGAACATATCCTGTGGACAGGCAAACCCTTCGTAAACATCGTCAACGCCACCCCGGAGCTGTATGACCGCACCGTGGTCATGAACGGTGTCTCTAAAGCCTACTCCATGACGGGCTGGCGCATCGGTTACGCAGCAGGCCCGCAGAAGCTGATTGCTGCCATGAAGAAGGTGCAGTCCCAGTCCACCTCCAACCCAGCCTCCATCAGCCAGGCTGCAGCGGAAGCGGCGTTAGCCGGCGATCAAGGCTGCGTAGACGAGATGGTTAAAGCATTTAAAGAGCGTCACGACTATCTCACCGACGCACTGGATGCCCTGCCCGGCGTGAAATGCGCTAAAGGCGACGGCACTTTCTATGCCTTCCCGGACTTCTCCGACGCCATTGCCAACATGGATGGCGTGGAGTCCGACACCGATCTGGCTACCCTGCTACTGGAAACCGCCGAAGTGGCCTTGGTACCCGGTTCCGCCTTCGGCGCACCTGGCTGCATGCGCCTGTCTTTTGCCGTTGGCATGGACACACTGAAGGACGCTATTCGCCGAATTGAGCAAGCATTGGCTAAATAAGCAACAAACGCGCCTCCGGGGTGTTGACGACCCCGAGAGGCGTCACTAATATACGCGCCTCAAGACATTCCGCCTTAGCTCAGTTGGTAGAGCAAATGACTGTTAATCATTGGGTCGCTGGTTCGAGCCCAGCAGGCGGAGCCAAATAAGAAAAGGGCTTACCCATCGGGTAAGCCCTTTTTCTTTGCCCAATGGTTACCTCCTCTACAGCCAGCTGCTGCCCTCTACTCAGCCCGCCATCCAGTCACAAGCCCCGTTAAGCCTTAACCGAATTGTGGATACCAACAGACATGGTAGAATTCCCAGCCTCGCCTATGAGTTGTCGATAACACGGAGACAGGCTTTGACACTGCCCACCCGAAATGAGTTGAGCATGCATCAGGACCCAATCTCCATAACGCCATCACGCCACAACCGCTGGTATGAGCGAATCCTCCTGAATCCAGCATTCGGCCACCTTATTGCATTGGCCATTATTACCCTGGGCGCACAATTTCTTAGCTATCAATCCTGGGTTCAAAACGCTAATCAGGGGATTACCCTCGCCCTACTGGTGCTTTGCTACGCAGTCACGGCCTATTTGAGCAGCAACATCGCTAAATTTGTTGGAAGGCGAGCCATCCCCTATAACCTGGCCACAGTATTGATTGCTGTCGGCTTAGTGTTCACCTTGGTACTGTTTACCCGAATCGGCTATGCACGCACCTCACTTATCATCGGCCTTTCCCTGCTACTAACAATCCGCATCATCTCGGTTCTTATCAACCGCCGTTTTCGATACTTGAAGTTAGCCTGCGTCCCAACAGAGAGAATTGACAACATTCTTCCTCCGGTTTCTAAGAGTTTTGAATACCGTCTTCTGGACAACCCCAGTATGGGGGAAACCCGGTACGACGGGCTAATTGTCGATATGGAAGAACAACTTGAAGACCAATGGATACGTTTTGTGAGTCATTGCAATATTGCAGGACTACCCGTATTCAACGCCCGCAAGGTTGCAGAGACCATCAATGGCAAAGTAAACCTTTCTACTTTGCAAAGCATAGACTTGGCCAATCTTCAGCCACAACCGGTCTATCTGGCGGGCAAACGCGCACTGGATATACTGCTTACGCTGCTTGTAGCTCCCCTACTAATCCCTTTTTGCCTGATCGTCGCGCTCCTGATCAAGCTCGACTCTCCCGGCCCTGCTATTTTTGTTCAGCAAAGGATCGGAAAGGGGAATCGTATTTTCAGAATGTACAAGTTCCGCTCAATGCGGCCTAGAGAAGAAGATGAAGGCACGGCGCAGTTTGCCGACCAGGATGCATACCGCATTACCCGCCTGGGGGCATTTATCCGCAAAGTGCGCATCGATGAACTCCCACAGTTTCTGAACATCCTGAAAGGTGAAATGAGCCTGATTGGCCCACGCCCCGAACAGCCAGAGTTTGTAGAGCAATTCGAAGAAGAAGTTCCTTACTACAGCTATCGACACATCGTGCGGCCAGGCATCACCGGCTGGGCCCAAGTCAATCAAGGCTACGCCAGCGACACTGAAAGTACACGAGAGAAGGTAGAACACGACTTCTACTACATCAAAAACCTATCCCCTGCACTCGACTTTCTGATTGTAATGCGGACATTAAAAACCATGGCCACAGGGTTTGGGGCACTATAATGCACGATAGCAACCCGAAAATTTCCGTCATTATCCCCATCTACCAGCACTGGGAACTCACTAAGGTTCTGTTTTCTGCCTTGGCCAGACAAACACTGCCGAAAAGTCTCTGGGAATGCTTCATCGTTGATAACGGCTCGGATGTTGTGCCAGCAGCAGACACTCTACCGGATTTCGTAAACCTGCTTGAGTGCCACCAACCCGGCTCCTATGCAGCGCGCAACCTGGCACTTCAGCAAGCCCAAGGGGAACTACTGGTCTTCACTGACGCCGATTGCCGACCGAATCCCGACTGGCTAGAAATCATCTGGCGCCAGCACCTGGGCTGCAAAAAACCCACTCTGATTGCTGGTGGAGTCACTGTTCTGCGCTTTGACAATCTGAAACCTAACTGGATAGAAGTGTACGACATGGCAATGGGATTGCCTCAGGAACGTTACACACGACACGGCTACGCGGTGACAGCCAATTTATCAATTCCGCGCAGCGTCTTTACCGCAGTGGGCGAATTCGACCACAAGAGATTCTCCGGCGGAGATGCAGAGTTTTGCCAGCGCGCTGGTCAATCTGGCGTACCACTGGTGTATGTACCACAAGCCAATGTAGATCACCCTGCCAGAGCCGACTGGGAAGAACTGACCGTCAAGCTGAAGCGCGTAAAAGGTGGCCAGGTACGCTCCGGGCCTTTAACGCGCAGGCTGAAATTTATCATCAAAACCTTCATACCCCCCGTTTGGGCATACTGGTTCGCCGTCAGAAACAAAAGAATAAGCCGTCTGCAAAAGCTGGCTGTCATTTTCATTCAAACCCGGCTCTGGATCACTGAAATGGGTATCACACTAAAGCTGCTGGCCAATGGAAAAATGGAGCGACGCTAGATGGCCTGCCCACAAGTATCCATCATTACTCCCTGCTTCAATGCAGAAAAATCATTACCCAAGACAGTAGCCTCAGTGCAGAAACAAACCTTTGTTGACTGGGAACTAATTCTTGTTGATGACCAATCCAGTGATCGAACCTACCAGACAGCCCTGCAATTAAGTAGAGAAGATGATCGCATCAAGGTAATTCAGCTAAGCGAAAATGGAGGCGCCGCAAAAGCAAGAAACTATGCCATTGAGCACGCCCGGGGAACGTTTATCGCTTTCATAGATGCAGACGATTGCTGGCTACCGGAAAAGCTCATGCGCCAGCTTGGAGCAATGAAGGAAAAGGGGTGGCCACTTAGCTACACCGCTTACACTCGGCTCAACAACCAAGGCAAGACGATAAATACAGTAGGCGTACCTGAAAAACTGAGCTACCGGCAGTTACTCAAGACCAATTATATTGGCTGCTCAACAGCCATTTATGATGCGCAGCAGCTCGGTAAAGTTTATATGCCCGAACTTCGCAAAAGGCAGGACTATGGACTCTGGCTAAAAATCCTCAGATCAACCTCGTTCGCTTATGGGATCAACGAGTCTTTGACACACTATCTTGTCCAAGAAGACTCGCTCTCATCCCAAAAACGTAAAGCTGCAGCTTACAATTGGCAGCTATACCGAAACCAGGAAAACCTATCACTACTCAAATCCATATATTACTTTTCACACTACGTCATCAGAGGAATTTTGAGGAATAAATTCCCCAAACTGGCAGCAGCACTCGGCGTCCACTATCCTCATTCAAGCTGAAAAATGTGTTGATGTGAAGCAGCCCGAACCTCTAGCCTTTTTCGAGGAACGAAAACACATCCTTCCACATAGCCATTGACTGAGACTTTAACTCTTCGGAGCTATTCGCAATCTTCCTCCTGTGAGCCTCGAGCACACTCGCGTCCAACAGAAGCTCGACACGGGACCACAGCGCATCATAACCACCTCCGTCAGAAACCATCAGGCTCTCTACACCATAATCCAGCATTAGCTCCCTGTACTTGTGCGACCAACCTGTTGCCACCGCCGGTATATTCTGGGATAAGGCACTAACTAAACCATGAAAACGTGAACTGACAACAATAGAAAAGGAACCAATTAGAGCCTTAATTTCAAGAGGGTCATCACTCTGCAGCAACTCAACCTGGCCTTTGTAAGTGTCTACGATGAAATCCGCAATATCTTTATCTTTCTTTCCCTCATGTAGCAACACTGAAACTGTCCTGCCGGATTTTAAAAGGTCTCCAACTAGCCTAACCAGCATTTCCTGATAATTTTTTTCTGCCCCCATACTAATCATTTTATGATTAGGAATAACACAGACATCTCTGGTAACACCTGTCTCCCCAACCTTTACAAGGTTAGTAAAATCAGGAAACAGCCTTGCCTTACCTGCTTTAATTCCGTCCAGGCAAGACTTAGAAACGCGATCTCTTGCATAGATTGCATCTGCATTATCAAGAACGACTGCCATTTCCTTTTTGAACTTTCTACTAGGAAATGGGCCGAATGCTTGAGGCAGAAGGATAATTTTCTTACCTTGTTGCTTCAGCTTGACAATTTCTCTAGACAGCCTTTCCATTAGCTTATCAACGCCCCACTGCTCACCGTAAGCAAAGCCTGAAGCATCGAGCACAACATCAATTTCATTATTGATGACAACACCGTATCTACGCCTTAAAACTGCTGGAATCATGCGAAAAAGGAACGAAAAATCAACCCCCCTGAATTTCAACACCCCTTTCTGATAAAGACCATAACGCGCCCTTGCTTCATAGGGAGTATAAACATCACTAACAAATGAAGCCTTTAATCCAGCCGATTCGAAAGCCTGCATTATCGCCACAAGCATAAGCTCGGCACCTTTATTGGGAATACCAATACCTTTAATTTCAATAATCATAGTTTTACCGGTTTCTAGCATCGCGCGCTTTTGCCAATAGACTTAGAGACAGACCCACCACCCTGTACAGCAGCAGAGAGCGAAACATCATGAAAAATATTTTTCTCGATCTAGGCAGCACGCCAAAAATCCAGAAAGACGCAATTGAATACGATATTAGAGTTGCAATGGCAGCTCCGAGCGGCCCCATAACTGGTATCAGAATTAAGTTGAGGGCCACATTGGAAAGCGCACCTGCCCCCTGACTGATGAGAGAGTAGCTCAGCCGGTCCTCAGCAAGAATCCATTTGCTAACCAGGGCACGCATGGAGATAAAAACGCCCCCCCATATATGCACGATTAGTATCGGTACAGAAGCCAAGTAATCGTTACCAAACATCACGGGAACAAACAAACCAGCAACCAAAATCACAAATAGCGCTGCAGCAAAACCCAAAAGAGCCAAAAGAGCCAAAAGAGTTTCCAAAAAACGCTCATACACCTCTTCACCTTCATTTTTCTTTTTCAGCAAGCTCGGAAAAGAGGCAGTTACAATCATTACTGGCATGAAATACCAGATTTCAGAAATACGGCTCGCTACAGCATAGACCCCCACAGCCTCCACTCCGACCATCTTTCCTATCATCAACTGGTCTATCTTTTGGTAGACAATTGCCGTAACACCGGACGCAATCAGCGGGAGGCAGGTTCTAAGATATGACGAACAGAGTGACCATGAAAAATTGAACCTTATGCCTCCTGTCCTTCTAGAGAAAACCGAATACAACCAAAAAGTCATAATCGCAGCTTCCAGTATGTAACTGGCAACAATCCAGTAGAAATCCACATGCAGAAAAGCAGCAAACATCCTTAGAGCTGAGACAGAAACCGACGACAACATTTGCCCATAGGCCACAAGTTTATTTAGGTTTCTCGACTCCAACCAGAACGAAAATACTACGCCCCCCTTGAAAGTTTCGGCCACAAACAATATTAATATGTAAGCTTCAAGACCTTGGTTCAGGCTGAGATAACCGGAAACACACAGCCACAATAAAAGAAAAAAGATAGATGAAATCAACCGCATAACCAGAACCGTGGAGATAATGACATCCCTACTGCCACGGCCATTTATCAGATCTCGAGTAACAATAGAATTGAGCCCCAACTGAACCAAGGGGGAAGCAAGCGCAACGACGGATAGCGCCAAGCTCAGAAAACCAAAGCTTTCAGGACCATAAACCCTTGCCACCAACGCAATACCAAAAAAACCAGCAATCATCGAAAGCAACTTACCGACGATTAGCCAACCACTATTTGACAAAATGGTGCGAGCGCTCAATTATAGATCCGGATAGTATTGATGCTAAGCTTATCTGAACACGGGATAGCCCCCTCCTCACAAGGATGCCCGAGCGAAATCCACATCACGATTCTCTCATCCTTATTCAATCCCAGAATGTCTTCTGCTTGGCGCTCCCTTTCCTCAATATCTGGCCAGTTAATAGGGCAAGAACCCAACCCGAGAGTTTCCAGCGCATACATAAAGGACATGGCTGCCAGCCCTACATCGACATATATTACATGACGATCCCGAGGCTCCGGGTAAGCTCTCAGTTGCCCGACCACCGCCACCATCACAGGTATGTTTTCCGCAAAGCCCTTGATACCCATTGGTAAATGTCGTGTTTGCTTCAACAGCTCTGGGTCGTCAAATACACGAAAATAGAATGGCTGCCGATTACAGGCACTGGGCGACAGTGTTGCTATCTCTACAGCTTGGTCAATCAACTCTCTAGGGACAGGCTCCGGCCTGTACCATCTCACCGAGCGCCGTCGCTGCGACAAAGCAAGCATTCCCTCATACGTAACCGGTTGCTGCACCGAGTTTTTTCTCATAAAGGGGATCAATTTTTCTTTCGCCCGTCTCTTCAGAGGGAGCTCCCGCAACGCCTCCTCGAAGGCGGTTCTTGCCGAACGTACAATTTTAGTACCATCACAAACTGAGAAATACTCCTCCAGAACATCATGAGCCCATGTAATTTCATCTGAATCTTCCCCATTCCGTAACGTAGAGACAAATGAGTCTACAGTCTCAGTAATAATATCTTCTGCGAAAACCGACTTTCTCTGCCTCATGGAAAGGCCTTTCTCAAGTCGATGAATAGAGCGCCTCAAGTGGTAATTAACCCTCCACTGCCCCTCCCTGTTCTTCTCATGATCAAGCCGACCAGCAATAACCGATGCAGCTTCCCGATTAAAACTACTGCTAAAAATAAAAAAAATCTTTAGAAAAACCGTATTGGCCAGCGCAAGCCGCATAAACATCTGTCGAAAAGCACCGACGGCCCGCTGAAAGGCTGCCACACTTCTTTTCCCCACAACTTTTTTGATGATTTTCTTTACTGTGGCCTGCATTTCGGCAACTCCGAACTCGACTTGGCACCCCCCCCCTTTTACCGAGGGTTATGCTCACTCAGGTATTGCTAAACGACACCTCTAGCAGAATTATCTGCATCAAAACTAAACCGGACCCATCAATAGAATAGTCGTTATGAAATATAACCATCCAGATTTTGCTTTTGCCAGCGCCAATGGTCCGCACACATCGCGTCGATTCCTCTTGTGGCCTTCCAGGCTAGCACCCGCTCCGCATGAGCTGGATCAGAATAACAACTGGCCACATCGCCCGGGCGACGATCAACAATACGATAAGGTACCTCACGGCCAGTTGCCGCAGAAAAGGCATTAACCATCTCCAACACGCTATAACCACGCCCGGTGCCGAGGTTTGCTGTAATCATACTTTTTTTGTCCTCCAGCGCGCGCAGTGCAGCCAAGTGGCCTTCAGCAAGGTCCATTACATGGATGTAATCTCGGACGCCTGTACCGTCCTGAGTAGGATAATCCCCACCAAAGATATCGAGCCTTTCACGCTTTCCAACCGCCACCTGAGCAATATAGGGCATTAAATTATTAGGAATGCCACAGGGATCTTCACCGATCTGGCCGCTCTTATGAGCGCCGACAGGGTTGAAATAGCGCAGCAAGGCGATACACCACCGGTCGTCACTTCGATACAGGTCACGCAGCATACCTTCAATATGCAGCTTGGTAGCACCGTAAGGATTGGTGGCACTGAGGGGGAAGTCTTCACGGATCGGAACGCTGGCCGGATCACCATAAACCGTTGCCGATGAGCTGAACACCATGGTCCGCACACCAGCACTATCCATGGCTTCCAGCAACATCAGCGTGCCGGTGACATTGCAATCATAATACCGCAGTGGCTGGGCCACAGACTCCCCCACTGCCTTCAGACCGGCAAAGTGGATCACCGACGCGATATCGCGACTCTCGAAGAGCTGATTCAGACAATCGCTATCGCGGATATCACCTTCAATAAATTCCAGAGATTTCCCTGTCAGCCTCTCCACCCTGTTAAGGCTCTCCCGGCTGCTATTGCTGAGATTATCCAATACAACCACTGAATACCCTGCTTCCAGCAAAAGCAGTACGGTATGTGAACCGATATAGCCTGCACCACCGGTGACCAATACAGATGACATAATGCCTCCTAGAAGTTATCGCAACTGAGATCACTTCCACTTCTTCGAAATTCTTCAAATCTGCAGTTCTGACACAGAAAAAACAACAGATTCAAGGGTAACCAAACCACAGAGAGCCCCAGTGGGGCCCTCTGTTTGAGAAAATGCATGCGCATTGCTATGCAGACGCCATCGCCTCTTTCACATTCTTCTCGAACAAGTCACGAATTCGCGCCAAGGCATCTTCATTCACGGCCTCGTAGCGCAAGACCAGCTTGGGCGAGGTATTGGACGCCCGGCACAGGCCCCAACCATCCGCATAATCCATACGGATACCATCAATGACGCGGCGCTCGCCTTCGCCGAACTCCGCATTCGTCTGCAGATATTCCACGATACGGAATTTGTTCTCGTCCGTCACATTGATATTGATTTCCGGGGTCGTGCACAGCACCGGGTAGCGCCCGAAAAGGGCCTCCGCGCCTCCCTCTGTTCGGCTGATGATACCCAGTATCCTGGCAGCAGCCACCAAGGCATCATCAAAGCCGTACCAATCTTCAGCAAAAAAGATATGCCCACTCATCTCTCCTGCTAACAGGGCACCGGTTTCTTTCATGCGTGCTTTGATAAGGGAGTGTCCGGTTTGCCACATTTCTGGCTCCCCCCCGGCGTCCCTAATCACGTCGAACAGGGAGCCTGTGCACTTCACATCAAAAATAACTTTTGCGCCGGGATGCCTGCTCACCATATCCTCTGCCAGCGCCATTAGCAGAATATCCGGATACACCACCTCTCCAGCAGGTGTAACAACCCCAACCCGATCGCCATCACCATCAAAAGCCAATCCAAGGTCGGCCTTTTCTGCTTTTACGCTAGCAATTAAATCCTGCAAATTGTTGAGGTCACCCGGGTCCGGGTGATGATTCGGGAAGGTGCCGTCCACGTCAGTGAACAGCGGCACAACCTCACACCCTAACGCCTCAAGCACTTGCGGTGCCTGTAAACCAGTGATGCCATTGCCACAATCCACAACCACCTTCATAGGTCGCGCTAGGCTATGGGCGCTCAAAAACGCAGCCTGGTAGTCCACCAGCACATCCTGCTCACGATACTCGCCCTGCCCTTCAGCAAAGCGCTGATCTACAATTCTGCGATGCAACGCCTGAATCCGTTCACCCGAGAGTGTCACACCGTCAATTACAATTTTAAAACCATTGTAATTGCCCGGGTTATGGCTACCAGTCAGCATCACACCGGAATTGAGCCCCTCAATATGATGCGTTGCAAAATACAGCACAGGCGTCGGCACCAATCCCACATTCACTACCGTACACCCCGTGGACTGAACACCCTCACTCAAGGCCTGCAACAAAGCGGGACCAGACAAGCGCCCATCTCGCCCTATAGCGATGGCCGTCTGTCCTTGAGCTTGCACCTCGGACCCAATCGCCCGACCAATTTCATAAGCCCATGTATCCGTGAGCGTTTCGTTATAAATACCGCGAATATCGTAAGCACGAAAAATCGAAGCGGGAATGGGGTGAGTCATTAATGTCATCCTTGTAAGGCACAGAGCACACAACCAGCTGGCACAGCATGATAAGGGAGGGCTCTGTCCATTTGCATTCGTGTTTAATGTTATTGCGTCGCTTGCTTGCACGCGATATGGCGCGCTAACGACAGTGAGGAATCATCCACCTCATGGGCGCCATCAGGGTCCGCCAGAACCGCCAACATATCGGTGGCAATCACCTTACCCATCTCCACGCCCCATTGATCAAAAGGATTTATTCCCCAAATCACCGCTTGGGCAAACACCTTATGCTCATACATGGCCAGCAAGGAGCCAAGGGTTCTAGGCGACAACTCATCCAGCACCAGAGTGGTGCTGGGCTGATTACCCCGATAACGCTTGTAAGCAGGCAAAGCCAGCGTTGAATCCAAAGCCTGCTCGCCAAACGCCAACAAACGCGATTGAGCCAGGCAATTGGCGTTAGACAGAGCATGCTGGCCTTCCAATTCCACCGCCGCACCCGAATGTGCGCTTTCGGTATAGCGCCGTGCGGTCATCAAAAACTCGCACGCCACCGGCTGAGTACCCTGGTGCAACAACTGGAAAAAGGCATGCTGTGCATTCGGGCCAACCTCACCCCAAATCACCGGACAGGTGTGGTAATCCACAGGGTCGCCATTACGCGACACACTCTTCCCGTTAGACTCCATCTCTAACTGTTCTAAATAAGCAGGCAAATATTTTAAGCGGCCATCGTAGGGCAGCACTGCACGGGCGCGGATATCCAGAAAATTGATATTCCACACATCCACCAAAGCCAGCATAACCGGGATATTCTCGTGCCATGGGCGCTGGCGAAAGTGGAGATCCATGTCATGGGCACCCGCCAGCAACTCACGAAACCCATGCATCCCCACGGTAAGCGCAATGGGCAAACCAATAGCAGACCACAAAGAATAACGCCCGCCCACCCAATCCCAGAACTGTAACTGGTTAGTCGATGGAATCCCCCACCCGGTCATCTTGTCCGGTTGTGCGGAAATACCAATAAAATGGCAACGCAGCATCGCTTCGTTATCCATTTCAAGCCCCAGTGCACGGGCCATCCAGCTACGTGCCGTATTGGCGTTGTGCAACGTATCCACAGTAGTAAAGGATTTAGACGACACCAGCACCAGTGTCGTGCGCGGGTTCAGTTCCTGAAGCACCTGGGAAATCTGGCTGCCATCCATTGACGATGCGAAATGAAGGCTGGGCCGCACTTCTCCCTCTGCCAAGGGCGTCGAATGCAGCGCGAATGCCGCCATTAACGGCCCCAATTCAGATCCCCCAACGCCCACATTAACCACATCCGTAATCGCATCGCCCAATACACCCCGCCACTGACCTTCCAACACGCGCGAGACGATAGAGTCCATGATCTCCAGCTGGCCATGGATCTCAGCAGCTTGATCAGACGGATCACGGAGCAACCAGTGCTTGGCACTGCGGTTCTCGGTGCAATTCACCTCTGCACCGGCAAATAACGCCTCACGCCAACGATCAAGGCCCCGTTCATCGGCCAAACTCACTAATAAATCACGGGCATGAGACGACACCCTCTGCTTGCTCAAGTCTACCAAGAGGCCATCGCTCTCAAGGCAAAAATGGGCACACCTTCCCAGCTCTTGAACGAAAAAATCAGACAAATGCAAAGAGCCTTCCTCACGGGCAAGGCTTTCAAGCTGCAGCCAGACCGAACTCTCGGTTAGATCATTTTGTTCAGGCACCATGCCTAGCTCCGTCCAATTCCACGATATTCCAGCCCCTGTGCCTTAACAAATGCAGGGTCATAAATATTACGACCATCGAGAATAAGCCCGGTCCGCATCTCTTGTTTCAAACGCTGCCAATCTGGGCTCCAATAAGGTTTCCACTCGGTGACCAGCATCAACGCATCGGCGCCCAAGGTGGCCTCGTAGGGGGTATCACACAGCAACAGTTCTCTATTTTGCTTCTCAGCCCAGCGTTTTAAATCGGGCAAGGCCTTGGGATCATGCACAGCCACGTCCACACCCTGCGCCCATAACGCTTCTATAATCTTCAAGGCAGGCGCGTTTTCTACCCGGGCTGTGCCCGGCTTAAAGGACGCCCCCCAGATCGCAACCCGCTTACCTTTTACACAGCCGTTGCAGTACTGCCAAAACTTGCGAAAAAGAACTTCTTTTTGCCGCTCATTGGTATGCAACACCTGCTCTAGTAACCCAGGCTCCGCAGCTTTCTGCTGCTGAGCATCCAGCAAAGCCAGTACATTACTGCTCAAGCCAGGCCCGCCAAATCCACAGCCAGGGTAAAGGTAAGCCTCACCGATACGAGAGTCTGCCCCCATTGCGACCCGTACCGCATCAATATCAACGTCCAACGACTCCGATAAAGCGGCCATGTCATTCATAAAACTGATTCGGGTAGCCAAAATACCGCTGATGGCGAGTTTTGCGAACTCCGCCTCCCGCAGGCTCATCACCTGAAGAACATCTTTACGCCGATTGAAAGGGCGCAGCAGCTCACGCATCAGGGCCTCGCCTTCGCGTTCATAGCACCCTAGCAAAATACTCTCAGGACGAGTAAAGGTCAGGAAAGCATTCCCCTCCTGAATCAAATCTGGCAAAGCCACTAGAGCCGCATCATAGCCTGCAGACAATATGTATTGCCGCAATCGTTCCGCCACCCCTACGGGCCCCACGGTCTGATTCACCACCAATCGACAAACCCCAGGCTTTACATCACCGTCGAGAATATCCTCTGCCAAGGTTTCGCTACCCGGAGACAAAGCAAGAAACACCACCTCAGAGGGGGAGAGATCAACCGCGTTCTGTCCTCTTAACAAAGGAACCAAACGGCCCGCGTTGATCTGCTCAACATACAAGCGGCCCAACCCTTGCTCGCTAAATAACGGTTGCTCTTGATTTAGCTGCTCATGCTCCTCTATACCAAATACGTACCAAGCTACCTGATGCCCGGTCTGAGCAAGCGCCGTTGCCGTTACCTGGGCGCATAACGTGTCGCCATAAACCGCCACCTGCATATCACCAAACCCTTCGCGTTATCCTCATACGATAGACACCCGCAAGCAAAGAACCTGCAGAGCCCAATAAATCATCCCACATTAGCGCTGGCTAGCTTCGGCCATCATAGCTCTGGCATGCTCACCCAAATCTGGGTGTCGCGCAGCATAATGGAAAATAGCGCGCAAATAGCCCACCTTGTTACCGCAATCGAAGGTCTGGCCACGCATGGAATAAGCTTCAACTGGGCTTTGCTTAATTAATGTTGCAATCGCATCGGTGAGCTGAATCTCGTTACCTGCCCCGGGTTGTGTCTCGGCAAGAATGGCCATAATTTCACCGGGGAGCACATAACGGCCCACAACGGATAACCGAGACGGAGCCTCATTAATAGGCGGTTTTTCTACAATGGCGCGCATGGCAGCAGAATCACCAGCTTTGGGGGCATCCCCCTCCAGAGCCACAATTCCGTATTGATCAACCCTCTGCGCGGGAACCTCTTCCACCATAATTTGGGCGGCAGACGTATCATGATAACGGCGGACCATAACCGCCAGATCCTCTTCTATATCCTGGCAATCCACCAACACATCGGGCAGCAACACCGCGAAAGGCTCATTGCCTATCACCGGGGCGGCACAGGCAACCGCATGCCCCAGCCCCAGGGCGTGATGTTGACGCACAGAAATAATATTTACATCCGCCGGAAGGATATTCTGCAGCGCATCCAGCAAAGCCGTTTTACCTTTCTTTTCAAGCTGATGCTCTAGCTCAAATTGGGTATCAAAATAGTCTTCAATCGCGCTCTTGGAAGAATGGGATACCAATACAATATCTTTGATCCCTGCTCGAACCGCCTCCTTTACCACGTACTCAATAGCCGGTCGGTCCACAACGGGCAACATTTCCTTCGGTATCGACTTAGACGCCGGCAACATACGCGAACCAAACCCCGCCACCGGTAACACTGCTTTTCTAACCATTATGCCCTCTCTTAACCACGCACCGCCCAAGGCTTAGTACCAACAATCCGATAAGTGCGCCCGCCACATTACCGGCCATATCGCTCCAAGTGGCGGAACGCCCCGGAATCCATATCTGTACCACTTCAATAACGGCCCCAAGAGAAATGATGGCCATAAGAACAATTAAAAAAGGAGCCCCAAGCCATGCCAACAACAAGGCAATCAAGGCGCCAAAAAAAACATGCGCGTACGCATCCACATTGCCCAAATGAAGCAACTGACTAATCGACTCCCTTAATTCTCCTGGCAGTAATGCACCCAAAATAAAAATTGTCACACTGAAAATAAGAAATAAAAGAGACCGCTTTTTACGCTGCATGGCATTCCAAGATTAATCACTTCCAAAAAGATCACGGGTGTAAACCTTGTCAGCCACCCCTTCCAGTTCACTCACCATACGATTAGAAACAATCACATCACAGGTTTGAATAAACGTTTCAAAATCGCGAATCACCACCGAATTGAAAAATGCCTCCTCCACCAGTGCCGGCTCGTAAACCACGACTTCAATACCTTTCGCCTTCAGCCGCTTCATAACACCTTGGATGGAAGAGGCCCTAAAGTTGTCCGACCCCGCTTTCATCACTAACCTGTAGATACCCACACGGGCGGGGTTACGGCGTAAAATATCTTCGGCTATAAAATCTTTACGTGTCCGGTTGGCATCCACAATGGCCTTAATCAAGTTATTCGGCACATCCTCGTAGTTAGCCACTAACTGCTTGGTATCTTTGGGCAAACAATACCCCCCATAACCAAAAGAAGGATTGTTGTAATGCCCCCCAATCCGCGGATCAAGGCAAACCCCATCAATGATCTGACGAGTATTCAAGTTATGGATAGCGGCATAGCTATCCAGCTCATTGAAATAGGCTACCCGCATAGCCAAATAAGTATTGGAAAAAAGTTTAATCGCTTCTGCCTCGGTTGAATCTGTGAATATCACAGGAGGTGCAACGGTTTCCGCCCCCTGAACAAGCAAGTCAGCAAAAATACGAGCGGCCTCACACTGGGCCCCTACAATGATTCGAGAGGGGTGCAAATTATCATGCAGGGCTTTGCCTTCCCGCAAAAACTCCGGAGAAAAGATGATATTTTCAACACCAAAACGTTCCCTCAGCGTCTTCGTATAACCCACCGGCACCGTCGATTTAATTATTATGGTAGCGCGGGGATTAATAGCCAGCACATCACTAATTACCAGCTCGACACTACTCGTATTGAAATAATTTGCCTTTACGTCGTAGTCAGTGGGAGTCGCCACTACTACAAAATCGGCACCTTCAAATGCCATCTTTTTATCGGTTGTCGCGTGCAAATCCAGCGATTGCGCTGTCAGAAAGGACTGAATTTCAGCATCCTCAATCGGGGAAATTCCGTTTTGAACTTTCTCTACCTTTATGGCATCAATATCTAGCGCCACTACGGTGTTATTCTGGGCCAGCAACACCGCATTGGATAACCCGACATACCCCATTCCCGCTACTGCAATTTTCATTAATTTCCTCAATCCCAAACAGCTAAAAATTTTCCATATCGCACATCCATCAAAACAGAATAACGCTTAAGCTAAATATTCTGGCCGCGCAAAAACTCAAACTGAGCGGTATTCTACGATCCGCAGTTTACAAAGGCACCGCCAACATAGCCAAAAGAGGCTAAAGGTGGAGAGACCGTCAATCGATGAACGCCTGGAATTCTAACGTATTCTCCCCATTAGAGGGCAGATAAAGGTGGAAGGCTTATCTTACCGCCTTATTGAAAGGCTCTATGTTGCATTGTTGATAAGAAGCTAATCCATTGGCCCTATCCTTTTCACACGGAAACGAAGGGAAGCACCGCACCGACAAACCCGTAAACGTAGATGCAATAAGGCGCTATTGGAGTGGAATCCAAACGTTCACTGGCTGGCCGACGGCCCGAAAATGTGCATCAAGCTTATCGACCAGAGCACGTTTAGCACCTTCATCGCCGTGCACCACGCGAATTTCTTCAGGCCCCCGCGCTATTCCTGCCGCGAACCGAAGTAAATCCTGCTGATCACCATGGGCTGAATAACCGCTAATGGATTCTACTGCAGCTCGAATGGGGTAGGTTTCTGCCTCTAGCCTCACACTGCTGCCCTGCTCGCTTCGCTGGATCTCCCTGCCTGGCGTCCCTGCAGCTTGATACCCCACAAACAGCACATTGTGGCGCGCATCGCCCAGCATCGCTTTTAGGTAATTCACAATGCGGCCACCGGCACACATGCCACTCGCGGCAATCACCACCGCCGGCCTTGCGGTGCCAGCCAAGTGACGAACCATTTTCATGTGTGCCTCGTGGCTGTCCACCGTTAGTAGCTGCTCAAACGCCAACGGCCGGCGGTCTGCCCGCAAGCGTTCGCGGGCCTCCTCGTCCCAGTAAGGCTCAAGCTCCCGGTAAACCTGGGTAAACTGGCTCGCCAATGGAGAATCAAGAATTATCGGCAACTCATCCCAGTCCAGAAACGGATGCATGGCGGCGCCCCGTTGGCTGTGGATAATCGCCTCCAACTCATAAAGCAGCTCTTGGGTACGGCCAATACTGAACGCAGGAATCAATAAAGTCCCCTTGTCACGCAAAGCCTTGACCAACGCATCTTCTAAGCGCTGCTGCCGCGTCTCTCGCCCTTCATGAAGACGATCCCCGTAGGTGCTTTCTATCACCAACACATTCGCAGCCGGTGGGGGCTCCGGTTCCGGCAGAATTGGCGCATCAGCAGCCCCTAAATCCCCGGAAAACACCGTGATATGCTCACCGGCCAATCGGCAAGACACATGGGCCGAGCCCAGGATATGCCCCGCCCTGCCCAAGCGAATCTCCGCCACCGTTCCATCGGTCATCTCCAGGGCATGCCAATAGCCAAACGGCACAGGCACTAACGCCGCCTCCAGCCGCGCCATAAAGCGCTCCACATCTGCCGGCTTGCGGCTCACCCCTAAGCGAAAGGCATCTTCCAACACAATGGGCAGCAGCTTAGCCGATGGGCCGCTACAGTAAATCGGCCCGGCATAACCCGCACCCAACAACCACGGCAGCCGCCCCACATGATCAATATGCACATGGGTGAGCACCACTGCCTGGATGCGGGAAATATCGAAATCGATGGCCAAATCATCTGCGCTAGCCCCAGCTGGGCCAACATCACCGCCCTGGAAAAGCCCACAGTCGATGAGCACAGAACTGTCTGGGCTAGCCACCCATTCATGGGCGGAACCCGTTACACCACGCACGGCACCATGATGAAAAAGATGAGGAAACCCGCCTTCAGGCAGGTTATTGGAACGTTCCATGTGAACTCCTCCACAATGTCGAGGCAGGCCCTCCTTGGCCCGGGGCAAATCCGATCACCGCACAATACCGCATTACGGTTATGCTTAATCCGTTCTGCGCAATCAGCTAGCCCTTAAACAATGGCCGCGATCAGCTGCTTAACACAGGTTTCAATGCCGTTTTCAGCGGTATTCACCACAAGCTCCGGCTTGCTCGGGGCCTCGTAAGGGCTGTCGATACCGGTAAATTCCTTAATGATGCCCTGGCGCGCTTTCTGGTACAGGCCTTTGGGGTCGCGCTTCTCGCACTCTTCCAGCGGCGCATCCACAAACACTTCCACAAACTCACCGTCGTCAAACAATGCACGGGCCGCATCACGGTCTGCACGGAACGGGCTGATAAACGCCGTCACCACAATCAAGCCCGCATCTACCATCAACTTAGCCACTTCAGACACCCGACGGATATTCTCAGTACGGTCTTCATCGCTCATGCCCAGGTTCTTGTTCAAGCCATGGCGAACATTGTCACCGTCTAACAAGTAGGTGTGATTACCCTGCTCGGTCAGCGCCACTTCCAACGCATTGGCCAGCGTGGATTTGCCAGAGCCAGACAACCCGGTCAGCCAGATACACTTAGGCTTTTGCCCCTTAACCTTGGCGCGGTCGGCCTTAGACACATTTGATTCATGCCAAACCACGTGGGCTTTGGAATCGTTCGCTTTTTCCTGGTACGGAGACTTCTCAGACATGCAATATTCCTTCAATTGAACGTTCACGTTAAAAGTTGAGAAGGACAACCCTCAACTTCCGGGCTCAGCCATGCTGTGTGCCCTCGATCATAGCCGCCAGCATCCTTGAGTGTTGCTCTAGCTCAGAAAGCCAACGGCCGGCTTTTTCCTCGTTGATGTAACCGATTCCATGGCCCGAAAGCCAAAATCCTTAAACCCGGTAAAATACCGCCACATCACCACACAAAGCGCAGTACCGCGCTTCCATACATCCAGATTTTCAAACCGAAGCATCCATGCCCCTCCTGCTTAGCTCCCTCCATGGAGCGCCATATTGTTTTGTCTTTCCTTTCAACTTTGAACGTCTCACTTTCAACTCAAAGCTGCTCGGCATAGCCTTGCTAGAACCGCCAAACCATCGGAATAACGCTAAGGCTAATCACCGCTACCACCACACTCATGGGAAAACCTATCTTCAGGTAATCGCGGAAGGTGTAACCGCCCGGCCCCATAACCATCAGGTTGGTTTGGTAGCCCAGCGGGGTCATAAAGCTGGCGGAAGCGGCAAACATAACCGCGACAATAAAGGGCATAGGGCTCACCCCCAACTGCTCGGCCACGCCAATGGCGATGGGAAAAACCAGCACCGCCGCCGCATTGTTGGTGATCATTTCGGTGAAAATCGCAGTGAGCAAATACACGATCACTAGCGCCATAAAGGGCGACAAACCGCTATCCGGGATAGCCAGCTCCACAATCCACGCCGCCGCACCGCTAGACTCCATGGCCTTGCCCAGCGCAAAAGAAGCGCCAATGACCACCAACACCGGCAGGTTCACACTCACGTTCATCCGCGAACGGTTTACCGATACACAGCGTAACGCCAGCATCAGGCCTGCGGCCAGCATGGCGGCTTCCAGGGTAGAAGCCAGCCCCAGTACATTGGCTAACACCATAGCCACCAGCACGGCCACCGCCAGCGGCGCTCGGCGAAAATCCGGTGGGGTAGAATCTTTCAACGGGCTCACCAGCATAAAATCGCGCCGGTATTGATACTGCTCCACAAACTGTTCGCTCGTTTCCAGCAGCAGGGTATCGCCCACCTTCAAACACTGCTCGCCCACCTTGCCTGGCACCCGCTTACCGTTTCGGCTAATACTCAAAATGGCCGCCTGGTAACGGGTACGGAATCCGGTTTCCTTCACCGAACGGCCAATACCGGGAAATTCCGGGCTCAACACCACTTCCACTAAGTGCCGCTGATGGTTGTTGAGCCCTAACTTGTGTGCCCCACCATGAGCAGCCTGCAAGCCATTAATACGCTGCAACTCCCGAGCGCACTCCGGCACCCCAACAAAAGCCAGTAAATCCCCTTCCTGCAAGGTCATTTCTGGGCCCACTGCCGTAAACAAACGCTCGTCACGCTGAATATCCGTTAGAAAGCCGTGGGTAAGATTGCGCAGCCCCGCATCCTGAATCGTGCGCCCCGCCAGTGGGCTACCTTTCGCCACCAGCATTTCCACGTGGTACTCGCGGGCATCTTCCCATTGGGATGCCATACTCGCCCGGTTGGGCAGCAAAAAACGGCTTATTAACAACATGAAAGCCGCCCCCCCTAACAGCACAGGAATGCCCACCCAGGCCACATCAAAAATACCGAACGCCGGCAGCCCTTTTTCCTGAACCAGACCATCCACCACCAGGTTGGTGCTGGTGCCAATTAAGGTACAAGTACCGCCGAGAATGGCCGCGTAACTCAGCGGCAACAGCAGTTTGGACGCCGATAACCGTAACCGTTGCGCCCACTCTTGCACCGCAGGAATCATCATGGCCACAACGGTGGTGTTATTGAGAAAAGCACTCAGAATAGACGCTGGCGCAATGAGCCGAAACTGGCTGGAAAGCACGGATTTTGGCTGCCCTAATAACCGGTGCGCCACCCAATAAATCGCCCCGGTATCCCGCAAGGCAGCCGCCACCACGTACAGTGCCGCAATGGTCATCAACCCCGGGTTAGCAAACCCAGACAGCGCCTCCCCCGGCGAGACAATACCGCTTACCATCACCAACACCAGCGCCGCCATCATGGTCATATCCGCAGGCACACGGTTACTCACCAGTGCGCCCAGCACAGCCAACACAATCAATAGTGTTATCAGTATTTCCAGGGTCATTAGAGCAACCAGACAAAGCCCACGCCGCGCAGCACATCGCACAGCCAAACCGGCATTTTACAGGGCAAACGGAATATAAAAAGGGGGAGGTTAGTCGAATATAGAATAAGCAAAAGCCCAGCATGCCTACAGAATCATGCTGGAGTACCGTAGCGGCTAATCTAGCCTATAAAACGGTGGAGCGCCAAGAAAGGCATCCCCACCAATTAAGGCTATATAATACGCGTAAATAGTAGTGGTTATAATCTAACCAAATAGCCGTATTCGAGACGTTTTTTTGCGTCGAAAAAAAGCGAGAAACCGCCACACATGACGAAGTGCATAATCATACACTGCAAGTACAAACAAAAACGTGGCGAACATAATCCACTCAGGAATAGAGAAAAACTCTCCAGCCAGCCCCCAAAAAGCAAACAATGCAGCAACTGAAGTAATCAATAGCAGGGCCTGCCGATCCGTAAACCCTGCCCGGATAAAGATATGATGCAAATGTTCTCTATCAGGCATTATCACTGATTGACCTTTTCGGACCCTCCTCACCATGACCGCCACCATATCAATAAGCGGAACCGCGATCATCCACAAAGCCGTTACAGGACGAAAAGCCGGCCCCTCTAGAGAGGAACCTTGGATCATCAGCCACACAACAGCAAAGCCAATAAACATGGATCCAGCGTCCCCCATAAAGATACGGCGTTTAAAAGGAGGAATTCTCAAATTCGCCATCATGTAAGGTAGCAACGCACACGACAAACCAAGCGAAAGCGCTACGCCAGCTTCATGTCCACCTGAAAAAAAGAACAAAATAGCCAGCGACAACAGCGCGATCAAAGACAAGCTCCCTGCAAGGCCATCAATGCCATCAACCATGTTAAAGGCATTCGTAGCACCTATGATAGCTGCAATGGAGATCAAGGGCCCCAGGGGACCAAGCTCAATAACACCCAAGCCTACCAAGTCGCCAAACGATTCAAGCGAATCTCCCGAGCCATAAACTAGCACGCCCCCCAGAACAATCTGGGCAAACAATCGGAATTTTGCGGGCAAATCACAGGCATCATCAATCGCGCCCAACAGTACAAGCACCGACGCGCAAATCAAGAAAATCAAATAAGTCGAGCTGAACGGCATGCCAAGCATGAAACCAAGCAATACACCTGTAAATGCGCTCAGACCGCCAACAAGGGGTACTGTACCTTTGTGGAGCTTTCTATGATCCGGCTGATCTATTAAGCGGAATGTCACAGCGAAAGGCATCAGCATTCGCAAAGAAATTAAGGCAAAAACACCCGAAAGCAAAGAAGTACCCACAGCGCCCATGTCTAACCCAAATCCCTAGGTAGCAACTCACAGAACGATAATATGTAACCCCTCTTACACATTACCCTTGCCTCTAATCAGCCCAATGACATACCGACCATCAAGGCGAGCCATTACTCATGAGGCTGACTCTATAAAACCTACAGGAATACAGTGGATACGTGGAGGAAAAACAGAATTGAAATACAGGAAAACCACAACAAACAGCTTATATTCGCAGAAAAAATATTTATATTCAGAATAAAAAACTACAAAAAAAAGAAACCCCCTCAACCTATTTTCGCCCCATTTTGAATCACCCGTATGAGTAGAGGTTTTAGCCCGCCCGTAGTAGTAGGTCTCGCTCGTACCATAGCCTTCGCAGGTAGGCTGTTGCTGGTGTCATGCTTGGCAACAACACCGCCCATGGCCATCTCTCGACACTGAGATGGCCTTACACCTTTCCCTCAAGCACCTGCTGACGATGCACGACCTTAAGGCGGTCTCAGCATACATCTTCTTAAGCCAGGCATTCTCCGCTTCCAGTTCCTTGAGTCGCTTCATGAGCGATGCATCTATGCCACCGAATTTGGCCCGCCACTGATAAATCAGCGCCGTGCAGACATTGTGCTCACGGGATAGCTCAGCGACCGGTACACCGGCCTCGTGCTTCTTCAGAATCGCCAGAATTTGGCTGTCAGAAAATCTGAGACTTCTTCTTCATTCGCTCCTTGTGCGATCAGTGTAAAAGTCTCCACTCAAAACCTCGATTGATTTTCGGGGGGATTACAGTCCGCCGCGATATCCTCTCTTGTTTCGCGCCACAACAGCCGCCCAGCCCTTTGAACTTTGAACTTTGAACTACTTTTCACCGCCCAACCCAATATCCCACCCATTCCTTCATGGCTCGTGCGCTTCCATCTAGCGCCTTCGTATTCGGCAACCAGGCACGCCAGGAAGGCTCCGCTATCACCTCATGATCCGTTACGGCGGGAGTCACCTCGATACCATAGGGCTCAAACTCTTGCTCAAACCGCGCCAGCGCCCGGGGCATATGCAGCGCAGAAGTCACCAGCAAAATCCGCTTAGCCACGCTGCCAGCTAATAACTCAGCAGAAAAACGAGCGTTTTGAGTGGTATTCCGACTCCTCCCCTCAATCACTATCGCCCCTTCATCCACCCCCAACGCCAGCAAAAATTCACGCATGGCTTGCGCCTCAGAAAATGCACTGTATTCAGGGTCACTACCGCCACTCAGCACCACCAACGGCGCCTTACCCGCATGAAACAACCTGGCTCCGAACCACACACGGTCTGCACCGCCCTCAAGATTAGGCATATCACTACCCATCGAAGGCGGCGTCACCCCGCCCCCCAGAACCACAATCGCGTCCACCACTGGCAGGGCCGAGATCGTCACGGGAGGAAACTGTCCCTCCAGGGTGGCACGCAACCGGTCACTGGCAACCGGCAGCGACCACACCCACAACCACCCCAAAGTCAGCAAACCCAGCAGCAAAGAGAAACGACGCCACTTGCTTAACGCAAAAAGCACCGCGACGGCACCGAGAAACAACGAAGCTCCCAGCGGAGAAATAAGGGCAATGACAAATTTGGAAAGGATGTACATGAATAATGCCTATGCTGTATTAACCGGCAAGGCAATCGAGATAAGCCTGGACCACCCGCTCCTCACTGAAAGAGGCTTCCATCCGCGCACGAGCCGCCACTCCCGCCTGCTGCCGGTCTTCTTCTCTCATTGCGATGAATTTCAACATCTGCTCTGCAAGAGATTCAGCACTACGCGCCTCACAAAGCCAGCCAGTCTTGCCAGCATCAATCGCCTGCCGACAACCCGGCACATCCGTCACGATAGCCGGCCGGCCCATGGCCGCCGTTTCGAGTACCGTGCGCGGCATCCCTTCTCGGTAGGACGGCAACACCAATACATGGGCTTCCGCAATCACCGAGCGCACATCATCGGTAGCCCCGCGATACTCGAGAATACCGTCACCCTGCCAACCCGCCACTTCCGCTTCACTGACCGCACTGTGATTGCTCACACCCAACGGCCCCACCAGCAGACAACGGGCGGCAACGCCCTTTTCCTTGAGAAGCCGACAGGCCCCGGCATATTCGCGCACGCCCTTGTCCCCCAGCAGCCGGGCGATCATCACGAAGGTCACAGGTCCGTCCGCAGGCAGCGGCTGGAAAGCAAAGCGCTCAAGATCCACCCCGGAACCGGGCAACAACGTCATGGGCGTATCACCCAACAACCCGGCATCCCGAAACACCGCCAAGTCTTCCTCATTCTGGAAAAACAAATGCCTGGCCCGGCGGTTCACCCAGCCATACACCTGCCGCACCCGGCGGAACAACCAGGAGTCATGAATAAAAGCCGTACCCAGGCCGGATATGTTGTTGGCAAACGGCACCCGCAACACCGTACAAGCCAAGCCACCGTACAGGTTCAGCTTGATGGTGAAATTGAATACGAAGACGGGCTGGTAACGCCGAAAGGTCTGCCAGATAAACAGCAGGCTGCGCAGCTCCTGCACCAGCCCGGTACTCTTGCCCACCATGGGCAAGGACACATGGTCAGCGCCCAGCTCATCCTCAAGCCGCTGGCTGAAGTCATCCTGGGGTGACAAACACACCACCCTGTAGCCCTGGTCCTGCAACGCCCGAATGGTGCTCTTACGGAAGTTGTACAGATACCAGGAGGTGTTAGATGTGAGAAAAACGGTTTCCAATGGAAGCTCTCATAGAAAGATTGAAAAATTATAACCTGCTAGATTCATCGATAAATAATTCGCTTTTGTATGGTACATAGCAACTATCTGCATGCCGTGAACTTCCAAACCACCCAACCAGATATACTCCATAGACTAAAACTGGCATCAATATCGAAACCCTGGCTAAATTCGACTTGAGAAAATAAGGAGCACAAGAAACAAAAACCAAAATGCTGACGGGCATCAAATAATAGATCATGCGATGAAGAGCTGTTGTTGAAAAAATTGCCAAGGGGAAAACTGCAATCGTTAAAAACATGAAAAGATTCATCAATGGGTAAATTCGCGAAAGCTCGTGTTTCACACTATCCCGGACATAGAGAAAAAAAGCATAAGGAATCAGAATCAAAACATACCTGATTAAGGCCCCTCCCGAAGAGGACTGACCATAGATTTGATCTACGTAGCGATCCTGATACACATCTACCCTGTCTCCCAGAAGAAAACCAACCAACGGGAGAAGTACAAATGACATTAAAAGGAGTTTAAGCCCAGAGAACTCTTTTCCAATCAAAAAAACCAAAGGCAAAAAAATAATAGCAGACTTATGGAAGGTGCTACCCAACAAGATAAGAACGACGAAGGAAACCCGCCCCATAGCAGTAAAGCTAGTCAACGCCATCATAACGAAGCCAGCAGCAATAGCTTGCCTGAGGCCGGACATGCCGAGCTGAACGATCATAACTGGGAAAAATAGAGCCAAAACCAACAAAGGACGCGCTGACAAAAATGAAAAGCGGATGTAGCAAATCAGAATAATTAACGATGATACAAAAATAAGCCAGACATAACCCAAATCAAAAGAGTGAACAAAATAGTTCAACAGATGAAAGCTTGGCTCCTCCCTGAATAAATAGGAAAAAAAAGGCCCCTCATAATCAATGTTATTGAATCTTGAAAGATAACCAAAGTAATCACAACCAACCCAGTAGCGAGTACCCATGAAAAGCAGCAGAAAAAAACCCCAAAAAAAAACAATAAATGCACTAGCACCCTTTGTCATCCTCGGGGCGCCGGACAAACACAGCAAAAGATAAATCAAAACATAAGGAAGCATATCTAACAGCCGCTCACTTTAATCTCGAAAATTAAACCATTAGATAGCGTGAATTTAAGCTGATCATAAAATGTAAGAAAACTCTCAAACCAAACTCCGAGCCAACCGGAGCCATTAGCTTAACTGCGTTGCAGAGAGATCAGACATCGCAACACTTTCCATTCCATAATCATCACGAAGCTGATTGAACTTTGAAATCAAAACATCAATCTGCTCCATGCTTGAAGGAATGTCACGCCCCATATTATGAGGGTGCCACCATAGGTGATAAACAGAACCTGACTTGGCAGCATATTCCATCTCAGACTTAATCCTGTGCTGATGTAATTTTGAATACAGGGGGAAGCGGCTGTTATATGGCCTTAGAAAACGGCTTGCACGGACATCATTTGCGCCTTCCAAGACAGGCAATGACTGATAAGAAAGATTCCTGGAAACAGGTAAAATACTATCCAGAAGTCTAAAACCGCGCACGATCTTACCATTATCAGAACCAGACATAGGCCTGTAAAGAAAACTGTTCGGATTACCTCTGAAATTATCAATTCCGTGATTTTTACAGCACTTAATGTGTTGTGGCCCCATCTGATTTCTGGGGAATACAATTGACCGTATATTATGGCCAGCTTCTTTAGCAATATTTAAAGCAGAAGCAATATCAGCTGAAAATTGATCAACAGTTTGTCCGGGCTCCAGACAGTAATAGTGTGAATAAGAATGGGTAGCTAATTCTTGGCCAGGCGTGCCCGCTATTTGATCAATAAGTGAACCCCCAAAATGCAAGGGGTCCTCTTTTTCATTTAGGCCCACTCCACTTCTAATAAAGTCATAAGGAGAAAGCCTTTTGTCGTGATATGTTGGCTTCTGATCAGGGGAAAAATCCATCATCTCATCCCGATTCCGAGCAAATAAAAGCCCGACAGCAGCCCATGTAGCACGTATATTATTAGCAGAAAAACGACGCAATAAATCAGAAATTGCCTGACGGCCACCGAGAACTGCGTCGCCATAATTCTGTATGGACCTATGGTCCCTGACCCCCCACATCAACTCAAGATCAAGAGAGATAACTAACTTTCCTGCCATATCATTTACCTGAAATTCTTCGCGATGCTTTGGCCATAAATAAGAGCATTTCTGCCAATGCGGGCTTAGGGTCATCAAATGTGAAGACGGCGGATACAGATGTCAACTTAGGCCCTACAGAATTCGTTACAGGCTCCGGTAACACATACCTCTTGTTTATCTTGTAAAAGACAGCAGACCAGAAATCCTTCAAGAAGTAACGCCAGCGCACACCTTGGGCTTGATCAATCTCAGGGAGCTCAATTTCGAGATTCGCGAGACTGCAGTACGCTTGAAAAACCGGCCTTTTCCCGGAGAATGAGCTGATTGAGAACCAAAGTGAAGGCCGGACATTAATCTCAATCATTTTCCATTGGCCTGTCTTTGGGTCACGTTTTAATTCAGACGCAGCGATACCATGATAACCAATAGATGAGAGAAACTCCTCGGTGATTCTTTTGCACTCAAATTCATCTGAACTTTGCACAAGAGATGCGGAGCCAAACCCAGGCGGATATTGTCTAAGTTTTCGGGCTGTAAAAGACTGGCTCACCCCTTTATCACCCTCAGAATATGCACAATACAGACCAATTTCACTTTCCGGGCCTGGCACAATTTCCTGTGCTAAAAGAACTGCATTTTTGTCAGGTATAGAATCGATGATCGCATCTAGATCGGCCTGATCTTTAATGAGCCATACTTTCTTGCCTTTCATTAAACTTTTAATTTCATGAATCAGGCTAGGCTTGACAATACAGGGATAAACCAGGTCATCACGAAGGCTGCGTATTTCCTCTGCAGTGCCCTTCCAAAGCTTTGGGTAACTCACTCCGTAAGATTCGCATAAACGATAAAAAGACTCTTTATCCATAATTTCACTTGCCAAACCATTACTATAAACAGCCTGAAACGAGAAATGGCGAGAAAGTCGCAAGTGATTTTGGATAATAAGCTCAACATCCTGATCCGATGTAGGAATAAGCACCGGCTTGCAGCCTGGTTGAACTTCATCCTTCATAGGAAACATTTCACAAAGTCGAGTTATACGGCGCTCGGCGTCTGGCTCTATAATCCTCCCGGAAAGATAACATGAAAAGGCAGCTGGTTGAGACTCTGATGCGACACCAATCACTGGGACCCCCTCTCTTCCCAGCTCACGTATCACATGCAACCCTGTCGGCGACAGCCCCATGACTACAGCGTAAGGCAGCTCTTTAGTATCAACTCTATGCATTTCGATGTTCTTGTTCTGACACGAATTCATGGAACAGGGAAAACATCCGTTTCGCCTGTCTAGCTTGTGAAAATCGCTCCTTAACATCCTTAATGGCAGAATCAGCTATTATGAGGCGCTTATTTCTTTCTTCAATAAGTTCTGAAATAACAGAAAACCATTGATCACCAGTCTCACAGAGAAAGCCGGTCTCACCATGTCTAATCAACTCAAGGTTATAACCTATAGCTGTACACACAGGCACAACTCCAGCAGCCATATAAGTTCTTGCTTTACCGCCAGATTTACCGTTAGACCACTCATCCTGTGGCAACGGCATTAATCCAATATCGAACCGGGAAAGCGCATCAACCTCTTCCTCCAAAGACCAGGTTCTATTAATCCATGGGACCCCTTCCATTGAGAACTCATTACCCCCAATAATTTCCCACTTTACATGTGGATATTCCTTGGCAAGTTTTCGCAATGGTTCTTGAATTAAATTAAGATATTTTACAGTGGAGGGTGACCCTAACCAGCCAACAGTGACAACAAATTCTTCATTAGGCTGCACCCTAGGTAGATATCTATCAGTATCTTCGGCGACCTCCAAGGTCACAGCATGACCACCTTCTTTAATCGCTGAATCCCTGAGCCAGTCATTACCTGCAACTGTACAATCTGCAATCCTGAACATATCACGCGTTTTATCTGGAGAACGCAGAAGGGATGCAATGGGGTTATAACGGCTTGACTTGTTAATAAACAGAGCGTCGTCATAATCAAAAAAGATGATTGCACCACGCTTTTTTAATATTCTTTCTATTATTGGTGGCCCAAAGGGAAAGAGTTCTCTTTGCATATAGATGACATCGTACTCTTTCCACTTTAACAAAACCAAAAAACGAGCCAGAAAAGCTTTAAGTGTCATCCATAACTTTTGAAACGTTTTACCAGATTGCATAGTCGTCTGGTAAAAAGTCTTATCCATAAAGCTTTGAACCGTACAACCAACACCCAGCTGCTCAAGATGATCGAGATACTGATATACCCTATATCGAGATGATGCCCCCTCAATCGGATACCGAGTCAGAAACAATACTTTGAGTTCAGAGTCGTGGCTCATTTTACTGCGCCTCTATTACTCAAACGCTGATAAATTTGGTTGTATTTATTTATTCCATTATCCAGTGAGAACCTATCAACCGCAGCCTGCCTACAACGCTGGGGTACTCCAGGATCACTAGCAAGGGCTATCAAGCTGCGAAGACTCGCATCAAGATCCTCAGTTTTAATATCGTTGTGTTCATCAAAATCAATCGTTATACCAGTTTTCGTCTCCTCGAAATCTTCCTTAACATCACCAACGCCAACATTAGCCAAGCATGGTTTTCCACATGCGAGGAATTCCCCCATCCGGGTTGGACATGAAGCCCGTTTTGACCATGCTGGCTTAATGAAGAAAATACCCGCATCCATTCGTGAAACAAAATCTCCGACCTTATCAAATGGCGCCTCGACGATATCAACCCTTCTAAGATCTACGCCGGCATCAGCGAGTTTAGCTCTGATAAATGAATGCCCCCCTTTGTTGACGACAATAAACCGTGAATCTGAACGCATTTTAAAAAGCCTACAAACCGCAAATGCCACCTGATCAAACATATACCAGCTACCTACGGAGCCAATATAACCTAGGGTGAAGCCTGAACGTGAATTCTCAGCGGGTGAAAAAAGGTCGAGATTCGTACAAGTGGGTATAACTGTATAAGGAGGGACCTTAGCTTCAAGGTAATCAAATCTCGAGAACTCCCTGACACCTGCACTAGTCAAGGAGACAACATGATCAGCATTCAAAAAAAGCTGCTTCTCAATGGCTTTGAAAATACGATAGGCAATGCCTGTTTTAGTCCAGATACCGCCATCAACACGTTCGTCGGGCCAAAAACCGCGCATATCAAAGATAAAAGCGGCCCCAGTGCGGGCTTTAACAGCCAACCCCATAATACTGGCAATATAACTTCGGCAATGAACAATGTGAATACGAGATCGTTGAGCAACTTTTATTGCGGTGAAAGCCCCTTTAGCGATATCAAAAACCTTACCAAGCATTGAAAGTCGTTTGGTCCATTTCAACGCTCGCCAATCGACACTACATTCATTCAGTCGGGCTCTTAACTTCTCCATCTTGACTTTATCATTAAGGTTTTCCGGTTTCTCAAAAGAAATAAGCGAGATCTTATGATCTTTGGAAAGGCCAAGTACATACTGCAAAACCTGACTTTGACCCAAAGGATCCATTAGGCCTGTATAAGAAATATAAAGCGTATTTGCCATTAGGAAGTTACAACCGTCGATTTAATACCTGTCTGGAAACATAACATCAAGATAACGTTCCGCAATCACGCCAATATCAAAATCCTTGGCTCTTTGGAAAAGTAGTTCAGGATCAGGCCTGTTACTCAGTGCCATTCTAATCCCAGCAGCTAATGCGTCACTATCGTTGCAGGCAACGAGAGTTCCATACTTCCCACATTCTAATATCTCAGACGGCCCAAATGGGCAATCCGTACTGACTACTGGCAATCCATACTCCAAAGCTTCGACAATAACGTTTCCGAAACCTTCATAATCTGACGAGAGAGCAAAAACATCAGCATGAGCGTACCAGGCTCCAGGATCCTCAACATAACCTGGCATTAAGACTTTATTCGAAATATTTAACTCTTCAGCAAGCCTCTTCAACTGCATCCGCTCAGTGCCTTCGCCAACAATGGCCAGAGTGGCATTAAGTTCACGTGGCAACCTGCTAAAAGCTTCAATTAGCAAGTCATATCGCTTAACTTTTTTAAGGGTCCCAACACTCAAAACCAAAGGACCAGAGACCCCCCGCAACAATGCAGGACGACCAACCCCAAAATTTACACTCCCTTTTGCTGCAGGGTTATGAATCACAGTAAATTCGCTAGCAGCTATTCCAGATAGCTGCGAAAGATCCATAGAAACGCCTGAAGAAACGGCAACAACCATATCCACCAGGGGGTAACAAAGCCGTTGAGAAAACCTCATTACTTTCCGATGAAGATAGCCTCTTTTGGAATAAGCCAGCGAAAGTGGTGAATGTTCGCTGACGATCACTCTCCCTTTAAATCCTGCACACTTGGCAGCCAAAGGGACAATGACAGTAAGCGGCCACATTGCCGCGATAACGACATCGGGCTTCTGTTCCTTAAAATACCTCACCAGAGGAAAAAAAGCATGCCTAACGCGTGGCGCTTTCAAATCAAAAACTCTAGATGCATCTGGTAAAAAATTTGCCAAATTTCCAGTTGCAGACCTCAGCCAAAAATCAGTTTTAATGTCGAGCTTTTCCCATTGCCAAGAGAGATCTACATGCAGCTTTTCAGCGCCACCAGGGCGCAAATTCGGCAAGACTACAGCTACCGATTTATAACTCAACATTACACGAATCTCTTGTGCTAATTCTTTTAGCGGGGACTCCACCAAAGATGTGGCGTGAGGGGACATCCTTGGTCACTACGGCGTTAGAAGCAATAACTGCTCCACAACCTATATTATTCCCCTTAAGCACTGAAACCTTTGAACCGAGCCAAACATTATCCTCAATGACTATAGGAGCGGTTTTAAAGCCGGCTTTATTGATTGGATCCGCATTAAGGCTATGATCCTGATCTCTGATTACAACGTATTCGGCAATTAAAGCATCCGCTCCAATTTTAATTTCATCTTTAGAGGCAATAATCACTCCATCACCAATATAGCTATTATCACCAATATACACATCACCACCTTGCACAATAATCTTTACATTATTTCCTAAAGATACATTGCGCCCTATGGTCAACTTCCCACCATCCGTACATGATACAAAGACGCCTTTTCCACATTCAGGGCAAGAATTACAAACCACGCCTTCCATAAAAAAATGTGATTTTAAAAAAAAAGCCACAGACCGCATCGAACCAATTATTTTACGTATCGAAGAAAATACCTTTCGCAACAGCATCACGTCACCCTTTAATTTTCTTCCACGAAGAAAAGTCTCTATGCAGCAACTCTTCAAGCAACTCTATTTCAGACGAAAAAATCGTCAGCATTTCATGCTGCAACTCTTTAGATGGCAGATCATATTTTTTATTATCTATATTCTTTCTATGCAATCCTGAAAACAAATTGAAAGACCGATTAATACCCAAAAACTGCTTTAACCAAGCCATTTTATTTAATAGCTTATGAAGAAAAAATGATTTGGGGGCCGATGCAGGGTTCACAACTTCAAAGTGATCACGCTGATCATCTTGCAAGCCCAAAAAACTTTGTATCTTCATCCACTCCGTTTTAGGATCAGCTTTTAAATCATCCATGACAATAATATGAAGCTGATCATGTGGAACTTGCTCTAACAAAACTTTTAACTGCCTACCTAAAAAGCAGGCTTGCTTGTATGCCAAGACACGAGTATCAAATTTAGGCCCTCTGAGCCCAATGCGTTCACCATTAAACCTTCTATCACTATACGACCAAGCCTTAGCAAAAGACTGAGTATTTTCGTAGGCAGCGCTTTTATTAGACAAAGCCTGGGCGTGCAAAGAAACAGCCATTTCCATCGGATTACGCAAACAAACTATAAACTTTGCCGTGGGTATTTCATTTAAAATTTCACGAACTGCTGTTTGTGAAAACAAATACCAAACTGAACCTTCAGCAACAACCTTATGGTCGCTTTGAACACCCTTAAAAAGTTCAAGGTAGTCATCTTCCGACAGCTGGGTATGAAATGGCTGATAAAAATAATGAGGCTCTTTCTGTTTTGGAAAAAAGACTTGAGGGTGTTCACTTAACCAAAAAGCCAAACTGGTTGCCCCACATTTAGGGGCGCCAACGACAAATGTATTTACACAAGACACCGTCAAACCTTTTTCCTCTTTCTGTAAAGTTTTTTTAGAGAAAACAATGCTAACCTTTCCGGTATTAATGTTACCAGTATAGCCAACAGAAATTTAACGTCCTTCAAGTAGCCAACATCGTAGCTTAATGCTTTAAATGCAAGATTCCGCCCACTCTTAAAATCATGATGACTAATAATTCTTTCCATCGCTTTGATTTTAGTGTGCCTAGCCAATTTTATAACCTTGTATTTTTTAAGGTTTTCAGGAATATCATCTCTCGCAAAAAACGCATTAGTTGCCTTTATCGTTTCTTCATACATCAAATCAGTTTTCTTGCCTGTATTTTCTTCGTGGTCCCTCATAACAGCCAAAACCTCATCAACATAATCAAAGTTGTACGTTAATGAAATTTTTAAATTAATCTCTTCTCCTTCAGCGACCAAGGCCTCATCATATTTATAATCTTCGAAACAGCTTCTTTTATACAAAGGAGTCACTGGATAAATAAAATTTCCATGCAACAAAAGCTTCTCCGTTACCCCCCCCCTAAACATCTTATAATTTGTTTCTATAATTTTCTCATTGCCGGACTGATCAATAAAATAACGCGCACCTTTACTATAGACAACTCCGACATCATCATTACGCCGAAATAGATCTACTTGCTTTTCTACCTTATTAGGTAAAAGCCAATCGTCAGATGGGAGAATTCCTATATATTCGCCTTTTGAAAGGCCAACACCCTTTGTTATTGTTTTTCCTTGTTTAAGATTAATCTCATTAAATTCAACAGTAATGCCGGGCAGGCCTATATATTTCTCAAGAACTTCTCGCGTATTATCTGTTGAGCCATCATCAATAATAATCAGCTCAATAGGCTCATAAGTTTGATTCAGCACACTTTCAATGGCTTTTTCAATATAAGGCGCATGGTTGTATGAAGGAATAATGTAAGAAACCAAAGGATTATCACGCATAAGCTATACCCTTATCCACTTTGCTAAGGGGGTCAAATATCCAATAAATTCTTTCTGCAAACAGGAAAGTGCGAACCAGATCGCAACAACAACAGCGTTTACCAAAACTGACAGCCAGAAATCTTCTAACACAAAGTTCAAAGCGGACGATGCCGCAAGAGAAGTCACAGCCAAAAACAGAGAGCCCAAAAATCCTCTGGAGAGCTTAATCTTCAAAACCAACCTTGCTACAACCGCAACGGAGATAAAATTAATAATGTGCGAAAGCAAATACGCCATAGCCACTCCTAACAGACCATGCCTCTCTATCATATACATAGCCAAGCTCACATAAACACAACACCACCAGCAATACAGCACGTTGTAAGCCAAAAACTTTTCTTTTACTAACAATGGCAAGCCTAACGTTTCTGCGCTTATACGAAACAAATCACCTGGCAACAGCAAAAACAATAATAATGCAGCGGGCAAAAATTCTTCACTGAATAAGATACCCACCATCAACTCACCACCAGTCATGATTATGATAATTAATGGCGGCAAGAGGTAGAAATAAAAACGACTAGTGCGGTTAACATCTGCTGACAAGGCCTGTAAATTATTGCTTTTTGCCAGCAGAGGAAAGTAATAACTTGATGCATTAGCATAAACCGCGCCCAAATAAACCGTTGCCACTTTAAGCGCAACAGAAAAAAGGCCATTTTCCTGTAAGCCAAGCTCCGCAATGATATGACGCGAGATAAATATCATAGCCATGATATTTAACGAAGTTAAAAAAAGACCACTTAAACCAAAGCTTATATTGGCATGAATGGCCCCCCATTTATATTTATTAAACTTTGGCAGCCCTATTTGAAAATTGCACACTTTATAAAAAAAGCCGGCATTAAAAATCATTTTCATCAATTGATAAGCGACAAATGCCAAAACAGCACCGGTCAAGTTGACATATAAAAGCAAAATCACAAAAGGAATTAAGCTAATGACATCGGCCAAAATCTGGGCCTTAACAATTGGCTTTACGGCCATGTAACCGCTGAGCAATGAACGATAGATGTTAGCCATAACCGCAAAGGGCACTGACATCAAAATCATCAAGACCAAATAGCTTTTCTCACCATCATCAGAAAACAATAGATGTGAAATGAATGACGACAAAAAACCACAGACGCTAACAACAACTATAGAAACAGATGTCAAGAAAACAAAAACACTTGCGTATTGCTGTTTTATTTTCTCATCATCCCCCTCTTCAATTGCCTGGCTGACCTTTTTAATAATACCGTTCCGAAAACCCAGACTAGACAAAGAGAATAGCAAGTTAAAGAGATGGCTTAGCTGTGAAAAAATGCCAACGCCAGATGTGCCAAGCAAAACGGCCATTAACTTACCCTTTATGACTTGGGTAATGGTACCGACAAAGCTTGCACTGCTTAAATAGGCAAAACCTTTAGCTAATGAGAGTTTCATGGCGACTTCTTAGAACCCTTGCAGGAGAGCCTGCTGCAATGCTATACGCAGGAATATCTTCAGTTACAACACTATTTGCAGCTATGACACAACCATTACCAATAGTGACCCCTTTGACTACCACTACACCTGTTCCAAACCATACATCATCACCAATTTTCACTGGAGATTGTTCGTAACCTTGTTGGTTGATAGGTATAGAGGCATCAGAAAACTTGTGATCAACATCTAAGACATAACACCTTGGCGCAAACATGCAATTACTACCAATCTCCACATATTGAGTACACGCAATAATTGTGTTTTCATTAATGGATGTAGCATCGCCAATGAATAATTTCCCATTCCCCCCAATAAAAACACCTTCACGGAAGGCAACTCTATTACCTAAAACAATCTCCGCACGGCCTCTGATTTTTACATTCTTGGCCATGCTCCCCTTCAAACCAGATTCTTTGAACTTCCATCTATTCAACATATATCGAACGCGATTCATGTATGGAAGCAAACTTTGATACTTATAATAAATATCCCTTAATAACCTGCTTAACATAAGCTTCCACTCGAAAAATGATTTAATAAATTGGTTACGTGAGCCAACTCATCTTGATTTATCGTTGGCCCAATTGGCAGACTCAACACAGAACGGTGCATGAACTCTGTTATCGGATAACTAAGCTCAGCCCACTCTACATACGCCTGCTGTTTATGCGGCGGAAGCGGGTAATGGATCAGCGTTTGCACATTGTTTTCACGCAGATGCAGCTGGAGCTCTTCCCGCTTGTCTGTTCGTACCACAAACAGGTGCCACACATGCCCTTCCCGAGCGCCTGGTGCAGGGAGTTGAATACCGGGGTGATCAATATTGGCAAGGTAGTGCTCCGCCACCTTCCTCCGGTGTTCAATTTCTTCGTCCAGATGACGCAATTTCACCCTGAGCATGGCTGCCTGTATCTCATCTAGGCGACTGTTTACGCCCTGATAGCAGTTTTCGTACTTCTTGTGGCTGCCATAGTTCCCCAGCGCCCGGATGGTTTTTGCCAGTTCTTCATCATTTGTTGTGACGGCGCCGCCATCGCCCAGTGCTCCCAGATTCTTGCCCGGATAAAAACTGAACCCGGCCGCATCACCCCAGCTGCCAGCCTTCTTGCCCTCAATTGACGCTCCATGAGCCTGAGCTGCATCTTCTAGTACCAGTAAGTTGTGAACCTTAGCCAGTGCCATGATTTCCTTCATGGGGGCGATCTGCCCGTAGAGATGGACGGCAAGAATAGCTTTTGTCTCTGGCGTAATGGCGGCTGCGGTCTTTTCAGGGCACAAGTTGAACGTGCTCTCATCCGGCTCAACCAAAACGGGCTTGAGCCTGTTTTCGGTAATGGCCAGGACACTGGCAATATAGGTGTTGGCAGGGACGATGACTTCATCGCCTTCCTTCAGCCTGCCCTGCTCTTTCCATGCTCGCAGAGTCAACGTCAATGCATCCAGTCCGTTGGCAACACCAATGCAGTGCCGGGTACCGCAGTAATCGGCAAATTCCTTTTCAAAGGTTTCAACCTCTAGGCCCTGAATGTACCAACCAGAGTCAATCACACGGGTTGCCGCTTCAACTAGCTCATCGCGATACTGCTGATTGATAGCTTTTAGATCGAGAAATGGAATCATTCTTCTATATACCTGATGACTTTTGCTGGGTTACCTACCACGACTGCATTGGCAGGGACATCTTGGGTTGCCACCGCACCGGCTCCCACCATGGCTCGCTGTCCGATCACGATGCCTGGCAATATTGTGGCATTCGCGCCGATACTGGCGCCTGATTCGACGATGATTCCTTCGAACTTTTCCGGGTATTGCCTGGATCGGGGCATTGGATCATTGGTAAAGGTCGCATTGGGGCCGATAAAGACATCATCGCCAATCCGGGTGCCATCCCACAGGAACACACCGGACTTAACGGTAACCCTGTCACCGATAATGACGTCGCCCTCTATCAGAGTATGTGCGCATACATTGCAGTCATTGCCGATTTTCGCGCCTTCAAGAATAACGGCGTATTGCCAGATTCGGGTACCCGCCCCAATTTCGCAGTTTGCAACATCCGTATTAACGTGGACATAATTCATGAACGAGCACCTGCTAGACACAATCATTTAGTGGATGTTGAATATTTTTTCACTTCATTAGCAACTATTTTTTCCACAATTGCCTCAGCTAAAAATCTCGCCCCATAGTCAGAAAGATGGTCATCGTCATAATACAAAGGCAAACGATCCAAGTGAGAAAGACATACTTCATTAGGACTACCTTTGCAGAATAGTTTGCCGGGATAAACTCTTAGTACATTTCCTTTGAGGCTATCTAGAACTTCAAATGCTTCAGCGTTTCTTTCTAGATAACTTTCGTATGATACAGATGCGGTTTCATTCGTTATTGCCAATCCATTTTTTTCTGAACGAGCCAAATAATTGGGAACATTCCACGCCATTTCGGGGACAGGGTAAACTAATACAAGCGTTTTACCCGATTCCAAAAACACACTCAGTGACGAAAATATTTTTTCTTTCATTGCTTCCGCATATTGAGAATCAGCAATATCATCCAACGCCCAGACCCAAGGATCACCGCTTTCTTTATACCCACTATCATTCTCATATCTTTCTCGATTGATCAGTAAAGGCCAACGAGCTGAGACCACTACATATTCCGGAAGTTTATCCAGTTTGTCAGAATCAAAGATATCGTGCCTTAATATTTTACAGCTTACGGCAGCGGAGCTTTCTTTATCAACGGGCTCAACATCCATAAGAGGCGGGCAACTTCTATAGCTCAGCCCAAAACCTTTTATCCCATAGGAGTTTGCGACTGCAGATATTTCATTCTGAATTGTTGCTGCGTGACTATCTCCAATTATTGAAAAAGTAGCCTTGCCATCGCCTAAATCGCAAGCCCCGTCGATACCTGGCCGGTTATCAATTCTCTCCCAACACCCCCCTATGGAATCTTCAAATGCTGACATACCTTTATCTAGAAAAGCCTGCTCACGTTCGCCAATCCGGAACTCATAACCATTAGTCATATGCCCCGCAACGCCTGCAAAAGAAAACATTACTGCACCAAAAAAAGAACAAATAAAAATATTTCGCCTTGAAATAAACCCACCATCTCTAAAAGGTGCCTCAACAAACCGCCAAGATAAATACCCAACAACAAATGACATAACTGAAAGGGCAGCCATTAAAGAACCAGATGGATGGTTAACTGAGCAAATACGCACAATTGAGAACAGCGGCTGATGCCACAAATAAACCGAATAACTTATCAACCCTATGAAAACAAAAAATCTAGCACTTAGAAGCCTATAAACAAAACTCCCCGGGGCCGAAAAAAGAACAATCAAGACAACACCCAAAACAGGTGGCAAAGCATAGAAACTTGGGAAGGGCACAGATTCATCATATAAAAACATGGGCAACAAAACCAACAATAGTCCCACGCCCCCCAAAACACTATTTGATTTCACTCTTCCTTTACTTATAAAAAAAGCCACGATAGACCCAGCAAGCAACTCCCATGCCCTAGTAGGAGCCAGATAAAAATTAGCAACAGGTGCATTTCGCCAACCCCATTCACTTAGAATAAAGCTCAAGAGAGCAATCAGACCCACCCCACAAAAGACTCTTGCCTTACCAAAACGCCAAAACAAAATTAAAAACAAGGGAAAAAACAAATAATACTGTTCTTCAACGCCCAAACTCCATGTATGAAGGAGCGGCTTCTCTTCGGCCGCAGAAGAAAAATAATCATCCTCACTCCAAAACAAGAAATTTGAAGCAAAAAAAACGACGGCAACTAGGCTTTGCGAAAAATCCTTCATTTGGGACGGAAACATAATGAGCCAAGAGAAGACGAAACTGATCGCCATCACAAAAAACAATGCCGGCAATATTCGCCTCGCCCTTCTTTCGTAAAAATCAACCAGACTAAATCCATTTCCCTCCAGATTATTAATTATGATGCTTGTAATTAAAAAACCGCTTATGACAAAAAATACATCAACCCCTATGTATCCACCACGCACAAACTCAAATCCAGCGTGAAATAGAACCACAGGTATAACAGCAAATGCTCTTAATCCATCAATGTCCGCGCGATATTTCAAATCGACCTCTCTTGTTAGAGCACCCCCTCAAACAAACCCAAAAATTGAGCAAGAATATAATACTCACTGATGGTTATGCCTGGTGGATTCGTGGCTATTTTTCTGTGATTAAATTAAAATTTTGGTAATCACGAATATAATCCGCTTCGTCGTAGTGCTCACTGGCCAACACCAGCAGAACGCAGTCGTCACTGAAGTCATGCATCTCCCGCCAAATCATATCTTCAATCACCAACCCTCTGGTGGGCGAATCCAGCCAGACATCCTCGCGGGTTTCGCCGTCATCCAGCACCATGCGACATTTACCCGCCACGCAGATGGCAACCTGCTTGAGGTTCTTGTGGGCGTGATAGCCACGGCTTACGCCCTGCTCGGTGTGGTAGATGTAATACACGCGCTTAATATCGAACGGCACGGCTTTCTCCATGCCGATTTCCACGGCAACCAGGCTACCCCGCTCATCACCCAGAGATTGAAAATCCACCCATTTCACCAGACTCATACCGCTGCACCTTCGAGTTGGTATTTATCTGCCTGCTCGAAACTGAGTGCCTGTGCATCCTTGAAAGAAACCAGAGGTTGCTCGCCATTGGAAAGCGGCCACTCTATGTTGATTGTCTTGTCTGCCCAGTGAATAGCTCGCTCATGCTCCGGCGCATAAAAATCTGTGCACTTATACTGAAAATCAGCCGTTTCACTTAACACCAGAAAGCCATGGGCAAAACCCGGCGGCACCCAAAGCTGGTACTGGTTTTCTTCTGAGAGTATTTCCCCAACCCATTGCCCGAATGTCGGTGAGCCTTTGCGGATATCCACCGCCACATCAAACACTTCCCCCCATGTACAGCGCACTAGCTTTCCTTGAGGTTGTTTGATTTGGTAATGGAGGCCACGCAGAGTGTTCTTCACTGATCGGCTGTGGTTATCCTGCACAAAGTCGGCGTCAATCCCTGCTTCCTGGAACGCTTTCGAATTCCAGGTTTCCATAAAGAAGCCGCGCTCATCCCCAAAGACTTTCGGCTTGATTAGCTTGACGTCCGGGATCTGCGTTTCAATCACTTCCATACTTATTCCTGCTCCAGCAACTTCATCAGGTAAGCGCCATAGCTGTTTTTCTTAAGCAATTCCGCTTGTTCTTTCAGCTGGGTTTTGCTGATAAACCCCATGCGGTAGGCAATTTCTTCCAAGCAGGCGACCTTGAGCCCCTGACGCTTTTCCAGGGTTTCGATGTAGCCGGCCGCCTCGTGAAGGGAATCGAAGGTGCCGGTGTCCAGCCAGGCATAGCCGCGACCCAACAGCTGGACATTCAGATCGCCCCTTTCCAGATAGGCTTGGTTGACGGTGGTGATCTCCAATTCACCGCGATCCGAGGGTTTCACCTGTTTGGCGATGTCCACGACATCGTTATCATAGAAATAGAGCCCGGTGACCGCGTAATTGGATTTGGCGTTGGCGGGTTTTTCTTCGATGGATACTGCCCGCTTGTGCTCGTCGAACTCCACCACACCGAAGCGCTCCGGGTCAGAGACATGGTAGCCGAATACGGTGGCGCCGCTTTTCTGTTCGTTGGCAGCCTGCAACATCTGGGACAGGCCGGGACCGTGATAGATATTGTCCCCCAGTACCAAGCAGACAGGATCATCTCCGATAAATTCTTCGCCGATGATGAAGGCCTGGGCCAGGCCGTCCGGGCTGGGCTGGATGGCGTAGGTCAGCTCAATGCCGAACTGGCTGCCATCGCCCAGAAGACGCTGAAACCCGGCCTGGTCTTCCGCGGTGGTGATGATTAGCACTTCTCGAATACCCGCCAGCATCAGCACCGACAGCGGGTAATAGATCATCGGTTTGTCGTAGATGGGCAGCAGCTGCTTGGACACACCAATAGTCAGCGGGTACAGGCGTGTGCCGGAGCCTCCGGCCAGAATGATGCCTTTTCGGTTGGTCATAGTGCTTCCTTATTGGTTATTTCCTGGAGCATGCGTTCTACGCCCTGCTGCCACGGTGGCAGCTGGAGGCCAAATGTGCTTTCAAGTACTTGGCAGTCCAGTCGTGAATTCTTGGGCCGCTCGGCGGGCACCGGGTACTCCTCACTCGGGATGGGATTCACGGATTGCACTGCAAGGGGTATACCGGCTTTTTGTGCCCACTGGATGACAACGTTAGCGTATTGATGCCAGGAGGTTTCGCCACTGGCGGCCAGGTGGTACAGGCCCGCTGTTTGGGGCTGCCGTTGCCATTGGCGCAGTGCATGGGCGGTGACATCTGCGATCAAGTCTGCTCCTGTGGGTGCGCCGATTTGATCATTGATCACATTCAGGGTCTCGCGCTCTTTCGCCAGCCACAGCATGGTTTTGGCGAAGTTGTTGCCCCGGCTGGCATATACCCAGCTGGTGCGAAAGATCAGGTGGTGGCAGCCAGTTTCCTGAATGGCGGATTCAGCGGCCATCTTGCTTGCGCCGTAAACGCTGAGTGGCCCGACTTCATCGGCTTCTTTCCAGGGGGTGGTGCCGCTGCCATCGAAGACGTAATCCGTGGAGTAATGCACCAGGCAACCGCCCAGTGCCTGCATGGCTTTCGCCATTACAACCGGGGCTTCGGTATTGAGCCGGATTGCCAGCTCAGGCTCGTCTTCTGCCTTGTCGACGGCGGTGTAGGCTGCCGCATTGACGAGAATATCCGGTTTAACGGTGTCGATGGTGTGGCGCAGGCCATCCATATTGCTGATATCGCCACACAGACTATCCTGTCCGAAACGATCCAGCGCGGTGACCTTACCCAGCGGGGCCAGGCTGCGCTGGAGCTCCCAGCCGACCTGACCGTTCTTGCCAAGCAGTAGTATGTTGAGGGGGCGCATCCTTGCCATGGTGTTTAATTTGCCCCTGCTGCGGTGTGTGTGCCCAAGCGTTCGCGCCGGTAGCTGCCATCCTGTACCCGCTGGCACCATTCGCTGTTGTCTAGGTACCACTGTACGGTTTTGCGGATGCCGGTTTCGAAAGTTTCTTCCGGGGTCCAACCCAGTTCGCGTTCGATTTTGCTGGCATCGATGGCGTAGCGCAGGTCATGGCCGGGGCGATCCTGTACGTGGGTGATCAGATCACGGTATTCGTTGATGCCTGCAGGCTTGTTGGGCACCAACTCTTCGAGCAGGTCGCAGAGGGTGTGTACCACTTCGATGTTCTGCTTCTCGTTGTGGCCGCCGATGTTGTAGGTCTCTCCGACTTTGCCTTCGGTAGCCACCTTGTAGAGGGCTCGGGCGTGATCTTCCACGTAGAGCCAATCTCGCACCTGGGTACCCTGGCCGTACACCGGTAGCGGCTTGCCTTCGAGGGCGTTGAGGATCATCAACGGGATGAGCTTTTCCGGGAAGTGGAAAGGCCCGTAATTGTTGGAGCAGTTGGTGATCAGTGTGGGAAAGCCATAGGTCCGCAACCAGGCGCGCACCAGATGGTCGGAGCTGGCCTTGCTGGCCGAGTACGGTGAGCTGGGCGCATAAGGAGTGGCTTCGGTGAACAGATCTTCGGGACCTTCTAGATCACCGTACACTTCATCGGTGGAGATGTGGTGGAAGCGAAAAGCCCGCAGGGCCTTGTCATCCAGGGTATTCCAGTACTGGCGCGCTGCTTCCAGCAAGGTGTAGGTTCCGATGATATTGGTTTCCATGAACGCCGCCGGACCGTCGATAGAACGGTCCACATGGCTTTCTGCGGCGAGGTGCATGATGACATCGGGGTGGTGCCGTTGTAATACCCCATCCAGGGTATGCCGGTCACAAATATCCACTTTTTCAAAGGTATAGCGGGGACTGTCGCTGACACTGAGCAGGCTTTCCAGGTTGCCGGCATAGGTGAGCTTGTCCACATTGACGACACTGTCGTCCGTGTTGCTGATGATGTGACGAATAACGGCGGAACCGATAAAGCCTGCACCGCCGGTGACCAGAATTTTCATGCGTCGCTCTCGCAATTCAGTGTGCTTTCGTACCAAGGCATGGCTTTGCCGATGCCATCGTAAATGCGGTAGGCGGGTTCATAGCCCAGCAACTCTTGTGCCTTGCTGATGTCGGCCTGGGAGTGGCGAACGTCTCCTGCGCGGAAATCACGGTAAACAGGATCACTTTTATAGTTCACCCCACACTCTTTCAGGGCTGTTTTAAGCGCATCGAACAGGGTGTTCAGCGTGGTTCTGTCGCCGAAGGCCACGTTAAAGACCTGGTTTTTTGCTTCTGCCTCTGCGGTGGCCGCCAACAGATTTATCTGCACCACATTCTCGATAAAGCAGAAATCCCGGCTGGTTTCGCCGTCGCCATTGATGAACACGTCCTCGCCCTGGATCATGGCAGCGGTCCATTTGGGGATGACCGCGGCGTAGGCACCGTTAGGGTCCTGGCGTTTGCCGAACACGTTAAAATAGCGCAAGCCGATGGTGTTGAAATCGTAGGTGCGGGCAAATACGTCAGCATAGAGTTCGTTGACGTATTTCGTGACGGCATAAGGGGAAAGGGGCTTGCCGATTTTGTCTTCCACTTTGGGCAAACCGGGGTGGTCGCCGTAGGTGGAGCTGGAGGCGGCGTAGGTAAAGCTTTGCACGCCTTCGTCTTTGGCAGCCACCAGCATGTTCAGGAAACCGTCGATGTTGGCCTGGTTGGTGTTGATCGGGTCTTCAATGGAGCGCGGGACAGAGCCCAGGGCGGCCTGGTGGAGGACATAGTCCGCCCCGGTGACGGCCTTTTTGCAGTCTTCCAGGTTACGGATATCACCTCCGATGAAGGTAAAGCGGGCCCATTGGGCTGCTGTGACTTCAGTCTGGACTTCATCCAGGTTGTGCTGGTGGCCAGTGACGAAGTTATCCAGACCGATGACAGTTTGGTTCAAGCCCAACAGTGTTTCGAGTAAATTCGAGCCGATAAAACCGGCCACGCCGGTGACGAGCCAGGTTTTGGGATTGGCTTTAAGGTCTTGCTGTACCTGTTCGTAGCGGGTTGTCATGGCGATTCAGTTTCTCGTGGATTCAGTTTGTTTGTGGGCGCGGTTGTTGCGCCGCGACTTTCCTGCTTACGTTCCTTTCTCGACAGAGCGACCGCCCTACAAAAATTGCCTTTCGAATTTCCACTGTGATGGCTCAAGCTGCCAGCAACGTTATCCGTTCCGTCTACTCTACCGGGCCGCACTTCGTACGTGCCCTATCATCGCTCAGGCCTATGGGTTTCTTCCCTAGTGGCCCACAGCTAGCAACGTTCCTTCACAACCTTAGGTCCACCTCTTCCTTGGGGAGACTGTATTTCAGGTCGTAAAGGATATGCTCGGGTTTGCCGAAGCCTCTGATGGCCCCGGCGCCCATGGCTTTGAACTGATTGTGGCCCACGGCTAGAAGGATGGCGTCGTAGGCCTCCTTCTCTGGCGTTGCTACTGGCGTGATGCCGTATTCGTGCTGGGACTCTGCAGCGTTAATCCAGGGATCATGAACGTCTACCTGGATGTTGTAGTCCTGCAGCTCTTTCACCACGTCGACCACACGCGTGTTACGCAGGTCCGGGCAGTTTTCCTTGAAGGTAAGCCCCATAACCAGGACTCGGGAACCGTTAACCTGAATGCTACGGGTGAGCATAGCCTTAACCAGCTCGCTTGCCACATGGCGACCCATGGCATCGTTGATACGGCGGCCGGAGAGAATGATTTCCGGGTGGTAGCCGATGGCCTGGGCCTTGTGAGTAAGGTAATACGGGTCGACCCCGATACAGTGGCCACCTACCAGGCCGGGGCGGAACGGCAGGAAGTTCCATTTGGTGCCGGCAGCTTGCAGCACTTCTTCAGTGTCGATGCTCATGCGGCTGAAGATCATGGACAGTTCGTTGATCAGGGCGATGTTGAGGTCGCGCTGGGTGTTTTCGATCACCTTGGCGGCTTCCGCCACGCGGATGCTGGAGGCCTGGTGGGTGCCGGCGGTGATGATGGAACGGTACAGGCTGTCCACGGTTTCCGCGACTTCCGGGGTGGAGCCGGAGGTCACCTTGGTGATGGTGGTGACACGGTGCTCCTTGTCGCCCGGATTAATGCGTTCCGGGCTGTAGCCGGCAAAGAAGTCTTTGTTGAAGGTAAGGCCAGAGACCTGCTCCAACACCGGAACGCAGTCTTCTTCGGTGGCACCCGGGTAGACGGTGGATTCGTAGATGACGATATCACCCTGCTTCAGGGTTTTGCCGATGGTTTCGGAGGCTTTGATCAGGGGCGTCAGGTCCGGGCGCTTGTGCTCATCGATGGGGGTGGGCACGGTAACGATATAGACGTTGCAGTCGTTCAAGGTTGAAGGGTCGGCACTGAAGATCAGCTGGGTAGCGCTGGCCAGTTCGGCGTCGTCTACTTCCAGGGTGGTGTCGTGGCCGTTGTTGAGGGCATCGATACGGGGCTGATTGATGTCGAAGCCCACCACCGGGCGGTGTTTGCCGAATTCGACGGCCAGCGGGAGGCCGACGTAGCCCAGGCCAATGACGGCCAGTTTGATTTGTTCCAGTTCCATTTGGTCTCTCTTTACAGAATCTCTTTACCGGGTTTGCGTGCCGGTTTCTGTAGGAGCGGTGGTTCCACCGCGATTTCCCATTGGCTTACTGTCATTTCGCGGTCGAACGACCGCTCTGACATTACATTCTTCGCTTGCAGGCAGGCTCCCACATAGACGCTATGGGGGAGGTTTTCCCTTAGGCGCTCCGTTTGCGGGCGAGCCCGGTGGGGATCGCCTGCAGGCAGGCTCCTACAGCGGTTGATCGCGCCGCGAGCGACTCTCCTACGGTAAATCTTCGCTTGCAAGCAAGCTCCCACGGGGTGGGATTAATTCTTTAGGACCATGTCCATATTTTACTGCTTTACCCATTTGGGTACGTCCCCCATTTGGGGTATTCCTCTGCCTGTGTCACTGTTTCTTTGTCTCTTTTTGTCGGTGTTCCGCTTGAGAAACGTAAGGAGCCCAACTGCAAGCTACAAGCTGCAAGGGAAGTCAAAGGCGGGCTCCCGCCCTGGCTTCGCCCTGTTTGTCCTGGCCCCTCGGGCCCCGCCTTCGGCGGTTCGCGTCTCAAGCGGTGTATTCGCTCCGCTCACCCCTTCGGGGCCGCACTTCGTGCGTTCCTTCGCTGCGCTCTGGTCCTACAAAAAACCTTCGCCTGCGGGCATACCCTGACGAGCACAGAGGACTCCTACGGGTTTTGTCTTTTCCTCACAGCGCATAGCTCACAGCTCGCAGCTGCTTTTCCTCAATCGCTGCTTTTGCCGTATTCGTAGGCGTAGTAGCCATATTCGTTGGTGGCGCGGCGTTCCATGCAGTTGAGGATGGCGCCTTTGATTTCCACCTTGTTCTGGGCGAAGCGGGTGAGGGCTGCGTCCACTTCTTTCACAGAGTTCATACCGAAACGGGTCACCAACAGGCTGCTGCCTGCTACCTGGCCAACGATGGCGGCATCGGTGACCGCCAGGATCGGCGGGGTGTCCACCAGGATCAGGTCGTACTCATCACTGAGGGAATCCATCAGAGCCTTGAAGCGTTCGTGCATGAGCAGTTCGGACGGATTCGGTGGCGCCTTGCCGCGGGCAATAAAATCCAGATTATCAATGCTGGATGACTGAATGATGTCTTCCTTCGTACTCTGACCAGACAGATAGGCAGAGAGACCGGTCTTGTTTTCAGACCTGAAGTAACGGTGCAGGTGCCCCTTGCGCATGTCCGCATCGATCACCAGCACTTTCTGCCCGGTTTGGGCGAGTACAGCGCCCAGGTTGGCAGACACAAAAGATTTACCCACGCCGGGGCTGGGGCCGGTAATCATCAGGATCTTGTTGTCCGCATCCATCATGGCGAAATGCAGGCTGGTACGCAGGCTGCGCAGGGCTTCAATGGCCAGATCAGTAGGATCATCCTGGGCCAGCAGCGGAATGGGGGTGGCTGATTCCTTGAGCCTGCGGCTGCGGCGTTGCTTGAGTTCCGTTGCCCGGTTCGCCTTAACCTGCTTTTCAGACAGAGGAATGGAGGCATAAACCGACACCCCCTGCTCTTCCAGTTTTTCAGGGGACTCGATGCCTTTTTTCAAGAGTGCCTGCAGTAACAGAATAGCCGCAGAGCCGATGGCACCGAGAAAACCGGCAATCAGTGCAATAACGGCTTTCTTTGGCTTGATGGGGCCAGGCTGCACCAGCGCCTTGTCAATAATCCGCACACTGCCCACGGTTCCCGCCTTAAGGATGCGCAGCTCCTGAGTCTTGTTGAGCAGGCCAATATAAATCTGCTGGGTAACTTCCACATCACGCATCAGGCGCAGAATTTCCTGTTGGGTTTCCGGCAAGGATTTGATCTGCTTGTCCAGCGAGCGTTTCTCTTCGGTGAGCGAGGCTTTTTGACGAAGCAGGCTCTGATAGGCCGGGTGCTCCTTGGTAAAGCGTGTTGCCAACTCCCCCTCTTTCGCCTTTAGCTCGTTGATCTTGGCTTCGATATCCACGCTTTGCTGCAGCACCGACTGGGTTTCCAGGCTCAGGTCCACCGATTCGCTTTCAAGGCGGTAGGCGTTGAGTTTCTCTTCAAACTCGGTGAGCTTTTCCTTGATCTTGGGCAGCTGCTCGCCGAGGAACTCCAAGCTGTTTTCGGCTTCGGCGGAGCGGCGCTCTACATTCTGCAGCAAGTAGGCTTCACTAATGGCATCCAGGGTGGCTTTGATACGTTCCTTGCTGGGGCCAGTCATGGTCAGGCTGAGCAAGCCGGTCTTGCCCACTTCGCGAATAGCCAGCGCGCCACGCAACCCGTTGACGGCAGCCACTTCGGTCAGTTTGATCAGGGTGAGTGGCTCGTTGCCAAATTGCCATTCGTTAAGGACTAGCTGAATACTGCCATCTTCGCTTTTAAGCGTTTCGCCAGCAGGCGCGGTGGCCACCAGACTTTCACCCAGATACAGGGCCGGATTACCGTTGGTTTCACGCAGGGTAAAGGCTCGCCCCTGCAGCCGCTCCGGCACCATGAAGCTACTCACGGTGACGAACGTTTCACTGTCGCGATAGCCAGCGAACAAGGGTTTGGGGACGAACGCGGGCGCTGGATCGGGGGCCATGAAGCGGCCAATATAGGCCGGGCGATTTGGGAACACCCGGATATTCATCTTCAGCTGTTCGATCACCTCGCCCAGCACCATGCGTGAGCGCAGGATTTCGATTTCCGCCGCCGCGGAGGGTTCCTGCTCAAAGATGTTGTTCAGCTCAGAGAGCCCGGGAACGCCGCTGCTTTTCTTCTCCAGTTGCAGCAGGGTATCGCCCTTGTATATAGGGGTGGCAAACATGCCATACAGGGCACCGATTCCAAACGCCAGCAAGGCTGTCATGATGATCAGCCATTTATTGTCCAGCAGGATGCCGAACAGGTAGCCGAAATCGATGTCATCGTCACCGCCGCTGGCTTGCTGCCGTTGTGTCATGGTGCTGTTGTCTGCCATTGGTTATCCGTTGTTTATGTACCGTAGGAGCCTGCCTGCAGGCGATCCGTATTAGCTTCGAGCTGTGAGCTGTTAGAAAAAGCAAATGCAGGGCTATCGCCTTGTTCGCCATGCAATGTTTGCTTTGCTCACCCCTTCGGGGCATTCGCCTCTCAAGCGAGGCTCCTACGAGGGACAGGCGTTCCGGTTATTCGCTGCGCTTACCCCTTCGGGGCCGCCTACCGACGTTCCTTCGCTACGCTTGGTGAGGGACGAAGGGTTTCCCGCTGGTGCGGGAAACCCTTGCCCTTTGGCCCCGCCTTCGGCGGTTCGCTTGCAAGCAAGCTCCTACATTAAATTCCTTTGCTTCGCTCTGGTCGTGCAATTTGTGCCTTTGTGGGAGCGGTGGTTCCACCGCGATCTCCCGGTTTTCTGTCTTTCGCGGTCGCACCCGGAGGGCATAGCAAACGACCGCTCCTACGGGCATTCGCCTCTCAAGCGAGGCACCTACATTTGACTCTTCGCTTCACTCTGGTCCAGCAAAAGATCGCTTGCAGGCAAGCCCCTACGGTAAAGATTGAACCCCGACCGAGGGTTGTCTTTTCCTCGCAGCTCATAGCTGGTCGCTCACCGCTGCCTTACAGTTTCTTTGCCCAAGCCTGTGTGGCCGTTTCCATCATTGGGTAGATCCGTTCGAAGGCGTCTCTGCCACGCTTATAGGGATCGGGTATGTCGTGCTTGCCGTTCCAGTTGGTGAGCAGGAAGGCCTTGCCGCTGGCTTCCGGGAAAGTCTTGCTGAGCCTGTCTTTCTGACGACTTTCCATCACCAGAATCAGGTCGCTGTCCCTGCACATTTCGCTGGTGAGCTTGCATGCAATATGGGGGCCACATTCCAGGCCGTGCTGCTGCGCCACGTCCCGGGCGGTGGGCTCCATGTCCTGCCCTTCCAGGCCGATCAGTCCTGCAGATGCAATGGACAGACCCGGCTTTAGCTGGCTCAGCATGGCCGCCACGGTAGGACTGCGGCAGATATTGCCGTCGCAAATCACCAATATCCGCTCAAACATGGCCATTACTCGCTCAGAATTTCTTCGGTTCTGACGCCGAGCAACAACGTGGTCATGGAAGGCACCAGCAGGCTCAAGACTCTGTTCCATTTAACCAGCGGTGCCGCGGTAACATAAACAATATCCCGCTCTTGTAACGTAAAGCTGTCTGCCAGTACCAGAGCCGCGGCATCTTTTGCATTTAGTTGATAAACATCAATACCATGATCTGCTGCCAAAGGAGCCTTGCGGAAGACAAACACCCCAGAAGCATCGGATTGATTCTGGTCAAAGCCACCATTTTCAGCCAACGCTTCTGCCAGCGTTATACCATTGCGCCCCATTCTTAAAGAAGAAGGTTTACCCACTTCCCCCAACACAAACACCTTGGCATCCGTCACCGGGTTTACGTTAATAACATCATTAGGCTGCAGCAGGATATTCTGGCTGGTATTGCCATACTGATAGATGTCACGCAACGAAAGGCGATAATCCTTGCCATTACGAGTAAGAACGACACTACTCCAGTCGGCTGCTTCTGTGAGCCCGCCCGCTTCACCAATCGCGTCAATTAATCGAGTAGGCACATTCGTCACCGGAAACAAACCGGGCTCATCGACTTCACCGGTAACATAGATTTTTTTGTGGCGAAAGGCCGCGATAGATACATCGACTTGTGGGTCTTCAATGTATTTAGAAAGGCGCCGGGTGAGCATGTCTCGTATTTCCGTTACCCGCAGCCCTTCAACACTCACGATCCCTACGTACGGGTAAAAAATAGTGCCATCACTGTGTACCCAATTCCCCGACTCAGCAGAACTGCGCAAAGAACCGGCAGGAATAGTCAGCTCGGGATGATCCCAAACCGTAATCTGCAGCACGTCGCCCGGGCCAACCAAATAATGGTAATCCTCATCGGACAAATCGATAGCCGGAGGAACGCCTCTGTCAACCGGATGTATATCTTGTTTTTTGAGTATCCCCGTTCCAATTGAATGAACTTTTACTACATCAGGAAGCGGCGCGCCTTCTGATGAACCATCCTCATCATCCAGAAACCAACCCGGAGTTGGAGAATGATAGGAACCCGGCACAACCGTACAGCCTGCCAATAATGCAAACAGGCCAGCAGCCAAAAATTTACCGAGTGGATTCATAAATACCTGCATAAACTCTGTTACCAATTGATGTCGCGGGTCCACTGAAGGCCAGCGGTAAACCGCTCCCGCTTTTCATAGGTGACTACGGCTTCATCCGTAGCAGAAAGCAACCAGTTCAGCCGGCCGCCCAGTAGGGGGTGGCCGATGCGCAATTCGGCCAGCGTGATGTCTTGTTCGTCTGCGGCCTGAAGAATTTCGTCCCCATCGATATGCAGCACTGCGCGTGTGCTCCCCTCGTCATTCAGGGTCGCTCGGGAAAGGCTCAGAGAGACCGTCACATCATTACGGAAAAACTGCTGCACACCCAGGGTGGTGACTTTGGCGTCACCTTCCCAAGTACTGGCCACGTTACGGCCATGATAGCGGAAACCGGTCTTGTAGGTGCTGTGCTCGTACATAACATTATGGCGCCGATCACCAAACCAACTACCCGCCACGGTCTCGGTGGCTTCAGCAAAGAAACGCTGGGAGCCTTTTCCCCAGCCGGTGACTATATCGATACCGGCGAGAGACGATCGCTTGGAGGGCAGGCCACCGGCTTCATCTTCACCAATGAACTGGCCATAAATCCCCAGTGGCACATCACCGGGATTCAACGACAGACGAAAATCCACCCCCCCGATTTGATTACTGGGGTCATCATCATCATCGAAACCTGACGATTCGCCGTTATCCCGGCCAATGGTCGCGTCCCAGAAAGCCTGAAAGTTCTGCGGACGCCCTTCCCCGCCCCACTGAGCCAGCCGCGTGAGGCCGATTTGTAGCGAGTCCAGCGGTTTGAAGACAAAGCGTGCACCTAGCACATGGGCATCGGGCACAGCCCGGTCTTGTTCCTGGCGCCCGGCAATAAACTGTAAATCCCAAGGGCCGATCCAGCTGAGCCAAGGGCTTTGCGGAGCCAGCGGCATTTGCCGAGACAGCCACACTCCGGGTATCGGGCGGGCATTGTTGGAGAGCGCCAACGAGCTTTGCCAGCCCGGCCCCCACCAGCGGTCGATAGCGCCTACGCCCAGCTGCCAGTTGCCTACAATACCGGCCAGGTAACTGTCATCCATGCGCACATATTCATTATCTCGATCGCCATCCACATACCCGATGGCCAATCGCCCCGCCCAACGATCACCCATGCCATAAAGTGTCACTTGGCTGGTCTGTTCATCTTCCACTTGGGTGTCGAAGCTGGTGTAAAGGGGCTCTTGATTGGCCACCCCCAAAGTAATAGAAGCACCACGGGTGCTTTGCTTGGCTTGGCGGAGGGCTTTTTCAAGGAAGGCGGCATGCTGGCTTTCACAGCGTTCTGTTTCCGCTTCCGGGAGGCTATGGCGGGCAAGGCGATAACCCTTCATTAGGGCGGCCCAGCTGATTGGCCAGCTGAGCGTCACTCCCTCTAGGCAGCCTTGAGATTGCAGCACCTCAATGTGATGGCGTGCAGCCAGATCACCAGCCGACACCCATGGAGAGGAAGCCTGGGCGCTGCTTGCAGCCAAAAGGGCAAAGCCCGCAAAATACCAACGCGTTGATCGTAAAGAAAACGGCACTACGGACATCCTATCCAGCTGTTTAACATCATGGGGGCGAATTATTAATGCTTTTTTTTGTCATCCATATGACAAGCTGCGGCATTTTACCGTTTGTTTACCGTAATGCGAATGGTCTTCAATACTAAACCAACGTAATTACTACTAATTAATGACACAGCCCCCTTGATGACTAGGGATACGATTAGAAAAAAACACCGGTTTTTGTCTAACAATCTAGCAGGATATACTAGCGCGTTAGCCTGTTATCGCTAGAGCGAGGGGAAAGGGGGCAAAGCGAAGAGAGCAGAAGGGTCGGCTTACGGCCTTTGGGCTGTAGCGGCCTAAGCCGACAATGGAATGAAGCGCCCGCCTTAAAGGCTTTGCAGGGCATCACGTATGGGGGTATCACCAGAGATGACGTCGAACTCTTGGTTGCGAATCTCCATTCGGGTGACTTCCGCCAGCACCTTGGCCACATCTTCTCGGGAAATTTCCCCGAAACCCTTTATTTTCTTCTCCAGCCTGATGTGCCCCAGCGGCGGTTCCTCAGTGAGGCGGCCCGGGCGGACGATGACATAATCTAGCCCGCTGCTGCGCAGGTGATTGTCTGCATTGCCTTTGGCTTCGAAGTAATGGCGCATTTTTTCCGGGCCGCTGGCAGGGTCATCTGCGCGCATGGAGCTGACCATGATAAAGCGGCTGGCGCCCTGCTCTTTTGCTTGATCCACCAGTGAAATGGCACCGTTCTGGTCCACATCGATGGTTTTATCCTGGCCGGTGTGAGGGCCGGAACCGGCGGTGAATATGACAGCATGCTGCCCTTTCAGGGCATCCCGGCAGTCGCCCTCCAAATCTGCCACCACCACATCGGCGGCTCCCAGCTCTTTGAGTGACTGTGCCTGGGCGGCATCGCGGACCATGGCGGTCACGTGGATGTTGTCGGCGGCCAAATGAGGAATTAGCCGGCGGCCAATTTTTCCGTTTGCGCCTGCAATAAGAACGTTCACGCGGGTCTCCTTTTCCGGTTGGTTAATAACAGGGGTTGTGATGGCGCGGAGGACTTTCAAGGGTAACCGGTGTGTGTAGGTCAGATTGACCCAAGGGCACAGAGAGCCTGAGAGGCGTAACCCGACATTTCATCATTATGGATGGGCAGCAAGGCTTGGTTGTCGGCTTACGGCTACACCTAAGTCGACCTACACAATCACTAGGATTCACCCGATGTTGCACCTCAAGGCGTGATCATCACTGTCATGGAGACATTTATGCGCCCGATACTACTGATAGTGAGCCTGATTATGCTCAACGCCTGCCAAAGCACGCCCCGCGCCCCCATTGAGGTGGCCGCCCCGTTCGACCTAGACCGTTTTATGGGCAAATGGTATGTGATTGCCAATATTCCTACTTTTCCCGAAAAAGGCGCTTATAACGCCACGGAAACGTACCGCCGGGCCGGGCCGAATGAAATTGCCACCACCTTTACCTTCCGTAAGGGCGGCCCAGAGGGTGAGCTGAAGACCATGACTCCCACCGGGTTTGTGAGCGAAGAAAACCCGGCGATATGGCGGATGCGGTTCCTCTGGCCATTCAAGGCCGACTTCCGGGTGCTGTACGTAAGCCCGGATTACCAGGCCACCATTGTGGGCCGGGAAAAACGCGATTACCTGTGGATTATGGCCCGCAGCCCGGAGATAGAAGCCAGCACCTACCAGCACTTGCTGGAGACCGCCAAGGCCCGCGGTTACAGCCTGAACAAGCTGCAAAAAGTACCCCAGCTGTGGTGATGTTTGTTGCTGGCGCGCGCCGGCTAACGGGGTAGCCACCTCTGCCGGCCTATCGCCATTATTCTCATGCTGGTGCCAGCGTAACGGGAATGCCATTGAGCTGTGCCATGGCCGTTACCGCTTCCACCCGCTCGGTGCACAGCACATCGTTGATGCTGCTGCCCGCTGTACTCCGGGCAATGCCCAACTGAACGCCCGCGCGATCATGGCCCCAACCATGGGGCACGCTGACCACACCGGGCATGATGTCGTCACTGAGGGTGGCCGGTAGCGTTATGCTGCCGGCACTGCCGCTAATGAGCACATCTGCGCCCTCTTGCACCCCCAACCGTTCTGCATCCACAGGGTGGAGCATGGCGTTGAAACGGCCTTTGCCTTTGATTAGCCGTTGGCTGTTGTGCATCCAGGAGTTATTGCTGCGCAGATGACGGCGGCCAATCATCAACAGCTCATTGCCTTGCGGGGCATCCGGCACCGGCAACCCTTGCAGTGCCCGGTTATAGAGGGCGGGAACCAGATTGATCCGTTGATTGGGGGTGTAAAGGCGTTGCGGCAGCATGGGCACCAACGGCCCTAAATCAATGCCATGGGGAGCGGCTTCCAAGCGCTTTAACGTTAACCCACCGCTGTTGCCACGCAGCAAACGCCAAGCCACTTTAGGCAGGGTATGCAAGCCCTTTTCCCTCAGCTCGGCTAGGGCCTTGCCGCCACTACCATAAGGCCCCAGGCGCAGGCCCAAATCGATAATGCCCCGGTCGCCTAGTGTGCGGATAAAACGATCGGTGGCGGCGGACGTCAAGCGGTTGCGGCGACTGCGGGCGTTAAGCCGGTTCAACCGTGAGGTGAGCCCAAGCAGGATTTCCCAATCGTGCAACATGCCTTCCGGGCGAGGCACCAACGGTGGCGTGTATTTCACCACATTGCGCACCGCCACCGCCTGAAAAATAGGGTCGAACTGGCCGTGTTCGAGCTGGCCGGTGGGCGGCAGAATAATGTCCGCATGGCGAGTGGTTTCATTGATGTAAAAATCGATGCTGACCATGAAATCCAGGCCACTGAGCGCACGATCCAGCTTGTTGCCATCTGGGCACGACAACACCGGGTTGCCGGCATGGGAAATAAAGGCTTTTATCTGGCCGCGCCCCGGCGTCAGCATTTCATCGGCCATGGCCGTGACCGGAAATTCACCGCCGAACTCCGGGTAGCCGTTCACCCGGCTGCGATAAGCGTCGAAGCTGCCGGTATCGCCACTCAGGCCACTCATGCTGACAACATCAAAAGCCGGGTTGGTGAACATGACGCCCCCTTGGCGGTCCAGATTGCCGGTGAGGATGTTAATCACATAGACCAGCCAGGCGCTGAGGCTGCCGTGGGCGCTGGTGGTTACCCCCACGCGGGAGTACACCGCCGCGCTGGGCGCGTTAGCAATATCGCGAGCCAGCGTGCGGATAGTCTCGGCGGGTATGCCCACCGCCTCAGCCACTTTTTCCGGGGTCCAGGGCGCCACCAGCTTCTCTAGGGTTTGCTTGCCATCAAGCAGGCCATCGATACGGCCCGGCGCCACCAATAATTCCGCATACAGCACCTGCACTAGCGCCAGCAGCAGGTACACATCGGTGCCCGGGCGCACGAAATGATGCTCGTTTGCCAGCTGAGCGGTTTCGGTACGACGCGGGTCCACCACCACCAGTTTGCCCCCACGGCTTTGCAGCGCCTTGAGGCGATTTTTCACGTCGGGGACGGTCATGATGGAACCGTTGGAAACCAATGGGTTGCCGCCAATGATCATGAAGTAATCGGTACGGTCGATATCCGGAATCGGGAACAGGGCCTGGTGGCCAAACAGCTGGTAAGTAGCAAGCTGATGGGGCAACTGGTCCGTTGAGGTGGCGCTGAAGCGCTGGCGGGTATTCAGCGCCCAGGTAAAGGGCAACAACATAAACAGGGCACCGTGGTTGTGTGCCGTGGGGTTGCCCAAGTACAGCGATACCGCATTGTTGCCGTGCGCGCGCTGAATGTCGTGGAGCCGCTGGGCGGTTTCATCCAGGGCTTCATCCCAGCTAATCGGCACCCAGCCATCGGCGGTGCGCTTCACCGGGTGGCGCAGGCGGTCTGGGTCGTTATGCAGATCTTGCAACGCCACGGCCTTAGGGCAGATATGCCCACGGCTGAACGGGTCGGCCTTGTCACCACGGATAGCGTGTATGTCATCTCCGTTGTGCTCTACCTCGATACCGCACATGGCTTCGCATAAATTACAGGTGTGGTAGTGAAGGTGTGTCATCGGTAGCCCCGTTGGTTGCGCGAAGAGTTCTTGTTTATCAGATTCGCGAAGAAAAGGCGCGGTGAATATAGGGTTTTATCGGCGGAATGTACCCAAGGGCTCCGAGGGCCTGAAAAGGCGTAATCTGGCAATAAAGGTGATTTATTTGCCCAATACCTTGAAGCGCTGCTTTAACCGAAACCCCTGATCATCCACTAACGTGAGGGTATGCCAGCCGGGCTCGGCGATGAGCGCCCATTCGTGAAAATGGCGGGTTTCCCCTAAGTAAGTGGCATCCAGGTGCCAATACAGGGTGGCATCGGCGCGCTGGTGCACCGCGCGCAACACCGCCCGGCCCAGCCGACCATTCAGCTCCACCGGAATATAAATGGCGGTGCCCGCATGGGGGTAGATCAACGCCATGGGCGGCTCGCTATCCATGGCCCGAGCCCCCGCTAAGCAATCCTCCCGCCAACTGGGCAGCGGCCGGTAGTGCGGGTGGCGGCGCTGGTAGAACCAGGCCTGACCGGGTGGCAGCACAAACCAATCGCGATGACGCATGGCGCTTACCGGCTCGCACTGGCTATGCACCCGTTGGCCATTGCTATCCAGATGCACCCGCACATGGTACGGCGTGACGGTTTCGAAATGGCTGTGCAGCGGCGCCTGCCGCTCCACCGTGGGGCAACGCCCCCCGGCCAGATAACCGTCGTCACTGCACACATGCACGGTTTTCAAATCAGCCAAGGGCGCCTCTGGCCAGCGAGCCGGCCCCAGCAGGCTGAACACGTCCAACATCAACGGCGCTGCAGTGGCCGCTCCGCCCAGGCTAGGAGCCGGCTCACCGTTGCCGTTGCCCGCCCACACGCCCACGGTGTAGCGGCCATTACTGCCGATGGCCCAGGCATCGCGCAGGCCATAGCTGGTACCGGTTTTCCAGGCGATGGCTTGGCTGGAGCTGAACAACCGCCATTGCCGGGCGGTGCCGGGCCGTGCCACCTGGCGCAGGGCATCCAGGGTTAACCAGGCAGCGCCGGGGCTAAGAACAGGGCTGGGCTGCGCCCTGCCGGGCTCTCGATTGGCAAGGGAGGATTGCAACACCGCCACGGGGTAAGGCGGCGCCTGCCGGGCGCTAGCAAACAGCCGTGCGTAAATACCCGTGAGTTCGTTAAGCGCCCCCTCTGCTCCACCCAGCACCAGGGTGAGGCCGTAATCTTCAGCGTTACGAAACAGGGTGGTCATACCCATGCGCTGCAGCTGGTTATGGAAACGCCCCACCCCGTATTCGCGCAGCATGCGCACGGCGGGAATGTTCAGGGACTGACTGAGCGCCTGATGGGCAGGGACGGCGCCCCGGTAGCCATGGTCGAAATTTTCCGGGCTGAAGCCGCCATAATTGGTAGGCAAATCCGCCACCAGCGTATCGGGCAGCAACAACCCATCGTCCAGCATCAGGCCATATAACAAGGGCTTGAGGACGCTGCCCGTGGAGCGCGGCGCACTGGCGATATCCACGGCGGCACCGTATTCGCGGGCATCGCCGTGGGTCATGTTGCCCACGTAGGCGCGGGTGGCCAGTTCGATGTGATCAATCACCACCACCGCCACATTATGCACGCCCTCCCCGGCTAAGCGCCGACCATGCTGGCGCGCCAGCTCGCGCACCCGGTGCTGCAGGTCTGCATCCAAAGTGGTGCGGAACAGGTGTTGTTCGCTACTGGCGGTGAGAGAGTTCAGCAGGTGGTTGGCGTTAGCGGGCAACGCCTTGGGGGCAGCGGGCAAAGGTTCCAGCAGTGCCAGTTGCAGGTCCCTGGCCGGCAGTGCTCCGCTCTCGTGCAGGTCATTGAGCAACCCATTGCGCTTGGCCCGTAATCGTTCCCGGTTTCGCCCCGGGTGGATCAATGAGGGGGCATTGGGCAGCACCGCCAACAACGCCGCTTCTGCCCAGCTCAACGCCGCCGGTTCCCGGCCAAAGTAACGCCAAGCGGCGGCGCGTAACCCCACAATATTGCCCCCAAAGGGAGCCCGGCTAGCGTACTGGATTAGCAGCTCATCCTTGCTGAAGTGCCATTCCAGCTGCAGCGCCAACAGCGCCTCGCGGGCCTTCTCTGGCAGCGTTCTGGGCGGGTCATCACGCAGCAGCCGGGCCAGCTGCATGGTCAGCGTGGAGCCACCGCTAACCACGCGGCCGGCACGGGCATTGAGCCAGGCAGCCCGAGCAATCGCCAGCGGATCGACCCCGGGGTGAGCGAAGAAGCGCTTGTCTTCGTAACTCAGCAAGGCGCGGCGGTATTTGTCCGGCAACACCTCCACCGGAACGAAGCGCCACTGCTCATCTGCGGCAATACGCGCCCCGAGCAAGCGATCATTGCGGTCCAGCATCAGGGTGGCGTACGGAGTGTGGGTTAGCCGCTCGGGCAATGGCCAGAACTGCAACGCGACCACCATAGGCACAGCGATAATCAGCAGGGTAAGGATTGAACGGCGCAGAAATTTCATCGCGGGTGGGGGCCGGTTGCAAAAGCCTGTATCGGGTTACGGCTACGCCTAACACGATCTGCGAGCGGGAAAGTAGGTCGAATTAGCCTGACAGGCGTAATCCGACATTGCCCATTATTCGTTGCCAACGCCCTCCGGCAGTGACCATTCCCGGCCCCAGTTCGCAGGGTATCGGCCACGGGCCACGTCCCGGTGAAAGCTGCTGTAAGGCCAATCGGCAGGCTGGAGGACATAACCATGCTTTACCGGGTTGTAGTAGAGGTCATCGGTGTGAGTTTGCAAATCATACTCATCTCGAAGGGTATGTTCCCAGAAACGCTTTTGCCAGATCGGTGTGCTCATTTGGCCATGTTTTGTGACCACCCCCTTGATGAAGCGCCAGCGGGTTGAGAAGTCATGGTCCGTTTCCGGCAGGGTCCAGATGCAGTGGAGATCGCCCGGCAGAATAACAATGGCATTCATGCAGAAAGGGTGGCGCGTTTTTACCTTTTTGAAGGCATGGCGTAATGAAAGAACGACACGAGAGGGGGTGGCGCAACCCAGCGTAAGTCACATCCGCACCGTGTAGGTCGGATTAGCCTGAAAGGCGTAATCCGACCTACAAACGCAAGCCGATGGAATCGCAGGGCAGCGTAACCCGGTCTACTCCCGCGTTACCTCAACCCATTGCCCTTTACTGCGCGCTTGGCGGCTGCCGTCGTACATGGCTTGCACGTTCCAAGCAGGCAGGTAGAAGCGGCCGGCGAAGGAGGCATTGAGCGCCACCCGCACGGTGAGGCGATGCTTGCTGCCCGGTTTCAGATCGAAATAATGCATCACCCGGTCGTCGCGCAGGTCCTGGTAGGTAATACGCTCCTGCTGCTCATCGCTGCCATCCAGCCGGCTGCTGGTAATCTGCCAGCCGGAAGGAAGGATTTGGGTGAGAGCCAAATTTTCCAAGGTGCGGTTACCGGTGTTGGTAATGGTGACTTCGGCCACAAAATCCTGCCCTTGAGGCAACTTTTGCGGGCTCACCGCTTGGCCATCCGCAAAGAAGCGGGTGCTAAGGGTGAGCCCTTCACTGCTGGCCTGTTCGTTACCCGGCAGCGGCGTTCCCACATTGCTCAGGGTGGCAAACAGCTTACGCTGGCTATCATTGCGCACGGTAAAGGCCTGGGCGTGCTGGCTATCGGCCAGCGTTTGGCGATACACCGGTGAGGTGGCTGCGATCTCCTGCCATGCCTGCTTGCCTTCGCGAATCGCAAACCGGTAGCCCTGCTCATCACTCTGACTGCCGGCATAACGGGCCATGGCCATGAGCGACCACGCGGTGGTTTGCGTGCTGTACCAATTGTCACTGGCCAGCTGGCTGGCAATGTCCTCTGCCAGGGTCCAGGCCTTGGCGCTATCGCCACGGGCATCGGCCACGGTGAGGCGGATAGCCTGGTCACGCAACTGAGAGCCATAGGTGTAACTAGCGCCGTCGTATTCCAGACCCGACGCCGCCGTGGCGGTGAGTTCCGCCGCCACGTCGCTAAGCCCCATTTGCAGGTATGCCGCCGCCAGCAGCCAACGACCACTATGGTAGCTGGCACTGCGCGCATAATCCGCCCGGGCCATTTGCAAGCGTTCGCGCAGGCGATTCATCACGCCCACCTGAGGCTTGCCGGCCAGTGCTAGGGTGTATTGGCGGTAAGCTTCCGCGCTCCACTGCCAGGGGCGATCGCCCAGGCTCTGGCTTCGGCGAATCTGGTAAGCGGTCCAGTTATCTAACATGGCCGCCGGCACGGCATAACCGAGCCGCTTGGCTTCAAGCAAGAAATGGCCCGCATAACTGGTGCCCCAATCACTGGCATTGGCCAAACCCGGCCAGTAGCTGAAGCCGCCATCGGCCAGTTGGAACCGCTGCAGCCGCTCGATGCCAGCGGCAACGTTATCTTGAACGTCCTGGGCTTGTTGCTCATCCAGTTGCAGCAACTGATTCAGGTACAGCTGCGGCAACACCGCCGAGGTGGTTTGTTCGATGCAGCCATGGGGGTAGCGCAGCAGGTAATCCAAACGACGCTCTAGCCCCATGGCAGGCAAGGCACTAACCACCACGGCACTGCTGTTAGTACCGGCCATGCCGTGGGGCTGGGATTCCAGCGCCCACAGTTCACCGGGCGCCAGCACCTTGCGGATATCACGGGTAGTGGGCGGGTTGGCCGCCCGCACTGGCAAGTGCACGGTTTCCGACGTGCTGTGCTCGCCCCCTTTCGCGGTGACGGTGATAGCGCCGATACCCACCTGCTGTTTGGCGGTGATTTTCAGCATGGCAATCTGATCGGACGGGCCGGTGAAGGTGAGCGATGCCTCGCCCTGCTCCACCTCAAACAGATCGTTGTCCGCCTCCACGGTCAGGGTCACGTTCTTTAGGCTGTCGTCGGTGACAAACACGGTTACCGGCAACGCAACACTTTCTCCCGGGCCTAATACCCGCGGCAAGGTGCTCAGCACGGTGAGCGGCTGGGTCACGGTTATATCCTGCTCTGCCTTGCCGTAGGCGCCGTTATCGCCGGCCACCACCATGGCCCGAACCTGCCCCATATAGGGCGGCAAAGTAATATCGTGGTGCGCGGTTTCATGGCTATCTAACGGGAAAGGGCCGAGGAATTTCACCACTGGCGGGAACCGACGGCGTTGCTTTTCTCGGCCATCATCGGCGCCATCGGAGCCCCCCAGCGCCAGCAGCTGATCCAGCTCTGCACCGTAGGCGCCAACCACCATGTCGAATAGATCCCAGGTGAGCACCCCCAAGGCTTCACGGCGGTAGAAGCTGTCGTGGGGGTTCGGGGTTTGGTAATGGGTGAGGCCGAGCAAACCTTCGTCCACCAATGCCAGAGTGTAGGTCATTGGCTTACCCTGCTGCTCACTCACCTCCACCGTGAAGGTCTCTTCGGGCTTCACCTTTTGCGGGGCACTCAGTTGCGGGTTGAGGCGCGTATTGGGGTCATCCACCAGCAACGGCACCAGCCCATAAAGGCGAATGGGCCGATCGTTATTGCGGCCACTGTGCGGTTGCAACAGGGCCACATGCACATACACATTGGGGGCCATGTTGGCGGTGATGGGGATATCCAATGTTTGTGTTGTGCCGTTAGCGTCTAACCAATAGTGGTCCAGCACTCGGGAGCCGGTTTCCAGGCTCACCAGCAGACGGCCCTTGGCCACGGCGGGCAGTTCAATATGGGCGATATCCCCTACCGCATAGCGGTCCTGATCGGCGGAGAGTGACAGCCGTGTAGCTGCATCCTGACTCCCGCTGGCCTGCTCCCAGCTCCAGCCCAGATAGACTGTTTGCGCGGTGCAATGGTCACTTTGCCGATCACAGATACGGATCAGGTGGCGACCCCAGTCGTAGTCTTCCCCGTTCAGGTTCCATTGTGCGCGGCCTTGGCCATCGGTGGTGATTTGAGCCTGGGCTACACGCTGGGTGCTGGGGTCGCTAATGTAGTTGCTCAGGTCATCGCCTGAACGATCCCACCACCAGCGCCAGTCGATCTGGTAGACGCTGATGTCCAGGGGCCGACTAGGCTCTGCTTTGCCATCGCTGTTCAGGCTGATCAGATCAATGGCGTGCTGGCCTTCGCGGGACAACGCACCGCCCCAACCACTGCCTTGCGGAATACGCATGCCCACCCAGTGCTTGAACGGGTACACCGGCACGCTGCGAATTTGGGTGCTGTAATCGCCGCTGTTTTCAAACACACGGGTGGTCAGGGTGGCACGCAGCATGCCCGGGGTCTGGTCTACATTCACAGTGAGCGGCACGGTAGCGTTGCCCTGCCCGTCCACGTTGCCCTCGAAGGCAGTGAATGGTTCGCTGCTCAGTTTCCGGGTGGGGTCGTCGAAGTGATAAGCATCGTAGCCATCGAAGCGGGTGGTCCGCGCACTAACGCGCACCTGCATGTCCGCTTCTAGATTGGCCGCAGTGGCGCCATTGAGCCATTGGGTAAACAAGCCAATGTCCGTGGCCTCGTTGGCATACAGGGTTTCCGGCAAATCCAGCTCGATCTTCAGCCGGTTAGGCTTAATTGCTTCCACCCGAATGGGGGTATCAAAATAGCGCTCCCCCAGCCGCGCCACCGCACGCCAGTTACCGGTGGGCGCATCTTCGTCCGTGTGTAAGGTAAAGGCATAGAAGTCACCCACGGGTGTATCCAGGGTGTAGCTTTTCACCTTATTCCCTCTGGGGTCGAACCAGTCCAGCGTCAGCGGGTGCCCCTCGGGAATCATGTTGTCCTGATCTTCCAGAATGAAGGTGAGGTGGATGGCATCACCGGGACGCCACACATCTCTTTCACCGTAGAAAAAGCCTTTTAGGCCATCACGAACCTGCTGGCCACCGGTGTTGAACTGGTTGGTGGGCAAGGCCCGGTTACGGGCCAGCTTCAGGTAGCCGTTGTCCCGATCCTTGACCGCCTCCAGATAATAAGCGTTGCCTTCAAGGGTGAGGCTGGCCATGCCTTGGGCATCGGTGAGCCCCATGCCCACTTGCTGCAGCTGGTAGTTGTAGGCTTTCAGCACCACGTCTTCAGCAGGCGTATTGCTATCCAGCTCGGTGGCCACCACCAGCAAGGTGTCGTTCTGGCCTTGCTTGGCAATCAACCCCAGGTTGGAAGCCAAGAAAGCCTGGGTGCTGCTGGCCAGGTCGTTATATTCATAGTAGCTGTCGGAGCAGGGGTTATCTTTTTCGTACCAGCTCAGGTAACCGCCATCGATGTAATAGTTTTCGTAGAGATCATTGCCACCATCATCTTGCCCGGGGCCTTCGTAATTGTCGGGCAGGGTAGTCTTTTTATTCAGGGCACCGTCCGGGCAGTGGTAGCTGATGTCGTCGCCATCGATGGCCAGGGTTAGATGCACCAGGCCATTGGGGTGTTTGGCCATCAGCTCGGTGAGGTCCAGCTGATAACGCTGCCAGCCATCGCCAGTGCCCGGCAGACTCAGGGTTTTCTGCCACAGGTAGCGGCCAGTGCGGGAATCCATGTCCGCTTCATTCAGTTCACTGCCCTGCAAATAGCGGCCGATATTGTCATCGAATACCCGGAATGCCTGCACTTTTACCGAACGCACCCCCACCGCTTCAAAGGGCACACTGAGTTGCTTGCCATCGGGCAAAATAGTGCCTTCGCCAACGAAGCGAACCCCAGGCTTGTTGGTCACCAGGGTCAGGTTCTTTTCCAGGGTCTTCGCCAGGCGCCCCTGGCTGGCCGAGCGCAAGCTGGCGTCGATAACCAACGCCACATCGTCGTCCAGCTCTTCCTGCGGGTAAATGCGCAGGGTGCTGCCGTCTACCTCCACGCGGACATTGTTGTCATTGAGGGTAACCAGGCCTTTCAGGTTCTGGGTGGCGCTCAGTGCTTCAGAGAAATTCACCTGGATGTGGGGTTGGGGGTAACTGACCGCGCGCACATTGGTGACCGCAAAGTTTTTCAGCGCCGGTACGGTGTAGTGGCGTTCACCGTTGTTGCTCAGCCCCAAGGGCGCCGCATCCCAGCGCAGTAACACATCGCTGGCTTGCGGCTTACGAACAATGCCGCTCACTGAAAATGCATGGCGAAGCCCGGCGCTGTCATGTTGCCAGACAATGGTTAAGCCATCACCGTTCTGGCTGGCGGCCAGCACCGACTCCACCTTGTCGTGGTCCGCCAGGTCACGGGTCTCAAGGCTGCCGCGTAACACCATCTCACGGCCATCTTCGGTGGGTAACAGGGACTCCACGCTCAAGCTCAGTTGCTGGCGCAATACCTGCAGGGAAAATTCTGCCGGGCTCAAGGTGTCGTCCACATTTGCCAACCCCTGTGCGTACAGCACTAGGGTCAGCGATTCACCACTGGGCAAAGGTTCTAAGGGGCGAATTTCCAATCGATCTTCAGCGGTAAACACCGCCGTCACCGGACCTTCCGGCAACAGCCGGACCATGCCGGACTGGGGCTTGTCTAACTGATCGGGGCTGGCTACGGGATGGTTAAAGCGCACGATCAGCGGTGCACGGGCACTGATGGTGCCGGTGGGCAGGCTCGCTAGATGGGTCTGCCAGCGCTGATCCAGTGGCGAGACGGCAGGCGCTGCGTTATTTCCCTCTGCGGCCGCGACGTTATTATCCTCGTTGCGTGTGGTGTCTCCGGCTTCATCACAGCCGACCACCAACAGCACCGCCCACAACATCAATAGATGAAAAACCGACAAACCCCGACGTGGCATGAGCCCCTTCCCCTAGCAACATGATTAACGTGGAAAAGATACCACAGACATGGACCATTCGTTGGGGCACTCTCGTAACGGCGACTTCCCGGCCTTGCCGACGGCAACAACCACGTTAAGCCTGAAAGGCAGTGTGTTCTTTCTCCGTGAGAGAAGAGGTAATCCAACACACCACCAGTCAATTAAGCATGAAGGTGGAATATTCCAGCTCTGCCATTTTGCGGCTGACCAACCACAAGCCAAGCAACACACAGACAGCCAGGGCCAGCAAGAAACCAAAACCGAAGAACTGAGGGCCTAGGTACAAGCTAATTCCAGTAAAAATCACATTAAGCACGAAGAACAACCCGGTCAGCAGCACCAGCATGCGGCGTTGATCCAGGTAGCAGAACACGTTGATGATGGCGAGGAATACCACCTGTAGTGCGGTAGCAATCAACTGCACTTTGAGCAACGGTAGGTACAATTCCGAAATGCCCAGCGCATGAAAGATCTGCGCACCGGCAACCATAATTACCAGCGCCGAGATAGCCTGAATCTTGAGAATTTGGAAAATCCCCTGGCGAATCACAAAGACCATTCGATTGCGCATATCTTCAATATAAGACAGCGAGCCGCCTTCACGAACCGCATCGTAGAAGTTGGAGTAATACTCCACAAAGTCCGTTTCCATGCGCACCAGAAACACTGCCATGCCAGGAATAAGCGACAGATACGACAGGAATACCGGGATATCGTAGATTAACGAAGCCCGAAGCGGCCCGATCACATCGCTTCCGGTGCCATCGTAGAACCAGAACATGGCCTTGTCGGCCCACACACCGGCGTTATAGAAAAAGCCAACCAGCATCAAGGAGGGGTACAGGTATTTTTTACTGAACATGGCGAACGACACCACGCTCTCGGCAGGGTAGCCCCGCACGATCAGCACCAGCATACCTGCCAATAAGGTGACTTGCCCAAGCAGAAAGCCCAACAACAACCCTTCCAGCCCCAGAAACAGCAGCAATAGCGCCGCTACAACCGTAATCCCGTACCCGAGAGCGTACAGCAGAAGAATAGCCTTGTACTGCTTCATGCCAGACAGGAATACCGTGGCGATCCAGATATTGCACAACACTACAAAACAGGCGATCAACAACACTCGAAAAAGAATGCTTTGCTCCGGAAACAGGAACATGGCCACCGGCAACGACAGTAGCCCAGCAAAGATCGTCACCAGCAAGGTAACGCCGCCAAAATTAGGCAGAATCAGGTCTTCGCGCTTTTCAAACGAGCGGTCGGCACAGAAACGAGTAAACGCCAGCTGGACAATACCGGTGAGGGTCAAACTGACCGCAATCAAATAGGTGACCGTGACCTGAAATTGCGTCACCGCCGCATTGGGTATCACGATCCCCAGGCTGAAAATACCGATAATCAGGATACCGATGATCGATAACACCCAGGGACCTGAGCTGATCACTCCGGCATAGGCGTAGGCACGAATGAGCCCGAGCAAGGTGTCCTTACGCAACAGACGGCGCAGCTCAAAACCGATGCCTGCCATTAGTGGCGGCCCTCCGTATTACTGGCCGAGGCCGCAATGCCTGAATCATCAAGCAAAGAACGGTATAAATCCCGATAAGCGCCAAACATCATTTCCTGGGTATACAGGTTTTCAACCCGACGAATACCCGCCTGCTGTGCTTGAAACCACGCGTCTTTGTCTTTCAATAACTGAGCCACGGCGTTACCCAGCGCTTCTGGGTCGGCAATGCCCACCACCTCGCCAGCTTTACCGTAGGCACGATCATCTTCATCAAGGCCTTCGATCAACTGGCGGCAAGACCCCACATCCGTGGACACCGCCGGCACGCCGGCAGCAAATCCTTCCAGCAGCACCAAAGGTAATGCCTCACTGATGGAACTGAGCACGATCACCCCCACCTTAGGGAGCAATTCATCAATTTTCTGAAAGCCCAAAAACTTCACATTTTTTTCCAGCCCCAGGCTGGCCACCAAGCCACGGCATTCCTTGGCGTAATCTTTATCTTCATCTTCCGGCCCGGCAATCCAGCCTTCCGCTTCGGGAATCACATTGACCAAGGTACGCATGGCACGCAGGAAGGTTTTCACATCTTTAATGGGAACCACACGGCCAATCAGGCAAGCCACCGGGGGAATGGCTTCACCACGGGCGGCGCGCACTTTCTGCATACGTGGCAAGTCGATGCCATTAGGGATATTCAGTGTGCGGTCCGGGGGGGCGCCATCTTCCATCTGCCGTTCCCGGTTTCGTTCATAGAGAGCCACGATCCGGTCTGATGCCTGATAACACTCACGCCCTAACTCGGTGAAGAAATTCACCCATTTCTCGCGAAAATAGGCCATCTCCGAGTTATTCTTTTCCACCAAGCCACGGTTATCGCTGATCCATTCACTCTGGAATAGATCGATTTTGCGCTCTTTGGTGTAAATACCGTGCTCGGACAACAATAAAGGCTTGTTGGTGCGGCGCTTTAGCATGGCCCCTAGAAAGCCGGCATAACCGGTCGAAATGGTGTGGTACATTTTCGCCGGAATTAAATTATCGGCAATGTCGTTCAGCACCCAGATGGGCGAGTGCATGATGCGGATGGTCCAGAAGTAATCCACAAATGACGGGTCACGGCTAAAGTTCCGGTACGCTTCGGCGATATAATCCCAGCTGGCCCGGCTGTGCAGGAACGACTCTTCGGAATAATCCTCGCCTTCGCCCAGATGAGTCACAATGCGGCTGAACAATTGGCTGCGTTCGCGGGTCTGGACGCCCTCTTTCACCATGTCGTGAAAACGCCGCAAATCGGCATAAGCTTTGCGATTACCCTTGAGGGAGCGTTTTTGCGCCCCCCGCTGAAAATTGTGCAGGTAGTGCACTTCAAGGTGCACCACGTTGTCGGGCAGTTCGTATTTCATCTCGCCGTAGTCTTCCGGGCGGCTGCCTACAAAACAACAGGCAAAGGTGTACTCGGGAAAACCACGAATAATCTGGTTTACCCAGCTGGACACACCACCACTCACGTAGGGGAAGGTGCCTTCCAGTAATAGACAAATATCGGCGCTATCCGCCCGTGGCAGGCTCATAGGCCCTCCAGAATTCAACGGATTTATTCAGCTGGGTAAACTGGCTGTCATCGGTGATTTCCAGCATCAACATACGTACCAGCGACATTTGCCGGCGCTGCAACGCAATTTCGGCAAGCCAGGGATTCACTTTCGCCGCAGAAAGGCCAAGTCGGCGGGCAAATGTCATGGACTGGTGCGCTTCGCCTATCTGTTCCTGGCTGAGCTGGATACGCCCGCGTAACAGCCACAGCCCAGCATCTTCTGGGCTTTCCATCAGCCCCATATCCGCGTAATAACCGGCTCGCTCTAACGTTAACGTACGAATATCACCACGTACCAAATTCTGATAATTGAGCTCCCAGTAGAGCTCGGCCAGGCGACGCGCCAAGCGGTAACGGCGGGACTCTTTGGAGCGCTCCAGTAAATGCAGGGCTCGCTCAATATCACGGGTAATTTCTTTTTCTTTTTGATCAAGAATCCCGTAGGCCAACAATCGCAGATCTTCAAAGGAGTCGCCGAGGGAATGGCGTAACAGATTACCGGTTACCCTGGCAGGCATATCTTTAAGCACCAACATGCCTTGCACGCGTAAGGCATTTGGCGCCTTTGATGAGATCAGCAAATTTTTTAGATCGATCTGTCGAAAACCCGCGGTGCTATTCACTTGCACCGGGGTAAAGTACGGCTGATCCACCAACCCAAACGGTAGATCCCGAAACAATGCCGGCAGCCAGATACCCAGCGCAACACCACCCAAAATCGTCACTAACCCCATGGCGGGGATAAAGAACGCAAAGGAAAAAATCAGCACCCAGGAAAGGATTTTTGGCGTTCTGAAACGTTCAGGCAATAAACTCCAGGCCACCACGGATAACAAGGCTGAAGCCAAACCGTGTGATAGCAGATACAACAAGAAAATCGATAAATCCGCCTGCTTGCTCAACAACAGCATTAGCGATGCGATTTCTGCAGCGACGGCATAAATAATTAGCTTGAGGCTAGACACCGGCTGCCTCCAGCAACTCGGCGATCTGCACCTCGGAGTCTCGCTGGTCCAGGTGCCGGTAAAAGAACTGTATGCCCGCCTGGCGTAGGCTCATGAAGACGTACTCCTCTTGAAGCCATTTTTCCGTACGCAGAACATAGCCCTCCAGACTGGATTCCCCGGTCATAGGCATCATGATCATCAGTACCCTATCGCTGATCCACCATGCCAAGTCGAGGCTACGCAGGCCACGCGCCAGAGCATCCAGAATTAGCCCGGCCTGCTCGCTTTCATCGGCCACAAATAGGGTCAGGGAAGTATCTACTCGGCCACCTTCACGCAAACGCACCAAGGCAGCCAGCTCGCTGGCAATACGGAAGGGCATGGTCGGCCAGCGATCCAACATCTCATCCACTTCATCGCCGGCGTGCACGATATCCGCATAAAAGTTCAGCAGCACAGACAGCAACTGCAGATTTTCATAGTTGATCGAGAGGAATGGCAGGCGCTCAATCACCATCATCCCGATGAGGTCTCCACCGCTGTTGATGATAGGCGCAGCCACCAAATATTGGCCATGGTAATTGCTGTCGTGGCCTTGCTGCTGAACGTGGGCCAATAGCCGATGATCTAGCGCGTGCTGAAGGAGTTCGTTATCTCGGTCCAGGGAGCCATTTTCTCCCAACAGGGCCGCCGGCTCGTCATCAATACGGCCATTAACAACGCGGTACAAGGCACAACGCTGTAGCTGGCAATACTCTGCCAGAAGATGCACCAAATCATCCGCTGCAGGCAGCCGAATGCTGTCACTTTCATCTAAGGTCAGCTCGCGCAACCGCACCAGCGCATCGCGCACGGTGTAGGGTTTAACGAGTAGATTCTCTTCCAGGCGGTCATGGGACAAACGCAACAACACATAGCGCTGCGTAAGATTCTGCAGGCGCTCCAACGCATAACTGGAAGCACTGTCGGCGCGCATCAGCTTGACCCGCCACATATCGGCAAACTCGCCGCAGATCAGAATAATAACGAAGCCACCGAGCATGGTGGATTCAGGAAAGGGCAAACTGGGGTAAAAGCCGAAAAACCTGAGAATAAACCAGCTACTGACCAAGCACAGCATGCCAAACACACCGAGCAGGCTGCCGTAACGAAGCGCCAACAGGATAGGCACTAGCAGCACCCAACGGAAAGTTCCGATAAGCGTCAACGGATCGTCATAACGTAACCAGAGGCCCAAACCAACCGCCAGGGCGGTCAGAATGATCGCTTCGCACATCGACCAGAGCACTCTCGGCTGCGGCATAAACAGCCCCGCCAGCCTACCGTTGCTGAGGTGCTCCAACATTACTGCACCACCGGCGAGATCAGTTTATCGATCACTTTCTGGCCGACTTCACTGAGCGACTGGCGGGCCCAGCCCGCGCGCGAGCCGGTGCCGCTATAAACAATGCGCCCCTCAGGCAGTTCGCGGATTTCAATCATCACCCCTACCGCCGGCTCACCGTCCACACCAGTTTTATAACGCCATTCGTGTACAACCCCACTAACCACATAATCCGCCGATTGGGAGCGAATCCACTTATCCATTTTCTTGCGGCTGGCGGCGGATGTGCCTTCGAATAACACTCCTTGGTTATCGCTTTGCGGGTAGCGGGTCACCGTGTTAACGCCATGGCGAAACAGCACCGATTCTACGATCGCTGCCGCCCGCAAGCCGGCCTGGGGCGTCGCGGTACGGTTAACCAAGGGCAACACCAGCCATGTGCCCTCCCCAGACAATTCCACATTCTGACTGCTGCGAACATGAGTACAACCGGCCAGCACGACAGCCAGCAGCAAGGTACCCAGTAGCGGAATGCTCACTCTCATTGGATTCACTCCTAATAATAAATTCTATATTGCAGCCCAAAGCGGTAACTGTCTTCATCACTGCCACCGCTATTGAGCTGTTGCTCCGCGTAAATTTTCCATTCATCACGCCCGATCAAGGGGCCTTCGACCCCGAAGCGGCCGGTAAAACCCGCCCCAGACAAACTGTTCTCGCTGTAGCCAATTTCTCCCCAACCCTGTAATCGGTGCGCACGAATATGGACATCAGGCTGGCCCAACAACAGTACTATTTCCGACTCGTGATAGTCCTGCGGTAGCGGCAAGGTCTGGGCCCCCGGGGGTAGCAGCGCACGCACTTGCGCCATGCTGTCGCCGCCAGCGGTGAAGTCCGCACGGGTGTGCCTCACCCGTACGCCGGGGGAAAAGCGTGATAACCAAGGGCGCCAGGTGCTTTGAGCATTGATGATACTGCCACTGCCCAGATCGCTCTCATTAAGATCATGGTAGTCATAGTTGGCCCAATCCACACTGCTTTGCCAGGGGGATGATGGCCTCCAATTCAACAACCACTGGCTACCCGTGCGTGACGCACCGAGAATCAACAGGGACGATTCATCCGCCGGCGTTCGCCATTGGTAATTCAGGCTACCGGACCAATACTGCGTCCAGTTCGCCCCCAGCTCCAAGTCCGCCATGGTTTCACTATTGTTCAACAGATTGCGCTGGCCCAATTTCAGGCGACTGCGGAACCGTTCGCGCTGGTAGGCTAACGCCACCGAGAGGCGCTGCTCATCATCACTGATCTGCAATAATTCATCGTCATTACTACTGAAATTGCGCTGACGAGCCTCCACCGACAACTGCGTGAAGTCACTAATCGGGTGGTACTGAACAAACTGCAGGTCCTGAATATCCAGCGCACCCAAACGGCGCTGCTCAAGATGAAACTGGGAGGAAAGCGCCGTAGGCAACAGCAGGCTTTCCTGCAGATTATTACTGCCTGCCAACTCTGGCGCTCCGGCCTGAATGGCCATGAAAGTATTAGCGGCCTGGCGCGGTTCATCCAACCGCACGTGGGCTTCCAGCTGTTCGGACAGGCTAAGCTGGCCCAAGTACTGCTCACGCGTTCTGGCTACCGAATCCAGATCACCCTGCACCAAGGCATAGGCCAGCGCTGATCCAGCCTTAAGCGGGCCCTGCTGTGCTATTTTTTTACGTAAATACCAGCTCTGAGCCAAGCCAGGTTCCGACTGACCAATGGCCCACTGCGCTAGCCATTCAGCATGAGCGGCGGGCACGTCTTCCATGCCGTCTATTTGCGCTTGGGCCAGTTTGAGGGTGGTGTCGCCATCATCAAATAACAGGCTTAGGGTCAACTTCATGTCCCTATAGGTGGCCTGTTGCTGCGGTTCGACCGTAAACGGAAGCTGCTCTTTTAGGCGGCGCATTACCGGCCAAGCTTGCCCGTTTCGCCCAGAAGCAATCAACGCCTGGGAGTAATACCACTGCCTCTCCCAGTTATCGCGGGCAGTTTTCAGTAGTTCAATTTCATAGCGCAGGGACTGCTCCGCATTACCCAAGGCCATTTGTGAAGCTGCCAGCACGTTCCAATAGCGGCGGTCACTGCGAGCCGAGTCTTCCCAATTCACCAGAGCCTGTTGCAGCGCGGTATCTTGGCCTGTGGCGATGAGCAGCCACATCCAGCTAATGCGGGTTTCTCTGTCCTCGGAATTTAAAACCAAGGCTTTATTAAGCCACCGCTGCGCCGCGTCTGCATCCCCGCGATGCAATTGCAGGTTGGCATAGAAGCGCAAAAATTCCGGGGTTTGTTCAAGCCGTTGTCGTTGTTCCGCGCTCAGCCCCTTAAGAAAGGCATCAATGGCGGCATCATCGCCGCGAGACTGCAGCTGGTACAATGCGCCAAGTGCCAATTGCGGGTCACCGTTCTTGCGCCAGGCCCGGCCCATCAGCAATGCTAGCCGCTCCGGCTGGTAATAACGGGACAGCGTTATATAGTTATACAGGTCGTCTGTCTGATCGTCTTCATTGTCCACCAGCTCCTGGTAACGGGACAGTGCCAGATCCCACTCCCCCAACTCCCCGGCCATCACCGCAATACGACGGGACAATGCGGGTATATAAGGCAACTGGTTAGCATCACGATTTAGGTCTAACAGCGCTTTTTCGCGTTAACCATTTAGCCAGTACAGATCTGCGGCCTGTTCTGCCATCAACGGCTCAGGACCAAAACGATCCATGTATTCCCGGGAATAACCCGCCGCCAGCATATCTTCCCCCTGGTTCAGAGCCAGGCGTTGCATTTCTCTTAGCACCGCTTTGCTGGGATAACTACGACGCCACTGTTCGAAGAAGCGCAGCCCTGCTTCAGGCTGACCCAACAACTCGTATTGCCGACCGATGGTGGCAATGATGCCCGCATCGTAAGGGGACGCGCTCAATAGCGCCTTGTGAGCCTGCAGCGCAAGGCGGTTGTTATAGGTCAGTGGCGCTAACTCCAGTACGTGCTTCCACGCCTGCGGGCCATTACTCAACTCCGCCACCTGACGCCAGGCCTTCAATGCGGTTTCCGGGTCGTCCAACCAAAGGGATACTTCAGCCAAACGACGCCACCAGCGCTCATCGTCGGAACGCCAGTAGAGCGCATTTTCAATCACTTGCCGGGCACGGGGTAAATTGCCCGACGCCATAAACACCCGATAACTGCGATCGTAATAGCGTTCCACATAGGGTTCTGGATCCGCCGCATGGGCTGGCCATGCGCCGGCCAATACCGAAGCAAGAACAACCATAAGCAACAGACGGAACTTCATCCGGGCTCCTCGATATCCGCCAGCCTTAACAGCAACACCGCATAATGTTCTGCCGCTGCCATATTGCCGCCAGCCTGAGCCAAGGTCATTAACCGGTACAAAACGTCTTTGTCATTATAAAACGACCGTTCACGGGCGCCGGCCAAGCGCATGGCCTTGCGATGCAGGCTCCCTGCCTGCAGAGCATCCAGCGCAGCCAGAAAATAGCGCTTGCGCACCTGATAATTGCCTCGTGAATCCATAGCGGCAATATAGGCGTCCGCCGATTCCGAGTAACGGCCATGGGCCAGCAGCACTTTGGCTGATCTCACATGCCAGCGGCTAGGGTTAGCCGCATTATCAGCCAATCGAGTGAAAGCCTGTACCGCCTGGTCTACGTCCCCCAGGGCCAGGGCCATATCTGCAAACGCCATGCGCTTTTCATTATTCAGCGCACCCCAGTCAATGCTGCGCAACTGCGCTAGGGTGTCATGCTGCAACATGGTTCCAAAACGGTTGTCCGGTGTGATGGCCATCAGGCGGGTAAATTCGCGACGTAATTCCAGCCAAGCGATCTGGCTGTCATAACGGCCATTGCTAACACGTGCCACATAGCTCAGTTGATTATCTGCCTCCACAAAATCGCCTTGCAGAATCAATTCGCGAGCCATCAGCAGCCGTAACTCGTGGTCGTCGGGTTTCGCCTTCAGCCATGCCTGCATATAACTAAACGTAACCGCATCCAGACGAGCGCTGCGCAACGACGAGGATAGGTCCCGTGGGAAGACCATCCAGCACACCACCGCGATGAGAATCAGGAAGGCAAATAATTCGAGTAAACCAACGACCCGCAGCCGCTCAGTGCGGACATTGTAACCGTAGCTCGTTGAGCTCACGTGCCGCACTCCTGTAGCGATTAAATCGACCGTGACGGCCAATCGGTTTAATAATGTTACCTTGGTGACGCAGGGTGCAGCCTTCGACGTTGGCCAAGGTGAACGCCAGTGGAGCCATGGCGCTCAGGGAGAATTGCAGTCTTTTCCCATTCCGAGAGAACGCCGTCAGCCGCCCGTTCGCCTGCTGTAGATAGGGCATGGCATCATCCGATGCTACCCGCCCCTGCCAACGGGCGCGGCCACCACTGAGGTGAACATAACGGCCCGGTTTATCCTCCCGGAATCCAGCTACCCCATCGCTCCCGGATATTGCCGGAAAGCTCAGCTCATCCGGTAAGCGCAAAGTACGCAACTCACCGCTGCCCTGAATTAGCCATTCATCACCACGACGGGCAATGACCATATCGTTGAAATCGAGCACTTTACGCACGTATTGCGATGCAAAGAGCGGAAAATACGGTTGCTCACTGGCCCACTGATATACCCGGCGCAATGATTCCAGCGACGCATTCTTACTAGCAATATAGGTGTGGTAGTAGATATCCACCGGCTTAAAACGATGCGGAGTCTCGGTCAGCTTGAAGGTTTCGATGACCCTTTCAAACCCGTAAAAAGGACCGGTCCATTCATTGGTGTAAATATTTTCATTCTGGTTAGGTGCATACACCTGAAACTCATCGCCTTTGGGCACACCAATACCTTTGACTAGGGTCCAGGTCGGTGCACTTTCAGTAATGGTGGTATTGCTGCCATTCATGTTCAGCAAGCCACCTTCACGGGCCGCTTTTAGCGCTTCCGGAGTGGGGATGGTATCTCCGCTCCACAACACCATGCGTGTTTTCTTACCCGGAGGTAACAGCTCGCGCTCAATATAGTTTGCCGAACCTACCACCTCACGCACCGGGTCCATACGGTAATCAGGAATCGGCAATCTCAGCTGCCCTTCCGGCCCGTAGAGTTCACCGGGATTTTCCTGAGCATCGTACCAGAAGAAGGGATGTGAATAGGTATGGGTTGCCGCTTCCACATGGGGAAGCGCAAACATGGCGCGGGCAATGCGTTGCAATTCCGGCGCCATTTTCGGGTACAGGCCCTCGCTGGACACCTCCCCTTCAATCACCGAAATGGTGGTTGGAATATCGAATTTCTTAAGAATCTCATCTAATAAAACCAAGGCGTCGGCTTCATTGCGATAGCCCTCCACTTCCGCCAAGCTGGGGAAGCCATCGCCATCCATATGCGCAAATAGTAAGCGACGTCCATTTTCTGTTGTTACATCCGGAATCGGCATGGCCGGCAACTTCAGCGCTTCACGGGTAAAGGTGAGCGGGTTGATCATCCAGCGGTTCATGCCTTCTTTAATACCGGGCATCATGGAGCGAATGGGGAAGGGCTGAAAGGCATAGCCGCCCCACGGGGTGGTGGCCACCGGAATCAGTGTCTGGTTGTCGCTACGCAATTCAAGCCAAGGATTGGCCTCTTTACTGTCCAGCGGGGAAGATACATCCAGTAATCCCGGTAGCGGAATTTCGAACCCCATGTCCGGGTGCTGATAGTGAATACTGGGCGGGCTGGTCGGCGTGCCCCGTGAGATAAATCCAAAGTCCTCTGCATGGGAACCTTTCGGGTCAATTGCAGGGAAACCCAACATGAGAATGGGAACGCCGTTGTCTTTCTGTAGAGCCAACCAGTCTTCAAATTCATCGCTGCGGGCTTGCGGGTCTTCTAGCCAAACCACAATACCGGCATAACGGCCCGCCAACGTTCCCGCGGGCATCGGTGTATCTATTACCCGCACATCGGGTACCAGCCCTTGAAACTGTAGTGGCATTAACCCATAGAGCACCGCCATGGATAATTCCCAAGTGCTTTCTTTACTACCACCGGTGACCATCAATACCTGGCGAGGGATGACCTCCAGCTCTCCCACGCCCAACATATCCAGCGCCGGGTTAGTCACCCAAGGAATCACATTATGGCGGGCAATGTCGCTAGCGATTTTACGTGCCTGGTCACGGTCCGCGGGGGGGGCATAATCAATGGCAATAGTGCTAACACCATAGCGCTCACGGACTTGCTCAAACTGATCCAGCAGCCATTGCCGGTCCGACTCCGGAACCACGGCAAATTGATCTTTGCTTGGCAACCAACGCTGGTAGAGGGACTCTGCCGCCACCGCATCCACGCGGGCCTCAATCAATGGCATCAGCTCAAAACCGCGATTGAAAATAAACCCGGCTTCGGGATGGCGCTCGGCAATAGCGTTTATCAGCGCGGCCAACCCTTTTTGTTGACGTTCACGGGCGGCGTCGTCTTCCGCGACCAGTTGATAGCTATCCAGGGTATCAAGGAAAAAACCGCGATAGCCCTTTTGCCATAGAGGCTCAATCACGGCATCAATAAAGTAGCTGCGTAGCGCCGGGGAAGACTGGTCAAGAATAAACGACCCCCAGTCCGGGTTTTTCCCCAACAACCAGGCCTTGTCCAAACCAGAGAAATAATGACGTTGGGCCAGCACTTCACCCAAGCTCACATAGGCATAGAAATGTTCACCCTGGTAGGCCTGGGGCACAGTGTCAGCCTGATTTGGCTCCACCACGGGAAAATCAAACACGGCCAGCGAAGCCCATGGAATATCGGGGCCATAATAAAAGGCCGCTGTTTTGGCGTCAGCCTTACTCTCTACTGCCGAGGCAGTAGCCGCAACACACCAACACAAGAAAAAAATGACGTAACGAATGGGCACGCCCCTGACGAGAAACCTGAAAAATAATTTTAGTCTATCTGAATTCACGTCAAGACGAAGTGAAATATGGTAATTGAGCCTCCCCAATGTAAATAAGGACCCATTAGCATTTTTTATTTTTTACATTTTTCTTACAAAAACCGGCTTTCCTTACCAAACTGGCTACGTAGAAAGGCCATCTGGTCCCCCCGTATACGGTGGCTATTAATCAGCGCCAGATACTCTGCCATATTCGGCACATAAGGCAGGGCCAGTAATTCCATGCCAATTTCGTCCAATCGATGGCTCCCCTTACGCTGATTACAGCGCCGACAAGCCGACACTACATTCAACCAGCGATCCTTACCACCACGTGAGGTAGGCACAATGTGATCACGGGTAAGCGCATTTTCAGCAAAGGATTTACCGCAATATAAGCACAGATGCTTGTCGCGACGGAAAAGAGCCCGATTGGTTAACGGTGGAGGCGGGCGCTTATAACTGTGGGTAATGCCATCGCAGGCGATAATCGAGTGGAGGGATAAGAGTGATCGAGCACCGGTAGTGCGGCTGGTCCCACCATGCAACCGGTAGATTTCTTCCCCCAGCGTCCAAGTGACCAGACCACGAGCATAAAGGGTGGCGGCGACCTGCCAGTCCAACCATTCGACCGGGGCTCCCGCCTTGTCCAAGCGCAAAATACGTTCAGTCATGGGCAACCTCAGCAATGTAATTGAGTGTGGCTGTATCAGATATAAACGTAAGGTGATGACGATTCTGCAACAGAAGGCAAAAAGAGATAGGAACGCTATTGCGGGAAACCCCGTGGAAGGTCGTGCATTGCCGGTGTGGGTATGTCAGCACGGTGGCGGCGCCTTTACTTTATTATCTCTGATTAATTTGCCTCAACAACCTAATCACAGACAACCAGCTGAACAAATAATAAACAGGGCAGCGCGCTAGCCGCAACTCTCTTTTCCCATTGAGCGTTTCCTGATTAGCGTTTGTGTTCGCAAGCCTGGCCAATGATCAACTGACGTTCCGCTTTAATGCATTTGTATTCAAGGCATCTCGGAGCGAAAGGACGGCAACTGGTAACAGCTGGTCACCGTGGCCCCAGTATTGTCGCCATCGGTCATGATCGCCACCGCATCCACCGATGTCACCGCCATTCCATGGAAACGCTGGAAGTCCGCTTGGACATTACGTGAAAACATATGCGCCACTCCGGCACCGCCTGGCCCCTGCACCACCACCATTTCTGCCTGGTGCGCAAATGGGTTTGGCCAATGAGCGCCAGGCGCAGATTGCCGCGACCAAACATAATTGATCGCCCGGGTTTGCCAGGGCAACCACCCCTTTTTCACTACATACACCCGTGCCTGAAAATCATCACCGGCTTTATGCTGCTCGTTGGTATCCGGCCAGGCGGCCACAGCCTCAGCCCGCCATTGCCAGACCAGCCAAGGCGTTTTTTCGAGGTCGACGCTTTTCTCCTGCACCAGCCCTGAGGCCGTTCCCTGTGCACGGGCCTGCCAGCACTCAGTGGTTTGTCGATACGCTGTATGCCCGGCAAAAACCACTTCTCGCCACTCCGGAGGGGCTGCCGAAACCGCCAAAGCAGGCATTAATGCCAAAAACAGCGCCATCCAACGTGGTATACATTGGACTCGCCGGTCACAAACAAACCTCGTTTTCATACGCCGAATTCCTAGAATGCTCTGTTTACTGTGTCACTAGCACAAGGCAGATACCATGCAGTTTGATTACATCATTGTTGGCGCCGGTTCCGCCGGCTGCGTACTCGCCAACCGCCTCTCCGAAAACCCGAATAATCGCGTGTGCCTCCTTGAAGCCGGCCCCGCCGATAACAGCCTATTTATTCGGATTCCTGCGGGCATCATCATGATGATGCGCTCCAACGCACGGAACTGGCGCTATTACACCGTGCCCCAGAAAGCCTTGAATAACCGCCAGATTTATATTCCGCGAGGGAAAACCTTGGGCGGCTCTTCCGCCGTCAATGCCATGTGTTATACCCGTGGCCATAAGTGGGACTATGACCACTGGGCGGAACTGGGCAATAAAGGCTGGGGATACGATGATGTCCTGCCTGTTTTCAAACGCTCTGAGCATTATGAAGCGGGTGAAAGCACCTACCATGGCACTGGTGGCAAGTTAAACATTGCCGACCTGCGATTCACCCACCCGGTGAGCCGCGCCTTTGTTAAAGCCGGCGTGCAAGCCGGGCACCCTGCCACCGACGACTTCAACAATGAAGTACAAGAAGGCATGGGCATGTACAAGGTGAACCAGAAGGATGGCGAGCGCTGCGGTGTTGCCAAAGCCTACCTGCACCCGGTAATGGATCGTCCTAACCTGACCATCATGACCAATGCACTGGTCAATCGCATCTTGTTCGACGGCAAACGGGCCATCGGCGTAGAAGTGGAGCACGACGGTCAGATCCGCACCCTAAAAGCAGACAACGAAGTGGTTCTCTCCGGGGGCGCCATCAACTCGCCACAGGTGCTAAAGCTATCCGGGGTAGGCCCGGCGGCGGAACTGGCCGAACACAACATTCCGCTGGTTCATGATCTGCCTGGGGTTGGCGAAAACTTGCAGGACCACCCCGATGCGCTAGTGGTCCATAAAAGCCTGCGTAAGGACACACTGAGCCTAGCCCCCGGCGCACTCATGACCACCGGGCTAAAAGGGATCTTCAATTTCTTTTATCGCCGCACTGGTCAGCTGACCTCTAACGTGGCAGAAGCCGGTGGCTTCATCAAATCGCGTCCTGAAGAAAACATTCCTGACCTGCAGCTGCACCTGACTGCTGCCAAGCTGGATAACCACGGCCTCAACATGCTCTTCAGCATGGGCTATGGCTACTCCGGCCATGTCTGCATTTTGCGACCTAAAAGCCGCGGCAACATCACCCTGCGTGACGGCAACCCTCGCTCCCCAGCCCTGATCGACCCGCGTTTTCTGGAGCATCCGGACGACATGGAAGGCATGGTCCGCGGCGTGAAGGCCATTCGCAAGATCATGGCACAACAGGCGCTCACCGACTGGCGCGGCGAAGAGATCTTCCCGGGCAAAGAGGTACAGAGCGATGAAGAAATTCGCGGTTTCCTCCGTCAAAAGTGTGACAACATTTACCACCCTGTAGGCACCTGCAAGATGGGTAGCGACGAAATGGCGGTAGTCGATAGCGAGCTGCGTGTCCACGGCCTAGAAGGCTTGCGCGTAGTGGATGCCTCTATCATGCCGACCCTGATTGGGGGTAACACCAATGCCCCCACTGTAATGATTGCCGAAAAAGCCGCTGACGCCATTCTTGGTCAGTAACATTCGGTCAGCTGCTTTAGGTGGACGCCTGCCCACCTAAAGCAGCGTCTCAGGGAGCGGGTAGCGAATTACACTCGTACTTCTGTCTGCACTTTCTTGGCGGCACGCCCCATCATTTCGATCACTTTCTCACGATCCCGTTTTTTCAAGGTGTGGCTTTCCACATGCAAGCTGAAGCCTTCCGACTCATAGTCCACTTCCACTAGCTTGTCCTGTTTAAGATCTGTGGCGCAATGGGCCAGGGTGCGCAGGATAGTATTCTTGTCGAAGTTACGAATGCGCTCCAGGTCGATATGCATACCAAAACCCGCCGTTTGCGCCGACACATAACGGTTCTTTGCTCCGCTATCCCGTTTGGCTCCCAGAGCTTCAAACACCGGAATCGGCCGGTTAAATCCTTTTACTTGGATGTCACCCATGTTGCGGCACTGAATTCGGTCCTTCACCAGTTCTTGGGTCGCCTCTGAAATCAGCACGCCACCTGGACGGCAAGCCGATTCTAGGCGACTGGCCAGGTTCACATCAGTGCCCAAAATGGTGTAGTCCATACGAGAATCGGTGCCAAAGTTGCCCACCGTCGCATACCCGGTGTTAATACCAATACGGATTTCCAGCTTGTGTTCAATACCTTCGTGAGCCCAGCGCTGGCGTAATAATTTCATTTGCTCCTGCATCTCGATGGCCATTAATACACATCGGTAGGCATCTTCCTGGGCACCGGCGCTTTTCGGGTCACCGAAAAACACCATCACTGCATCACCGATGAACTTGTCGATAGTGCCACCGTGGCGCAGTGCAATGCGGGTCATTTCGCTCAGGTAAGTGTTGAGCATCTTAGTCAGAGTCGCTAATGGCAGCTCTTCGGAAATGGCACTAAAGCCTTTAATATCAGAAAAAAATACCGTGAGCCGCTTACGCTCGGTTCCCAGCTTGGCATCGCGCTTGCCGGAAAAAATGGAACCCCACACCTGGGGCGGTAAATACTTGGCCAGCTTGCGAGACATATCCACCGCTTGTTTCTGCTGATGGCGCACCAGCTCCTGTGCCTGTTGCAAATAGCGAGCCTGCAGGCGAGCAAATGCAGATGACGCCCCGACATAAATGCCCAAACCGAGCATGGAGATAACCGACAGCAAAACCGGTGTCTGTTGCGGTGGTAGCACCTTGAAATCCAAAACCCAGCCCATCAGCAGAGCGCCAACGCCGGTCATCAGGATATTCATCAGCCAGGGTTTGAGGCCTCCGCTACTTACCGCGTTGGCATGAACAATGATCAACAGCACCATGGCGGGCACCAGAGAGAAATGTAGCAAAGCACACACAAGGCCAATCACCATAGCATCTGCTTGCATCAGCAGCTGATGAACCATTTTGGTGGGTCGATCCTGCTTGTCGAACAAAAAAAGTAGGCCCTGGGCGGACATGGGGTAAATCAGCAGCCCCGCCACCCCCAGCATATATAGCGCAGGAAACAGGTTCAGGTTTAGCCCCGCAATAAGGATCATGGCGGCCACCAGAAAAGCCAAAAGGCGAATATAATTTGCCTGGCGGCGCGCGCGCTCCATAGGCCCCAGCTGAGGACGGCGAGATTTCTTTTTTGTGATGAAGGTCATGTGATCGGTTTCACGCGATTTCTGCGGAGCTTAGCGGTTTACCGTATAAGAAAAAAGACTGGGATGACTAAAGGTCGAGGATTCCTTGCTGCCTGGAAGCATCCGAATTCTACAACTGGGACTCATCTGCGATTCGGGCTACCATGGCGCGGTTATAACAGGAGCCCTGAATGGACACCCTCACCGCCCTGACCACCCGTGTCTCAAGCCCCCGCCTTCAAGAACCAGGCCCCAACGATGAGCAAATCGACATGCTGCTGCGTGCCGCCATTCGCGCTCCGGACCACGGCCTGCTACGCCCCTGGCGCTTTATTGTGCTGCAGGGCCGCCAACGTGAACGGCTGGGCGATATCATGGTGGCGCACTTGCTAGAACAACAACCGAACGCCGACCGCCGCACCCAGAATAACGCCTACAGCAAGGCCCTACGCGCGCCCACTATTATCGTGGCCGTGGCCGAAGTCACGGAAGGACACAAGATTCCCGTCTGGGAGCAGGTGTTAGCGGTGGGAGCATCCGTTCAAAATATGATGCTGGCAGCCTATGAACAAGGTATCGGCGCTATGTGGCGCACTGGCGCACTGGCCAACTCAGACCTTGCCAAGGAAAAGCTCGGCTTTGCCCCCAAGGACCAAGTGGTGGCCTACCTGTACCTGGGTACCGCGGCGAGCAGCCTCAAATCCTTGCCCGATGAGCGCCCTGCCGATTTTATTCGTGAGTTGCCATGATGGACTTGGCAGCACTAGCAGAACAGGTTCGTGATGCCATTCCCCTCACCCGGCATCTGGACTTCCAACTGACATCATTCGACGGGCAGACACTCACCGTTACCGCCCCCCTGGCGCTTAATCATAATGACAAAGGCACTTTTTTTGCCGGTAGCCAGTCAGCTCTGCTTACACTCTCCGGCTGGGCACTTACTACATTGCTTGCCCGCCAGGCGGGCGCTAACGCAGACGTGGTGGCGGTGAAAACCGACCTTGAGTATCTGCTTCCCTTGCACAGCGACATCCATATCACCGCCACGGTCAGTAACGAAGCGCGGAGCCAATTCGAACAGCGCCTTGAACGCCGGGGAAAGGCAACTTTGCGCATTTTGGCCCACGGCACCAGTGCTAATGGTGCCCGAGTCTGCGAATATCAGGGTCTTTATCTTGCGAGGATTGGACTCAATGATGACTGAAAGTACAATAACAACCACTCACCTGTTTCTGCTGGCCTATGCGGGCTGGGCACTGTTCTTGCTCATCTTGCTCATTTCCGCCCGCTCCCTTGCCGTGCTAAGCGGCAAAAGCAAAGCCGACGGTTTCCCCCCTTATCATTACAACCCAGCCTGCCCGCTGAATCGATTACACCGGGCCTACCTCAATACACTAGAGCTGCTTGGCATCATCATCGTAGTGGTAGCCACCGCCCTATGGATCGGCAACACGGACTTGAGCGCCACATTACTGCCTTGGCTGGTCGCTGCCCGGGTAGCCCAAAGCATTATCCATCTAGTAGGCGTGAACCACTGGCTGGTGCAAATTCGTTTCGGTTTCTTCCTGGTACAGGTGGCCTTAGTGAGCTGGCTGGCCGTAGACCAAGCCTGTTTATTACTCTCGCTAGCCAAACAGTGAACAACCGGCGGCGGGATGCTTGCCTCCCGCCGCGCCCTCCGGTACTCTACGCGCCCTCAACTGCTGCCCAGTGCACTTTTGACGACAACCTGGTGAGGTGTCCGAGTGGCCGAAGGAGCACGCCTGGAAAGTGTGTATACCGCAAGGTATCGAGGGTTCGAATCCCTCCCTCACCGCCAAATATAAAAAAGCCCCGCAAACGTGGGGCTTTTTTTATTCCTCTCTGCTCCCCGTAACCCGCTACAAAATCAGCTTAAATGCTGCCAATCAACGCCAAAGGCATGGTTCGAATATAACGTGAGGCACGTGGGTATCGAACTTGCGGCCTGCTATTACTTGCCCGCCATTCGACCCACTCGCTACAGTAGAGGATACACTTCAAGGAAATACATCCATGACCCGCACCCATGGCTGGCTGGCTCGACTGGAGCAACTGGGCAATCGATTGCCCCACCCCACGCTGTTGTTTGTCTGGTTTTGCTTGCTACTGCTGCCTCTTACTGCCGTGCTGGGCGCACTGGATGTGACCGCCACCCACCCGCTCACCGATGAAACCATTACCGCCCATTCCTTGCTGGATGCAGACGGCCTGCGTTATCTGTTCACAACCCTCGTGGGTAATTTTACCGGCTTTGCCCCTCTTGGCGTGGTGCTGGTCGCCATGCTAGGCCTAGGCGTGGCAGAGCAGTCCGGCCTACTGTCCGTTAGTCTGGCCAGCTTAGTACGACGCTCTTCCGGCGGCGCTCTGGTATTCACCGTTGCCTTTGCCGGGGTACTCTCCAGTTTGACCGTGGACGCCGGTTACGTAGTGCTGATACCGCTGGCAGGACTGGTGTTTCAGCTGGCCGGCCGCCCCCCCATCGCCGGTATCGCCACCGCCTTTGCCGCAGTTTCTGGCGGCTTCAGCGCGAACTTACTGGTCGGCCCGGTGGACGCCACGCTCGCAGGGCTCTCGACAGAAGCGGCACACATCATCGACCCGGACCGCACGGTGGCGGCCACCGGCAACTACTGGTTTATCATCGCCTCCACCTTTCTGGTGACCGGGCTGGTCACTCTAATCACTCGCACGCTCACCGAACCCCGGCTGGCTCACGCCAATACCGTGGCTGACGCATCAGTGGACGCGCCGCAAATCCATTCCCGCGCCATGAAGTGGACCGGCCTGACACTGGCAATCCTACTGGCAGGGCTAGCGCTACTGGTATTGCCAAACGATGCACCACTGCGCCACCCGGATACCGGCAGCGTGCTGGGCTCGCCGTTTATTCATGGTCTGGTGGTCATCGTGGCGTTGATTGCCGGCATCTGCGGTGCGGTTTATGGCAGGGTCAGCGGACAGTTTCGCAACAGTGGAGCGGTTATCACTGCCATGGAAGTGACCATGGCGTCCATGGCCGGCTACCTGGTATTGATGTTCTTCGCCGCGCAATTTGTTGCCTGGTTTAACTACAGCCAGCTGGGCCTGCTATTAGCGGTGAAAGGCGCCGCCTGGCTCGGTGCACTGACCGTGCCCAAGGTGGTTCTGTTATTACTGTTTGTGGTGCTCACCGCACTGATCAATCTGATGATCGGCAGCGCCTCGGCCAAGTGGTCGATCCTTGCGCCGGTCTTTATTCCCATGCTGATGTTACTGGGCATTTCTCCCGAGGCCAGCCAGGCGGCCTATCGAGTGGGCGACTCCAGTACCAATATCATCACTCCACTAATGCCCTATTTTGTGCTGGTGCTGGGTTTCGCTCGCCGCTATCAGCCAGAGACGGGCATCGGCACCCTCATTGCACTGATGCTGCCCTACAGCCTGACATTACTACTGGGATGGTCGGTATTATTGGGGGTGTGGATTGGGTTTGGCTGGCCTTTGGGGCCTTGAGTTAAAAGTGAAGGTTGAAACGCGTGGCAACTTACTCGAATTAGAACGTTAAGAAGCCGTACCTCCAGCCATACTAGACAGAAGGCGGCAACAAGATAACGCCAATGACACGAAGGTAAACAGCAAAACCACAAACCCGCCGCTACTTTCCCTTACTGGCGAATAGTGCGACGGTTCGGTAATGGCTGCTCACTGTTTGAGCGGAACGGATTGATATCAATTCCACCACGCCGGGTAAAACGACCGTAAACGGTCAGGTGGCGAGGCGAACATTGCGTCATCAGATCGACAAACATTTGTTCAATAATCTGCTCGTGAAAGCCCTGATGATTTCGCAGCGATACCACATAGCGCAAAAAGCTGGCCGGGCTGATAGCACGACCGGTGTAACGAACGACCACTGTCGCCCAGTCTGGCTGATCGGTAACCGGACAATGGCTGCGCAACAAATGAGAATACAACTGGCCAGTTTGTTCGGGGCCCTGATCGCATAACAGCAAATCAGGCCGGTACTCGTAATGCTCGAAATTCAGATCTATATTGTCCACGCAATCGCCGCGATCTTCCCACACAGGGAAACCCGCCGACTCCTGCAGCGAAAACAGTAATACCTCAATGTTGCCCCCTGCTGTTTGTGCCACATCTTTCTCAATAGCAGCACGCACCGCATCGCGGCTTTGAAAGCGAGTATTGGCAAACGAATTCAAATACAGCTTTAAGGACTTGGACTCAACAATGTTCGGGGTTGTGCACGGAACACGCAGCTCGCACATGGCCACAATGGGCTTGCCCTTTTCATTGAGCCAGGACAATTCGTAGGCATTCCAAATATCCGAGCCGTGAAAAGGCAGTGTGGCACTTTCCAGCTCCAGGCCCTCGCGCGCGTCCCAGCGCGGCACCGGACACAACAGCGAAGGCATGTATTGATCAACATACTCACTGGAACGACCCAGCGGCGTTTCTTTAAGATAACTCATGATAACCTCTTGGTAGCCCCCACCATGGGTCGTCGGCAATGGTTAAAGATAACCGGATTCAAGCCAATTGGTTAGTGCCGAATACCGGTACCACGATGCAATAACCATAGTGCGAATAGATAGAAAGCGATCACGAACACCAGAATTGCTGCCAATGAAGCGTACACATTCACATCACTCACGCCCAACACGCCATAACGAAAAGCATTAACCATATACACGATCGGGTTCGCCAGGCTCACGGTACGCCAAAACTCGGGCAATAGATCGATGGAATAAAACACCCCGCCCAGGTAAGTCAGAGGCGTTAGGATAAAGGTGGGGACAATGGATATATCATCAAACTTAGTGGCAAAAACCGCATTGATGAACCCCCCCAGCGCAAACAACGCTGCAGTGAGCACCACCACCGTCACCGTAATAGCCATGTGCTGCATGGAAAGATGGGTAAAAAAGAGGCTCAACACGCTGACAATTAGCCCTACCAGCATGCCACGCACCATGCCGCCGACAATATAGCCATTGAGGATCACATGGGACGGCATCGGCGACACCAACATTTCCTCAATGGAATGCTGGAACTTGGTGGAAAAGAACGAGCTCACTACATTGCCATAACTATTCTGGATCACACTCATCATGATCAAGCCCGGCACGATATATTGCATGTAATCGAAGCCTCCCATGTCACCAATACGGCTACCGATGAGATTGCCAAAAATCACAAAATATAGGGTCATGGTGATCGCAGGGGGCAACAAAGTCTGCGGCCAGATACGGGTAAAACGACGAATTTCTTTCGTTACCAGTGTGAGGAATGCAATCCACTGCTCGCGTGCATTCATGACGCCCTCCCCCCTGGCAGGTTCTGCTCAACCAATCGAACAAACAATTCTTCCAACCGGTTCGCCTTATTACGCATGCTCATTACTTCAAAGTTTTGCCTAGCCAATTCCGCAAACAGCGTATTCAGGCTTTCGCTTTTCGGCACCGCCACCTCCAGGGTTTTGGCATCACGCAGCGACACTTCAAAACCGTCCAGCTGTGGGGCCTGCGTAACGGGCCGAGCCAGATCAAGAATAAAAGTTTCTACCTGCAATTGTTCCAATAGAGATTTCATGTCGGTGTTTTCGGCGATGACACCATGATCAATAATGGCGATATGCCGACACAAGGATTCCGCTTCTTCCAGGTAATGCGTGGTCAGAATGATCGTTTTACCTTGCTCATTCAGCTTAGTGAGAAAATCCCACATAGATCGGCGCAGTTCGATGTCTACACCTGCGGTGGGTTCGTCCAGAATCAACAACTCCGGCTCGTGAACCAGGGCACGGGCAATCATTAAACGGCGCTTCATTCCCCCCGAAAGAGTACGAGATTGCTTATCGCGCTTGTCCCACAAGCCCAGTTGGCGCAAATACTTTTCTGCCCGCTCCCGGGCCAACGGGCCAGGAATACCGTAGAACCCGGCCTGGGTCACCACAATATCGAACACTTTCTCGAACTGGTTGAAATTGAATTCCTGAGGCACTACGCCGATCTGCTTCTTGGCCAGAGAGCGCTGAGTATCCAGGGAGTAGCCAAAAATACTCACATCACCGTCGGACTTATTCACCAGAGAGCTGATCACGCCAATAGTGGTGGATTTGCCAGCGCCATTGGGACCTAGCAAGGCAAAGAAATCGCCCTTCTTCACCTCAAGATCAATCCCTTTAAGCGCTTGCACGCCATTGGCATAGGTTTTGGTCAAATTGCGAATTGTCAGTGCGGACAAGGCACACCTCATGAGAAATCGGTAAACGGAGAAAAAGGCTGTCAGCGTGGTCAGTTACCCAACGCACGGTGTCCGTGATCACCACGCCACACCCAGTGAAGTTGGCCTCCACTGAACCACAGCCACAGACCTTCCATCATCCAGGGCCAGTCGTCTTCGGTAATACGCCGATGCCCGTGCAGCTCCGCCACCAGCACAGCAAGAATGGTGTCATGGGTCACGTGCACATTAAGGTGGCCGGGCGCCGGTTCACGCTCGCCTAGATAACGCGCCAGCTTTGCGCGTCCCTCTGCCGGCGACAGCATGCCATCGAAGGGTTGCTGCAGGTGCCGATTAATGAATTTAAACGCGCCCATTTTCAAGAACGTAGGGCCAACCTGATTTAGGTCTTCTACATAGCAGCCCGGCTCCACCAAAGTGGTATCTGTGGTGATCTCGGGAATCGCCTCAAGCAGCCCAGCTTTGCGAGCACCTTCAGCCATGGCTTTAGCGGTGTTCACACAACGCCCCACCGGACTCGAAAAGAACGCATCCACCGGGCGCGCCAACCGGCCACCCCATTCGCGCGCCATATCAATGCCTTCCGGAGTCAGAGGCAACCGATAGTCCGCAAAACCGTTTTTGGCCAATTCACGCACGGAGTGGCGCGTCAGCAAATGAACGGGTTTGTCCTGCGGCAACAGGTTGAGGGCTTCCAGCAATCGCGGGTGTAGGCGCGCCATAGTCTCTTCACTTTCGGTGAAGCCTTAGTGTACGGAGCGCCGTAGCGAAAGCAAACCATGAGAATGAATTTCGCAATACACGGGCAAGTCAGCGAAGAAGCTCGCAGGTTACATAGAAGGAATCGATGAAGACACAACCACAAGCACCAATAAAAAAAGGGACCCGTTTGGGTCCCTTTTTTATTTGGAGCGGGAAACGAGAT
>AZIG01007166.1_pt1 | contig 168541 bp, 168 predicted proteins | sample 359071 | NCBI WGS metagenome assembly AZIG01 (sample SAMN02429714, study PRJNA222667) | marine sediment metagenome | biome: Sediment sample; isolation source: enrichment culture of sample MGS-AQ(UA) from oil contaminated terminal site... | place: Jordan: Aqaba | collected 2011-05-15 | depth 18 m m | reverse complement strand
GTCTCTACTCAAAACCTCGATTAATTTTCGGGGGGATTACACCTGCACTTGTCAGGCATCAAATTGACTGCGTATCCGAGAGATTGACTTCCAGCGAGAGGCGCGTGTTGACTTGTACGATTCCTCATTCCCAAGAGGTTTATTTTTTTTAACTTGCTTGCTCTTGTACTTCGCCCACATTAGATCCTGGTACTCTTGCATTGCTGGAAAATCTTCTCGGCCGAGAACGGCCAAATCCACAGATTCCCGATTGGCCCCACTCGGGTGAGGAAGATAAGAAATGACTTTTCCTCGACCGCTCAGGTAGTCGTGAACAGAAACACCTTTAATTTTAATCTTATCGGACAACGCCCTTTGTGCTTTGTTGCCAAGAACAAGAATGTGCTCAATCGAAGCGTGATGAAGCATTTCCGGCACGAAGCGATCCGTTATGCAACGAACATTCGATTCGTACTTCCACGGGTCGAAATCTGATGAACTGCCAGACACAGTCAAGCTTGCACATTTGATCAGCGATGTCGTGAGAAAATGACCGCAACGATTAAGATCAGTTTCCTCCGACAGCGGGTGCAATCCAAGCTTTCGCGCAACGCCAAGGCCATTCATCATTCGCACGAGATCTCGACCTAGCCCCTCAAACGCAGCTTCAAGAGCCGCATCTTCGTAGGAGGCGCCTCTATTGTATTTGTCGCAGAAGCGTTGAAGCTGTGTATCTGCTGGAGATAGGCCAACAATCGCAACCTTGCATGTTGGAGGTGGCGGCGAAGATAACTGCGTGTTCCCAATCATCGCGCAGAAAAGTGCCCGGTCACCGTCAATATGGAAGCGCAAGTTTTCGCTTCGGCAAGTGCCCTGCGCAGGAATGACGAAGTTATCGCGGTTGATGCAGGGCATGGAACATAGCTTGGTTGAATTCAAAACATCTCCTTGACGCCTAGCGCCTCGCGTAAACGGATGCTCAAAGCTGCAAAGCGAAGCGGCGCAGCTTTGGGCATCCGTTTACGCGATTTTTATGTTTACAGGTCAGATGCAGCCTTTTCTGTGTTCTTTTTCTTTATGTCTTCTTCAATGAGATTTTTCATCTTCCGCACTTCTGCTAACGCTGGCGTGAATGTGTAATTCAGAGACGTTGACTGCCGATTACCAAACCCAAATGTATTTCATCACACCAACACGCTTTCGGCCATCTGGCTTGATCTTTCCTTCACGGTATTCCTTGCGCCACCTCGAAAGCATCATCGGGTGGATATCCAACCCAGCCGCCACTTGCTGAACCTGAATGCCTTCCTGACAGCTAAGCTCAACGGCCTTTACTTTAAAGTCTGTCGAATACTGCCAGGTCTTTCTCGGATTGTTGTATTGGGGCATAAGCCACCTTCTCTGGTTAGGAGAAGGTGTCCACTAAAACGGGGGAACTACATTTTCCGAGTGCTGGTGCTTGTTATACGATTGTTGATACAACATATACACCCAGAACTTTGGAAAAGCCAAGGGCCAAGAAGCCTAAAATTAAAGCCCAATTTCTGACGACGAAAGTTGCACTAGAGTAATTAGAAAGCTTATCCAAATTAGTTTTTACTTTCGAGGCATTCTCTTCAATAAGCTGCAAAGTATATGCAGCTTCATTTCTGCCCAATGCTTCACCAGTATCCGTATTTAGAACCTGGCCTGGCATAGACTGAGCCTGATTAAGAACGCCTTTCTTTTCACCCATATCCAGCATTTGAAAATTGATTTTCATGATTGATATATTAAGATCTAACCGCTTGAACCCAGCAATGATTGAAATAAAAAAAAGAGCTAAAGAGATCAGTTCGATGGTATTTTGAGAGAAGCTTATCGGCATAGGTTTGTACTGACCACCAACATACGCGAACAAAGCAGATGCTAGACCCAGTAGAAAATAATCAAGCTTTTGTTGGGCTTCTCTAATTCCCTTAAACACTTCGAGGCTTCTAGATTCTGCCACTGGCCTTCCTTATCGTATAACGCCTAGCTCACCAGAAAAATACGAGCGTAGCGAGTATTTTGTCTGGTGGAGCTAATTGTTATACGCATTATGAATCTCTAACTGAGTTTACAAACCTATCAACGTCTTGCCGGTAGTTCTTTTGCACATAACCATCTTCACAATTGGCGTGAACATGCCCACCATACTTCATTCCTAGATAGCCAAAAGTGTTCTTTAGTGAATTAAGAAACGACTCATCGGCATCGTTACTAATTGAGGTGCATACGATATATGCGGTTTTTTCTCGTAAGCGACGACCTATATCTTTCAGCTCTTCTATATCCAAAAAATCAGATGTTCTATCAATAAACACCTTCATCTGAGCGCTAGGCCCATACCAATATACCGGCGTTACGAAGATGATTTTCTCGTATTCAAGCAGCCTATGCATTAATGGAAGAAACTCATCATTGATATTTTTGTGTTCATAATCGTAAGGCGATATGTCTTTTTCGGAAAGGTCTATGACATCAATCTCTAGGTCTTTAGCAATCCAGTCTATAAATTGACCAGTGTTTCCGTTTCGCCTTGCACCTGCGAAAATAGCTATTGCATTACTCAATTCGTACTCCTTTTAGCGTATAACGCTCACATAAAAGGCGAGCGGTAGCGAGTCCAGCCCGCGTTTTTTGCGGGCGATTTTTAATGTGCTTGTTATGTGTGAACATTTACGCCCCTAATAATGGTAATTTTTTGAGCTTATGATATTGAAGCGCCATTGATATGCAACCTTCAAGCTCTGGCAATGGTATCGGTTTTGATAGTGGAATAACTATTTCTCTATTACCAACATATTGCAACTCAGAGCCATATATTTCTTTATAGGTTTCTATGAGCACCGTTTTACAATTGACGAATATCGATACTTGATCGGGATATTTTGGCTTCCAATCGATTCGAATTGGACTCCCAAATTTTGATGAATAGCTCGGCTCACCCCATTTAAGCTGTTCGGTAATGACACCTAAACTTTCTGCTTCCGCAATATCAAAAATAAGCTTCCTGATTGCTTGTAGCTTCTTACGTGCATCGCTTGGATAGGACTCAAATTTATTTTTTATTTCTTGGTTCACCATGCTGCCCTTTCGACTTTACACATAACGCCGCAAGAAGGGGCAATTGTGAAGCGCAGCGGAACAATTGTCCCGCTTGCTTGCTTTGTTAGCCCATTGGCTGGCGAATGATTGTTCTATATTTTTCCGACGTAACTCGCCGCATGTCACTGAGGTATATCTCATGGTGCTTACCAACTAAGTTTGCCCCTGTATTTTTGATAGCTTCATGCAGACGTTGAATTACTGGGCCCTCTTCAGAGAAAGGGCCCAAATGTAGAATTTGTGCACACCTTCCTTCTTCGATGGCTTGAAATTTAACTTTATCCAAAGAGCTTGGAATATCTTTTTTAGATGCAACGACTTTAAAAGCCTCATCCACAATTTCCTGTGTTACAGATTCAGGCTGCATGATCATCATAGTCCAACGCCATTCGTCGCGATTGCCTTTGACAAAATCCGATAGGTCATCTGCCCACCATAATCCCTCCAAAGGCGGTACGACGTAATCAAAGTTTTTATTAGCCTTCATCCAAAACTTGATTTTATATGCGACTGGATATAGGGATTGAAGCGCCTGCTGATATTCATCTCCTTCAGGTCGACCTTTGCCAGTAACTGTCAGATAATTAAAACTAGGCACGTCAATAAACTCGATTTCCTTAGAGCTCGGTTTATACAAGTGTTTTAACTTTTTCTTATAATCAATTTTTTCCATATATACTCGAATATGTTTATCTGGCTAACGCCCGGCGCAGCGGACAAATTGGAGCGACGAAGGAGCGGAAATTTGGTCCGCCTGGCGCCGCTTGTTAGCTTTAAACCCAAATATCGTTCTCTGCGGTAAGAGTGCCACCAGATTCACCCGTGTTCACAACACCTTTAGGCTCTACAAGCAAAACCTGCACAAGGCCTTTGGCGAAAGGTTTATGCTCAACCCCCTTTGGGATCACATACATCTCTCCGGGGTTTAACGTTACCGCCCCATCACGAAATTCAATAACAAGCTCACCCTCAATCACGATAAACACCTCATCGGTATCAGGGTGATCATGCCAGACAAACTCCCCCTCGCCTTTCGCAAGCTTGAACTGGTAGTCATTCATTTCAGCTATTACGCGAGGGGACCAGAGCTCATCGAAAAGAGCCAGCTTATTTTTTATATTGATCGGATCGTACTTCATGCTTCCCTTCAAGCTAACGCCGCGCTCTGCGGAAATTTAGGAGCGCTAGCGAGTAAATTTTCCGTAGCAGCGCCTTGTTATGCATTTTGCACCACTTTGGTTGTATTGAAGCCTTCCTCGGGGGTGGGAGCCATAAAATACTTTGTGACCTGCTCAAACATATCTGGTGTATCAGTTGCCATTCTTTCAGGCTGTTCTTTGCGCCGTTTTTCAATCTGTTTTAAGCAGACCTCATTTGACAAGTCGATGTATACCAAATTATGTGGAGCTTCAATCTCGGAGAAAATACTCCGAAACCAATCTCTTTGTGACAGAGTATTTGCCGGGAAGTCCATTACTACATTTGTTCCCGCAGACAACATGGATTGAACAAGCTTTTTAATCTGCGGCTTAAGTAGATTTGAATATTCGATATAGTCATTTAGCGATGAAATCTTATTTGGGTAAAGTGACGCAAGCCATTCATCTTCTGAAAGCAATACCGCATTGCCTTTCTTTGCGATTTCGCTAGCTTTGGTAGATTTTCCTGAACCCATTTTTCCACAGAAGAAGGTCAATATTCCTTTGTTCATCGTTGCTCTCTATTTTGATGCATAACGCCGCGCTCTGCGGAAATTTAGGAGCGCTAGCGAGTAAATTTTCCGTAGCAGCGCTTTGTTATGCATTTTCCTTCACAGCCTCCAACGCCAGCGGTAGATAGTGAACCACCTTTTTTTCTTCAACGTCTATAAGAGTAAAAAGCTTCAAATGCCTGCGACCTTTACCACGCCCCTCTAGGAAGCCATAAGTATCAGCAATTTTAGCTCCCATACTAAACTCAACAGATACATGTTCCTTATAGGCAAACACACCGCAGAAATGCACACCGGAGGAAAAAAGAATGCCCCCATATTTCACTTCTTCCAAAGTGTCTGGGAAACTGGATTTTACTGATGCACGTACAGCCTCAACTATCAAATGTTGTTCACTACCCAGAAGGCGAATATCATCCAGTAATACGTGTAGACTCTTAGTTGCCAAGGTATTACTCCAAACTAGCTAGAAATGGGCGAGCAGATTTCAACCAATGTGCCATCTGGACAGCGGACATAGGAAACTGTCTGCCCCCAAGGTTTTGACTCTGGCGCTTTAATTTCTGTAGCACCTTTAGACAGTGCTTTTGTGTGAGCACCTGCAACGTCTGTTGTAACCAGAGCCACCTCAAACCCAAGGGGTTTGCTAGACAAGCTCGCACCGATTATGCCGTCTGGGAAGTTCATGCTTCCAAATTCATAGGACGCAAATGCCAATGTTGTCTCCCCAGTTTCAAGCTCACCATAGTCACCCGACTCGTGCAAGAAGCGCCGACTAAAATCAAATGCTGCTTCGAAAAACGCCAGTGATTCCTCTACCTCAGGGACATAGATTATTGTGTAACCAAGCTTCATGATAACTCCATATTTTTTGCATAACGCCCCAATCACCGGGCCAGCGGAGTGGAGCAATTTTTGTGGTATAAAGGAGCGTAGCGACACCACAATAAATTGCGCAACGTAGCTGGCTCCGCGTGCATTGGCTTGTTATATGAAGAACCTTTGCACCTATATAAAGGATATTTTATATAACACATGCCTACATAAAGGACTATCAAACGGAACATCTGGGTGGTTAAATTCATACCCATCACTACACATGCCGATCTTTTTCATCACCGCTTGTGATCTAACATTAATCTTAGCAGTAAAAGAAACGACCTCTGTCAAATTTAGCACAGATGACGCGTAATTCAGCGATGCTTTCGCTGCCTCCGTTGCATAACCTTTGTGCCAATGCGCACTTGCTAAACGCCATGCGACCTCGACACAAGGAAAGAATGGCAAATTGGACTTGGATTTTTGCAGCCCTACTACACCAATGAACTCCCCTGTGGTTTTAAGTTCCACAGCCCAGGGGCCCCACCCATTCATTTGGATCTTATTGCGAATAACCTCTGCCAGCTGGTCGCTTTCTTCACGCGCCAACACGCTCGGAAAAAACTCCATCACGCGAGCATCGCTATTTAAATCAGCGAAAGGCTCTAAATCCTCGTCTTTCCAATTTCTTAAGATTAGTCTTTCCGTTTCCATGAGAATTACTTGTGAGCCTGATGGTTCATATAACGCGAAGTTAACGGGCGGCGCGCAGTGGAACTGGTTTGTGCAATAATGAGCGCAGCGAATGCACAAACCTGTGCAACGTAGCGCCGTCCCGTTTAACGACTTGTTAGAGCAGTAGCCAGAAGCAACCGCCCTACCCTTTAACTACCACTAAAAATGGGTTTAAAAAAACAAGAGCGTGAACTTAAAACACTCATTACGCTCGATGGTGTACAAAAGAAAACCATAACCGATCGTATAGCACCGATGCCATCACATATGAAAGCGTACCACCCAACCTGACTTGGCTTTGACAAGAACCTGGAGCAAGTGATCATGCTCAAGCCACACAACAGTGATGACCAATGGTTTGATGCTTATATGTTTTAAGGTTTTAGATTTGGGTTCACATTAAATGCCTACACACTCAAAACCAACCACAAATTTACAAAATAACAACCTGCAGAATATGTGCTCTAACGCCTTGCACAAGGGCAGACGAAGTGGAGCGGTTTTTTGGTGTAAAATGGCGAAGCCATGCCAAAAAATCGCGTAGCTTTGGCTGTCCCAGTGACCGAAGAGAACGATTGCTGCAATTTGTTATGAATCTGCTTGGCGTGGTGTGTAACCCTCGGGAAACTGGGGAAGATCGTCTGTAATATGATACCAGTTTGCTTTATTTTCAACGTAAAAGTGCGCTAATGGCTTTGTGTTTATTTTTCCATCTAAAGTACCGGCTCTGATACGTACTACTCCAGGAAGTTTTATTGTTTTACTGTAAATCGGAGATCCACAGTTTTTACAGAAACACCGCTGCTTTCCTGGAGAAGATTCAAAAGATCCTAGTAAGTCACTACCAGATAGAAGTTTAAAATTGCTCTCTTTAACTGGTGCATTTGTGACAAACGCACTGCCTTGAGCTTTTCGGCATTGAATGCAATGGCAAATTTGAATAGGTTCTATTTCTTGATGTATTTCAAACTTGATACTGCCGCAAAGACAGCTTCCTGTGTACATTAAAGACTCCTTACTGGGAATTCATAACAGCGTATTCAGTCGAACGTTTCGACATATCTTTTTTCGACATATTTCTTAGCAGGCCACCGCATATAATTCCGATAAACCCATAACCTTTAGCAACTTACCCAAAAAGTGAGAACCTTTCCCATCTGACAAAACTCGAACGAGCGGCCTATTTCCGGGGAGTTCAGGCACATTTAAGTCGCAACCTGAACCAACGATCAACGACTTAGCGAGTTTTAAGCTCTCTCCTACACGCATTTGCGCCCCGTTCTGTTGAGCACGGGTTCCCATAGCCCCAGCCTGCTATGGGGAAGGAAAACGCTATGAGCAATAAACCACAGATATTCCAGTTTCCATTCCTGCCAAGCCCGTAAGGCTACTTGATCAGTTCCGTGCTTAGCTGCGCACTAATCACTATCGTTACCAGACTGAACGAACCCGGAGATACAGTCCTTTCTGGGATTCTTGTATCGGGGCATTTTCCTCCTCAGGTTAAGAGAAGGTGTCCACTAAAGCGGGGGAACCACACCATTCGGTGGGGCTACTTGTTAAACCTTCACACCTCAACGGTATATCCCAGCGCCAGCTCGTCACCCGGCAAACCGCGAATCCCCCAGTCCTCGTGGAACTTAACCGGTATTAGGAATACGGCTCGAAAATCCAATGACCGTGCCGGCTTCATATCGCCGTTATTAACTTTGTATAACGAAGGAGAAAACCCCATTTCTCAGCTCTTCGTGCTTAACGGAAAAATTCACTCTATCTCAGCAATTTATAAAAATATGTAAGCCATATCCTACATTTCCAACTGGCGTGCGAGTGAAGGGCAGCTCTGGTTCTATGCAGGTTAGCTTCTGCATTACCGGAGCGCCTGAGCTCTTTCGCCGTGCGAGCAAGGCTCCAACAGTGTGGGTCTGTGGGTTACAATGCCGTCCCTATGTCCCGCTATTGACCATTAACGAGGTTCCCATGCCGCAGTATCGCTCCCGCACCACCACCCATGGCCGCAATATGGCTGGCGCCCGTGCCCTGTGGCGCGCCACGGGCATGAAGGACGGGGACTTCGGTAAACCGATTATTGCCATCGCTAACTCCTTTACCCAGTTCGTACCGGGCCATGTGCACCTGAAGGATATGGGCCAGCTGGTGGCCGGTGAAGTCGAGAAGGCCGGCGGCATCGCCAAGGAATTCAATACCATTGCGGTGGATGACGGCATCGCCATGGGCCACGACGGCATGCTCTATTCTTTGCCCAGCCGCGACATCATTGCGGATTCCGTGGAGTACATGGTTAACGCCCACTGCGCCGACGCCCTTGTCTGCATCTCTAACTGCGACAAGATCACTCCTGGCATGCTGATGGCATCCATGCGCCTGAATATTCCGGTGATCTTCGTGTCCGGTGGCCCCATGGAAGCGGGCAAAACCAAGCTGGCCGAGGGCAAGCTGGACCTGGTGGACGCCATGGTGATGGCCGCCGATGACAGCGTGGACGAAGAAACCCTGAACGAAGTGGAGCGTTCCGCCTGCCCCACCTGCGGCTCGTGCTCCGGCATGTTCACCGCCAATTCCATGAACTGCCTAACCGAGGCACTGGGCCTGTCGTTGCCCGGTAACGGCTCACTGCTGGCTACCCACGCGGACCGCCGCGAACTGTTCCTGGAAGCGGGCCGGCGCATCGTGGACGTTACCCGACGCTACTACGAGCAGGACGAAGAGGCCTTGCTGCCGCGCAATATCGCTTCCGTGAAAGCGTTCGAAAACGCCATGAGCTTGGACATCGCCATGGGCGGCTCCACTAACACCGTGCTGCACTTGCTAGCCGCAGCACTGGAAGGCGAAGTGGACTTCACCATGGAAGACATCGACCGCCTAAGCCGTAAGGTGCCGTGCTTGTCGAAAGTGGCCCCCGCCACCCAGAAATACCATATGGAAGATGTGCACCGTGCCGGTGGTGTGATGGGCATTCTCGGCGAACTGGACCGGGCTGGCCTGCTCAACCGCGACATTCCCATGGTGCACTCGGCCTCTGTGGCCGAAGCCCTGGAGCATTACGACATCATGCGCACCCAGGATGAAGGCGTGAAAAAGATGTTCACCGCCGGCCCGGCAGGCATCCCCACCCAGACGGCCTTTAGCCAGGAAACGCGCTGGGAAAGCCTGGATGACGACCGCGAAAACGGCTGTATCCGCAATTACGAAAATGCCTACAGTAAGGACGGCGGCCTAGCCGTGTTGTACGGCAACATCGCCGAGCGCGGTTGCATCGTGAAAACCGCCGGGGTGGATGATTCCATTCTCACCTTCACCGGCCGCGCCCGAGTATTCGAATCCCAGGATTCAGCGGTTCGCGCCATCCTCGGTGATCAGATCGTTGCCGGCGATGTGGTGGTAATTCGCTACGAAGGCCCCAAAGGCGGCCCGGGCATGCAGGAAATGCTCTACCCCACCAGCTACTTGAAATCCAAAGGGCTGGGCAAGGAATGTGCGCTGCTCACCGATGGCCGTTTCTCCGGCGGCACCTCCGGCCTGTCCATTGGCCATGCGTCCCCGGAAGCCGCAGAGGGCGGCGCCATTGCCCTGGTGAATGAAGGCGACACTATCAATATCGATATTCCCAACCGCACCATCCATCTGGATATCAGCGATGAAGAGCTGGCGCACCGCCGCACTCACATGGAAAACCGTGGCAAGCTGGCCTACAAGCCCAAGGAAATTCGCCCACGCCGTGTTTCCACCGCCCTGAAAGCCTACGCCGCACTCACCACCAGTGCAGACCGCGGCGCAGTGCGTGACTTGAGCCAAATCGGCGAATAAGCTAAATCATCAAGGCGACCATCAGGTCGCCTTTTTTAGGCCTCTTCGTCACGGCCCTACACAATAAGACAAACGGGTTACATCCCTCTTTGAGGCCCTGCTGTAGAAGTGTAGCCTAGCGGAATCTCGACGCCCTCTCGGCTAAAAGGAGCAGCCTAGCCCATGAGCATCAAACACAAGCTGATGCCCCACTTTGCCCGCCTGATTACCAGCGAAGGGCTACAGCAATGGCGCCGTCGTCTGCTGGAGTGGCGCCGAAAACTGAAACGCCAACCGCACCAGGCCACCTTCTATTTCCGCCTTGATGACCCCTATTCCGTGCTAATGGCCCAGGTACTTCCACGCTTTTCTCAGCACTTCGGCATTACCGTTACCCCTCGAGTAATGCTGTATTTAGACCAGCAGATGTACCCAGCCGCAGACATGCTCGCAGAGCTTGCCCCTCGCGATGCGGTTCAGCTGGCCGAGCTGCACGGCCTGGATTTCCCTAAAGACTGGCGATTGCCTGCCCGGGAAGTCAGCCTGGCAGCAACTCGCTGCCTACTCAAACATGAGGGCGACGAGCGTTTTTGGAGCCTGGCCGCCGCACTGGCCGATGCCCTGTGGCGTAACGACCACGACACACTCGAAGCCCTGCTCAGTGAATATGGCCAGCAAGCGGCCGATCGAGCACAGCTCTCTCTGGAAGCGCGCCGCGACCAGTTTCTTAACGACGGCCACTACCTCACCGGCACCCTACATTACGCCGGTGAATGGTATTGGAGCGTGGAACGGCTGGACCACCTTGGCCACCGCCTTAACGCGCTGGGACTGGGCAGTGCAGACTGGCCGCTGCCCTACGGCCGAGCCAAGCGGGCACGTTTGAAGGACACCCCGGAAAGCCTGAAAGGCGCCCCACTAACGCTGTACTTTTCTTTCCGCAGCCCTTATTCCTATCTCGCCCTCTCGCGGACCTATGCACTGGCCGATCATTACGGGTTGGCGCTGAAAATTCGCCCGGTGTTGCCCATGGTGATGCGTGGGCTCACCGTCCCCAAAGCCAAACGTTTCTATATTCTCAAAGATGCCGCCCGCGAAGCTCGCTTACACGGCGTGCCCTTTGGCAAGGTCTGCGACCCGGTGGGTGCTGGGGTGGAACGCTGCATGGCCATTTGGCCCTTCGCCGAGAAAGAAGGGCGCTTGCGCGAATGGCTGCGCGCCGCCGCCGTAGGCATCTGGAGCCAGGGCATTAATGCCGCCAACGATAATGGGCTGAAATTTCTGGTGGAAAACGCAGGCCTAGACTGGAACCGTGCCCGCCGCTGGCTGGATGACGATAGCTGGCGCGACCTCGCCGAGGACAACCGCAACGCCATGATGGAAGCGGGTAGCTGGGGCGTGCCCAGCTTTATGACTCAAGATGACATGGTATGGGGGCAAGATCGTTTTGCCATCATTGAGCACAGCCTGCTAGCCTCACAGGCCGATGACAAAAACTGAGCTAAGCTGCTCTCTGTTTTAGTAAGAGCGCATACTTATCACCTGAATGCGGTGCCGGCGAACTCAAGAGTGAATGGGGTTGCCGGCTCGGCACAAAATGCAGCCAGGGGCCTTGTTCCGGTTCCAGCTTAAGGCTTGTTGCTTGCTTTGCACTGCAATCGTCATGTAAGCATAGCCCCTTAATTACATTAAAAATTACATTAAAAAACCTTGGAGATATCATTATGACCCTTGCCTATTGGTGTGTGCTTGCCGCCATCGTCTTGCCTTACCTGTCCACTTCACTGGCCAAGTTTCAAGGTGGTTTCGGCCCCAAACAGAACCATAACCCCCGCGAATTTCTAGAAACATTACAGGGCAGCCGCAAGCGCGCGCACTGGGCCCAACAAAACGGCTTTGAAGTCACCCCGGCTTTTGCCGCTGCGGTAATCATTGCCCACCTGGCGGCCACATCACCGCAGGGCACCATTGATGGCATCGCGCTAGCCTTTGTCGTCAGCCGCATCCTGTTCACGCTTTGCTACGTGGCAGACTGGGCCAGTGCGCGCACCTTGGTTTGGGCCTTCGGCATGGGTTGTATCGTTGCGCTGTTTGTTGGCGTTGGCGGCTAAGAGAAAAGCCATTGATAACGAACGCTGCCTCCAGCCTGCGCTGGGGGTAGCGTCAAGACTATCGAACGCTCCAATATCAATTCCCTCACCCATGACCCAGACCTTCACCATTACCGTTAACGGCAAGGGCGCCTTCCCCTGCCGCGCAGACCAGACCATTGTCGAGGCCGGGCAGCAGGCGGGCTTCGGCTTTCCCGTCGCCTGCCGTAATGGCGTGTGCGAGCGCTGCATGGGCCAACTCCGCCATGGGCAAGTGCAGCAAAAACAACGCACCATTCACGCAGGCGAAGACGACCCCTCCGGGGTGCTATACTGCGTTGCCCTGCCACTCAGCGATTGTGAGATTGATGTGCCCGAGGTAACTGCGCCCGGCGAATTGCCGACCCACCAGATCCACTGCCAAATTCAGCAGATCGACACCCTTAACCACGACGTGAGTCGAGTCTGGCTGCGCCTGCCAGCAGGCAAGAAAATCCAGTGGCATGCGGGCCAGTACCTAATGCTGAATCTGCACGGTGAGAGCTACCCCTTTTCTATTGCTAACCATTGCCATGGGCGCAATATCGAACTGCACATTCGCCACGGGGATGACAACAGCGCCACCCAAGACATCATGGCCAGCCTGCAATCCGAGCACACCGTCAGCACCACCCTGCCCGCCGGCCTGCGCTTTATCGACAGCGCCCCGGAACATCCGGTGTGGTTTATTTGCGGCTCCACCGGCTTTGCGCCAGTGAAAGCCATGATCGAGCGTCTGATCGCGCTGAATTTCTCTTTGCCGGTACGGCTGTTCTGGGGTGCCCGCACCGATGCAGACCTGTATCTGCCGCATTTGCCCGCCCAATGGCAGGAAGCCCTAGACGATTTTGACTTCGTTACCTCCTTGTCCGACATACGCCACCCGGACCATGCCGAAGGGCTGGTGCACGAAGCCGCATTGGAAGCGCTCGGAGAACCCGACCTGCCGTTATTCTTTCTGGGTGGCTCGCCGCCCATGGGCTGGGCCGTGTTCGACGCACTGGTCGCCGAAGGTGTTCCCGCCGGGAATATTCATTGCGACGTTTTTGATTACGCGCCACGAGACTAGCAGCAGAGCTCAAGCTACAAACGGCATCACGCATTAGGCCCACGCTTCCGGGGCTGGCAACAACCGGGCTCGCGTTGTAGCTTGTACCTTGCGGTTTGTTGCTCCATTTTAGGGAAACAATACGATGGCGGACTCCCCCTCCTCGGCTCATGGTGATCAGGCTTTATTGTTGCCCTGCCACGAATGCGATCTGATTTGCGAGGTGACGATTCGCCACGACGGCCAATGGCGATACTGCCCTCGCTGCCAGCACCCGCTGATGCGCCCGGCGCAAGATGATCAACTCACCCCCGCACTGGCATTCACGGCTTTATTGTTACTCACCCTGTCACTTCTTTTCCCCTACTTGGGCTTTGAAAAGAGCGGCATTGAAAGAGCTATTTCCATCACGGACGCAGCACAGGAGCTGGCCGTTTATCACCACCCTGCGCTTGCGGTCATTGTTCTGGCTACCATCGTAGTAATCCCGGCCTTGTACCTGCTCTCGGTCTGCTGGATTCATATGAGCCTGGCTAGCCCCAGGCCGCTGCCCGGCAGCCTGTTCCTGGCTCGTTGGCTGCCGCGCATGCAGCCCTGGATGATGGCCGATGTTTTTGCCATCGCCGCCTTGGTAAGCCTGATTAAAATCATCGCCATGGCCCATATCCAGTTACTCTCCGCCTTCTGGACCTTTTCCGGCTTCGCCCTGATCCTGCTGATTACCGTTACTCGCATGAATACCATCGGCTTATGGCAGCGGTTACTCGGCGACCTGCAACAACCGCCGCAGGCCCGCGCGGGTAAAACCGCCCAGGCTTTGGGGCTGATTGGCTGCGAATGGTGCGGACAGCTTCAGCCCCTAGGGCAATCCCATCATTGCCATCATTGCCACAGCCCTTTGCATGAACGGCATCCTTTTAGCCTGCAACGGGTTTGGGCCCTACTGATCACCGCTATCTTATGCTGCATTCCCGCGCACCTGTTCCCCATCATGATCACCACCAGCCTGGGAAAGACCGAGCCGTCCACCATCATCGCCGGGGTGATGCTATTTATTCGGCATGGTGACTGGCCCATTGCAGTGATTATTTTCACTGCCAGCGTGCTAGTGCCCTTCGGCAAGATCCTCGCTCTGAGCTGGTTATGTGTTGCCTCCCGACAACAACAAGCATTGGATATGAACAGCCAGATGAAACTGTATCGCCTCACCGAGTGGATTGGGCGCTGGTCGATGATTGATGTCTTTGTGGTGGCCATCATTGTCGCCCTGTTTCAGATGGGCAATATTCTTACCGTGATGCCTGGCATGGGAGGGGTCGCCTTCTCTGCCGTGGTCATTTTCACCATGCTTGCCGCCCACCAGTTCGACCCTCGGCTGATCTGGGATCAGCAACAACAGCTGCCCCCCACTCTTGAACCGGAGCATCAACCTTGAACCAACCTGACACGCCCACGTCACGCCGCCGGCTATCTGCGGTCTGGCTGATTCCTCTGATGGCCGCATTCATTGGGCTATGGCTGGTGTTCAGCTACCTTTCCAGCCAGGGGCCGATTATTACGTTGAAGCTGGAAGATGCAGAAGGCATTAATGCCGGCAAAACGGCGATAAAGATGCGTAATGTTCAAATAGGCGTAGTAGAAAGTGTCAGCCTCTCAGAAGACCTGAGCCATACTCTGCTCAGCGTGCAGATGCAGGCCGACACCGACCGCATGCTCTTTAGTGACGCCCAGTTCTGGGTAGTAAAACCCCGGGTAGGGCGTGAGGGCATCAGCGGCTTAAGTACCGTGCTGTCCGGGGCCTACATCGAATTACTGCCCGGCAGTAACGGCAAAAAAACCAAAACCTTTACCGTAAAAAACAGCCCGCCGCCGGAGAAAACGGGCGACGGCCTATTCCTGAAACTGGTCAGCGAGCCAGGCACCAACATCAACAACGGCGACCCGGTCAGCTTCCGCAGCCTGAAAGTAGGCCGCGTGGTCGAAACCCAATTTGATCGCCAAGCCAAACTATTCCGCCACCGTCTCTTTATCGAAAAGCCCTACGATGTATTGGTCAGTGAGAGCAGCCGTTTCTGGAAAGTCTCTGGCATCGGCTTCCAGCTGGATGCCAGGGGCTTTCAAGCCCAGCTCAGCTCGCTAGAAGCGCTGCTTGGTGGAGGCATTTCTTTTTCTGTGCCCGATTCCAGCATGGCCACCGGTGCACCGGTGGAAGATGGCCACCAGTTCGAATTGCATAACAGCCAGGAGAGCGCCCGAAGAGCACTTTATACCCAGACCTTAGACTACGTATTGCTGGTTGAACGCAGTGTGCGCGGGCTCAAAGCAGGCGCCCCCGTGGAATACCGTGGCATCCGCGTTGGCACCGTGGAACAGGTCCCCTGGGCTTTTGCCGAGCAAGGCCCCAACGCCATGACCGACAGCCCGATCCCAGTGCTAATCCGCCTGGAACCGCAACGGGTCAATCAACAATCCAACATCGCGTTAACTACCTGGAAAGAAGAAATCAGCCATATGGTTAACAATGGCCTTCGCGCCAGCCTCAAAGCCGGCAACCTGCTGACGGGCTCTTTATTTGTGGACCTAGCGTTCCACCAAAACGCCCCCACTACGGATACCTCTGCAACCTATAACTCCGTGCCAGTCATGCCATCCGTTGCCGGCGGCGGCTTGAGTAAGTTAGAAGACCAGCTCCATGCGTTGCTAAAAACGCTGAATGAACTGCCCATGAAGAATATGGCAGACAACCTCAATAACAATCTTAAACACTTGTCCGGCGTAACTGGGCGCATTGAATCCTTGCTGAATGACCCTGCGCTCAACACGTTGCCCCAACAAATTTCCAGCAACCTGGATGCACTGGACGCGACTCTACAAGGCTGGCAATCCGGCGGCGATGGCTACCAGGAGTTGCAAGGGACGCTGCAGAAACTGAACCGCTTGCTCGACAGCGCCGAGCCCCTGCTCGACACCTTGAATGAACAGCCCAATGCGCTGATCTTCCAGCGCCACCCAACCACCGACCCCCAACCCCGAGGCGCACAATGATCCGTCTGCTCGCCATCGCCGCTATTCTCTGCACACTGTGGAGCTGCAGCCACGCCCCCCAGCCATCACCACCGGGCTATGTGTTGCCTTCTGCCACGCTATCCGCGCATTCACCACTAACCATTAAGGTGGCGCTGGCTAACTACCTGAACCGGGGCGGAATTGTGATGCAACTCAGCGACAGCGAAATACAGGTGGCCCGCCACCATCGCTGGGCCGAGCCCTTAGCCACGCAGTTACAGCGCGCTCTGGAAGCCCACATGACCACCGGTCATGAGCAAACTCTCACCGTGGAACTGACTCGTTTTCAAGGACTGCAAGGCGAAGACAGGGATGCCGCAGTTATTAGCGGGCGATGGACTCTGGCAGGAGACAACGGAGAAGTAGCAAAGGGCCGCATTCAATGGGAAGCCGCCCTGGAGAACGGGGGCTATGCCAACCTGATAAGAACGTTGGATCGGGGCTGGCAGGCCGTGGCGGCAGAGATTGCCACCACCATTAATTGAAGGGGGGCTTGCCTGCATTCTCTAATGCGTTGTCGGATTACGGCCTTCGCCTAATACGACCTACAAGGTGCTGCGGTTTTTGTAGGTCGTGTTAGCTGCGTAGCGGCGTAACCCGACAAAACGACATCAGAACACTACTGCACGCTTTTATCAGGCTGCGGCAGGGCAGGAAGATCCCCTTCAAGCTGAGCCAAACGTCGGTCGAAGACAGACATGGCCTTGCTGGTATCCCCCAGTGCCCGGTACAACCGCGCTAACTCAGCCAATGCCGTGGCACTCTGACTAGAGTTCGCCGCAGCCTCAAAGAAACCTTGAGCCTTACCCCACAGGCGCGCCTTCAACGCAACACGGCCAGCGGTGATCAAAACCGCCGCATTGCCGGGTCGTTCTACCAGCCACTTTTCTAGCACCTGCAACAGGTCATCGGGGGAAATATCGTCGATGGCTTCCAGCACCGGCGGCAAGCGATCATCCCATTGGCTATCCAGTTGCTCGCGGACCAAATTCAGGGCACCACGGCCACCACCCAGCTGGGCCAAAAAACCCGCGTAACGGGCCACCATGGCCGGGTCGTTTTTCAGACGAACCGGCACGTCTTTCCACAGTTTGCGCAGCTCTTCGCGGCGGCTATCGGCATCGTTAAACCCCGGTTTGCGGGCGGTTTCTTGCAACCAGGCCAACCACGCTTTGCGCTCACGGCGGGCTTGATCGTTTTCACCAAAGGCGCGTTTCAAACGTGGCATCAGGCCGCACAGTGTTTGCCAGTCTTTCTGGCGTTCCAACACTTCGGCGTAGGTATTGAGAATGCGTTTGTTGCGCGGCGCCATGTCCGCCAGCACCTTCAATTCACTACGGGCCTGTTCCGGATGACCATCATCCAGTGCAAAGCGGGCTTTCATCAGGCCCGCCACCAGCCTTCCTCGGCGGTCGGCGCTAGCCTGCTCAAGGTACTGCTGCGAAACATCTACCTTGTCCTGCTCTTGGGCCGCTTCCGCCGCTAACAACCAGGCAACCAATGGCCAGTCGCCTTCTTCACCGGCCGCCGCCAGCAAGCGCTCAGCTTTTTCGAGCTCGCCATCCACCAACTGCAGAAAACCACTGCGCAAGCGGCGTTCAGCCACCTTTCTTTTCCAGCGACGGGTAGCGCGGACTGGCTCCATAAGGTTCCAGGCCGTATTACCCAGCAAAGTCAGCACCACCAGTGCCACCGCACCCAGCAAGGCCATTAGAACCACGAAGCCCAGCGTGGTATCCACTGACATGGTGTCGCGGATAATCAGCACATAACCGGAATCCGCTGCCATCCAACGCCCCAGCGCCAACGCGGCGACCAACGCAATAATAATCAGCAGGACGAGTTTCTTCATGCCTCGCCCTCCTTGCGTTTGAGAGCTTCAATTGCCGCCAAGCCATTACCGATCTGCGGCAACGCTTGGGCCACTTGGGCGCCGCTCATTTCCTTCAGGGTGGTCTGCATTTGTGCGGCACGGGGATCGTCACCACGGAACCATTGCTTGAGTGTCGACTCGGCACTTTCAACCGCCTGACGGTAGGCGTCAGCACGCCCCTGCATCAGTGCAAGCTGCGCCTGCTGCAGGCTGCCATCCAAAGTCAGACGCACCAGTGCGGCCTGCTCCCCCGACAATGGCAGAGGTACCGCACTGTCATGGCGGCGCACGGTTATCGGCATCCGGTCGATCACACTCTGCCACCAACCCTGATCCACTCCCGGCTGGTCACGTTCCGATGGCAATGCTTCTGCCGGTACAGCCAGTTCGACTACCAGCTCTCGCAACGCGCCCAAACGCAACACCATGCCCTGCACATCCACCTGGCTGGCGCCACTGAGAATTTCCATATCCATGGCCAGTGCTTTGCGGGCCGGCAACACGGCTGGATCACCTAGGCGAGCCAAGACCTCATCTGCGGCCTTTAACAAACGGCGTGCTGCCAACGTATCTTGGGTAAGCAACAGTCTCTGGCTGGCCAGACTCGCCAGTGCCCGGGCCTCATTGATCAACCACAGTCGCTGCCCACCGCTTTTTATATCGGTCAAGGCTGCGCGGTCGTTGGTCATCTGCGCAGCTAGCTTGGCCTGCCGTTTTTCTAAGTCAGATAATGCGGCCTGTACTTGGCGATGCTGACTGGTCAGCTCACTTTTCACTGTCGCCACCTGATCGGCAAGGCCGCTCTTTTCGTTCTTCAGCCGGGTAAACTCCTGCCACCCCCACCAGCCAGCAGCGCCAAGTGCAACCAGCACCACCAATACAAGCAGCACAGCCAGAAGGCTTACCCCGGTTTGGCGGAAAAAAGGACGATCCTGCGTCATATCAGCTCCGTTGTTGTCGTAAGCGAGGCCAGCGCAACACTCAATTGCGCAGCGGCGATACCCGATCTCATTGCAAAAACCTTAAAGTGACCGCCCATTGCTGTCCAATCATTACCGTTACCGGCAAGGAAAAAAAGGCCTGCACACTATTTTACCTTTTGGTAAATGTTTATATCTTCTTCTTAATCTTTCGTGGCGACCGCAACAAGGGCAGACAACATGTCTTCATCGTGGGCGCTAGCGGCTACAGACACATCCCCGGAATGCTCAGCGCGCACCACGTCAGCCACTCGCTCCCCCGCAGCCACCACGCCACAGCACGGCGGCACCGAGCCGCCGATTGCTTGCCACCCCTGTACGCTGGTAATCATAACCCAGTCGGTCTCTGCCGGGATTAGAACTGGGCTTGCGGCCTTTCGGCGATAAAAAGCCAACGCATCCACTCTCGCCCCTCGGGACTGCAGCGTTTGCGCCAACAGTTCCCGGCCGCTGTCACCCCGGCAAATCAGAATCTGTTTTTCAACCAGCTGCTGCAGGCAAGGCAACGCCAGCACCGCTTCGGTATTAAACCCTTGCTGCGGCACGGTGGCAGGCAAGTGCCAGCTTTCCAGCTCTGCTGCAGTAGCACGACCCACCGCTAGCCAGTGCACCCCAACGGGCCACTGGGGCCAAAGGTCAGCCATGGCCGACAGGGCCAGACGGGCAGCATTTACACTGGCGAAAAACACCGCATGATAACCATCCAGCTCCATCAGGGTACGCTGCATGGTGTCATCCACCGTTATCGGTTCGATAACCAGTGCCGGCTGGTGAAGCGGCTGATACCCTGCCTCAACCAACAGGGCCATCAGCCGCTGCTGCTGACCTTCAGGGCGGGTGACGACAACCCGTTGCTGTCGGCCTTGATCGTTCATTGGCGAGCGTACAAGGCCTTCAAAATTTCATCCGCGCCCTGGGCCAATAACTGCTCAGCAATATCGATACCCAGTTCCGCGCCTTGGCCGCGGGGAGCGGCTCCTTCTGCGCGCAATACCCGGCTACCATCTTCTTCTGCCACCAAGCCACGTAGCCACAACTGGCCATCTTCAAGCAGAGCAAAACCCGCGATCGGCACCTGACACCCCCCTTCGAGGCGCCGGTTCATGGCCCGTTCGGCCACCACCCGATCCCAAGTATCCACGTCACTCAGCGGTGACAGCAACTCAATGGTGCTCTCATCACCCTCACGACACTCGATACCCACGGCGCCTTGCCCCACTGCGGGGAGCGATTCTTCCGGAGGCATTTCGTAACGAATGCGATCGTGCATTTCCAGGCGCTTAAGGCCCGCGGCGGCAAGGATAATGGCATCGAAGTTACCCGCATCCAGCTTGCCCAGCCGGGTCTGCACATTACCGCGGAGACTGTTGACGACCAAATCCGGGCGATTGGCTTTTACCTGAGCCTGGCGACGCAGGCTGGAGGTCCCCACGCAGGCACCATGGGGCAGCGAAGATAGGCCGTCGAACGTGTTGGAGACAAAGGCATCCCGGGGATCTTCACGCTCACAAATCACTGGCAACGCAAAACCCGGTGGCAATTCCATTGGCACATCTTTCATGGAATGCACGGCAATATCCGCGCGCCCATCCATCATCGCCTCTTCCAGCTCTTTGACGAATAATCCTTTGCCACCAATCTTTGCCAGCGGGGTATCGAGAATCTTGTCGCCCTGAGTCTTAATCCGCACCAGCTCCACGCGCAATCCCTCATGCAGGCTTTCCAGGCGCTGCTGAACATACTCGGCCTGCCAAATAGCCAACGGGCTGGAACGGGTAGCGATACGCAAGATTTCGCGGGACATGGGGCACTCTAAGGGTTGTGAATTTAGATCGACAGTCTATCAGTTTAACAAGCTTCAAGCCTCAAGCCACAGCGGCATAGAAAAGCGGATGCCATTTAAATGCGCGGCGCCAAGCCCTCCCTGGGCTCGACCCCATGCCTGCAAAAACAAAGTTTAAAACCACGCCGTCACTTACAGCTTAGCGGCTACCTGTTGCCATAGACGGCAACGGCAGACTCCGCCAACTCTAAAAGAAATCCTGGGATTAATAATCGACTCAGCGCCCCCTCCATTACGGGGACACTCATGCGCGCATTCACATTGCCATACAGAAAACCAGCAACCAACGGAGCGGAAGCCTGTTGGCTCCGTCATTAAAACCCGTTAAAGATTCTGCAACACTCGGCGCAACCCAGCCACATGGCGCCGGCTCACAGTCAATCGCTCATCCACCCCGCGCAGGCGAACCTGATGGTGGCCTGCGGTGGCCATTTCCATACCTTCAATAAAGTTCAGAGCCACCAGTGCATTGCGGTGAATACGTACGAACTGATCACCGAATTCGGCTTCCAATTCTTTGAGGGTTTCATCAATCAGCACTTCGCCTTCGCTAAAGCACACCGTCACGTATTTCTGATCTGCCAGGAAATAACGCACGCTGTTCACCGGCACCAGCTCCAGCCCCCGATGGGTGCGAGCGCTGATATGGCCTCGACGACGCGGCTTGTCCTCACTCACTTCGCCACTAATTTCTGCCAGCTGAATCCTATTGAGCGTTTTCGCCTTGTTAAGCGCGGCAGTCAAATCCGCGGCATTAACGGGCTTGAGCAGGTAATCCACCGCATGCACACGGAACGCTTGCAGGGCATGCTCGTCATAGGCCGTACAGAAAATCAGTGCCGGCGGGTTATCCATCTTGCTCAGATGCTCCGCCGCTTCCATTCCATCCATTTCCGGCATGCGGATATCCATTAACACCACATCCGGTTTACAGGACTGAGCCTCAATAATGGCTTCACGGCCATTGCCCGCCTCAGCCACCACCTCGGCGTTTTCGATCTTGTCGACCAGTCGTTTCAGCCGGTCGCGAGCCAGTTGCTCGTCGTCGCAGACAAGTACCCGCATAAGTCTCATCCTTTTATTGCAGCGGATATTGGATTTCGATCTCATATTCTTTTTTTTGCGGGCGGGATTCCACCGCCACATGATCACCGTATAGAGCTTCCAGCCGATGACGTATATTTTCCAATGCCATGCGATTGCCTTTGTGATGCCCATCGCCTTCCGGCTTGGGATTGCTCACCGACAGCACCAGATTACCATTGTGAGCGAGGGCACGGATCGTCACCATGCCCCCCGCAGATAATGGCTGTATGCCATGATAAATGGCATTTTCAAGCAAAGGTTGCAAGGTTAATAACGGAATCTTCAAGGATTTTGCATCCACCTGAATGTCCCATTCCACCTGCAAACGCTCCCCCATCCGCAGCTGCTCGATGTGGATATAACGCCGACACAACTCAAATTCTTCTTCCAAAGAAGCCTCGTTACCACTGTTTTTAAGGCTTGCTCGGAACAGTACCGATAGATCTTCCACTACCTGCTCTGCCGCATCCGGGTCCACCGCGATAAGGCTGGCAATAATATTCATGGAGTTAAACAAAAAGTGCGGGCGAATCCGTGATTGCAGCGCTTGGATGCGCGCCTGCAATTCCGCCTGGTCCTTCTGACGCAACTGCTCCTGCACATAGAAATAGCGCATAACCAAACCCGCGATAATCGCTGCGATTAAGCCGTTAACCAAGGTTTCAGTCGACCACAACCCTATATCCAGCCCTTCTCCACTGGCCCAGCCCATCACCAGCCGAGCTAAGAAACTGAACAGCAAGGTATCGATAACCACCAGCAACACCACCACAGTGGAGGTCCAGGCAGGCGGCAAGCGGTTAAGCCTGCCTCGCAGCTGACAGATCAGCGCGGCAGAACTCAGCCCCACCCATTGCACAAACAAGGAGGTAACCGCCAGCCGCCCAACGCTAAAATCGTCGTAGTAAGTGGCCACCAACGTCACCACCAACGCCATTAACTCGGCCACCACCACCACCACCAACACGGCACGGGTACTGCACAAGTCAGGCAGAAAACTGTTATTCGCCGGGACATCCATTGCCACCTGCGCACTCCTTTAATACGGAAAAAGGCCTAATTATGAATATGTTATACCTGAATGAACCGCCACTCCCAAGAAATACTCTCCCCCTGCTATACTTGCGCCCCCGCAAACCAAGCGTTGAGCAAGTACGATGACTGACAAGCAGCAGAACAAACTCTGGGGCGGCCGCTTCAGCGAGTCCACCGACCAGTTCGTGCAAGAATTCACTGCCAGTGTGAACTTCGACCGGCGCATGTACCGTCAGGACATCTACGGCTCTCAGGCTCATGCAACCATGCTTGCGGAAGTGGGCGTGCTCACCGATGAAGAGCGCGACGCCATTATTGTGGGCCTGCGTGAAATCCAGCTGGAAATCGAAAACGGCGAGTTCCAGTGGTCCGTAGCACTGGAAGATGTGCACATGAACATCGAAGCCCGGCTCACCGACAAGATCGGCATCACCGGCAAGAAGCTGCACACCGGTCGTTCGCGTAACGACCAAGTGGCCACCGACATTCGCCTGTGGCTACGTGACGAATTGCTGATTCTGGAAGAACAGTTCCTGCACCTCATGCAAGGCCTGCTTAACCTGGCCGAGCGCGAAGCCGCCACCATCATGCCTGGCTTCACCCACCTGCAGACAGCCCAGCCGGTGACCTTCGGGCATCACCTGCTAGCGTGGTTCGAAATGCTCAAACGCGACCGGGAACGTCTGCTGGACTGCAAGAAGCGGGTTAACCGTATGCCGCTGGGGGCCGCCGCCTTGGCCGGCACCACCTACCCGATTAACCGGGAGCGCACCTGCGAGCTTCTCGGTTTTGACGGCGTCTGCGAAAACTCCCTGGATGCAGTGAGCGACCGGGATTTCGCCATTGAATTCTGCGCGATGGCGGCACTGACCATGACGCACTTGTCACGGATCAGCGAAGAGCTTGTGCTGTGGACCAGCGCCCAGTTCAACTTTATCAACCTGCCCGACCGCTTCTGCACCGGCAGCTCCATCATGCCGCAGAAGAAAAACCCGGACGTGCCTGAACTAGTGCGAGGCAAGACCGGCCGCGTTAATGGCCACCTGATCAGCCTGCTGACCCTGATGAAGAGCCAGCCGCTGGCCTACAACAAGGACAACCAGGAAGACAAAGAGCCGCTGTACGATGCCGTGGATACTCTCAAAGGCAGCCTGCGCGCCTTCGGTGACATGATCCCTGCGTTGGAACCCAACCGTGAAGTGATGCGCGAAGCGGCCCGCCGCGGTTTCGCCACGGCCACCGATCTGGCGGATTACTTGGTACGCAAAGGCATCGCCTTCCGCGACTCCCACGAGATCGTCGGCAAGGCGGTGGCTTATGGCGTAGAGAAAAAGAAGGATTTGGGCGACATGTCCTTGTCGGAACTGAAGCAATTCAGCGACCAAATCGAAGACAACGTGTTCGAAGTATTGACTCTGGAAGGCTCCGTGAGCGCCCGTAACCACATCGGCGGCACCGCCCCCGACCAGGTCCGCGCCGCTGTGGCCCGTGCCCGCGAGGCGCTGGACAACACCTAAGCCGGGCAACAGCAAGGCGGGAGCTTCAGTCTTTCCGCCTTGCTGTTGAGCTGCTGGCTAGGGCCGAGTTATTCGCCGCCCAGGTCCTCACCATTGGCTTCTGGCTGATACTCCACCGCAAGAATCTCCAGCTTCAAAACCTTGCCGTTGGGCGCCGGCCAATCAATGCTTTGGCCCACCGACAACCCCAACAACGCTGCACCCACAGGCGCCAGGATCGACACCCGCTGCGGCCCAGTATCGTGCGGATATACCAGCGTCAGGCACATTTCCCGGCCACGGCCCTGCTCCCGGCAACGAATCCGCGAATTCATGGTGACCACATCCGCAGGCATATCCTTTGGCTCAACCACCGTGGCGCGCAACAACTCCTCCTCTAGGCCATCAGCCACTTCGCCATCCACATCGGACAGCAGCGCCTCCAAACGGGCAACATCCAGACGAGACACGGTAATGACGGGAAGCGCCATGATTTTCTCCTTAACGTAAAACGCCCCACACGAGCACGGGTCCGTAATGCCGAAATCATTCAGGCACAGATTGGACACTCATGCGGAAGGGGCGAAAAGATCAACAGAAATGGGTCCACATTACGCAGACTATGAACCGATAGTAGACCTGATCTGTTTTTTCTCAAGCGGCGTTATCGGACACCCCCCTGCATTACCTCTAGAGTCGCGAACCGTTATACTTCTCCCCAGCAAACGGAGCCCCCCATGCGCACATTCAGCCTGTTACTGTTCCTGCTGTTGGCCGGTTGCGGCCAAAAAGGTCCGCTGTATTTTGACCAACAGCGCAACGCGTCAACGCCGGCCAGCAACGCCGAGCCGTCGCAAACCAACGCAGACAGTGACGACACACAAGACAAAGAGGACGCTGACGCGTCAGCACAGGACTAATCATGGATCATTTTCAGTACCGCGACGGAGAACTGTTTGCCGAAGAGCTGCCGGTAGAGCAACTGGCGGACCGCTTCGGCACGCCGCTCTATCTGTATTCCCGGGCGGCGTTGGAACGTCACTACTTGGCGTTCGACGAAGCGTTCGGTGATCATCCTCATCAGGTGTGCTATGCGGTAAAAGCCAACTCCAATCTGGCCGTGCTGAATGTACTAGCCCGGGTCGGCGCGGGTTTCGACATTGTTTCCGGTGGCGAACTGGAACGCGTGCTGCGTGCCGGCGGCGACCCAGACAAAATTGTTTTCTCCGGAGTCGGCAAAACCGCCAACGAAATGGCCGCCGCCCTGAAAGCCAACATCCACTGTTTCAACGTGGAATCCGCCGCGGAACTGGAATTGCTGAACCTGGTGGCCGGCGAGCTGGACCGGGAGGCGCCGATCGCCATCCGAGTGAACCCGGATGTGGACGCCCAGACCCACCCCTATATTTCCACCGGTTTGAAAGACAACAAGTTCGGCGTGGACATCACTAAAGCCCCCGCCTTGTATCAACGAGCCGCTGAGTTACCGCACATCAAGATACTGGGCATCGATTGCCATATCGGCAGCCAGCTCACCAAACTCGATCCATTCGAAGCGGCCTTGGAGCGGGTATTGAAACTGCTGGCCCAACTGCAAGAGCACGGCATCGAGATTCATCATTTGGATTTAGGTGGCGGCCTAGGCGTGACCTACGACGACGAAACTCCCCCGGATCGCTCGGACTATGTGCAGGCCTTGCTCAAGCACATTCCCGGCGAGCTTCCCGTGCACATCGAACCAGGGCGCTCCATTGCTGCCAATGCAGGAATTTTTGTTACTCAAGTGCTGTTTCTGAAGCCCACCGAGCACAAAAATTTCGCCATCGTCGACGGCGCCATGAACGATCTGATTCGCCCCAGCCTCTACTCCGCCTGGCAGAACATTGTACCGGTAAAACCCCACGAGGCGGACTGCCGCAACTGGGATATTGTCGGGCCAGTGTGCGAAACCGGCGACTTCCTGGGCAAGGACCGGGCCCTGGCACTGGAGACCGGCGACCTGCTGGCCGTGCGCAGTGCCGGCGCCTACGGCTTCGCCATGGCCAGCAACTACAACAGCCGCAACCGCCCCGCCGAAGTCATGGTGGATGGCGACCAGGCCTTTGTCGTGCGGCAAAGGGAAACCTATGACGAGCAATTGAAACTGGAATCGTTACTGCCATAGCAGTAAACGCAGCACGTTTCATGCGCAAAGGGTTTAAAAGAAAAGGCGGCCAGGCCGCCTTTTCTTTTTGTTCATAGTGATCCGGTTTTATACACCTCTTGAGGGGGCGCTAACCGCAGCACCTTGACCCCCAGCCAGGCATAAACCAACGCCAACACCGGGTTGATCAGATTAAAGAACGCGTAGAAAAGATAATCGGTCACCGGCACCAGCAATACCGATTGCATGTAGGCACCGCAGGTGTTCCAAGGGATAAGCGGGCTGGTGATAGTGCCACCATCTTCTAGCGCACGGGACAGATTCACTGGCGCCAGGCCCTGTTTTGCATAGGCTTCACGGAACATCCGGCCAGGCATAATGATAGAAATGTACTGGTCAGCAGTAAGAATATTGCTGCCAAAACAGGTGGCCAATGTGGCGGCGATCAACCCCGCTGCGCCCTTAACCGCCCCCAGCAGCCCTTCGATTAAGCGAGCAAGAAACCCTGCGTGCTCCATCACCGCACCAAAGGTCATCGCACAGATAATCAGCCACACGGTATTGAGCATGGACGCCATGCCGCCGCCAGACAGCAGGTTATTCAACGTCGCATCGCCGGTTTCCACGGTGATGCCCTGGTAAAAGGTCTGCCAAACCACTTTCAAAGACGCCACCCAGCCGGGTGCCGGCTCGCCAGCTTGCACCGCAATCGCCTGCGGCTGAAACATCAGAGCCCAGATCCCACCCAATAACGCGCCCAGAAAAATCGCCGGTAAGGCCGGCATCCGCTTGAGCGCCAGCACCAACAACACCAGCAATGGAATCAGGTGCAGCAAGGAAATATCAAACTGGCTTTCCAGCCCCTGTAGCAGCGGGGTAATTCGGTCCACTGTGTCGCCGGCAACGTCCGTATTCAGCCCCATCACCAAAAAAATCAGCAAGGCGATGACAATGGAGGGCACCGTGGTCCACAACATCAGGCGAATATGCTCAAACAGTTCCGAACCCGCCACCGCCGGAGCTAGGTTAGTGGTCTCAGACAACGGAGAAATCTTGTCACCAAAGTAGGCACCGGAGACCACCGCACCGGCCGCCACCGGCAACGACAACCCCAGCCCGCTGGCCACCCCGATCAACGCCACCCCCACGGTGGCCGCCACGGTCCAACTGGAGCCGATACTCAGGGCGATAATCGCGCAGATCAAACAGGCGGCCGCATAAAACAGGGCCGGATTCATCAACTCAAGACCAAAATAAATGAGCGAAGGCACGATGCCTGCCAACCGCCAGGTACCGATCAGGGCCCCCACACTGAGTAGAATCAGCACCGCACCCAACGCCACCGAAATACCCTTAATCATGGCGGTTTCGATTTCCCGCCAAGTCAGGCCATTTTTAAATGCGATTAATGAGGCAAGGCCGGCACAGATCAGCAAGGCAATCTGGTTGGGACCGGAGGAGGCACTATCGCCGTACAAATAAACCGCCGACGCCAGTAACACCACCAGTACTACGATCGGCAGCAGAGCATCCAGCAAGGAGGGGCGGCGGTATCGGGATTCGGTCATAGCGGCAACATTCAGCGGCTGAGCTTTCCGTTATACCCGACAGGCCACCAGTAAGCACTTACCATCGAGGCAGAAAGCGGCGCTAGCCGGCGATGCTGGCCAGCGCTTTCAGCGCTTCACCGTCCAACCGGTAGCGAACCCATTCTGCTTGAGGTTGCGCCCCTAGGCTTTGATAGAACTCCATGGCCGGGGTATTCCAGTCCAGCACGCTCCATTCGAAGCGGCCGCAGTCACTGTCCACGGCAAGGGCCGCCAGTTTCGCCAACAGAGCCTTACCAACCCCTGCCCCGCGCGCTTGCGGTTCCACGAACAGGTCTTCCAAGTACAGGCCATTGCGGCCCTGCCACGTGGAGTAGTTAAAGAAATAGATGGCTAGCCCGACAATACGGCCGCCCTGTTCCGCGACCATGGCATGGGCCGTGGCGTCATCACTAAACAGAGTGGCAGCCAGCTGTGCTTCGTCAGTGGTCACCTGCTCTTCGGCTTGCTCATAACGCGCTAAATCGCGAATCAGGCGCAGCAGATCTCCCACGTCCTCACGGCCGGCCTGGCGCAGGGTGACGGTCATTGCGGGTTTTCGCCGGTCAGCATTTTCACCGTGGTATGGCCATTGGCATCGCACAGCGCCTCTTTCAACAGCGGCATAGCCTGTGCCATGTGCTGGGCCAACGTGTACGGCGGGTTAATGATCAGCATGCCGGTGCCGGTCATGCCACGGCCAGAGGCATCCGGGCGCACACAACATTCCACTCGTAGCAGGTTGGGAATTCCCGCCTTTACGAAACGGCGGATAAAGCTCTCGGTGCGGTTGCGATCCAACACCGGATACCAGATGGCATAGGTCGCCGTAGCAAACCGCTCCATGGCCATTTGCACGGCAGGCAATACACCGTTGTAATCCGCCTCCATTTCATAGGAAGGATCAATCAACACCAACCCTCGTCGATGACGCGGCGGCAACAGGGCTTTAAGCCCGTGCCAGGCATCATCCTTGAGGACTTGCACGCGCTTATCGTCAGCAAACTCGCGCTTGAGCAGCGTAAAATCGGTGCTATGCAGCTCAGTACATTGCAGCACGTCCTGCTCACGCAGCAGGCTAGCACTGATTTGCGGCGAGCCGGGATAATCCATCAGCCGTCCCACCGGATTCAGCTTTTCCACCAGTGACACATATTGATCAATCACACCCACTCCGGTGCGCTTACCAAATAGCTTGGCAATGCCATCCTGGTACTCACCGGTCTTTTGCATGTGCTCGCTGGCAATGGCATAGCTGCCCGCCCCCGCGTGAGTATCGTGGACAGTGAAGGGCTTATCCTTCTTTTTCAGGTATTCAATGATGGCCACCTGCACAATGTGCTTGAGCACATCCGCAAAATTCCCGGCGTGGTAACTGTGACGATAGGAAAGCATGTTTGCTGCCTGCAAGAGTGTGAGGCCGCATTGTACACCTGACGAGCGGGCTCGCGCATAGCCAAGGCGCCCCATCGAGAATGATAGAGTGGAAAGTTGAAACACCGCTAATCGCGCAGGCTCTCCGCCACCCAACCCCTGACGCCACCGCCACGGCAGAGTACAATGGCCTTTTACCCTGTAGCGGACACTTGCGATGAACCTGCGCTTTACCAAAATGCACGGCCTGGGCAACGATTTCATGGTCATCGACGGCATTCGACAGTCATTGCCAGAAACCGGCCTGCCTTTGCCTGCGGATGAAATACGCCGGCTGGCCGACCGCAAGTTTGGCGTGGGTTTTGACCAGATGCTAATTGTGCAGCCCGCCCAGGGCGATGCGGACTTCCGCTACCGGATCCTGAATGCCGATGGCTCCGAAGTGAGCCAATGCGGTAATGGTGCCCGCTGCTTCGCCCGTTTTGTGCGCGAACAGGGACTCACCGACAAAAAATCTATTCGCGTGGAAACCGCTGCAGGGCAAATGACCCTGTCTGTGACCGACGATGATCAGATCACCGTAGACATGGGCGCCCCTCGCTGGGCGCCAGACGCCATCCCCATGACCGCCAAAGCCGAAGCAGACAGCTATTTCCTGGTGTCCGGCACGCAGGCCTGGGAAGTGGGCGCTGTAGGCCTGGGCAACCCCCACTGCACCTTACTGGTGGAAAATGTGGATACCGCCCCTGTAGATACCGTCGGCCCGCTACTGGAAAGCCATGAACAGTTTCCCGAGCGGGTGAACGTGGGCTTTATGCAGATCGTCAACCGCAACGAGATCCGCCTTCGCGTCTACGAGCGCGGCGCAGGGGAAACCCTGGCTTGCGGCTCCGGTGCCTGTGCCGCAGTGGTGATCGGCCAACGCCGGGACTGGCTGGATGACACCGTCACCGTGCACCTACCCGGCGGCACCCTGCACGTCTGCTACGATGGGCAAGGCGGCATCCAGATGACAGGCCCCGCCAGCCATGTCTATGATGGCGCTATTGAGATCGCGCTTTAGCAAACGATTGAAAGCTCGGTGATGTCAGTGCCCACTGACCGGAACGAAAAACAAAGGACAGGATTGATGACGGATCAAACTCCAGCCAGCGCCGACCAGGTTGCCACCTATCTGCGTGACCATGCCGATTTCTTTCAGCATCGCCCGGAGCTACTGGAATTGTTACGTCTCCCAGACCCCAAAGGCGAGGCGGTTTCCCTACTGGAACGTCAGGCCGCCATTCTACGTGAGCGCAACACCGAGCTGCGCGATCGACTCAATGGCCTGCTGGATGTGGCCCGGGAAAACGATCACCTGTTCGACAAGACCCGCCGCCTGACACTGGCCCTGCTGGAAGCCCGCGGCCCCGAGAAGCTGTTTCGCAATTTGCTCACCAGCCTGGGCAGCGACTTCCACTGTGACCAGGTAGCCCTGATGCTGTACGACCGGGAAGTGCCCATTCTCGGCGACCTGCGCAACCAGATCCGCTGCGTGGACAGCGATGCCCTGCCCAGCGCCCTGAACCACCTGCTGCGCAGCGGCAAAGCCGTGTGCGGCGCCATGCGCACAGAAGAAATGGACGCCCTGTTCCAAGATAACGCCACCGATATCCGCTCCGCCGCCATGGTGCCACTGGAATACCAAGGCCGCTTGGGCCTGCTGGCCATTGGCAGTAAAAGTGCCATGCACTTCCGCAGCTCCTTAGGCACCTTATTCATTAGCCATATCGGCCAGGTACTCAGCCGCAGACTCCACGAAGTGGTGCGCCAATACCCCCACCAAGCAGCCAAAAAAACCAGCGACATTAGCTGATAAAGGACCGTTAACCGTGGATAGCGATAGCCATAACACACTGCAAACGGTTAACGCCTTCCTAACCCACTTGGCCAGCGAACGTCGCCTCTCACCGCACACCGTAAACGGCTATCAACGGGACCTGATCGAAGCCCGAACATTACTCGGCAGCCAACCCTGGGACACCCTCACCGTCCACGACATGCGCAGCCTCGCCGCCTCGCTACACCGCCAAGGGAAAAGCGGCAAAACTATTCAGCGCATGCTTTCCACCCTGCGTACGTTTTTCCGTTACCTGATGCGTGAAGGGCTTGCCCGCGACAACCCGGCCATAGACATTCGCGCCCCGAAAAGCGGTAAACGCCTGCCCAAAGCACTGGATGTAGATCAAGTCAGCCATTTGCTGGATGCCGGCACCAGCAACAGCGAACCCCTAGCCCTGCGCGATCAAGCCATAATGGAACTGCTCTATGCCTGCGGCCTGCGTTTGGCCGAACTGCTTAGCCTAAACCTAGACAGCATTGATCTGCATGAAAGCCAACTGTTGGTCACCGGTAAAGGCAACAAGACCCGGCAACTACCAGTGGGAAAACCCGCCCTCACCGCCGTGCGCCGCTGGTTGCAAGTGCGTCCCATGCTGATCAAAAGCAGCGACCAGAACGCTCTTTTTATCAGCAAAAACGGCCGGCGGCTGTCTCCTTCCAGCGTACAACAGCGGCTTAAACGCCATGCTCTGGAGCGGGGGCTGGATGCCCATCTACATCCGCACAAATTACGCCACTCCTTCGCCACACACCTGCTGGAATCCTCCGGCGACTTGCGGGCAGTGCAGGAACTGCTCGGCCACGCAGACTTGGCCACCACCCAGGTTTACACTCACCTGGATTTCCAACACTTAGCTCAGGTCTACGACGGAGCACACCCAAGAGCCCAGCGCCGCAAGGACGATGACGAATAAGCCTTGGCGCCTAACGCTGGGCACACAATGCTTGGCGCTAGTGAACCTGTATGCTGCCATTAAGCGTTTTACGGTAAACTACCCACCATGAGCATGCTCAAGCTGATCACTTTTGATCTAGATAATACTTTGTGGCCCGTGGATGAAGTGATTCGTCACGCTGAAAAAACCTGCAGTGACTGGATCGCCGCCAACCACCCGGATGCCGCCGCTGCGCTGAGTGCCGAACGGGTACGTGCGGTGCGCACGGCACTGCTTAAGGAAAAACCCGAGTATCTGGATAACCTAACCGCCCTGCGCCAAGACGCCATGAGTCGCGCCTTCACCGAGCACGGTTTCCAGCAAAAACAAGCCCGCCGCATCGCCATGGATGCCTTCAAGGTATTCCATGAAGCGCGCAACCAAGTGAGCTTCTTTCCCGGTGCCCGTGAGGTATTAGAGCAGCTCGCCGACAGCTACATCCTAGGTGCACTCACCAACGGCAATGCCGACCTGAAGATGATTGGTATTGCCGACCTGTTCGCTTTTCATCATTCAGCAGAGACCATAGGCAAGCGCAAGCCGGCGCCGGACATGTTCGCCGCCGCCCTGAGTTCCGCCGGGGTTCACGCACACCAAGCTGTACATGTTGGCGACCACCCCTTGGAAGATGTGCACGCGGCCCGTGAGCACGGCATGCATTCGGTCTGGGCCAACCTAATCAACCTGCCCTGGCCGGTTGAACTAGACCAGCCCCGTCACCATATTCATAACCTGCATGAGCTGCCAGATCTGGTGCCGCTCTTTGATGACTGACTGCGGAAACCCCAATGCCCCAACGCCAACAACTCGTTGCCCTGCTTGATGACCTGCAAGTAGAACTGGATCAGCAAGGCCTGTGGGCCGCACAGCCACCGGCACCGTCGGCCTTCAACAGCAGCACACCGTTTTTTGCCGACACCATGAATTTCAGCGAATGGCTGCAATGGGTTTTTGTGCCGCGCTTCCGAGCGATTCTAGAAGGAGACCACCCCTTGCCTGGGCAATGCGACATCGCCCCCATGGCAGAGGAAGCCCTGAAAGGCCTGGAGCAGGACGTAACGGAGGTCATCAGCCTGCTCAAACGTTTCGACGCCCATTTCTGAAAATGTCACTGGCAGCCCGCATCATAAAATAGCCCTGACGGGCTCAGCCCCAGCAACGCTTCAACCGACACCGTCAATTATAGTCGTCGCTTTCAGAGTGCCAGTTGAGCATTTCGATGCGACCACACAGAGGAAATCATTCGTTCCGCTCGCCAATCAGCCGCACGGGCCCGCGCCCGTTACCCCGCCTCGCTACGCGCCTATAGGGGCCCCGTAGAAAGCGCTGAAACCAAGGGACTATCGCGTCTTTCCAATCCCTCAATCCAGTCGAGCATGGGGTTAACGAATAACGCTGTCTTTCAATAAAGCGCGCCAGCCGCTTTCGTTACTATCGCCGGCGGACAAGGTCCACAACCATTCGCCGCGGGAATCCAGCGCTTCCAGCGCCGTCACTACCTGCCCATCCCCGGGTCTACGCAGCCGCCATAAGCTATCCATTTTCGCCATATCCAGCGACACCAGCGCGCCGTTATGGGCTAAATGACAATGACTACCTTGCCAACGCGGCGACGACCAAGGGGCGGTCATGCACAATCGCACGCCCTGATTACCCACACAAAGAGTGGTTGACGCATCCCTGCTAGCCGCTTCTGCCAACACTGCCGGCAATGTTTCTGGTCGTACCTGGCAAGCAAAACTGTCGCGCACCGATCGGTACAACACTGCGCGCTGCTGCTGACACCGCTGCAGCAACCCGGCAAAATCATCGTCGTCAGCACTGCGTGCCCAATCACTTTCCAGCTGACTCAACGAGCCCAGATCACGGTTAGCCATGCGCGGTAGCAATGTCGGCAAACTCAGGGTCTGCTGATCGGGATGAAGCATGGCGCACACTAGCTCTTCGAAAGCCAACCCACCGCTGGCCGGCGCCACCGCTATCTGCTGTAACGGCTGACCGTTACGATCAAAGAACACCAAGCTGCGAGCTGGGAGTGCACCGGTAGGTTCCAACACCGCCAGCACCGAATGCCACTGGCCAACCTGCAAACTCTGCCGTAAACGACAGCGCTCACCCACGGATTCCAGCCACCATTCACCAGCAACGTCCGATTGCCCATCCTTGAGTGCGGGATAGTGCATGCTCTGGGAAATTCTCGAGCCACTGGAGAAGGTGGTCACCACCAATGAACCCAACCGATACAACGCCTTGAGAATGGCCAGGGGTTCATCTTGTAAGCGCAAAACTCGATCACCGAGGGCCGCACCGCACTGGCGTAGTAGTGGCGATGTCGCTGGAGCCGAGGGCCACGTCATAACAGACATATTGCCTCCAAAAAATATCGCAGCAAACAACACGCTTTACGCCATAACGCGCCAACAGGATTCAGGTGATTGATTGCCTTTTGGCCGCACCGAACGGTTTGGGTCGACTGCAGCCATGACACTCACACAGATCCTGTGCGCGTTGTGGTCAGCGGCATGTTGCCGTGCCGAAGAACCTTAAATTAGGTGTGGAACGCTGGCTGCGGCTGGCTGATCCACGTCAGGGAGAACGATAAACAAACGCAACATGCGACACACTTTACGCAACACCCAAAAGAAAGCGTTTCCCCCGTGCTAAGCCCAGCTCACACGCTGAAAGGAACTGGCGCGAGAGCAAAGCGTTAAAACGGATAACGCAGCCGCCGTATTATTGGCCTGTTATTGATGTCGCGTGGCGCATCACTTTGTCAAAATCAGTTTATTGTTGGACGTACGACGCAACTGGTAACGCTCACCGGCATGTTCAATCCACAATTTGCCTTGATGGTTGAGCAACAGACTGCTTGCCACCGCACTTTCAGCATTAATGGCGACCTGTCGTGTAGTAGTGGTAACGTTCTTTTTTAGCTGAGACATACTGACCTCCATTTCGTATATGAGAATCATTATCATTATTGATTAGGTGTTCGTCAACGCCTGATTCTCATTTTCTGATCAAGACCTCATTTCAATGACCAGCAGTGGCATTGCCCCGCCCCACTCCCCGTCTCACCCCTGAGAAACAACAATTCAAAAGACCGTCGGAGCATTCATTGCTGCATTACATCAAAAACCACAAATCGCTACTCAACCCTCTATCGAAAGCCACCGGCAATGGCGTTAAACTGAAGCCATGAATATTGCGACGACACACTCCATGACCGAATCTCCGCAGGAACGCTTGGCCGCTATTCTCGATAGCCACCAGCCCTCCTCCATTTTGACTGTCAGCCTCAATCCCATTCCTGTCGTTGCCCAGTGGTGCGCCGATCACAACTGCACTCTGGTGGAAATTCAGGAACAGAACCCCTTCCCCGCGTTGGGTGACATTGACCGGGTGGATATCGCCATTGTTGCAGACCAGCTGGAATACATGCCCCACCATGACGGCGAAGCACTAATGGGCTTGTTGCGTAACCTGCATACCGATTCCATGGTGGCGGTATACCAACCCACCTTGGCCCCACAAAAACTACGTTGGCCAACCAACGGATTTCTGGCACTAGGCTGCCGGGAGCAGGGGCACTTCGCCGAAGACGGTCGCGAACTGAATATCTACAGCTACGACCTGGACAACTACAATTTCGAGCGCAAGTGGAACAACCCCCGCTTCTGGGCCAACCCGGAAAATTGGGGAAAATACTGGTGGTAACCTTTAGGCCGCGCTGCAGTGTGGAAATGGGCGCGGCGCTGTCGTATGGTTGCGCCGTCGACTGAATTGATGGCTCACCATGATTGGACACCGTTTTCGCGAAATTCTTATTTTCTGGTGGCGGCACCTTGGCCCGCTGTTTCTGGTCACCGCGCCCTTCGCCCTGATTACTGAAGCCACACAGTGGATCTTCGGCCCCTCGTTCGTATTGCCGGACACCGAAGGAGCCGCCCTGCAATTCAGCGGCATCAGCTTGGCGATCATTTTGTTGGTGAGGCCTTTAGCGGAAGGGGCACTTTATGTGCAGCTCTCTGCTACCAGCAACAGCAAACCCCGTGGGCTGCTAGCCTGTATCGCACCCGCACTGCTGGTTTACCCGCCCCTGCTGCTCACCTACGCACTTCTGGCCATTGGCGTATCGCTGGGCTGGATGGCACTATTTTTTCCAGCGGTGTGGGTATATACCCGCCTGTGCTATGCACCTCTACTCGTGATCTTGAAACAACAAAGCCCGATCGAAGCATTGCGCCAGTCATTCCAAATGACACAGCCCCAGCAATGGCCGTTGCTGTTAACTCTGGTTCTAGTGTTCTTGACCTATCTGGTAATGAGTAGCGTGGTCGCCAGCGCCATTCTGGGTGTCGTTAGCCATACCACCGCCGCGTCACTACTGGCTGCACTGCCCATTTCGCTGATGAGCGCACTGGTCAATATTGCCGTGTTCCGTTATTGGTCACTGAGCCAACAGAGCGGCCCGAGCCAAGCCGACTAACCGCTTTCGCGACGGCAGGCTTCGCCAGAGGCAAAGACATCCGCCCCGAGTCATCATGGCAAGCGCCTATTTTGATGGCATACTCTTCTAGCAGGTGTGCAAAAATCCTGCTAACGAGGCACTAACCGGGGATATTCTGTGCAACAACACACCATGCACCTCAGCTGGACCGCCCACGGCAACCAAGAACATTACCTCTGGCACCTTGCAGACGGCAATGAGGTGCGCGTGGTCGATGGCCACCATGGCCATCAGGAATTCATGGAACCGGAAGAAGCTTTTCTCGCCGCATTGGCCAGCTGTCACCTGCTATCGTTTCTCACTGAAGCCGCCCGTGAAGGGCTGGCGGTGACAAGCTATGATGACGATCCACAGGGCATCCTGGGGCAGAACGATCAGGCAAAAATTTATATGCAAACCATGGTACTGCAACCGCTGGTCACGTTTAGTGGCGAACAACCTAGCATCGCTACGATCCAGGCTTTACACCAGCGCGCCCATGAAAAGTGTTTTATTGCCCAATCGGTGAGAAGCGAAGTACGAATAGAACCGCGAAAATAACGCTAAGCGGCAACGCGAGCTGGCCCAAACGCCACACGATCATCAATGTGTCCGCAGAGGCTTGCGCTGAAAATAGACAAGGCTGAAAGCAAAAGGGCGCCCTTTTGCTGAAACCAGTAGCGACAGGGCTTTCGAGTTTTGAATCATCTAAACAAAGAGGTCACGTCCAGGCTCAGTGCGTAGCCTCTATCGGTTAGGGTAAGGGTCCCCCCCCAACCTTTGGACGCGTGTAAACTTTCAACTCATTTGCGTTCGTATACCACAAAGGAATAATCGTAGGGGTTGGGCCCTTCAGCGGGGAAATCTTCACGAGCAATTTCTTCCCATTCGCCCTTGTCGTACTCCGGAAAAAAAGTATCCCCATCGACCTCAGCATGTACCTCAGTGAGGTAGAGCCGCTGGGTCTGCGCCAGCGCCAGCGCGTAGATTTCCGCACCGCCCATGATCACCGCTTCTTCCTGGCCTTCAATGAAGGCCACGTTCTCTGCCATGGTAATGGCGTCATCCACCGTGGCCACCACCTTGGCGCCCTCAGCTTGATACGCTGGCTGGCGGGTAATCACGATATTTGTGCGCCCCGGCAGGGGGCCTTTCAGTGATTCCCAAGTCTTGCGGCCCATGATCACCGGCTTGCCGAAGGTTACCTGCTTGAAGTACTTCAAGTCGTTGGGCAAATACCAGGGCAACTTATTATTCCGCCCGATCACATTATTAGTGGCCTTGGCGACCATCATGGAAAGTCGAATGGACATGAACATACCTACGCTTGAACCCACCCCCTGACGCCGGACAAAAGCTCTGCTGCATCGAGCATCCGGCTTCAGGGAGGAGTCGTTAGATTGCCACCGGCGCTTTGATGTGCGCGTCGGGGTCGTAGTTGCTGACGGTGAAATCGTCAAAGGTGAAGGCAAACAGATCCTTCACCGCCGGGTTCAACGTCATTGTCGGCAACGGGCCAGGCGTACGCGCCAGTTGAGTATCCGCCTGCTCCAGATGGTTGGAGTAGAGATGCGCATCGCCCAAGGTATGCACAAAATCACCCGGCTGCAGATCACACACCTGCGCCATCATCAGCGTCAGCAAGGCATAGGACGCAATATTGAATGGCACGCCAAGAAAAATATCGCCACTGCGTTGATATAGCTGGCAACTAAGTTTGCCGTCTGCCACATAGAACTGGAACAAGCAGTGGCAGGGTGGCAACGCTTGCTTGCCTGCTGCTGCATTGGCATCCGGTGAAATGGACGGATCCGGCAGCACCGCGGGGTTCCAAGCGCTGACCACCAGGCGCCGGGAGTCCGGATTGCGCTTGATCTCTTCCAGCACCTCGGTGATCTGATCAATCACCCCGCCATCCGCCGTTTTCCAACTGCGCCACTGCTCACCATAGACAGGCCCCAGCTCACCCTCCGGTGTCGCCCAGCCATCCCAGATGGACACGCCGTTTTCCTTTAGATAACGGATATTGGTGTCACCAGACAGGAACCACAGTAACTCGTGAATAATCGAGCGCAGATGCAGCTTCTTGGTGGTGAGCATAGGGAAGCCCTGGCTCAGGTCATAGCGCATCTGGTAACCAAACACCGCATAGGTGCCGGTGCCAGTGCGGTCTTCCTTATACGTTCCGTGCTCGCGGACGTGGCGAAGCAGATCAAGGTATTGCTTCATGCCTTCACTCCTCGCTCATCGTTTCGATATGCCCACACCAACACAGCGATACCGAGCACAACCATCGGGATGCTCAACAGCATGCCCATGGTCAACCAGCCGCCGGTGAGATAACCAATATGGGCATCCGGCTCGCGGAAGAACTCCACAAAGGTCCGCGCGCAGCCATAACCGATGCTAAACAAGGCCGTCACCGCGCCCGCCGGTCGCGGCTTGACCGAGTACACCCATAGCACCAGAAACAGCACCACACCTTCCAACACCATCTCATAAAGCTGGGAGGGATGACGCGCAATCTGCAATGGGTCGGTGGGAAACACCATGGCCCAAGACACGTCACTGGCACGGCCCCACAACTCCGCATTCATGAAATTACCAAAGCGCCCGGTCGCCAAGCCAATCGGCACCATAGGCACCATAAAATCTGCTACCCGTAAGTAGCGCTTGCCTGTTTTACGAGCAAACAGCCAGAAAGCCACTAACACGCCAATCGCGCCGCCGTGGAAACTCATGCCCCCGGTCCACACCTGGAACAGCCACAGCGGATCTTGCAGGAATTTATCAAAGTTGTAGAAGAACACGTAACCCAAACGGCCACCAATGATGACACCCAGGGCCCCATAAAACACCAAATCGCCCACCTGGTCTTTGGTCCAGCCAGAGCCAGGCTGTTTGGCCCGGTACACACCCAACAGCCAGGCAGCGGCAAAGCCAAACATATACATCAGGCCATACCAGTGCACTTTCAGGGGGCCAATGGCGAACGCCACCGGATCGATATGCGGGAATTCCATAGGTTGTTATCCAAAAGCCAGTTTGAGGCCAAGCACAAAAAGCACCAGAGCGAAAACCTTCTTCAAGGTAGCGGACGGCAGCCGATGGCTGAGCCGCGCACTCAGGCGCGCAAACGGGAAACTGGTGAGCACTATACCGACTGAGGCAGGCAAAAACACATAGCCTAAGGCCCCCTCTGGCAAATGCTGCTCATTCCAGCCGGCCACCGCAAACCCCAGCGTGCCGGCAACTGCAATGGGCAGGCCACAGGCGGAGGAAATCGCTACCGCTTCCTGCATTTTCAACCGACACCAACTCAAGAACGGCACCGTCAACGAACCACCGCCGATACCAAAAATCGACGACCCTGTGCCGATGAGCACTCCCGCCAGTGCCAACCCAGGGGTACCAGGCACCCGTTGCGGCAAGCTTTCATCTAGCGCCTTGCGGCCAACCAGCAACATCTGCACAGCAATCAACATGGCAAACAGACCAAACAAACGGGTCAACAGTTCCCCTTTCATCGCATCGGCGATGAACGCCCCAGCAAAAGCACCCAACACAATGCCCACCCCCAAGCGCACCGCCACAGGCCAGCGCACAAACCCGGCCTTGTGATGGGCGCGTACCGCACTGATGGAGGTAACGATGATGGTACTGAGGGATGTGGCCACCGCCATCTTGGCAACCAGATCATCAGGAAAGCCCAGGCCACGAAACAGAAAAATTAGCGCAGGCACGATAACCACACCACCCCCCAAGCCTAGCGCTCCAGCCAACAGGCCTGCGCCCACACCCACGCCCAAACAAATCAAAAACAGTTCCAGCACAGCCACTCCAACACAACTCGGGGTAAGGCAGGTATGCTAGCACGGCTCAACACCTTGCGCCGGGGCTCATTGACGGACACTGAAAGCCCCTGGGCCTCAGCGCTGGAGCGGTTTTATAGCGGCGAGGATAACGGCAGGTGAGCGAAACAAAGAAAGGAAAAATCAATGTGCATTGTACTGTTTGACTGGCAACCAGGCTCTGCCACGCCCCTTAGAGTGGCGGCGAATCGGGATGAGTTTCACGCGCGACCCGCAGAACCTGCCCGCTGGCGTGACGGTATTTTTTGTGGCCTAGACCTAACTGCCGGGGGCACGTGGCTGGGGATTCACCGTAACGGCCGCTTCGCGGGGGTTACCAACTATCGCGAACCCATCACCGACCGCCAACCCGGCGAACGGTCCCGCGGGCTATTACCCTTCGCGTTCCTAAAAGGGGAACAGACGCCAGAACAGTTCAGCCATCACCTCGCCAAGGAACAACATCACTACGGTGCCTTCAATCTTTTGGTGGGCACAGTTAACGCGGACCCTGAACAGGATAGCCTCTGGTATTTAGGCAACCGAGGCGCAACACCAAGGGCGGTCCGCCCCGGCATTCATGGCCTCAGCAACGGCCTGCTGGACGACCCCTGGCCCAAAGTAGAGCGAGCCAAACAGAATCTGGCCGCCGCCGTTACTGCCGGTGGGAACCTACAACAGCTCCTGCAGGTGGTTGACGACCGCTATCAACCCAACGACAGCGAGCTGCCAGACACCGGTGTCGGCATCGACCTTGAAAGGCTGATCGCCCCCATTTTTATCCAGTCAGAAACCTACGGCACCCGCGCCAGTAGCGCCGTGATTTTGGACCGAAAACAAGGGCCGCAAATGCTGGAACAGCGGTGGCAACCGGACGGTAACGCGGCCGGCAATCCAAGCCAGAGTTTCACCAAGCGATAGCACGCTCTCAAGACGCTCCTTGCACGATCAACCTTTGCGGATGGTTCGTAATCAACCCATTCGAGGCACAACGCGATGTTAAAGGAGCGTGCCCATCTATCGATAAAGCGCAACGAGAGGTGCCGGTCATGACGCTCTCTCGATTAGTTTTATTTAATTGGTCGATATGCATAGCGTTCGCATCAGGCCAGCACCTTTCGATTTCGCAACAGCTCGCCAAGACCAGCCTTGGTGAGCTGTAGATCCACGTAAGAACCGATTACTTCACCGTTATCCATGGCCAGCACTTCATTGAGAAGGCGGCGAACAAAGCTGATATCCACTTGCCGAATAGCGGCTTTTACCTTCAACAGGTTGGACGCATTCATGGACAGCACATCCACCCCCATGGCCATTAACAGCAGGGCGGCGCTAGGCTCCCCTGCCATCTCACCACAAACCGACACGGGAGTGTGTTCTTCTCGAGCCTGCTCTACCACATGCATCAATGCATGCAGGACCGCCGGGTGATAGGAATTATAGAGTGATGCCACCTGCCGGTTGTTGCGGTCCACCGCCAACAGGTATTGGGTCAGGTCATTGGTGCCAACGGACAAAAAATCCACCCGTTGGGCCAGCGCCCGAGCCTGGTACACCGAGGCCGGCACTTCGATCATCACACCCACCGGCGGCATGGATACATCCAACCCCTCGTCACGAACCTCAAGCCAAGCACGATGGATCAGGTGTTGCGCTTCTTCCGCTTCAATCACGCTGGTAATCATGGGCAGCATAATGCGCAGATTGTCCAGGCCTTCACTGGCTTTGATCATGGCACGCACCTGCACCATGAAAATTTCCGGGTGATCTAGGGTGACACGGATGCCGCGCCAGCCCAGAAAAGGGTTTTCATCCTCTATAGGGAAATAACTCAGCGACTTATCGCCCCCGATATCCAGGGTGCGCATGGTCACCGAGTGCGGAGCAAATGCCGCCAGCTGCTCGCGATAAATCACTCGCTGCTCTTCTTCCGACGGAAACCGGTCACGAACCATAAATGGAATTTCCGTCCGGTACAGGCCCACCCCTTCCGCGCCCCGTTCCAGTGACCGGTTGATATCGGTCATCAACCCAGTATTCACTTGCAACGTGATGCGCGTACCGTCCAAGGTTTGCGCTGGCTCGTCACGCAGCTTTTCTAAACCCGCCTGGAGGCTCTCTTCCTCTGCGATAATTTCCTGGAACTGCTGTTTAAGCTCCGCCGAGGCATTGGCCACCACCCGCCCTCGAAAACCATCAACGATGATTTCCTTATCATCCATTTTTTTCAGCGGCAAATTCTGCGCCCCCACCACCGTGGGAATGCCCATAGCTCTCGCAACAATGGCCATATGCGAATTGCGCGAGCCACGGGTAGTAACAATCCCGCGCACCCGCTCACGGGGCACTTCCATCAACATGGGAGCGGAAATGTCTTCACCGAGCAGAATGCATTCGTCTGGAAAAATAATATGGCGGCGAGTTTGGCTTTGCAGCTGAGCCAGCACTCGGCGGCCCAAATCACGCACGTCTGCAGCTCGCTCACGCAGGTACGGATCGTCCATCATTTCGAAATTATGCACGTGGACATCGATCACTGTACGTAACGCACCCTGGGCCCACTGCCCTTCACGAATGGCCGCAATAACTTCCGCGGGCAAAGCATGACGGTCCAGCATGCGCAGGTACACATCAAACAGCGCCTGCTCTTCAGCCCCCAGAGATCGGGAAGCCCGCTCGGCCAAATCACGAATTTCCTGACGCACCCGTACCAGGGCATCGTCCAAGCGGGAAATTTCTTCGCTCACATCCTCAACGTCTCGGTCCGGCACCGACGCCAAATCCGCCTCGGGAAACAACAGAACGCCGTAACCAATAGCCGCGCCAGGGCACCCCGGCAGCCCGTCGTAAAAACTAGGAAGATCCGCGCCGCCACCCAGCTGGTCAAATAGCACACCCGAGGCATGGGCATGAGCAATCACCGCTGATAATTGGGCAGAAATAGTCACCAGGAAGGCTTCTTCACTCTGGTCAAAGCGGCGCACATCGCGCTGCTGAACCACCATGATCCCCAGCACCTTGCCATGGTGCATCACCGGCACGCCCAGGAAAGCGTGGAACGCATCTTCCCCGGTTCCCGCCAGGTAATGAAATTTGGGGTGGGTAAAGGCATCTTCCAGGTTGATGGGCTCTTCACGCAAACCAACCTGCCCCACTAGGCCCTCCGACAAGCCCAAGCTCACCTTACCCACTGCCTCGCGCTTCAACCCTTCCGAGGCCATCAGCATATAGCGCTGCTCTTCCTCATCACGCAGGTAGATTGAACACACTTCTGTACCCATGGCATCGCGTACCCGCTTGGCCATCAAGTCCAGCGCGCTGGGGATATCCGCCGCGTTGTTCACTTCCTGAACAATACGTCGAAGAGTATCAAGCATCGGGTGAGTCTCCAGGCACAGTCTGATTAGTATGAGGAGTACGCTTTCCTTTCTTCAGAGCCGGCGCTAATTCCCGCAACGCTCGGGCATAGACCCCACGTTTGAAATGCACCACCTTCTGTATCGGGTACCAGTAGTTTACCCAGCGCCAGTCCTTAAACTCCGGACTATTACTGGTAAACAGGTCAATCGCTTCTTCTCCCGCCGTCAGCTGCAGTAAAAACCATTTCTGGCGTTGACCGATGCAATGGGGGCGGTTACGAGGCCGGCGCAAAAAGCGACGTGGCAACCGGTAGGTCAGCCAACCTTCGGTACTGGCGACGATATGCACATGCTCAGGAAGCAGACCCACCTCTTCTTCCAGTTCACGAAACAGTGTTTCTTCCGGGGTTTCCCCCGGCATCATGCCGCCTTGCGGAAATTGCCAGGCATCGCGGTTGCCAACCCGGCGACCCCAGAACACCCGACCATCTTGGCCAGCAATAATAATTCCGACATTCAGCCGAAATCCTTTGTCATCAATAATGCCTGTCATCTTGTCCCTTCGAGCCTCGCGCAATCGTGGACTCTGGCTCCTTATCAGCCCATTAAACCTTGCCGGGCAACCTGCGATCAATGCACAACCCTGCAACAAACACACCAAACCAAATGTAGAGCGTGATGAATCCACCGGTATGACTTGTCATCTGCTTCGCATAAAATGAGCTCTTCACGTAAGGAGAGGCCATGACACTCGCGATTTTCGACCTGGACAACACCCTGATTGGCTGCGATTCCGACCACCTGTGGGGAGACTGGCTGGTAGAGAAAGGCATTGTTGACGCCCAGCTTTATAAAGAAACCAACGACCAATTTTACGTGGACTACCAGCATGGCCGCTTGGACATCATGGCCTACCTGCGTTTTTCTCTGAAAGTGCTGGCCGATAACGATATGGCCCAACTGCATTTCTGGCGTGAACAGTTTTTGGCAGAAAAGCTGGACAGCATGTGGCTGCCCAAGGCCGAAACCCTGCTGCAGAAACACCGCGACCAAGGCCATACCCTAATGATCATCACCGCTACCAACGACTTCGTCACGGCCCCACTGGCAGAGCGCCTTGGCGTAGACCACTTGATTGCCACCGTGGCAGAGTGTCGCCGCGAGCGCTATACCGGAAGCGTAGCCGGCACTCCCAGCTACCGCGAAGGTAAAGTTGAGCGGCTCGCCGAGTGGCTAAAAGCCAACGATGAAACGCTGGAAGATAGCTGGTTCTACAGCGATTCCCACAACGACCTGCCACTGCTACGTAAAGTAGACAACCCGGTAGCCGTGGACCCAGACAGCACTCTTGAGCGTGAGGCTCGGGAACAGGGCTGGCCCATTATCAGCCTGCGTTAATCCGGATTGCTTATGCGTTTTCTATTGATGGCTTTGCTAACCAGCCTGCTATTGGCCTGTGACAGCAGTATCGATGAACACGCTGACACAACACCCGGGCCGACCAGCGCCACCGACCTAGTAGAGATTCCTGCCGCACAGTGGCAACAAAGGGCCGATGAACGCTTTACTACCGCCGCCACAGAATGGCAGCAGGCGTTGGCTCAGTTTGAGCGAATCCCTGATCAACAACACCTGGCCGCTCTGCGCCAAGCGCTGTCCCATTGGTATCAGCGCTTTACCAGCCAATACTTATTACTAGCCAGCCGCGCCTGCCAACAAGACGGACGTGCCCGTCACCAAGTCAACCTCACTCAGCTGGACAGCTGGCCACTGTACCCTGGCTACTTGGACGTCTTACCTCAATGGCCGGAGTCTGGCTTAATCAGCGACCCAAGCCTAGAGCTGACCCGCCAGAGCCTGCGGCGCCAGCACGGCGCCACCGATCCAGCGGAAGCCAGCCTCGGTTTTGCCGCCATGGCAGTGGCACTCAACGGCACTGCCGAGGCTCCCAAAGCGCTGGATTCCTTCATCGGCCAAAAGGGCGCGCCGGCTCGGCGCCGCCAATATCTGAAGCTCGCCGGTGAGCAATTGATGGCCGACCACCAGCAGCTATCGTTGAATCGGCCGCTGAATCAGCTAGCGCTGCAATGCGGCCTGACAGGAGTCCTGGCTCACTGGCAGCCATTGAGCAACTCAACCGATGAACAAGAAAGCGGGCTACTAATTCCCGAACTTAGCGCTGCCCTCAATAGCACCAACCTGCTTGCGGGCGTGCAGACCATGGACCCCGACACATTGGCCCGCTGGGATCAGATCAACCCGGGCATTGCCGATGCTATCAAGCACAGCGAAGAAAAGGGCTGGGCTCCGATCCAAGCCTGGCTCAGCACAGTGAGTTTCACCCGCCCGCTACCTGACACAAGCAAAAGTAGGTCGAGTTAATCTCAAAGGAATAATGCGACGTCCAGCACCAAGATAGCCCCCGGCTTACGGCCTTAGACGCCAGTGCCTTCGGCTAAAATCGGCCCACGAAACTGAAAGCCCGCAAACCACAAAAGAAGAGGGGCGCGCGGGCACAACGCCAAATCAAGCCAAGGCTTTTATCCGTGCTGTAGCTTGCAACTTGTCGCTAATCCACCACAAAAAAGCCCCACCGACGTCTCACGCGGCGGGGCTTTTTGCATCCAAGCCAAACAATCGACCTTAAAAGTTATAGCGACCGAAGACGCCGTAGGTATCACGATCACCACCAACAATGACTCGTGCACCCAAATCCACCGCCTGGCTCACCTTGAACAGACCCTGGCCATAAACACCCAAGTCATCATCATAGAGGTCCTGATAGGCCAAACCCGCGGACAACTCCAACTTCTCGGTAGTGGCATGACGCACACCACCACGCAGCTCGAAACCTATTTCGTCATCGGAGCGGCCCGGATCATAATCACGGTCATCGTAAATAATATCGGCGCTACCAACGAAATCCAGACCACGCTGCAGCGGTGTATGGAAACCGACACCACCGGACAAACGGGTACCGTCGAGATCGCCATTGTGGCCGTAATCACCATCGAAGAAGCCTAAAGCACCACGCAGAAACAGATGCTCATCCAACGCAAAAGAACCTTCAGCACTCAGTGCATCCACGTCCACATCGTTATCCAGGTCCCAACGGTCATAAGCCAATTGCCCGTAGCTGTAGGAGAAACCGTTATCGCGAACAGCGGTAGTTTGTTGCGCAGCCATGACGGGGCCAGAAACGGCAAGAGCAAGACCTGACATAAGCAGTGTTTTCTTAAACATAAATCGTCCTCACTGATATCAAAAAGTTCAGCATCACAAGATGGGGCACACTATGTGCTCTTATTGAGCGATCTGCATGGTTATGGTTCCACTTTTATGACGTTTTTATAAAAATTTTCAATGCAACCAGCAATTTGTAGCATGCGATTGACCTTGGGGTTACCCACAGGTGTCACAATAATAACCTGACACGACACCCAGGGATTCAACCGCTTCACAGGAGCCTCCATGTCGACGCAAGCGCGCACCCAAACTCTGCCCATTCGCGGCGCGACCTGCAAAGGATGCAGCCGCACCATCACCGCTGCACTGGAAGCACTCACCGGCGTGGAGCGTGTGACGGTGGATTTGGAGTCCCAGCAGGTGTCCGTCACCGGCACCGCCTCGCACAGTGCGCTTCAAGAGGCGCTGGTACAAGCCGGCTACGGCGTAAACCCGGATGATGCTCACCATGAACACAATAATCCCGCCGACCATGACAACACCGCCAGTAAGCCGATCGCCCAGGAGCCGCAATCAATACAGCTAAATATCAGCGGCGCCACTTGCGCGTCCTGCGTGCGCACCATCGAAAGCGCCCTGCGTGACACACCCGGGGTCGACAGTGCGGATATGAATTTTGCCGACCGCACCGCTCAGGTGAGCGGCTCCGCCAGCACCGCCTCCCTCATTAAAGCGGTAGAAGACGCGGGTTATGGTGCCAGCGAAGCCCGCGAGGAGGATAACGGAGAGCAGGAAGCCAAGGAGCGGGCACATTACCACCAGTTACTGCGGCACATGGGGCTAGGGCTTGGGCTGGGCGTGCCACTAATGGCCTGGGGCCTGCTCGGTGGTGACATGATGGTTCGCCCCGGTGAAACCAGCCAATGGGTATGGCTGGGTATCGGCGTTGCCACCCTCGCGGTGCTGGCCACCGCCGGCCGACACTTTTTCGTCGGCGCCTGGAAAGCCTTTCGCAACCATAACGCCAACATGGACACCCTGATCGCACTGGGCACCGGTGCCGCCTGGCTGTATTCCATGGTGGTGGTATTACTGCCCGGCGCCCTGCCGGAAGCCGCCCGCCATGTGTATTTTGAGGCCAGCGCCATGATTATCGGCCTCATCAATCTTGGCCAGGCACTGGAAGTTCGCGCCCGCGGCAAGACCAGCGCCGCGGTAAAACGGTTGCTGGATTTGGGCGCCAAAACTGCACGGGTCATCCGCGATGGCGAGGAACAGGATATCCCGGTGGAGCAAGTTCAGGCCGGCGATCAATTGCGGGTTCGCCCTGGCGAAAAAATTGCTGTGGACGGCACCGTGGAAGAAGGCGAAAGCCGCATTGATGAATCCATGCTCACCGGTGAACCCATGCCGGTGAATAAAGCCCCTGGCGATAAGGTCAGCGCCGGCACACTCAACGAAGCCGGCACGCTACTTTATACCGCCACCGCCGTCGGCAAAGACACCGCCCTTTCACACATCGTCGCACTGGTAAAAAAAGCCCAAGGCAGCAAGCCACCCATCGGGCGACTTGCCGATCAGGTGTCGGCCATTTTTGTCCCGACCATTATGCTGATTGCCATCGCGGCGGCACTGGTGTGGTTCAACGTGGGCCCGGAACCGCGGCTAACCCATATGCTGATCAGCGCCACCACTGTATTGATTATCGCCTGCCCCTGCGCACTGGGCCTAGCCACGCCCATGTCGGTGATGGTGGGCGTCGGCAAGGCCGCCGAATACGGCATTCTGATTCGCCAGGGCGAAGCGCTACAAACTAGCAGCCAGCTGGACACCGTTGTCCTCGACAAAACCGGCACCATCACCGAAGGCAAACCTGCCGTCACTGATATCGTCTGCAATGAGGGCCAGCAAGAAGACACCGTGCTAACCCTTGCCGCCAGCGTGGAAAGCGGCTCGGAGCACCCGCTGGCCACGGCGATTCTCAACGAGAGCAAGCAGCGAGAGCTATCACTGGATAGCGCCAGTGAATTCCAAGCTTTAAACGGCAAGGGGGTTACCGCCACCATCCAGGGCAAAACCTATCGACTAGGAAACCGCCGCTGGCTAGAAAGCGAAGGGGTAAACATCAACCTCGATAGCACCTCTCTCACCGACAAGGGCGTCACGCCGCTGTTTTTGTCTGAAGCGAACACCCTGCTCGGCATCATCGGCGTCGCGGATCGTATCAAGGACGATTCCAAAGCCGCCATCGCCCGCCTGAAAGATCAGGGATTAAAGGTCATCATGATTACCGGCGACATTGCCGCTAGCGCCAACGCCATTGCCGAACAAGCCGGGGTGGATGAAGTAATGGCTGAAGTGCTACCGGAAGACAAGGCGAAAAAAATCCAGGCATTGCAGAGTGAAGGGCGCACCGTGGCCATGGTCGGTGATGGCATCAACGACGCCCCCGCTCTCGCCCAGGCCGATGTGGGCTTTGCTATTGGCACCGGCACCGACGTGGCCATCGAATCCGCGGCCATCACCTTGATGGGAGGCTCGCTACACGGCGTTCCCGATGCCATGGCGGTTTCTTCTGCCACAGTCCGCAACATTAAACAAAATCTGTTTGGTGCCTTTGTGTATAACAGCCTGGGCGTACCAGTGGCCGCCGGCATCCTCTATCCACTCACGGGCAATCTGCTTAGCCCTGTGATCGCCGGGGCCGCGATGTCGCTCAGCTCGGTTACCGTCGTCACCAACGCCAACCGATTGCGGTTTTTCAAACCCAAACACCATCAGGGAACAAGCGCATGAGCCCGGAGCAACTTGCCGCACAACTGCGCCACCCTAACGGTGAAGATGGCAACAAAGTCGCAGACAATATGGACGTGCGAAACCGCCCTGTGATTCTCGCCGCCTACCAGGCGTTGGCCCCTGCTAACGGCGACCGGATTCTGGAAGTCGGGCCGGGAAGCGCAGGCCATCTCCCTCGCTTATTAGCGCAGGCTAACAACCTGCACTACACCGGATTAGATGCCTCTCGGGATATGGTCTTGCGTGCCCGCGAACGTTACCTAGGCGAAACTCGCGCTGCCTTCATCCACGGCGAACTGACGCAAGCACCACTTGCTCCTGCCAGTATGGACCGCATCGTTGCCATAAATGTGGTCTATTTCTGGCAGCCACTGCTCCCTGCTCTGCAAGTGCTGAATTTGTTATTACGCCCCGGCGGCACTCTGGTGCTGGGCTTTCGCGATCACAACAGTATGGCCAGCTTGGCGGTGTTCAAACACGGTTTTTCCACCTATCACGGCCCCGAGTTACAGCAGGCCCTAGAACAAGCCCACTTTACCAACACCCCGCTGCACACCTTCGCCGAAGACAGCGTCGATGTGCTCGGCGAGACCATGCACAAACAGTCGGTAATACTCACCGCTCGCAAACCCCAGGAGGCGACACCATGAGTCTTCTCGTCAATCTTGTCGGCCTGATTTTGATGGCCCTGGTGGTCTGGTGGTTCTGGCTATCGCACCGTAAAAGCTCCGCGCAAGCCACCACGCAAGAAGCCACCATTATCGTCGAAGACGGGGTCTACACCCCGGCATCCATTCGCGCTAAAAGCGGGCAGTCTCTGACACTGCATTTCGATCGGCGCGACCCCTCTCCCTGTGCCGAACAGGTGATCTTTCAGGGGCTCGATACCAGTGCATTTCTGGAAACCGGAAAAACCACCACCCTAACGCTGGATAACGTGCCCGCCGGGGAGCACCGCTTCACCTGCCAAATGCAGATGTATCAGGGCACACTGATCGTCGAATAATCGCGGCCACCCCCCCCAACTGGGGGGTGCATTAACAACGAAGGAAACGATGATGAAATACTTGCTCACACTCTTCACCGCTCTATTGCTGGCCGCCTGCGGCGATAACACCCCACCCAAGCCCGACGTGGCACAGGAACAAACGCCCGCCACCGCAGCCAATGCCACCAAAACATTGGAAGTGTATAAGTCCCCCACCTGCGGCTGCTGCGGTGCCTGGGTAGAACACATGGAAGCGAACGGTTACACGGTGAATGTCCACGAGCAGCAAAACCTGCAATCCATAAAAGAAAAAGCGGGCATCCTGCCCGGCACCGGCTCCTGCCATACGGCTTTTATCGACGGCTACGCCATTGAAGGGCATGTGCCCGCCAGCGACGTGGATCGCTTGCTGAAAGAGCGCCCCGAAGGCAAAGGCCTCACCGTGCCCAGCATGCCCGTAGGCTCACCCGGAATGGAAATGGGCGACCGCAAAGACGCCTATGATGTGCTGCTGTTCGATGAAAACGGCGCCCAGGTGTTTAGCCACCACCCGGGGAATTGAGCAAAACCGCCAAGCTGCAAGCGACAATATGGGCACGGCAACATCCTCACTAGCCAACGCCTCGCGTGCCTTTTCGCTTGCAGTCTGTAACCCTTCAACCTGTCATAGCAACACGTTACAGTGCCCGCTTTCCCCTAACGAGATTCTCCATGCTCTCTTTGCACGACGGGCTGCTGCTGGCTAGCGTTTGCGCCCTTGGCGCCATAACCCCGGGCATTAGCCTGGCCGTGATCACTCGCCACACCCTGCTGGGCGGCCATAAAGCGGGGGTCACTGCAGCCATTGCCCACGCCATTGGCGTGGGTTTCTGGGCCACCGCCACCGTCACCGGCTTAGCCGTGCTGTTTCACCGTTACCCCAAACTAGAATTGCTGTTCAGCCTCACCGGCGCGCTGTTTCTGCTGTGGATGGCATGGAAAAGCTGGCAAGCGGGCCGCGCTCCCCTTAATAGCACTCCCTTAGATACCAACGTGGAGGCCCACCATGGCGCCGCCCGCGATGGTTTTCTTGTGGCCTTCCTTAACCCCAAAGTCGCGTTGTTTTTTCTCGCGCTGTTCAGCCAGTTTCTGCAAGCCGACATGGGCCAACTGGCCCGCGCACAGATGGTGCTTACTGCCATCTTCATCGATGGTGGCTGGTATGTGCTGGTGGCTATCCTGCTGGGACGCAGCCGTCTTTTGCCCTGGTTACGAGCGCATCACCACTGGGTGGAACGCGCCACCGCAATACTGCTGGTGATCATTGCCGCCAGTGTGGTCGTCAACAGCCTGCTTGACCTTGGGGTGGCCCCAAGGTTAATAATGCCGGCATGACCAGTGTGCGCCAACAACAACGTCGGGCAGCCATTGCCTCCTTGCTCGCCATCATTCTGATGGCCGTGAGCACCTTGTTGTCCGCCAACACCATGGCCATGCCGCTGGGCACGGACAGCGCCATGACGTCTACCGCCACAACACCTTGCCACCAGGGGGCCGAACCCCAGGAAAGCGAACACCACATGGCGCCGATGCAAGACTGCGCAGGCGGCGATAGCTGCCAGTGCATTACCCTCTGCCAAATCACCGCCGCCAGCGATACGCTGTTTCATGGCGACACCTTTCTCTCTACACCCCCGGCCACAGCAACGCTGATCAGTGCGATTCACGCGGGCATCCACCGGTTGCCGTTACGCCCACCCTCCCTGTTCATTTGAGCTGACATCTTTCTCAAACGAACAGGATTACGGAAATGAAAACACCATCGCAGATTTCTCTGCCACGGCGCCGTTTCGTGCAGGGCCTAGCACTGGGTGCCACTGGCCTCGGCGTAGGTCTTAACGCCCGTCAGCTACTGGCCAGCCAGGGCCACACCGGTGCACCGGTTCTTACCGGCAACACCTTCCACCTCACGCTTGGCGGCGCCGATGTCAATATCACCGGCAAGGCTCGCCCGGCCACCACCATCAATGGCAGCATTCCCGGCCCTACCCTGCGCTGGAAAGAAGGCGACACCGTCACGATCAAAGTGACCAACCTGTTACCGGAAACCAGCTCCATTCATTGGCATGGCCTGCTACTTCCCTTCGAAATGGACGGCGTGCCGGGATTGTCTTTCGACGGTATCGCCCCCGGTGAAACCTTCACCTATTGCTTTCCGGTGAAGCAAAGTGGCACCTACTGGTATCACAGCCATTCCGGCTTTCAGGAGCAAACGGGAATTTATGGTTCCATCATTATTGATCCGCGCGAACCGGATCGGCACACGGTTGACCGAGACGAGGTGATTCTACTCTCCGATTGGAGCGATGAAGATCCTCACCATGTGTATGCCACGCTGAAAAAGCTCAGCCACTACTACAATTTCAATGAACGCACCGTGTTCGACACCCTGCGCGACTTTCGCAAAAAAGGTGTTATCGACACACTCAAAGACCGCCACATGTGGAACACCATGCGCATGAGCCAAAGCGACCTGGCGGATGTGACGGGTTATACCTACACCTACTTGATGAATGGCCAAAGCCCTGCCGACAACTGGACCTGCCAGTTCAAGCCCGGCGAACGTATCCGCCTGCGCTTTATCAACGCCAGTGCCATGACCTTCTTTGATATTCGCATCCCGGGCCTGGACATGACCGTGGTCGCCATGGACGGCCAACCGGTAAAACCGGTGGACTTCCATGAAGTCAGGCTAGGGGTAGCGGAAACCTTAGACGTAATCGTGGCGCCCCGAGCAGACCGGGTGTACACCCTATTCGCACAGAGCATCGACCGGAGTGGCTTCAGCCGCGGCACTTTGACCCCGGACCCCGCCATGACTGCCGCGGTCCCGAACATGGATGCACCGCCACCGTTAGGCCATACCGAAATGGGCATGGGCGCCATGGGTTCGCCGTCAATGAATGCACAGGGAAGACCCCACGGTGATATGCGCCATGACGATATGACCCACGCCGAGATGAAGATGGACAGCATGGGCCACAGCGATACCAAGGCCGTGCCCTTTGCCGTTAACGACAACAACCCAGATTTACCGCCGCGCAACAGCGCCATCGAACATGCAGCCAGCGAATTCGGCCCCGGTGTCGACATGCGCGCCATGGCGCCGGGGGCGATGCTTAACGACCCAGGCATTGGCTTGCGCAACCGGGACTGGAAAGTGCTCACCTATGCAGATCTGGAAACCCTGAGCGACACGCCCAACAACACCCCTATCGACAGTCTTCATCCGGACCGGGAAATTGTATTGCACCTGACCGGTAACATGGACCGTTACATGTGGAGCTTTAACGGCATTAAATTTGCCGACTCCGTGCCCTTGACGCTGTTCCACCACGAGCGGGTGCGCATCACCCTGGTGAACGACACCATGATGACCCACCCCATCCACCTACACGGACTATGGAGTGACCTGGAACTAGGGGAAGGCAAACTGCTGCGCAAGCACACCATTACCGTCAAACCAGGCGAAAAACTCAGCTACCTAGTACGCGCTGATGCGCTCGGGCGTTGGGCCTATCATTGCCACCTTCTCTACCACATGGAGGCCGGCATGTTCCGCGAGGTTCGTGTGGTAGAAAACGCCCACCCGCCAGCGCCCAACGGCGACCACGCAATGCATGGGGCCCACCGCATGAACGGAGTGAAGCAACCATGAAAAAATCGCTCACTTTTCTTGCCAGTATCGTCATCCTTGCCACCGCCTCACCGGCCACGGCTATGAATAAAAAGGAACCACGCTTCACCCGCGTAATCGTCGACCAGCTGGAAGCCCGCGATAGCGACGACGGCACCGTGATGGCCTGGGAAGCCAGCGCCTGGCATGGCGGCGACATCAACAAGCTATTCTTCTCCACAGAAGGAGAGCGATTGATGGCGCCGGAGCACGATGACGAAGACCCCAGCACCGAAAGCGCAGAGACCCGCCTGGCCTGGAACCACGCCTTCGCCCCCTTCTGGGACGGGCAATTAGGGGTACGCCGGGACTGGCAGCCGAACGACCCCAGTCGCGACTGGGTCAGCGTAGGAGTACAAGGCATTGCGCCGTATTGGTTCGAGGTCGATGCCAACCTGTTTGTAGGCGAAGACGGCCTAACCAACCTGCGCATAGAAGCGGAATACGAGCTGATGCTTACCCAGAAGCTGGTCCTGGTTCCCAACCTAGAGACCAACCTCTACGGCAAGGACGACGACAAACGGGGTATCGGTAACGGCCTGACGGATATCGAAGCAGGCCTGCGGTTACGCTACGAAATTCGCCGAGAAATCGCACCGTATATCGGTGTGCATTGGGAAAAGTTATACGGCGACACCGCCGACATAGCGCAGGCTAATGGCGAGAAAACCGAACAGGGCATCATCGTCGCCGGGCTGCGCATCTGGTTCTAATATCGACAAGCTTACCGGCAAGCGAGCCTCGCAGAGCAAGCGACCGAAGGGGCAAATTTCAATCCTGGAATTTGCCCCTCTAACGTTTCGGGCAACCGCGACATCCTCCCTCTGGAAGGGAACGGCGACAGGTGCTCGGTAAAAAAACAGACGGGGAAACGTTCCAGTTTCCTATCGAGCTGTTTGTAGCTTTAGCCTGAACAGCTATCGTATTCTTCAGTTTCCAGAGTGCGCAGCTCGCTGTTGTCCTGAATCTGAATATCCAGATCCCGCAGATGGCCATCACCGATACCGTAAATCCAGCCGTGAATGGTCAACGCCTGATCACGGCGCCAAGCTTCCTGCACCACCGTGGTATTCGACACATTGATTACCTGCCGAGCAACGTTCAATTCGCACATCTTGTCCAAGCGTGCCTGGTCACCGAGCCCGGCCAGGTTCTTGCGATTACGCAGGTACAGTTCACGCACTTGGCGCAGCCAATTATCGATCAAGCCATGGGGCTCATCCTCCATGGAGGCCTTCACCCCACCACATCCATAATGGCCCACCACCATGATGTGTTTCACCTTTAAAACATCCACGGCGAACTGCAACACCGATAGCAGATTCAAATCCGTATGGTTAACCAGGTTAGCCACATTGCGATGAACGAATAGCTCACCGGGCATCATGCCCACCACTTCATTGGCAGGCACCCGAGAATCAGCACAACCTATCCACAAATATTCAGGGTTCTGTTGCTCCCCCAGGGCTTTGAAAAACCCGGGGTGGCGCTCTTCGATTTCGTGGCGCCATTTTTCGTTGTTGGAAAACAAATCGGGTAGGGATTTCATCGTTTCTCGCTTTTTTGCGCATTCACTCTACAGGCAGCCCGCAACCTATCGGCGCGCTAGCCCCCTGTCATATTCATAAACCGTACCAGCTGCTCACCCGGCTCCAGGTTAAAGTCGTGGCGCTCGGGCTTGATCGCCATGGCACCCACAATGGCTTCGCGAAGAGGGGTATCGTCATTCGGATAGGCGCGCAGCACCGTGCGTAAATCCACACTGTGCTCATGGCCTAGGCACAAAAGCATACGCCCCTCGGCCGTAATCCGCACTCGATTACACAAATGGCAAAAGTTTTGTGAGTGGGGTGAAATAAAGCCGATGCGACTGTTACTCCCGGGCGCTTGCCAGTAGCGTGACGGCCCTCCCGTTTTTTCTGCCAGCGGCACCAATTCAAGCCGTGCAGACAGCTGTTCACGCAGCTCCGCCGAGGACACAAAGGCCAGTTCCCGGTCGTGTTCGGTGATCTGCCCGAGAGGCATCTCCTCAATAAAGGAAATATCCAAGCCCCGCGCTAGAGCGAAATCTACCAGCGCCGGCACCTCATCGTGATTACGGCCTCGCATGATCACGCTGTTGAGTTTGATGCGTTCAAAACCGGCGGCCCTGGCCGCATCGATTCCTGCCAGCACTTGAGCCAAATTCCCGGTACGGGTAAGCGCCTTGAATCGCTCCGGATCCAGCGAATCCAGGCTGATATTGAGCCGATTGAGCCCGGCAGCCTTCAGGGCCACCGCGTGCCGAGTCAGCCCAGCCCCATTGGTGGTCATATTCAGTTCACGCAGGCCCTCAATGGCACCGATATCGCGCACCAATTGCGCCACATCACGGCGCACTAACGGCTCGCCGCCAGTTAACCGAATACGCTTGACCCCCAACCGCACTAGCACCCGGGCCAACCGATTCATCTCCTCCAGAGTCAGCACCTGAGCGCGAGGCACAAAGGTCATATCCTCCGCCATACAGTACACACAGCGAAAATCACAGCGGTCCGTCACCGACAGCCGCACATAATCAATGGCGCGCCCGAAGCGGTCCTGCAGGACTGGATTGTCGGTGGAAACATCAGCATTCATGCCGCTACTGTAGCAAATGCGGGGCCAACCTGGGTAAGCGACTCCTCCTAACGCCCGTCGGGCCAGGCTAGCTCCAGTTGGTCAGGCCCTTGCCGGTCTTGTTAGAATGTCCGCCGACCTGAATACAGAACGCGGTCAGGCCACTCAAGCGTCATGACCGACACGTTCCTTATTCCGAATTCATCTACCCCTAAAGGGTTTCCATGCAAATTTCTGAAAATGCCGTAGTGTCCATCCACTACACCCTGACCAACAACGCCGGTGAAACCATCGATTCTTCCATTGAGCGTGGCGAGCCCTTGGCGTACCTGCACGGCGCCGGCAACATCATTCCGGGCCTGGAAAATGCCCTGCTAGGCAAAGTCTCTGGCGACAAGTTGGATGTCACCGTTACTCCGGAAGAAGGCTACGGCGAGCGTCACGAGCAGCTGATTCAGCAGGTGCCGAAGACTGCCTTTGAAGGCAACGAAGACAACCTGCAGCCAGGCATGCAGTTCCAGGCGCAAACCGAAGCGGGCGATCGCGTTTTCACCATCACCGCCATTGATGGCGATGAAGTGACCGTCGATGGTAACCACCCACTGGCAGGTGAAACGCTGAACTTCGCCGTGGAAGTGACTGACGTACGCGAAGCGTCCGACGAAGAAAAAGAGCACGGCCACGTACACGGCCCGGAAGGTCACGATCACTGATCGCTGACGGCTCGCAGAAAAGAGGCTCCTCCGGGAGCCTTTTTTTTCCGCTCTACGGCGGCAACAGGTTGGCACTGCAGGCCTCCTACATCGTCCCGTCTTGGTATATCCTTGGCTCTTCGCTCCCACCCGAATATCCGTATGACCCACCCCGGCCCCATTGGCGTCTTCGACTCTGGCATCGGCGGCTTGTCCATCGCCCGCCGCATTCGCGAACTGCTGCCCCACGAAAACCTGCTCTATGTGGCGGACTCTGTTCATGCGCCCTACGGAGAAAAGGCCGAGCATTACATTCAGCAACGGGCAGATACGATTACCCGGTTTCTCATAGACAATAACGCGAAAGCCATCGTGGTGGCCTGCAATACCGCCACCGTCTCGGCTATTCGGCAGCTGCGTGCCGATTACACCCTGCCCATCATCGGCGTGGAACCAGGCATTAAACCCGCCGCCCTGAAAAGCAAAAGTGGCGTTATCGGGGTACTGGCCACCAGTCAGACCCTAAAAAGCGAGTCCTTCAACAATTTGAGCCGGCTATTCTCAGAAAGTGTATGTGTGGAAATCCAGCCCTGCCCCGGGCTGGTTGAACAAATTGAAGTGCTCGATTTGGACAGTGAAAAAACACAAGCACTGGTGGCCCGCTATGTGGCCCCACTGATTGAAAAAGGCGCAGATCATATTGTCCTGGGCTGTACGCATTATGCGTTTTTGGCACCGGTGATTCGTCGCATTGCTGGGGCGGGAATCCAGGTCGTTAACACCGACATAGCCGTGGCCCGAGAGACCCTTCGGCGCCTGCAAAACGCTAACCGCCTTTCTACCAGCGTGGCCCCCGGGCAAATGGCATTCTGGAGCAGTGCGCCCAACGAACTGGCGGATCAACAAATTAAACGCTTGTGGGACGGCAACGTAACGATAAACACGATGCGCTAATCGGTGTATTGCTCGAATCTTTAGGCAACGAAACGTTACTGAAAAAATACAGGGCGCCCGGTTTGGCGCTGAGAAAAAGTCAGGCACGCTATTCGAGCTAGCTCCCCATGCATTGCTTCAACCGCGTCATATCCAAGTGTTCCTCCAGCATATCGGCCAGGCGATCCAGCTGCTGCTCTCGATGGATCGCATAATCCACACTGCGCTGGCTTTTCAAGCCCGCCCATTCGAGTATGGCATTGCAACTGTCGGGAACATCAAACAGGCCATGCAGGTAACACCCCATCACCCGCCCATCCTCGCTCATGGCGCCATCATCCCTACCCTCCAGAACCAGCATAGGATGCTTTAATGCTTCGCCCTGAGTAAGGCCATTGTGGATTTCATACCCGCGAATCAGGGTGTCAGCGGCAACAAAACGGCCTTCCACATTTCGTAGCTGTTTACCGGAAATCAATCGAGTGGTCATGGATAACCAGCCAAGCCCGGCACTACTTCCCGCATCACTTTCTAACCCCTCCGGGTCGTCGATGCGCTCTCCCAACATTTGAAAGCCACCACAAATGCCTAGCACTTTGCCGCCGTAACGCAGGTGCTTTTCGATCTGCTTGTCCCAGCCCTGCTGGCGCAGGAAAGCCAAATCCGCACGGGTAGCCTTGCTGCCCGGCAGAATGATCAGGTCTGCCGACGGCCAAGCCTCCCCCATCTTTACGAATTGCAAATTCACCTGCGGATGTAATCGCAGAGGGTCAAAGTCGTTGTGGTTACTCATACGCGGCAACAGAGGCACCACCACATTGAAAGCACCCACGTCATGCGCGCCCTGTTCATCCACCGCATCTTCCGCATCCAGAGTCAGGCCATGCAAATAAGGCAACACCCCAAACACTGGCTTGCCAGTGCGCTCCTCCAACCAATCCAGCCCACCCTGCAATAAAGACAGGTCGCCACGAAAACGATTAATCACAAACCCCAGGGTTCGTTTTTGTTCACTTTCAGACAGTAAATCCAGGGTACCGGTGAGATGCGCAAAGACACCGCCGCGATCAATATCCGCCACCACAATCACCGGGCAGTCCACCCTTTCGGCAAACCCCATGTTAGCGATGTCGTTATCTCGCAGATTAATCTCCGCCGGGCTGCCAGCGCCTTCAGCGATGATCACATCAAACCGGGAAGACAAATCCTGCCAGGCCGCCAGCACCGCCTCACTGGCGGTGTTCTTGTAGGCGTGATAATCCAGTGCCTGCATATTGCCCAACACCTTGCCGCGAATAATAACCTGGGCGCCCATATCCGTTTGTGGCTTAAGTAATACAGGGTTCATGTCACTGTGCGGCGCTACCCCGCAAGCCAACGCCTGCAATGCGGTAGAACGACCAATCTCACCCCCATCCACGGTCACAGCACTGTTCAGTGCCATGTTCTGCGGTTTAAACGGCGCCACCGAATATCCACGCCGGGCAAACCAGCGGCACAACGCTGCGACCACCGTGCTCTTTCCCGCATCCGATGTGCAGCCTTGCACCATCAGAGTCGCCACGGAGAAAACCTTACCTTGAACGTTACAATCTCAAACTTGAAGCGCAACCCAGCACCTACAGTGACCTTGCCGGCCCACTCGCCCCGTATTTTTTCCGAACATTTGAACGTCGAATGGCCCTTCACAGCTCGACGCCCTTCTGCGCTCGAACCCCTAAATCCTTAAACGCATGCTTCACCACTTTCATTTCCGTAACGGTATCGGCGAGTTCGATTAATTGTTTGGGAGCATAGCGACCGGTGACAATGGCGTGCTGCATGGCCGGGCGGTTTTGCAGGTCGTCCAGCACCCGGTCTAAATCCAGGTACTCGTAACGAAGAGCAATATTGAGCTCATCGAGCAACACCATGTGATAGCTGTCGTCGCGCAGCATGGCACGGGCAATCTCCCACGCAGCACCGGCTGCCGCCACGTCCCGCTCGCGGTCCTGGGTATCCCAGGTATAGCCTTCCCCCATCACGTGGTAATCCACGTTCGGCTGATCACGGAAAAAGGCGTCTTCTCCGGTACTGAACGCCCCTTTAATAAACTGCACCACGCCCACTTTCATGCCATGGCCCAATGCTCTGGCCAGCATGCCAAAACCGGAACTGCTTTTTCCTTTGCCCGGCCCGGTGAGCACCAGAAGAATGCCCTGATCCTTATCCGCGCGAGCAATCCGTTGCTGCATGATTTCCTGTTTCTTTGCCATGCGGTAAGCATGGCGCTCTGGGGTTTTCGCATCATCACGCATGGTCGTGTCCTGTTCGAGAAGGGGCATTGTGATCAGGGGAAAGTGTGTCGGTGCGGAATTGTCCGCTAAAAATATCCGCCACAACCTGCGGAGCCGAAGGGAAATAGCCATGAAAGAAACTCGCCACCAGGCCCTTGTCCTGATAAACCGCTTCGCCTTCTGTACCTGTTTGCTTGCGGCTAAAAATGGCCGGCGTCAGTGGCGTGGACAAACTGCCGTGGTGGAAAGTATGCCCGCGAAGTTCACCTCGCGGCGTTACCAGCGCCTGCATTCCCAGCCCGTGCCGTTTCTTGGTCAAAAACGCTTCACCCGGCAATAGCCCGAAACCGGCATGGCGCTTTTCATCACCGTCTACCAACGTTGCCATACAACTCATTAACCCACCGCACTCCGCCAGGATCGGTTTGCCCGCATGGTGATGATCTCGAATGGCCTCACCCATGGCCGTATTCATAGCCAGCGTTTCACCGTGCAGTTCCGGGTAACCGCCCGGTAGCCATAGCGCGTCCACCTCGGGCAATGTCGTGTCTTGCAACGGGGAAAAGAACGTCAGCGCGGCTCCCAGCTCACGAAGCAAATCAAGATTGGCAGGGTAAATAAACGCGAAAGCCGCATCCCGAGCGATACCAATGCGACACCCCTTCAGCAAAGCAGGCAATGGCGCAGGCGCGGCGGCGGAAAAACTCACCGCGTGTGGAAGTCGATCCAAGCCCGCGTCTTGCAACACCGCCGCCGCCTCATCCAAAAGCGTATCCAGATCCGCCAACTCATTCGCTTGCACCAGCCCAAGGTGCCGTTCGGGTAATGTCATGGCCGCGTGCCGTGGCACCGAGCCCAGCAAGGTCATACCCGCAGGCATCCCTTCACGTACCAAGTCACCATGACGCTGGCTCGCCACCCGGTTGGCAATAACCTCATTCACCACCAGGTCATCACGGTAACTGGCCAGCCCCAAAGCGATCGCACCGAAGGTTTGCGCCATGCCCCAGGAATCAATTACTGGCAACGCCGGGATACCTGCCAACACCGCCAGATCAGCACTGGAGGGAGTGCCATCAAATAGCCCCATGGCGCCTTCTACCAGAATCAAATCCGCCTCTTCTGCAGCCTGGGCCAGGCGCCAACGGCACTCCTCCTCACCGGTCATCCACGGTTGTAGCTGGTAGACCGGCGCACCGCTGGCCTGCTCAAGAATCATGGGATCCAGATAGTCCGGCCCGAACTTAAACACACGAACCCGACGCCCCGCATTGCGGTGCAACCTGGCCAGTGCGGCGGTAATCAGTGATTTTCCCTGACCGGACCCCGGCGCGCTAATCAGCGCTGCCGGCACTGAGGCATTAAATAAGGTTGTCATCGGGTGGCTCATTCTCGTTTATTTTCCTCGCTCGTAAAGCGTTATCCAGAGGCGGCCTAACCCGGCACAAAGACCGGTGCACCGTTCACGTGAGCCACCACCAGTTTCTGGTCGTAAAGACGCTCCAGAGCCTCCGGCACCAGCATCGCTTCCGCCGGGCCAGAACAGCACTCACCGTCCGGATAGAGCAGCAGTAAATGATCACACCAACGGGCCGCAAGGTTCAGATCGTGCAGGCACATAAACACCGCAGCACCGTTATCTGCCTGTTGATTGAGCAACGCCATGACGGCCACTTGATGATGCAAGTCCAGATGATTCGTTGGTTCATCCGCCAGCCAAATCGTCGGCTGTTGGGTGAGCGCCGTGGCAATGGAAACCCGCTGACGCTCGCCGCCGGATAAGGTGCTCACCAGCCGATCCTCGAGTAGCGTCAACGACACCGCCGACAAGGCCTCATGGGCCAGGTGGATATCCTCGGCGCTCTCCCGCTGCCAGGCAGACAGAAAAGGGTGGCGGCCAATCAATACCGTTTCCATCACCGTGGCGGGAAAGCTGTCTTGACGCTCTTGGAACACGACAGCCAGCTGCCGAGCTACCTCCCGGCGCGACAGATGAGTTAACGGTGTGCCATTGAGTACCACCCGGCCGCGTCGGGGGGCGCGCAACCCGGCCAGGGTATGCAGCAGTGTCGTTTTACCCGCTCCGTTCGGCCCCAGCACCCCCCAACGCTGGCCGGATTTCACCTGCAGACTAAGCGGATCACCATCCCCGCGACCGGGGATGTCGATAACCAGATGTTCAATGTCCAGCACCGCCATGGCGCTCTCCGTTTCGGTGACACAGGTTCCGGGCGATGCCGTCCCCAATCAATCAGCGATTGCGATGCAACAAGAACAGGAAAGTGGGCACCCCCAATAGGGCCGTAATTACCCCCACAGGCAGCTGCTCAGGAGCCATCACCGTGCGCGCCAGGGTATCGGCCACGGTCAGCAAGGTACCCCCCGCCAAAACACTGGCGGGCAAGATAATGCGCTGATCATTACCCAACTGTAGCCGCAGCATATGCGGCACAATCAGGCCGACAAACCCCACACTCCCGGCCGTGGTCACCGCCACCGCCGTCAACAGACTGGCCAAGACATACACCAGCCACTCCAACGGCTTCACCGCAATACCCAAGGCCGCGGCCTGTAACGGCCCCCTCGCCAACACATTCAGGCTACGCCCCAGTGGCAGGGTCAGCAGCACCGCGAGAATCATCACTAACCAGGCTGCGTAAGGAGCGCGGGCGTAGCTCAAGTCTCCCATTAACCAATACAGCATGCCCGGCAACCGATCCGCAGGGCTCATGGTCAACATAAAGGTAATTACCGCGCCCCAACCGGCGGCCACCACAACGCCCGTCAGCAACAGTCTGGTCGGGGTCCAGCCGCCCCCGCCTTGCGCCAAACCAAACACCAACAAGGTAGATAGCAAAGCACCGGCAAACGCCGAGCCGGACACTAACGCCAAGCCGCCACCAATCAACATGGCACCCAGCGCGCCCACCGCGGCCCCCCCGGAAATACCCAGCACATAGGGGTCCGCCAGCGGATTACGCAACAACACCTGCATCAGCGCCCCGGCCAGGGCTAGCAGCCCCCCCGTGGAGAACGCCGCCAGCGCACGGGGCGCGCGCAACGACATAATCAGTTCCCGATGCAGGTCACTACCGCCACCGCTCGCCACAGCCCACAGATCCTGCAGTGAAATCGATACACTGCCCACCGCCACCGACAGTAATAACGCCAACAGCCCCAGGGCCGTCAGCGCGAATAAGGTAGCAAGCGTCGGCGACTTAATGGCGAGCACGGGCACTTTCCAAATGCCGACACAGGGCGCGGGCACCGATCAGCATTTGCGGGGTAGGCCGCTGCAATGTGGACGGCGCAACAAAAAACAAATTATCGTTTTTTACCGCCCGTAAGCTGGCAAACTGCCGCCACGGCGCCAGCCAGCCCGGATCATCTTCACCCATGCCCCCCGCAACAATGGCCTGTGGATTTTTCTCCAACACGGACTCCTGACTGATTCGCGGAGTCAGCGTGGGAAGATCAGCGAAGACATTTTCCCCACCACACAGCTGAATCGCTTCACTGATCAGGTGCTTGCCATTTACCGTCATTAGCGGCTCTTTCCATACCTGATAAAACACACTGACTTTCGCGGCATCGGCATAACGTTCACGCAGGGCATCGATGCCCGATCGAAAAGCCTCCGCCGCACCCAGCCCTACCGACTGAGTGCCGGCCAGCCTGGCAAAACGCTCCAGAGAAGTGCTCACATCCTCAAACCGGCGCGGCTCGCTGTAATACACCGGCAGCCCCAAGGCTTGCAGACGTTCCACCTGAGGTAACGGGTTGCCACTATGCCACGCGACAATCAGATCCGGTTTTAGCGACAAAACGGCCTCTAAATCCAGACGTTTATAACTGCCCACCCGCGGTAATTTTTTCGCCGCAGGCGGGTAATCACTGAAGCTCACCGCGCCGGCCATCTGCCCACCGGCCCCTGCCGCAAACAGCAATTCGGTGGCGCCGGGAGAGAGGGCAATAATGCGGCTGGCCGGTTTTTCCAAACACACCTCACGCTGGATATCGTCGGTGACACACACCGCCGCCATGGCCGTATCAAACATGGCCAACAACGTCAGCAACAACCCCCAGCGTAAAACGCGCATTCAGTCACTCCATCTCATCTCGCAGCGCCATTCTTGCTCTACCTATCGTAGCGCAGGCTCAACATTACCGAACGCCCTGCGTTCATATAGTTCCAACCAGCAAAGTTCTGCGCCGTGGCGTACTCCTTGTCGAGCACGTTTTTCACCGCCAGGCGTGTGGACCAGTTCCGCGCGAAATTCCAGCCGACGCGCAAATCCAGCAAACCGAACCCAGACAGCCGCACGTCGTTTTGCGCATCGTTATAACGGTGCCCTTGCAAAACCACACTGCCTCCTAGGGAAACGTTCCCCATGGCTCGGTCCAGATCAAAACGGAAGCTACGCTTTGACTGACGCTGAAGTACCAACCCCGTGTCCCGATCTTCTGGATCCTGAGCCGTAAAGGCCGCACCAGCGCGCCACTGGTTTATCTCAACACCGGTAGCCAGTTCGACACCCCGAATGCGCGCCCGGTTCACATTGAACGGCGCATAACGCCCACCCTGCAAGGCATAGGCAATCAGGTCATCCACATCGGTCTGGTAGGCGGCAATATCCCAGTACCAACGCTGATACTGGCCCCTCACCCCGAGCTCGGTGCTGGCGGAACTTTCCGGGTCCAGCTGGTCATTACCAAAGCCGGGGAAGTACAAATCATTAAAGGTCGGCGCACGGAAAGCGGTGCCATAGCTGGCCCGTAACCGGTGATGGTTATCGAGCTTGTAGCCCAACGCCAGTCCGCCAGTGGTTTCACTGCCATAGGCTTCGTTGTCGTCGTAACGGCCACTGGCCTGCACATCGAAGGCACCAAAGTTTAACAACAGCTGGGCAAAACCGGCGCTATTGTCACGCTCGTCTTCCAAATACAGCGTGGTGCTGTCCACTAGGTCTTGCAGGTAATCGGCACCCACCACTAACTGGTGATCCCCCAAAGCAAACACATTCTGCCAGTTAGCCGCACGGCTACGGGTGTTAAAAATGCTGTCTCGGTTGCCGTCGGTGAAGTTCTCGTTCTCGTCACGGGAATCGCTAAGAATAAGTTTGCTCAACCAACGTTCCGTCACCCACAACTGCCCTTTCACACCTGCAGTCTGTATGGCGTAGTCGGTCACTTTTTTCTGCGAAGGCGAGCTGCCTTCAAACTCGGTGCTGCCGGCTGCCCGAAAACCGAACACGCCGATTTCCGCATCGTTATCGAAGCGATGCGTTACCCGAGCCACCGCCGATGTGTTGTCGTAGCCACGATCATCACTGCCTTCACGAATTTCTGTGCCATCGGTATCAAAGCGGTCCACCGCCAAGTTATAGCGCGTACCGTCCTGCTCCCCCTGCGCGCCCGCTGCCACCCGGCGGCTATTAAACGAACCCGCTCCCAGCTCCACCCAGCCGGTTTGTTCATTGCTGAGATCCCGAGCCCCAGGTGTAAAAACCTGCACCACGCCACCCACAGCATCCGCGCCATACAAACTGCCACGGGGGCCACGCACAATTTCAATACGGTCAATCAAGGTGGGAGGCAGGAACTGCCAAGACGGGCTGCCGCCGGTTGCCGAACGCAGGCGCACACCATCAACCATTAACAACGTTGAGCTACTGCCCGTACCCCGCAAATAAACACTGGTGGCCTTACCGAAGGCACCATTACCGGTGATATCCACGCCGGGCTGGCCTCTTAGCATCTCGGTAATATCGTGGGGCTGACGCTCGCGTAATTGCTTCTCATCGAGCACCGTTACCGAGGCCAATGACGCCTCTGTAGTACGGCTGGCCAGCGTAGGCGTGACGACCACGGGATCGAGCATAGAAACGCGCAGAACAGCAGCATCAAGCGGTGAAGATTCCGCGTAGGCAAGCAAGGGCCACGCACACAAAGACATCGCAGCACACGCTGCAATGGGACGAAATACCATCGAGAGATCCCCCTCTGCCGTGCCCACCCGCACGGCTTGAATTTAGCCGCAGCAGAACAAGCACAGGGAGACAGGCGCAATCGCGCCAACACACCCCGCCATCGCCCACCGCAACGCCTGGTTGAAAGCCCTAAGAAGCTTCCTTACCTTTTGGCCGGTCTCCGGGCTAATGAGCGAGGCTTAGCCTCTCGACAGTCGCCTTCCCATGCAAAAGCACAGTGGCATTTCGACTATCGTTTACTCAATCACCGTTGCGGGGGCAGCGCCGGATTAGAGCCAAGGCTCTCACCGGCTTCCCGTTTAACCCGCCCTGTGTTCAGGGTGGGCACCGAAAGGTGGCGCGAAATTACCAATGGCAGCAGGCTTTAGCAAATAAATTCAACTCCTTGTGAATTTTACTCAAGGCAAGTTGAGCACAGCTCTCGTTGAGTCAACCAGCGCTAATACTCAAGTCTGTGGCGATATGCCACATTCCAGCCAGCCGGCGATCTAAAGATAATCCCCCACCTACAGCGCAGACCTTGTCGCGTGCTTTGTTCAAAAAATCGGGGATTATCATGCGAATTCTGACTCTGGCCACCGCATCCTTGGCCACCATTCTGACAGGTTGCGGAGGCTCAAGTTCATCGGGCGACCGTGCTTGGGAGAGCAGCAGATCCAGCACCGCTCGCACCATCGAAATTCCAGTAAAGGCCGTAGCAGGGACGACTGACATCAGCTGCGATGCAACCTTGCAGTCCCTCGGTACCGCAGGTTCATCTGCCAGCCTGGCTGATTTCCGCTTCTTCGTTCACGATCTGGCGGTGGTTACCGATGAAGGCCAGGTTATTCCCGTAGCACTGGACGCAGACGCCAAATCACAAAACGCCGACGTGGCCCTGCTCGATTTCCGCGACAAAGATGAGAACTGTGCCGGCGAAGGAGCCAACACGAATTTCAACGACACCATTACCATCAAAGTGGATGTGGACAGTGAGCTCGTCATTAGCGACCTGCAGTTCACTCTGGGCGTGCCGTTCGAACTCAATCATTTGGATCAGTCACTGGCGCAAGCACCGCTGGACAACCCAGGGACAGCCAGCGGCATGGCCTGGAGCTGGCAGGTGGGTTACAAATTTACCGGTCTGGATGTTAAACCGGTAGGGGGCATTACTCGCCCCGGCAAAGATACATGGAGCAACAACCGCTGGAACCTGCATATTGGCAGCACTGGTTGCAGCGCCGATACGGCCAACGGTGAAGAACCCGAACCCTGCGACAATCCAAACCGCACAACGATTAAGCTGCCCTTGGAAGGAGCAAATTTAGAAGACATCGCCATTCAACTGGACTACGCCAAACTGGTGGAAGGAAGCAATCTATCCCAAGATGAAGGCGGTGCCAGTGGTTGTATGTCAGGATTCACTGACCCGGAATGTGCCGCAGTTTTCGAGCGCCTGGGCCTGCCATGGGGTGACGCCGAAGCAGTCGAGCAAAGTGTCTTTTCTATCGTACCGAAATGATGAAGAAGCCATTTCTCCTGTTGGCCGGGCAATCGCCCGGCCTTTTCCTTGTGCTCGGCACGCTGCTCCTAAGCGGCTGCCCAGAGCAGAGCGAAACCCGGGTAGATGATCAAGGCGCGTCCTACTCCGCCTATGACTGGCAACTCCCGGAAAACATTCCGCTGCCCCGCGAACCGGCGGACAACCCGATGACGGAAGAAAAGTTTCAACTCGGCCGGCATCTATTCTATGACAAGCGACTCTCCGTCAATGGCACCATCAGCTGCTCCAGCTGCCACCACCAGGACAAAGCCTTTAGTGATGGCGTCGCCCGCCCCGCTGGCGCAACCGGCACACTTCACCCGCGTAACAGCCAAGCGTTGGTGAATGTGGCCTGGTACAACACCCTCACCTGGGGCAACCCAGTGCTCAGCACCATTGAACAGCAAATCATGCTGCCCCTGTTTGGTGATGACCCTATCGAACATGGCATCAATGGCGCTAACTCGGAACAGATTCTCATGAATCTGCAATCCGACCCTGTCTATGCGCCGTTGTTTGCAGCGGCCTTTCCTGAGCAGGATGAGCCGTTATTTGGCGACACTGCCTATAGCAACATCGTCAAATCATTGGCTTCCTTTGTACGCGGTTTGGCGTCGTTCAATAGCCCGTTTGATCGCAATGAGCTATCCGCCTCAGCCAAGCGCGGTTCCGCCCTGTTCAACAGTGAAAAGCTGGAATGTTTTCATTGTCATGGAACCTACAATTTCAGCGATGCCACAGTGGACCGTCGCACCAGTTATATCGAAGCACAATTCCACAACAATGGTCTGTACAACATCGATGGCCTTGGAGGCTACCCCGAACCCAATACCGGTCGCTACGAACTGACCGGCACAGCCCATCACATGGGTCAGTTCAGGGCTCCCTCGTTAAGAAACGTAGCCCTCAGCGCCCCCTATAACCACGACGGTTCCGTGGAAACGCTGGAACAGGTGATACGCAACTACGCGGCAGGTGGGCGCAACATTACCAGCGGCCCTAATACAGGCGACGGGCGCATGAGCCCATACAAAGATAGCTTCATCGTTTCTTTCTCTATTTCCGATTCTGAAATAGCCGATGTGGTGGCTTTCCTGGAATCGCTCACCGACGAAGAATTCATTAATAACCCGCGTTTTTCCAACCCCTGGACCGAGAGCAGCCCGCAGGACTCCGCCCCATGAAATTCCGTTTTTTAGCTCCACTGATGGCTGCCAGCTCCCTGAGCCTGGCACACAGTGTGCCCAGCCAAAATAACCCCACCACCGTAGACGCCAGTCTCGCCGCCACATGGCGGTCCGCTAACGTGATTGGCGATTACGATTACTGGCAAATCCCTGGCACCATGATGGGAGGCGAAGCTTGGCCGGCGGAAAAAGGGGCGCAGATTGATGAACTGAACCTGGGCGTCGCTCACCGTATTGATGAGAATTTCTACGGGGTCATCAAATTCAACCACCACGCCGGCGGTGATGATGATCACGGCGGTGCCGAGCTAGAGCATGCTTATGTCGGCTGGGTCTGTTGTGACGATACCGGTCCCTGGCTGGTGGAGGCAGGCAGGATGTCTGCCCAATTCTCCCCTGGGCTGGCTCAGCATTCCGTAGACCGGCTCGCCAGCGAAAGTCCGCTAGCGCTGGATGTGCTGTTCGGGCGCGATTTCCATGATGATGGCTTACGCTTCTGGTGGCATCAAATGGCAGGCTTTTCCCTTGGCGCTGAGGTCTGGAAAGGCAAAGCCTTCCCCGCTACCGACACAGAGAATGGCGGCGCCTGGGATGTATTTGGCCAATACCAGTGGCAAGGCGAACGGTTGGCGCTAACGCTGGGCGGGTGGTTCTACAGCGCAGAAGCGGAGTCACGTAGCGACCATCGCTACGGAGGCGGCCATCAACATGTACCGGTAGCACCTCCAGGCGAAATCGCCACCCTCTTTCCGGACACACGCTACACCGGCGAAACCGAAATCGCCGGCGCTCACTTCAAGCTGGGATATAAACTCAATCCGGATTGGGCATTAGCCCTCGACGGTGAGTGGATGCAGGCAAAACCCGATGGCGTAGTGCATGACGGCATCGGCCGTGAAGCAAACTTCACCGCCACCCAGCAAGGCGGCTGGCTACAGCCCTCCATCACTTGGCGAGCGCATACCTTTGGGCTGCGTGCAGAACAACTGAACACCGACAACAAGCTCACCGGTGCCGCAGCGCCACAGTTAGCGCAGGACAGCGGGTTAGCCAATCCTCTTGAGCATGATCCGCAGCGCCTCACCGCCATCTGGCGGTGGCAATGGCGGAAAAATATCGCCATCCGCGCGGAAGCTGTTCAGGACGAGTCCCTGCCCGAAAAAGAGCATCGCTGGAACCTGGGAATTGTCTGGAAAGAAACCTTATGGTCTAGCAAAACGGGGCTGCGCGGTCATCATTAAAGCGCCGCGGCCAATTGCGCCCATCCCCGATCGTGCCCAGGCAAACCAAAACGTAATGCGGGCACATCGGGGAAAAGCCGAACCAACACGCCCTGCCGGGCCAGTGCCTCGGCGAGGGCGTTGGCCTTATCGGTCTTGCACCAAGCAAATAATCCACAATCGCCTTCTGCTTGCAGGCCTGCGTCACTCAGCACCGTCAGCAGCCGTTGGTGCGCCGTTGTAATCCGCTGATATTGACGCTGTTTCCAATCAGCATCGGTTAGCGCCTTAGCCATCACAAAACGGGCCGGGTGATTCACCGCCCAGGGCCCTAACCGCTGAGCCATTTGAGAACACAAATCCGGCGTCGCCGTGACGAGCCCCGCACGCAAACCGGCCAAACCATAAAACTTGCCCAGCGAACGCAGCACAATCAATCCAGCTCGATCACTCAGCGGCGCCAAAGACTGCCCCTCAGTCGCGTCCAAAAACGCTTCATCCACCACCAGCCAGCCACCTCGCTTCAGCAACTGCTGATGCCAGCCCAACAGCGTTTCACTGTCCGTGAGCTTCCCTGTGGGGTTATTGGGATTAATACACACCAGCACATCGAGCGTCGCCAAGGCGGCCTCAATGCGGTCGTAGGCCAGCGGTATGACCTCATGGCCTGCTCGCGCCCAAGCCTGCGCATGTTCCGCATACCCCACCGCAGGCACACCCACACGGCAACGGGGCCGCAATAACGGCAAGGTTTGCAATGCCGCCTGGCTCCCCGGCACCGGCAAGCAATCGGCATTGCTGGGTAGCGCCAGCACCTCACGACAAATATCCACCAGGCCATCGTCATCTTCCGGCAAGCGCCGCCAAACATGCTCCGGCACTGCCGGTACAGGCCAAGACCAAGGGCTAATCCCCGTGGACAAATCCAGCCAGTGGTGCGGGGGAATCCCCCAACGTCTCGCCGCGTTATGCACCCCGCCACCATGGTCCAGCTTTGCCACGCTCACACCAACGCTCCCGCTATAAAGACCAGTAACCACAACAACACGCTACGCCACACCAGTACAATGGCCGCGTCGATGCTGTCCGCATCCGCGGGCCGGCCCTCTCCTAACAACGGCTTATCTTTCCAGCCACCGTGGTACGGGGCGCCGCCGCCCACTTGCACCCCCAGCGCACCTGCGCCGGCGGCCATCACCGGCCCCGCATTGGGGCTATCGCAGCCCTTGGCTTGCTGCCGCCAGCAGCGCAACGCGGTCCAGAAGCGGCCGTGCAACCCGCCCACTAGCGCATAACTCAGCGCGGTCAGTCTCGAAGGCAACCAAGCAAGGCCGTCATCCAGCCGCGCGGCAGCCTTACCGAAGCGTTCGAAACGAGCGGTGCGATACCCCCACATGGCATCCAGCGTATTCACCAACCGATGTAATATCGCACCGGGCAGCCCCGCCACCACAAACCAAAACAGGCTGGCAAACACCGCATCGACCCCATTTTCCAATACGGATTCGGTGGCGGCCCGTGCCACCCCGTTGGCATCCAGTGCCTGTGTGTCACGGCTAACAATTCTCGCTACCTGTTCTCTGGCCTCAGGCACATTCTGCGCCCGTAACGGTGCGGCCACCGCACGGCCATGGTCGGCCAAACTGCGCGCGCCCATCACCAGCCACAAGCCCACCACCTGCAACAGCCAGCAGGCCCACCCTGGCAGGGTCGACAACATCAGCACAGCCAACAGCACCACCGGTAGCACCAAGACCAGCACCGCTCCGGCCCCCTTGAACACACTACCCGGCGCAGCCGCATTCCAACGCTGCTCTAACCACCCGGCCAGCCGACCAAACCCCACCAGCGGATGCCAGCGACGCGGCTCGCCCAGCAGAAAATCCAGCACAATCGCTGCCACAGCAGCACTTATCAGGGAAACAGAAAGCATGATTTTGCCGTCATTGTCCGGTATCGATGGCGGGCAGTGTACTTGACACTCCCGGTTGCGGGGCAGAGGATTTGCCGCTTTCCGGCCCTGCGCCGCCCCAACCGGAGACACTCGTGAGTACGCCTTTGCCTTGGCAACAGCCGATTGACGCCCCCAGCGAACCCCATCGGCAAGCCGCCCTGCACCGCCAAGCCCAGCTCACCAAACCCGCCGGCTCACTAGGCGAACTTGAATCTCTGGCGGTCACCCTGGCGGGCCTGCAGGCGACAAACCTGCCACGCATTGAGCAGGTTTGCATTGCCGTTTTCGCCGCCGACCATGGCGTCTGCGAGGAAGGCATCTCCGCCTTTCCCCAAGCCGTCACCGGGCAGATGATTGCCAATTTTGTTGCTGGCGGAGCTGCCATCAGTGTCATGGCAAAACAACTAGGCGCCGCTCTGGAAGTAATCAACCTGGGCACCGTCAGCCCGCTGCCCATTGACGACGGCGTGATTGATGAACACATCGCCCCGGGCACCGGAAACCTAGCCCGCCAACCCGCCATGACCGACGCCCAATTGCAGGCCGCACTCGCCGCCGGAGATCGCGCTGCGCAACGGGCCGCCGATCGCCAAGCCGACGTGTTTATTGGCGGGGAGATGGGCATTGGCAACACCACCAGCGCCACCGCCCTGGCCTGCGCACTATTAGGCGAAGACGCCACCGCACTCACCGGCCCTGGCACCGGGCTGACACCAGAAGGCGTTGCCCACAAAGCCCAAGTGATTGCCCAGGCCCTAGCCCGTCACGGCACCCGGCCCGAACCGTTGGCCGTGCTGGCCTCTTTGGGGGGCTTTGAAATCGTCGCTCTGGCTGGCGCCTTTATCGGCTGCGCGGTACGCGGCATCCCGGTATTAGTGGACGGTTTTATTGTCTCCACAGCAGCCCTTGCCGCCTGCCAACTTCGACCACAATTACGCCCCTGGTTACTGTTCGCTCACCAGTCACGCGAGCCCGGCCACCAACGGCTGCTGCACGCCCTGGACGCCACCCCGCTGCTGGATCTTTCCCTACGCTTGGGCGAAGGCAGTGGCGCGGCTGTAGCAGTACCGTTATTACGCAATGCCTGCGCGCTACACAATCAGATGGCGACCTTTGCCGACGCCAATGTCAGCAACGAAAACTAATTTTGCCGGATTACAGTAACGCCGAAGCCAACCTACAAGAACGGGAATAGATACCGATGAGCACCACTATTTTTGACCTGATTCGTCATGGTGAGCCCGCCGGCGGGCAAATGTACCGGGGCCACAAAGATGACCCGCTAAGCGAGCAGGGCTGGCAGCAAATGCGTAATGCCATTACCGGCGACGATCAGTGGGACCACATCCTCAGCTCGCCCCTATTACGTTGCCGGGAATTTGCCGCCGAGCTGGCCAAGGAAAAGAATTTGCCGATGACCGTAGCGCACGATTTTAAAGAAATCAGCTTCGGCGACTGGGAAGGAAAAACCCGCGAGCAGGTGGCCCAGGAATACGGCGATCACCAAGCCAACTTCTGGCGCGATGCAGAAAGCCACCCACCGAGCAATGCGGAAACTATTCAGGATTTTCATCAACGCATCGGTGAAGCCTGGGCGCTGTGGCAAAACACATTGAAGGGCCAGCGGGTGCTATTGGTGTGCCACGGCGGCGTCATTCGCATGGTGCTAAGCCACGTACTCAGCATAGCCCCCAGCAAAGCCATGGCCGGCTTTCAGGTGCCTTACGCCTGCCGCTCACGGGTGCGGCTAGATGCCAGCGAATTCGGCACCTTGAGTTGCTTGATACGGCACGGGTAATTCTGGGTTGAAGCTTCCACGTTGAAACGCGGGTAAGCCCGGCTAACTGAGCGTTTTGGTCGCGACCTTTGAGGTGTATGTGATGAGGTGTATTTGTGATGCGGGCATCGCACACCCGCCCTTTAGAGCGTTGAATTACGCCCCTTTTAGCGTCTGCGTGAGCCCGGCCACCGACAGCAGCACCGTATCGCATTTTTCCGCTAACGACTGATTCAACCAGCCCAGCTCATCGGCGAAGCGACGGGTTAGCGGATCCATGCCGATAATCCCTAGCCCCACTTCGTTGCTGACTACCACCACATTGCCGGGGTACTGCCCCAGCGCCGCCAGAAAACTGTCTCGCTCGCGAACAAAAGTAGCCTCCCCTGCGTGCAGCAAATTACTCACCCATAGGCTCATGCAATCAATCAACACGCAGGGGAGCGGGGACAACCTGGCCTGGCGGTTCAGCAAAGCCCCCAGATGCAATGGCTCTTCCACTAGCCCCCACCCCGCCGGGCGGCGCAGGCGATGGCGACGAATGCGATCACTCATTTCACCATCGCCCGCCGTCGCCGTGGCCACATATACCACCGGTTCGCCTGACTCGGTAACGCGCTTTTCCGCCAACGCACTTTTGCCGGAACGAATGCCTCCGAGGATCAGGCTACAGGGCATCAGTTTTTCTTCACGAACTGAGTCAGAATAACAATCCGCTGGCCTTCAACCCGACCTTCAATGTGCTCAGGATTATCCTGCACCAAAGAGATATTGCGCACTGGGGTGCCGCGTTTGGCGGTGAAGTTGGCGCCTTTCACGTTCAGGTCTTTAATCAGCGTGACCGAATCGCCGGCTTCTAACACGGCGCCATTACTATCGCGGTGTAATTCCCGCGCTTCTTCATTCTGGCCTTCCCCTGTAGCCTGGGCCCAGGCGAGGGTGTCGTCCTCCAGGTAAAGCATATCAAGCAGTTCCTGGGGCCAGCCTTCCCCCTGCAAACGCGTTAGCATTCGCCATGCCAGCACCTGCACAGCGGGCACCTGGCTCCACATGCTGTCGTTAAGGCAACGCCAGTGATTAACGTCTTCATTGCCGGGATTATCCAGCTGGGTTTGGCAGGTTTCACACAGCAGTACGCTTTGCTCGGCACTGCCATCGGATTCAGGGGGTACAGGATATACAGCAAGAGCATTGCTCGCCCCACAAAGCTCACAACAAGAATTGGCGCGGGCAAGCAACGAAGATTCCAGTGTCATGTAACGGCTCCTTTATCGGGGCCACATTATAACCGATTTGCGGCCCCCCAGCGGGCACCTTGAACGCCATTGCCGGAAAAAGTCGTCACTAACCATGGTCAAGCCCCCCCCTACCTATGGCTCACCATGCAACCTACCCCGACAACAAATCAGAAAATGAAAAGAACGCCAAAGCATCTCCCGGAGCCACCGTACAGCCCACCGGAACCACGGCCAGGCCATCCGCCCACACGGCCGAGCTGAGCATGCCGGAACTCTGATTAGGGTGCTTTTGCAGCACCGCTTGAGCGGCGTCAACCACGCAGCGCACACGCAGGTATTCCTGTCGTTTGGCCGGCTTGTTGATAGTGAAGTCCGCCGGCAAAGACATGGCCGTTGGCAATACCGCATCCGCGCCACAACAGCGCCGCAACATTGGCAACACCAGCATCAGATAGCACACCAACACCGCAGAGGGGTTTCCCGGCAGCCCAAAGAAGGGGATACCGCCAAGGTTGCCGTAGGTAAACGGCTTACCTGGCTTAATCGCGAGGCGCCAAAAATCTAACTCCCCCTGCTCGGCAAGCACCGCTCGCAAATGATCTTCTTCGCCCACAGACACCCCGCCGGTAGAAATAATCACATCCGGGCGTTGCGCTGAATCGGTGAGTAAATCATTGAGAGTTTCGCGGATAATGGCCGGGTCATCGGGCAAATGTTCCCGATGCACATTCACAAAGCCGCTTTGCTGTAGCAACTGCGTTAGCAGGGGGCCATTGCTGTCGAAAATTTTTCCCGGTAACGGGGACTCTTCCGGCGACTGGATTTCATCGCCGCTGGTGAGAATCAACACCCTGGGGGAATACACTTTTACCGTCGCGATCCCAACGGAAGCAGTCAGCCCCACCGCCTGGGGGGTCAGCCTCTCACCCCGCGCCAGCACCACTTCGCCGTGCCGAGCATCCTGCCCCGCCGGGCGAATATTTTGCCCGGCAGTCACCGTGTCTCTACCCGGCAAACGCACCCGGTGTTCAGCAATTTCACAGTCTTCCTGCATCAATACCGTATCGGCCCCGGCAGGCACCGGTGCACCGGTAAAAATCCGCGCCACCTGACCTGAAACTATCGTGGCAGGCGCATCACCCGCCGCCACACGCAGCGGCATGGGCCGTGTTAGCCCCGGCTCGCCCAGGTCCGCATAGCGCAGCGCCACACCATCTACGGCCGCGTTATCAAACGCCGGCACATCTACCCGTGAGGTAACGGGCTCAGCCAAATACTGCCCCTGACAACCGGCCAACGGCACCTCGGTAATTGCCCGAAACGGGCGCGCCGAATCCAGTAACCGCTCCAGCGCTTGTGCCACTGGCATTAAGGGTTGCTTGCCTGCGTGCATTTTTCTCTTCCTTTCAAATCACCGCGACAACATTCGCTTTATCGGCGCACTTGGGCAACAAAGTTACAGGGCCGATGACGGGCATCCAGCTGCTCGACAATAATGCGGTCCCACCCTGTGGCACACGCATTATTGGACCCTGGCAGGCAAAAAATCACCGTGCGGTTGGCCAGCCCGGCCAGGCAACGACTCTGAATAGTGGAAGAACCGATATCCTCCACGCTCACCTGCCGGAACAGTTCGCCAAACCCCTCAATGGTCTTGTCGAACAGAGGCGCCAGCGCCTCCGGGGTGGAGTCCCGCCCTGAAAACCCGGTGCCACCGGTAGTCACAATCCCTTGTATCCGATCGTCGGCAATCCAATCAGAAACCACCTTGCGCAGCTGATAGATATCGTCCTTCACTATCTGCCGCGCTTGCAGGGTATGCCCCGCCTCTTTTAACCGCGCTACCAGCAGGTCTCCAGAGGTATCGGTTTCCGGGGTTCGGGTATCACTCACGGTCAATACCGCCAGCGCCAAGGGCTCAAATCTAGCCGCAGGTTTGGACATACATTCTCTCCTTACGCAATCCGCCAATGCTAGCACGTGTCATACCTGGGCGGCTGGACAGCACAGCATGATTTGACCGTTGCCAACAGCCCCTGTTCTAGGCTACTCCCCAAAGGTAAATTCAATTTCTATCAAGAGTTTATCGGAGAACCGCCATGAACCGTATGGAAGTCGCCCAGCAAGAGGCTGCACAACTGCCCCGGATGCCACAACGCAAGCTCAAGGATATCCCTGGTGACTACGGCTGGCCGTTACTCGGGCATACCGTGCCGTTTCTGAAGGACTATCACAAAATGGTCACCCAGCAAGCGGCTAAGCATGGGCTGATTTTCAAAAGCTCGGTGTTATTCCAGCACGGGGTGACGCTGCTCGGCCCCGATGCCAACGAGTTTGTTCTCAAGGACCCGGAACATGCTTTTTCCAGCCGGGCGGCCTGGAATCCGATCTTGGAAAAGCTGTTCACCGACGGTTTAATGTTGCGTGATTTTGCCGACCATAAATTTCACCGCCGCATCATGCAGCAGGCATTTAAAAAACCCGCCTTGGCCAGTTATCTAGGCCGCATGAACGGTCACATTGGCAGTGAGATCAGCCACTGGCCCACAGGCAAAGAATTGAGGTTCCAAGACCATATCAAGTCTTTGTTACTGGACGTGGGCGCACAAATCTTTTTCGGCTTGGAAATGGGGCCGGAGTCCAACAAGGTGAACCAGTCTTTTATCGACGCAACCGACGCCTCTTTGGCCGTCGTTCGTCTGCCCATCCCGGGCCTGCTCTGGCACCGTGGCATGAAAGGGCGCCGCTATTTGGAAAAGTTTGTCACCGGGCTGATTCCACAAAAACGGGCCAGTAACACACCCGATTTCTTCAGCGAGCTTTGCAAGGCCGCAGACGAAGAAGGGGGCCTCTCAGATAAAGACGTGATGAACCACATGATCTTCCTGTTGTTCGCCGCCCACGACACCACCACCAGCACCCTGTGCTCCATTGTCTACATGCTAGCCAAACACCCGAACTGGCAAGATATACTGGTGAAAGAAATAGAAGGGCTGAATAAAGAAACGCTAGACTATGACGACTTGGCGAAAATGGAAAAAACCGACTGGGTCTTTCGCGAAACCCTGCGCATGCGACCCGCGCTCACCACCTTCCCCCGGCGCACAGTCAAAGAGATTGAGTATCAGGGCTATACCCTGCCAAAGAACACCTTGGTAAGTATATCCACGCTCTACACACACTACATGGAAGACTACTGGAGCAACCCGACCACCTTCGACCCGGAACGCTTCAGCGACGAACGCGCCGAGCACAAGAAGCACTTTTACCAGTGGGTCCCTTTCGGCGGCGGCCATCACAAATGCTTAGGTCTGAATTTCGCTGAATTACAAACCAAGACTTTTCTGTTCCAGTTTCTGAAACGTTACCGCGTTAGCGTCAAACCCGGCTACGAACTGCCCACCCAGCAAGTACCGCTGATCATGCCAAAAGATGGATTACCCGTGGTGCTAGAAAAAAGAGCCTAACGTTGAAACGCAACCACACCCTTTCCACGCCAAAAAAAGGGGCCGCGATCATCACTGATCACGGCCCCTCTTTTTGGTATCACCAATTCACCTCGCGTTTTAGCGTCTAACTTTCGCCTCCGCTCTGCTGAAATAAATGCACATCCCGCTGGGGGAACGGAATGGTAATACCGGCTTTATCAAAGGCGTATTTCACCTGCTCGAACAAACCAAAATACACCGGCCAATAATCTTCCGAATTCACCCACGCCCGAGTCAACATTGTAATGCTGCTATCCGCATGGGCCGAAACAAAAATATCGGCGTCGAAACTACCACCATCCAGAATGCGATCATCGTTATCAATCACCGATTGAATCGCGGCCCGAGCCTGCTCAATGCTATCGCCATAGCCAATACCAAATTCAATATCTATGCGCCGTTGCGGCTCCACAAAAATATTTTTGATACAGCCATTGGACATGAGTCCGTTGGGAATCACGATGCGCTGGTTGTCGTAGGTCGTGAGGATGGTATTGAAAATCTGAATATCCCATACTTTTCCGGTATGCCCCTGGGCTTCAATAATGTCCCCCACCCGGTACGGTTTGAAGAGCAGGATAAGCACACCGCCAGCAAAGTTGCCCAGGCTTCCTTGCAACGCCAGCCCCACCGCCAACCCCATGGCACCCAGCATGGCAATAAAGGACGTCGTTTGTACGCCAACCATTCCTGCCACCGCCACCAGCAACAAAATTTTAAGCAGCACATCAACAAGGCTGGTCATAAACTTCTGTAAGGTATCGTCCACGGCCTTGAAGCCCAGCAGCCGGTTCATGCCCTTGATCACCCTCTTGATGATCCAGAAGCCCACAATCAATGTAATCACCGCTAGCAGCACCTTAGGCAAATAGGCCATGCTTAGCTCAATTCCCTTGTCCAGATACGGCTGTATTTGCTCCATATCCATGATTCCCTTCCTTTATGAGTTATGTAGACACTTAAAGTACCACTAAGAGGCCAACCGCAAACCTTAACTGCGTCTGAATCTGCCACTATTTATCCTTTCGGCCCAACGGTGGAGGTATGAATCCTTACCCAAATTAGCGCTATACTGCGGGCACATTCTCCACCGAATAGATAGCCATGAAGTACGCCATCGTGCCGGTCACCCCGTTCCAACAAAACTGTTCTATTCTTAAATGCGAAGCGACCAACAAGGTGGCTATCGTGGACCCAGGCGGCGACCTGGAAAACATCCTCACCGCCCTTGAGCAAATAGGCGGCACACCGGAAAAAATCCTCGTCACCCACGCGCACCTTGACCATATTGGTGCCGTGGCAGACCTGGCAGAGCGGCTATCTCTGCCCATTGAAGGCCCGCACCGGGACGATCAATTCTGGATTGATATGCTGCCCCAGCAAGCACAAATGATGGGCTTTGCTCCATCACGCCCATTCACGCCAGACCGCTGGCTGGAAGGCGGCGATAGCGTCACCGTGGGGGAAACCCGTTTCGAAGTGCGCCACTGCCCCGGGCACACTCCCGGCCACGTAGTGTTCTACCAGCCCGAAGCAAAACTGGTGGTGGTGGGTGATGTCCTATTTAACGGTTCCATAGGCCGCACGGATTTCCCCAAAGGCGACCACGACACACTGATCCAAGCGATCAAGGACCAGCTGCTAACCTTGGACGACGACGTGTCCTTTATTCCCGGCCACGGCCCCATGTCCACCATTGGCCATGAACGCAGCCACAACCCTTTCGTATCTGGCAAACACGGATAAACATGGATTCAGTGGTAATGAAGTGGCTGCTCACCGTGATGGTGCTGCTGGTCGGCTGGGTATTGTCCATCGCCCTGCGTGGGGCAACCAAACGGCTGGGCCGCCGCCGGGGCTATAGTCGCGCGCGTATTTTTCAAACCGCCGTGGTGATCAACAGCAGCAGCTTGCTCCTTTGCCTGTTGGCGCTAAGCATTTTGTGGGGCTTAAAAGGCGACGGCATCATGGTTTTCGCCACCTCACTGATGGCACTGCTCGGCGTGGCGCTGTTTGCTAGCTGGTCCATGCTGAGCAACACTACCGCCGCCATCATTCTGTTCTTCAGTGCGCCTTACCGGGTCGGCGACCGAATCCGCTTACTGGACGGCGACAACACTGTCACCGGCCAGGTCCGCCACATGGGGCTGATCTTCATTACCATTCAAGATGAACTGGGCCATCGCTACACCCTGCCCAACAACCTGCTGCTGCAGAAAACCGTCATCCAGCTACGCGGCGACACTCTGCCCCGGGATCAAAAACATATCAAAGCAGACTAACCCCCCGTTCTCGCCACATTCAGAGTCCGGTAAAGTAATAACAGCGAAGAAGCATCGGCCCAACGAATAGAGCACGCGGTCAAAAAAATGGCCATGCTCGCCCTGCTTCTTCCCCTTATTGCCGTAGCGACCCTACTGAGCGGCGGCCAACGTAATCGGGGGCTAGGCGCAGCATCCGCCGAAGGCTCCCGCCAGCAAAGAGGCCCAACAATGAGTAACACCAGCACCGCCAACCTGGCTCGCATCATCTATGTGCTACATTTGCTGGGTCTGATCACCGGCGGGCTTACCGCCATTGTCGGCGTGATTCTTGCTCACATTAATGTCAGCGATGCTCCACCACCGCTACGCGAGCATTTTCGGTTTCAGTACCGCACCTTCTGGATTGGCCTGCTGTACTGGTTTATTGCCGGCATCACCACCCTGGCCCTGATTGGCTGGCTGTTGATGGTGCTAATCTCCGTCTGGTGGATTGTACGGTGCGCCCGGGGCATGTCTGCCCTGAATCGCAACCAGCCACCTAGCAAGGTGGAGAGCTGGGGGTTCTAATACCCCTATCGATTTGTCACATAACTGACACAGGCGCAGGCCAGACTGGCCGGCCGCGTCATCAACCGCCCTAAGGAGAAGTCATGTTGCCCCTGCGCCTGCTTACCGTAACCCTTTGCGCCCTGTTTCTGGCCGCCTGCGCCCGCAGCCCCGTGGTACAGCTATACGATGGCCCAGCCAAAGCCGACAGCCAAGTGCTCACCGTTAAGGTGCCCAGCGAAATCGAAGTGTTCACCATTAACGGCAAAGAACTGGAAGGCGTAAACACCTTTTTCGCCACCGACTTTAAGGAACTGAAGTTAGCGCCCGGCCGCTATGAAATCCTCGCCTATTACAAAGAGTTATGGCAACTGGATGTGGACAATCATGAGATTGTGAAAACCAACCCAGCCAACTTCATCATCGATGGCAAGGCAGGCGACCAATGGCAGCTGGGCTTCGACAAACCCCAGAATGTGGAAGAGGCCCGCGCCATGGAAGACAGCTTTAGCGGCTGGGCCAGCAATACCGAAACCGGGGAAAAAGTGGCGGCCAAAGAATCTGATCTGATCCTTAACCGCGGTTTCCTGGCGCCAATCACCGGCGAAGAAGTCACCACCGCTACCAGCAACAGCATTGCCCCCCAAAATGCAGCAGGGGCCAATGCCGCCAATGCACAAAAGAGCACCAGCGTCGCGCCTGGGGCCAGCTACTTGGATACGCTTAAAGCGCAATGGAAACAGGCCACCCAGCAAGAGCGTCGCGAATTCCTGCAGTGGATCTCAGAATAACCCAACACCGCATGCGTTCACGCGGGCAGGCAAGCGGCACCGCCCGCGCCTTGCCCGCGCCTTACCCACACAAGGCTCCTTCAGGCTCGGCGAGTCACTCCCCCTGAATCGTCGCCACTAGCCGCCTTGTGCCAGCGTTATCGCGATGTTCGCACAGGTAAATACCCTGCCACGTGCCTAGCGCCAGCCGCCCGTTACTAATAGGCAAGCTCAATGAAGGGCCTATCAATACGCTCTTAATGTGCGCCGGCATGTCATCCGGCCCTTCCAGAGTGTGCTCATAATACGGCGCGTTCTCCGGCACCATTACATTCAGGTGCCGCTCAAGATCACCGCGCACATCCGGGTCCGCATTTTCATTCACGGTGAGCGATGCAGAAGTGTGCTGAATAAACAGGTGCAGCAAGCCTATCTCTAGCTCAGCCAACTCCGGCAGCTGCTCCAACACTTCACGGGTCACCAAATGGCAGCCACGCCGTTTAGCGGTGAGAGTGATGTTGCTCTGTTTCCACATCGTCGTTCCCTCGCTGGCGGTTAAAAAGCCTTTTGCATGGCCGGCCTGAAAGCCCGCGCAGGCCTTAGACCCTAGCGCCTAATGCTGAACACGACAGACTGTATTTTGACCGCACAGCATTCACAGGCATGCATAAAACCTAAAGGCCAAACCATTGTACTTATCGGTGCCGTCAGTGGCATCCATGCCGAGGCTGCGGGGATCAGCGACAGATCAACACACCACGTTCATTGGCGTACCCGCCTGCCATTGGCGAATATTCTCCACCACACCATTGAGCAACCGTTGCCGGGATTCGCGGGTGCCCCAGGCATTGTGGGGGGTAATCAACAGGTTGGGGATACCGTCCGCCAGCAACGGATGCGCCATCGAAGGCGGCTCGCTGCTGAGCACATCCAACCCGGCCCCGCCAAGTTGCCCACTGCGCAACGCTTGCGCCAATGCAGGCTCATCAATCAACCCGCCGCGGGCGGTGTTCAGCAACACTGCGCCGGGTTTCATCTGCGACAAAAACGCCGCGTCCACTAGCTTGTCGGTCTGCGCTGTTAGCGGGCAATGCAGGCTAATCACATCCGCCGCCGGCAACAGCTCCGCCATCGGTACCCGGCCAGGCTGATTGCCCTGGGCCTGAAACGATTCGGCAACCAGCACCTGCATGCCAAACGCCTTTGCCAGCCGGGCAACTTCGCGGCCCAAATCGCCATAACCGATAACCCCGAACGTTTTACCCAACAGCTCCATCATTGGATGGTCAAGCAGGCAGAACTGCGAGGCACGGCTCCACTCCCCGCTACGCACCGCTTCATGGTAGGGAACCAGCCGAGCCGCCAGCGACAACAGCAGGGCCATCGTATGCTGTGCCACCGAGGCGCGTGCATAGCCCGTCACATTGCAAACCGTGATGCCCAGGGCAGAGGCCGCAGCCAAATCCACATTATTGGTACCAGTGGCGCAAATGCAGATAAGCTTAAGGGAAGGACAGGCTTTCAGCGTGGCGGCATCCAAAACGACCTTGTTGGTCACCACCACCTGCGCACCTTCCAGCCTAGCCGCACACTGGTCGGCACGGGTCTGCGGGTAGCACGCCCACGACAACAAAGTGTCGAAGGTGCTGAAGTCCAGCTCACTGGGAACCAGGGTATCGGTATCCAGAAAAACGCCTTGCATAACCTGTCACCGTTGGGGAAGAAGGGAGGCCTGCCATGCTAACGGATTTATTGGAAAAAATGGGCTTCGACCTGCCGCAGCAGGAGTGGCAAAAACCCATCATAGGCGTTAGTGCCTGCCTCACCGGGCAAAAGGTACGCTACGACGGCGACCACAAACACAATGCCATTGTGATCCACCAGCTGGCGCCCTGGTTACGCTTTCGGGAAACCTGCCCGGAGGTGGCCATTGGCCTGCCCGTACCGCGCCCCCCTATTCAGGTGGTGCAACTGGAGGGCCGCCTGCGGGTTCGGGGAGTCGATCAGCCCCAACAGGATGTGACCGACGCACTGGAAAACGTGGCGGCCACACTGCAACAACCCTTGAGTGGTTTCGTCCTCAAAGCGCGCTCGCCCAGTTGTGGTTACCTGAACACCCCGGTACATAACCCCCAAGGCCAACAAATCGGCATAGCCTCCGGCGCCTTCGCCAATAAGCTCCACCAACACTTCCCGCGCATTGCGCTGGCCAACGAAGAAGACATGGAAAAGCCCGCTTTCCTGCAGGCCTTTGTGCTACAGGCATACTGCTACCACCAGTGGCGCCACAACGATCAGCAAGGCCAATGGTTACATCACATGCAGCAGCAAACCGAGCAGTTGGATGAGCCGCTGCGCAGTGACATGCGCCAGTACCTGGAGCAGCTCGGCCAGGCCATGCATTAAGAGGGTCGCTCAGGCTCTCGTGTTACGCCTTTCAAGCGAATTCAACTTACAAAACTGAACGATTTATCGGTATGTCGAATTAGGCCGAAGGCCGTCATCCGACTCCACACCGAGAATCGTTTTGGCAAAAAAAACGCACGGCCCTAAAACCGTGCGCTTTTATTTATCCGTACCGTATTCAGGACACCTTGCTCAACACCGCTTCATTGCGGTACGTCACGTCATAATCATCAAGATCAAACACACTCAGCCGTCGCTTCAATTCGGCCAATGACCAAGGCCAGGCGGCGAAGTTGCGGCCGTTCTGGTCCAGGTAATAGCTCTTGCAGCCACCACTATTAAACACCGTACTTTTCAGGTGTTTTTGCACCTTGGCGTTATGCTGTCTGAGCACATCAGAGCGAATGGAAATTTTGCCAATATCGTTGTCCTTCACTTTTTTCAGGCCATCGATAATGTAATCCAGCTGCGCCTCGGCCAGCCCGATAAAGGAGTCGTAGACCAAAACGTTAGGGCCCAGCACCAAAAACGCATTGGGCGTATTTTCCAGGGCCGCGCCCAGATACGCTTCCGGCGACGTGTCTTTCCAAAGGTCCGACAGGCGATCACCATTGGCATTCACCACCTTGCTGCCAATCGGCGGGTGCGACACTTCAAAGCCGGTACCCCAGATAATCACATCCACTTCATGGCGTTCACCGTTGGCCGCGACCACAGTATTGCCATCCACTTCTACCAACCCGTGGGGAATCAGGTGGGTATTGTCTGCCTGCAAAGCCGGGTAGTAATCATTGGCGAACAGCACGCGCTTGCAGCCCAGGGTAAAGTCCGGCGTTACCGCCTTGCGCAAGGCCTTGTCACTAATCTGTAGCCGTAGCAACTGTTTTGCTGCGGTACTAATGGGCCTCAACACCTTAGGGTTACGCAGGCCAAAGTTAATCACATTCAACGATCTGGACACCGCATTGCGCCAGCCACGCTGAATCACAGGCAGCACTTCAATCGTTTGTTTGACTCTATCCCCCAGTGGCAGGTCCGGCTTGGGCAGCACCCAAGGCGCCGTGCGCTGGAACACAAACAACTCTTTCACCTTGGGCTGAATCTGCGGCACGAATTGAATGGCTGACGCGCCAGTGCCGATCACCGCCACCCGTTTCCCGGTCAGGTCGTAATCGTGGTTCCATTTGGCGGAATGGAACATTTCCCCGCTGAAGCTTTCCAGCCCAGGGAGCACAGGGGTCTTGGATTCGGTAATCGGCCCGGTGGCAAAAACCACCGTCCGCGCCAAGTGCTCTCCGTTAGACGTACCCAACACCCAAAGGTAACGGCTTTCATCCCAGGTCGCGCTCTGCAAATTCGTATTGAATTCAATCAGCGGCGTAATATCAAAATTGTCACTCACCTCTTCCAAGTAGCTGAGAATTTCAGGCTGCTTAGCAAACAGGTGGCTCCACTTGCTGCTCAACGCAAATGAATAGGAATACAACGATGACGGCACATCACAACCACAGCCGGGGTAGGTATTTTCCCGCCAGGTGCCCCCCACTCGGTCCGCTCGCTCGATGATTTTGAAATTGTTATAGCCTTCTTTCTTCAGCTTGATCGCGGCGGCAATACCGGAGATACCGGCACCGACAATAAACGAATCATAAATTTTTTCCGCAGGGCCCTTGGCCGCTGAGGGTTTGGTTTTTTTTGCTGCGGCCATGTTATGCCTCCTTGGTGCGAACAAAGCGGTAAGAGAAACTCATGAACTTGGCGTAAAGACGGGGCGACGCCCGCTTCATTATCCAAAACAGTTTGGCGTCCACCTGGGGGGTGGTGTACAGCTCGCCCTTATCCAGGCGGTTCAGGGTCAACTTGGCCACGCTCTCACTGGTGGTCATGGCGTAGTTCATTAGCGCATGATCCGCCAGCTTGGCGTACCGGTCGGGGATACGGCCATTCTTAATAATATTGGTGGGCACCAGTGTCGGGCACAGCACATTCACCCGAATATTATCCTTGGCCAATTCCGAAAACAGGGTTTCAGACAGGGCACGTACCCCTGCCTTGCTCACGTTATAGGCGCTCATTTCTGGCGCCGCTGTGTACGACGCCGCAGACGCCACATTGATAATGGCGCCGTGCCCCTGCGTCTTGAAACCGGGTACAAAATAATGGCACCCGTTGATCACGCCCCACAGATTCACATGCATGCACCACTGCCAGTCTTCCAGGCTCAGCTCATCGAACTTGCCCCCCAGACCAACGCCGGCGTTGTTGACGACCAGGGTTACCGGGTGCCCCAGCAACGCTGCGGATTTTTCGGCCAAGGCAGCGACCTGCTTGGCATCGCCCACGTCACAGTGAACGGCAAACCCCTTCGCGCCCTGCGCGTTCAGTAACGCCACCGTTTCTTCGGCAGCCTTCAGATTCACATCGGCACAGACCACCGCGCCACCGCGCTTGCCCAGCTCCAGTGCAAAGCTGCGACCGATACCACTACCGGCGCCGGTCACCACCGCATAGGCATTTTTACTGGGCTTGATAAAACGCTGCTTCAAAAAATTCATCATTACGATTATCTCAACAGGTTATGGCGACACGCTCGATTAAACAGGCGCACCGGCAACATCACGCTCGCAGTGTCGGCACCCATGCCTTAATCAGATTCCGCGTCTTAAAGTACACAGTGGCAAGCGCGGCATCGTAAAAAACAGCATCGAGCCCCCCTAACATACAAAGTGGAATTCATATGCCAGCGGGAGGCCTGCGGGGGGGGTTCCCCGGTTTTCGGCGCGAATGAATTAATGGCACGATAAAGCGAATGCTTGTTCGGGTTCAATTCGGATTGTTATGCCGCTAAGGCCCCGCCCAGCCAGAGAAGAGCGACGAAAGAGGAAAGCCCGACTTTAAAGGCTCTCATAGATAGTAAGCGCAAACAAACAAGGCAGTTTCAGGTCGCCTGATTATGCAGCAGCACCGCCGCTATTAGCGCACCAGGCAGCGCAAAAAAACCGGCGCAGGCGCGCCGGTTATCGATCACAAAATCAGGGTCAGACCGCCAGTAATCACGGCAAATAGCACCGTCAGCCAGACCAGTGTCCACCACGGGAACGGCGGTGGCGGCGGCTCCACTTCCAGCTGCTTTTCCAGGTAGTTTCTCAGCAGCTGGGTGTTACGGGTATTGGCTTTGTAAATCGCATCAAAGGCATCGCCTACCACCGGCAGCAAGCCACCCAAGAAGTCGATGCCCATGTTGCGCAGCATACGCAGCTTCACGCCCTTACTGGCGCCGGCCCGCTGGGCCTCCACCAGCACATAGCTGCCAAGCACTAGGCCTGCCGCATCACCGACTATCGGCACCAAACCAATAATCGCCTCGGCGCCAATTTGAAACTTGGTGAAGGGAATGCCAATACTGCTGTCAGTGAAGCGGCTGAATTTTTCCAACCGCTCCAGCGCGGCTTGCTGCTGCGCCTTGCTCCGATTTGCCATTAGATCTCCACGTACAGCTGGCCGCCTTCTTCCGTTACCGGCCAAGTTTCCAGGGCTTTCTCACCCCGCACCACATTCAGTATTTGCACCCCCGGCGGGAAGTTCGCCCACTCGGTGACGGCACCGGTGCGGATATCAAACTTGGCCCGGTGCAGCGGGCACTGCACACACTGATCTTTAAGAATTTTGCCTTTGCCCAGCGACACAAACATATGGCTACAACGGGCCTGAGTGGCATAGAAGCCATCACTCAGGTGGTACACCACCAGCTTGGTGTCCCCCGCCTTCATGGCGCGGCTTTGTCCTTCCGGTAAATCTTGGCTGGCACAGAGTTCATAACGCATGGTGGTCTCCTTGCTGGCTGAGAATCAGTAATGAGTTGAACGTTCAACTCAATCATTCCAAATAGGTATACCCGCCCAACCCTTCGCGTACCAGTTCGATGAAGCCATCTTGTTCCGCTGCGCTTAAATGCGCTTGGCGACAATGCTGCTCCAAAGACGCCAATAGCCGGTCCGGGTCGTAATTCACGTAGCGTAACACCGAGCTCACCGTATCGCCTTGAATGGCGTGGTCCAGCACGATATTGCCCTGCGTATCCACATCCACATCCACGGAATCCGTATCCCCGAACAAGTTATGCATGTCGCCAAGGATTTCCTGGTAAGCGCCCACCATAAAAATGCCCAGGTGGCCGTTGAGCTGTTCCGGCAGCGGCAGGGTGGCTTCCACCCCTTCACCATCCACAAACTGGTCGATGCGGCCATCGGAATCACAGGTAATGTCCTGAATCACCGCACGGCGGGTCGCCGGTTTATCCAAACCGGAGAGCGGCAACACAGGGAACACTTGATTAATGCCCCACACATCCGGCACCGATTGGAACACTGAGAAATTCACGAACAACTTGTCCGCCAGGGTTTCGTTAAGGCTATCCAGCAGCGCCCGCTGCTGTTTGCGCAACGGATTCAGGCGGCCACGCAACGCCAGCAGGCAGTTGATGTATAACTGCTCGCCCCGCGCCCGCGCCGCCAGCCCTAACTCGCCTGCAATATAGCGCTGGTGAATATCCTGCCAGGCGCCGGCCACTTCCGAGAAGCGTTCCAGCAGGTTGCCCGGCTCGCCGGCCAACACCTGTTGCAGGCCCCACAGCTGCTGCAGCTCCGGCGCATCATGCTCGGTGGGTGCATCCACCGCCACCGGCGCCATCTGTTCCTGGTCGGTGATATTCACCAGCAACACTGCGTGGTGGGCGGTCAGCGCGCGGCCGGATTCAGAAATAATATGCGGCTCCGGCACGCCGTGCTCCGCACATTGCTGTTGCAGGGTCTGCACAATATGGCGGGCGTAATCGGCCACCCCATAATTCATGGAGCAGTAAGAACGAGAATGGGTGCCTTCATAGTCCACCCCCAGGCCGCCACCCACATCCACGGTTTCCACCGCCGCGCCCAAGGCGCGCATCTCGGTGTAGTAACGGGCCGCTTCGCGCATGCCCGCTTTAATGTCCTGAATATTGGCCACCTGGGAGCCCAAGTGAAAATGCAGCAGCTTCACGCAGTCCAGCCGCCCGGCGGCGCGGCAATGCTCAATGGCCGCCATCAGCTGCGGCGCACTCAAACCAAACTTGGATTTTTCACCGCCGGTGTTCTGCCAGTTACCCTTGCTGATACTCATCAGCCGTACCCGCAGGCCAATGCGCGGCGACACCCCCAGTTCATCGGCCAGTGCCAGCAGCGCCGGCAGCTCGGAGGTTTTTTCCACCACAATCTGCACGTGGAACCCCAGCTTTTCGCCCATCAACGCCAAACGCAGGTATTCCGCATCCTTGTAGCCATTGCAGACAATGGTGTCGCCGGGGTTGGACAATGCCAGCACCGCCAACAACTCGGGCTTGGAACCGGCTTCCAGCCCTACCCGCTCGCCGTCATCGCGGGCACGGAGAATTTCGTGCACCACCCGGCGCTGCTGGTTCACCTTAATCGGGTACACCGGCGTGTAGTCACCCTGATACTGGTGCCCCTCGATAGCCTCCCGAAAGGCGCCCGCCAGCAGCTTCACCCGTTGGCGCAAAATGCCAGAGAAGCGCGCCAGCACCGGCGCCCGCAGGCCAGCCGCCCGGCAGCTTTCCAGCACCGCTTCCAGCGTGGCTTGGCCGCCTTGCTCGCCATTGGGGCGCACACACAGCTGGCCCTGGCCGTCGATACGGAAGTAACTGTCGCCCCAACGATCCACGTTATAGATATCGCTGGCGGGTACGGGAGAGTTATCGGTCATTGCGGGTCCTGAAAAAACGCCTGCACGCAACACGCGGGCAGGCCATCATGCGGTTAATGGTCGCCATTATGCCTGCCGGAAGGCCGCGCTAGCACCCATTTTTCATGCTTTCACAGGAGCCGTTCTGGTCTTACAATCGCCCCTATTGTCCACCACGGAGCCCGCCCGCTCCCAGCCACCGGAATCGCCCATGAGCAGCACCACAAAAAACTGGTTTTACGAGCACTTCGACTCCGCTGGCACTGCCTTCGGCCTGCGCCTGAAACAAAAACTGGAAGAAGTACAAACCGAGTACCAGCACATTGAGATGTGGGAAACCGACACCTTCGGTTACCTGATGACCATCGATGGCGCCACCATGCTTTCCACCCGCGACAACTTTCTCTACCACGAGATGATGTCGCACCCGGTACTGTTCAGCCATGCCAGCCCAAAGCGCGTCATCATTATTGGTGGCGGCGACTGCGGCACCCTGCGTGAAGTGCTGCGTCATCCGAGCGTGGAAAAAGCCACCCAGATCGACATCGACGAAATGGTCACCCGCTATTCCGAGAAATACTTCCCAGAATTGTGCGAGTCCAACGATGACAGCCGTGCCGAGCTATTGTTCGAAGATGGCGTGCAATACATGCGCAACTGTGAAGACGGCAGCGTGGACGTGATCATCGTCGATTCCACTGACCCGGTGGGCCCGGCGGAAGGTTTGTTCAAAGCCGACTTCTTCCGCGATTGCCACCGCGTGCTGGCCGACGGCGGCATCATCGTGCAGCAATCTGAATCCCCGCTGCTGCACAGCGACACCATCATTAAAGACCTGCATACCAACATGCGCGAAGCGGGCTTCACCACCACCCAAACCCTGCCCTTCCCGCAGCCGGTGTACCCCAGCGGCTGGTGGAGCTGCACCCTGGCGGGAAAAAACACCGACGTGAGCCGCTTCCGGGAAGCCGATGCCACCGGCAAAGGGTTTGATACCCGCTACTATTCAGCGGCGATTCATAAAGGGGCGTTGGTGATGCCGCCGTTTATGGAAGCGGCGATTAAGCGCTGAATTGAACGTTAAAAAAATGCCCTTGTCTTCGCTGGAAGCAAGGGCATTTTTATGAAGAAGACTTTTGGGAAACGGGAGACTTCACAATCATGCCTTCTCATCAACGCAAGACAACGGATGGAATAATATTTCTGATGCCAACCCAGAAAGAAGCCGAAACAAAGTTTTATCTCCATTACTTTCCCCAAGCTTCTCCATAAATGAAATAATTTGACCATAAAGATCTTGCCAAGTAATGCACCTAACGTTCAATCTTGAAAGAGTATCCCTTATTGATTCTTGCTCTGACAAATACAAACTTTTTACTCGAGCATTACCCACGCTATCAGACAACATATCAAAATACCGGGGCCCAATATCAACAGGATTAATATTTGTTTGCGAAATAAATTTTTCATTTGCTTTTAACGGATAAACGAATAATAAATTTACAAAATCTCGCTTCCCGTTCTGAATTTCTTCACCAGCAATAAGAGCTACATATTTCGCCAATTGATCCAGCGATGTTTTTGCATTAAATTTTATCTCAATTGCAAAAATACATGACTCGGAGAGAAGAAAAGCATCGGGGGTCGTCGCGTTAGCTCCTGCAATCCAGGAATATCTATTCGAAATAGACTTACCCAAAACCTTCAAATCGCCGGGCACACTAAAATTCGCAACAGGACCAAATATTTCAGCCACAACTTCACCGGGAAGTATTGATAACGTCAAATTCAATATATGATTAAAGGTTTCTTCCTGACGCCGAATAAAAGCTTCATAGTCATCTCCAGACCGCACTCTCCTGTATAATGGCCCAGAAGGGTTTGTCATGGATTTCGGGACGCAAACCATATTGCCCTCTACCGTCCAATGACGCTTAGGGATAGATTTCAATCCCAAATATGATGGCACCCAGTAAAGCTCGTTAATTATATCCCAGTAACCTTCTGACCATGTCATCAAACAAGCTCCTTTAAATTCCACCATCCGATTAACAGCCCATTACAATGCAGGCTGAAACTCCTGAATGAAAAAATCCCATATATTTTTAAAAGTTAAAAATATATATTCCTATATGTCGTAGCGAAAACAACAATCAACTAGTTTTAGTTGATATCTAACCCCGAATCTACACAACCCGGCAAAACAAATAAATGAACATAACGAAATCTATTCCTTGTTAGCCCCCAGATTAGTTAGCGGAAGAAGGTGGCAGGCCATATAGTCCATGCTTAATTTGATGAAGAGGAAGGCGACAGCTTCAAGCACATAAAAAAGCCCGAAACATCTCTTAGGGTCCCAGGCTTTTCCTTACAGCTATTTTTTTACTTCTTCTTCAACAAAATCCAGTCGACCCTGTCCGAAGAACATTTCGTTGCCCACGAACATCGTCGGTGCGCCGAACAATCCACGTTTGACGGCGGCCTCAGTGTTCAGCTTGAGCTTCTCTTTCACTTCGTCGGTATCAGCTTGATCCAGCCAGACTTGCGCATCCAGACCCGCCTCGTTGAGCCCGCAGGTGATTTCGTTCGCGTCCGACAAAGCCTCTACACAGCAGAGGCGCTGAGCTGAATGTCGTTTTGCATGACTTCCAGTTGCGCCAGCACCCGTTGGCGCAGCCAACTGTGAGCCGGGTCGGCACTCTGGTCGCGGTGCCAATACAGGTGCATTTCCAGCCCCGGCAATTCCCCAGGGAACGGCTTCCATACCAGCCCCTGATCGCTCAGCTGCCCGGCCAGGCTGGCGGGCATAGTGAGCAGCAAGTCGGTTTGTTGCACGGTGCTCAACGCGGCCTGGTAATGCTGGCAGCGCAAACGAATGTGCCGGCGATAGCCTTGCCGTGCTAGGCCAAAATCTTCCAACCCCGGCCCTTCGCGGCGGGATGACACCAGCACATGCTGGGCGGCGAGATAATCGGGCAGGTCCATGCCCTGGGCCAACGGGTGCGATTCACGCATCAGCACCACCAGCGGCCCTTCCAATACCACCTGATGCTCAATGGCTTCGGGCAGCGCCAGCATCACATCGCAGGCTAAATCCAGCCGACCACTGGCCAGTTCCGTGGCCATTTGCCGGCGGCTCACGGTTAACGATTGCAGTTTGATGCCCGGCGCTTCATCCATAAACTGGCTCATCAAGGCGGGCAGCAACCGCGCTTCCAGCCCATCGCGCAGGCCCAATACAAACGTACGCTCCGCTTCACTGGCATCGAAGCCGCCCTCTTCACTGAGGCAACGCTGAAAACCGCCCAGCGCGTGGCGCACCGGGCTCACCATGGCCCGAGCCCGAGCGGTGGGTACCATGCGGCTGCCCTGGCGAACAAATAGCGGGTCGTTTAGGCGGGCGCGCAAGCGCGCCAAGGCATGGCTAACCGCTGGCTGGGTGAGGTTGAGCACCTTGGCAGCGCGGGTCAGCGACCCTTCGGTATAGATGGCGTCGAAGACCACGAAAAGGTTCAGGTCGAATCGCGAAACATGCATGAAACTTATCCAAAATAATTGCCATAATTCATTGGATTTATTGAAACGCGCTCTCTAGCATCGGTCAATGGATAAGTGCTGGCGGCTGGCCTACGGGTACGGATTGGCGAAATAATGCAGCTCGAAGCGGCTAAACATTTATTTCCCTGCCGCCCCACGAAAGCGGCCGCCCGCCTTGGATAAAGCGGCTCATGCCGTTTGTGTTCAACCGGATGATGCGAAAAAGCGCCGGGCGCCTGCAACGTTAATGGAAACAACCTGAACAGAAAAAGAGCACTGATGTATGCCAGTGATTTACCTTATACGCCACGGCCAAGCCAGCTTTGGCAAAGAAGATTACGACCAACTTTCTGAGCCGGGCTGGGAACAAAGCCGGCTTCTTGGGCGCGCCCTACAAAACCAGATGCTGGGCCTCCCCCGTGCCCTCTGTGGCACCATGCGCCGCCACAGGGAAACCGCAGAGGCCACCCTGGGCGAGCTGGGCCTACCCAAAGAATGGCACACCGACACCGGCTTTAATGAGTACAACCACGAAGAGCTGCTGGCCGTCGACTGGCCCCTGGCCACCGACCGCCCCGCGCTCACCGCTTGGCTGGCGGAGCAGCAACATCCGCGCAAGGTTTTCCAGGCCCGCTTTGAGCAGGCCCTGCGCCGCTGGCAGCGAGGTGAAGGTGACTACAGCGAAACCTGGCCCGCCTTTCGTGAGCGTGTGCTGGCCAGCACCTACAGCTTGGGTAACAGCTTAAGCAGCGGCGACAGCGCCTTGGTATTCACTTCCGGCGGCGCCATCAGCGTGATTATTCAACAGCTAATGGCCCTGGATAACGAAGCGCTAATTACTTATAACCGTAACCTGATTAATACCAGTGTGACTCGGGTACTTGTGAATGCAGGCACGTTGCGGCTAGTGTCGGTAAATGAGCACCTGCACCTGCCGAGCGATCAAGTAACTTATCGATAAAGAACAAGCGGAAAGTTCAATGTGTGAAACACGCGGCACAAGGATAGCCGATGGCTACACCGTGAAACTGCGTTTCAATTTTAACTGTTGAGCTTACTTTCATTCGAGCAACACGACACCGAGCGGAGAAAACAATGCCGACACGTCAAAACATTCTCATCACCGGCGCCAGCTCAGGGCTTGGCGAAGGCATGGCGCGCCTGTTTGCCGCCATGGGCCGCAACTTGGCGTTGTGCGCTCGGCGTATGGATCGGCTGGAAGTGTTGAAGGCCGAGCTGGAAGAAAAACATCCCGGCATCAAGGTGCTGATTAAACCGCTGGACGTGAACGACTACGACCAAGTGTTTGCGGTGTTCGATGCTTTCCGTACGGAAATGGCCGGCATCGATCGCATCATCGTTAACGCGGGCATGGGCAAGGGCCAACCCTTGGGCACCGGTTATTTCTATGCCAACCGGCAAACCGCCGAAACCAACTTTGTTGCTGCCCTGGCCCAGGCCGAAGCGGCCATGGAAATTTTCCGCGCCCAGGACAGTGGCCACCTGGTAATGATTTCTTCCATTAGCGCCATGCGCGGCATGAAGAAAAATTTGACCACCTATGCGGCCACCAAGGCCGGCGTGGCCATGCTAGCGGAAGGCCTGCAAATGGAATTACAAGATTCGCCTATCAATGTAACCACTATTTTTCCGGGTTTTATTCGCACCGAGATCAACGAAAAACTGAAAAACACGCCCTTTATGGTGGACACTGAAACCGGCTGCAAGGCGCTGGTTAAGGCCATAGAGAAAGAAGGCAAAAATGCCTCCGTACCTAGCTGGCCCTGGGGGCCACTCGGCTTCGCCATGCGCACCTTGCCGCTAAAAATGGTCGGCAAGATTATGTAGTAAATAATGTAGTAAGCGGCGCACCACGCTGCAGGCTTTTCGCTTTACCAACGCAAGAGGCCGCGCCCAAACATTAGGCGCGGCCTCTTGCGTATCACAACGTCAACACGATGCCCTGTTGCGGCTTATCTTTTCTACAGCTATTTCCACTTCATAATCGGTGCCCATTCGTGCCAGTCATCTTCTGGCTGGCTGTAAAGGTCAAATCGCTCGCCCTCTTTGGCTAAGGGCCCCGCCTCTGTTGGCGTGGCAAAGCTGATGCCACCGCGTAACAGGTTTTCCAGAGAGCTGGCTTGGATTTGCGCACCCTTGAATAGACCCACATCGACGCTCAGCCCGGAGCTATTCCAAAAGCGGGTATTGCTGCGCACTAACCGGGTGTATTTCGGCTCAATAATGGCCTGAACTTCCACAAAGCGGCCGCCCTGACTTAACTCACTTTCACCGATGGTGCCCACTTGCACATCGCGATAGTAAATATGCCGGCCTTTTTTCAAGGAGCCCAGCTGCTTCGCCACCAGGGTGACTCTGAGACCCAGGTTGGGCTGCTGCTCAGGGGGTGTTTCCAGCCCGTCAAATGCCTTTACCGGCTCCCCCTCACCCGGCGACACCGCGATGTATTTTCCCGATACCAGGGTGTCCAGATTACGCGCACCCGCGATGCCCAGTTCCGGCTCTACAATCCAGAAACGGCTTTTCTCCCGGGCCAGCTTTTCCGCATCACGATTCAAGCTAGCATGGACCGTGACATGATTCAGATCGTCGCTGAGTACGATTTTATCTACGCTACCCACAGGCACGCCCCGGTAGCGAAGATCAACCCCTGGCTTGATGCCTGCTCCGTTATCAAAGGTGATTTCAATTTGCACATCACGCTGTAGCAACTGGTCGTACAGCAACCAGCCGGCCACCAGCAGGCTCACTAAGGGCACTAACCAAATGGGGGAAGGCCAGCGGGAGTGTTTCACTTCGGGGCTATCCATGGTCTGCTCCGTCAGGGTTTTGGATCCATAATTGTTGGGGCGAAAAGGCATGGGCAGACAACATGGTCAGCACCACGGCCAATGCAAAGGCGAGAATCCCCGGCCCCGGTTCCACTCGGGCCAAATTGCCGAATTCCACTACCGCTGCCAATAATGCCACCACGAACACATCGAGCATGGACCAGCGGCCAATCCAATACACCAAACGATAGGCGCGGGTACTGGTGCGTGGATTACTTTCGTGGGGAACGCGCCAGTAGATTACGGCCAATACCAGCACTTTAAAGAACGGCACCAGTAAGCTGGCAATGAACACAATAATGGCAATGCCGGGCATGCCGGCTTCAAACAATTGCCAAATACCATCGGCAATAGTGCTGGCTTTTCCCTTGCCGGTTTCGATAACGCTCATGATGGGCAGCAAATTTGCGGGCACCAGCCACACCACAGCCGCGATCAATAATGCCCAGGCCAATGGCCGATGGCCTGGGGTCGCCTCAGTGGCCATGCCGTGCCTCCAGCAGCCGTTGCAGCTGATCCGGTTGTGCCAAGGTTTCCACAATAAGACGCAACAACACCGCCACCACCAAGCAGAACAAGCCCGCACCGGGGGTCACTGTGGCCATATCACCCAGCTTGGTCATGGCGATAAGAATGCCGAGCAGAAAAATATCCGTCATCGCCCATTCCCGGCTGTGCCGATACGCCTTCATCCAAAACGGAGCTAGCGATGTCGCCGCAGGCGTATCGGTACGGGCCGCCCATAACAGGCGCCCCACTGACAATAAATTTAACAGCGGCATAAGCACCAGGGTAAACAGCAGCAATAGGCCCACCGGAAGGTAGATGCCTTGCATGAGGCGCAGTACACAATCCAGCAGGCTGGCTTCACGGTCCAAGCCCAGGTTTTCCAAACGCATTAACGGCAGAATCAGGGCGGGCAACCACAACACAGAGGTGGTCACCGTTAGCGCAAGCAAAGAATCTGGGCGCAAGGTCCAGGCGCCACTTAACTGGCACTCGCAGCGAGGGCAGCGCCATGTGCCACGGGCGCGCTGGGAAGGCGCAGCAAGCTGAGTACCGCAATCCGGGCACTGCAACGCATCAGTAGACATCAACTCCCCTCCCCTAAGCTCGGACACCGCTAGCTCCAGCCAATAACCGTACCAGAATGCCTTCCCCTGTGCGGAAAGAACGTGAACGAGAGGCGGAATTTTACGGGGTTTTATAAACCCCGTTTAAGGTGGAAACAGGCTCCGTGTTTTATGGATTTCAAACAAAAAAGGCCGCGCTCAATTTTTAGGGCGCGGCCTCTTGGATTTATAAAACGATGCTAGGCGTAGTGCCTTTTCACGCTCTCAATCTAGTTACGTTATCAATCTAGGGGGCCGGGGGTCTTTTTGCGCTTCACTGTGGCAAACCCGCCTTTGGTGTCTTGGCTCGGCGGCCTGGCATTGCGCTTGGGTTTAGCGGCGTTTTTCTTGGCTCCGGATTTCTTGATACCTTTTTTAGCATCTTCTTTTTTCTTCATTTTTTTCTTTTTATTACCGGCAGCCTTACCGTTGGATTTCAGGTTTTTCGGCCCCAGGAAGTTGCCCCGCAGGGCTTCCACCAAGCGGTATTCAAAATTTTGACGCAGGTAACGTTGAATACTCGCCATCAAATTCCATTCGTGGGCGGCAATCAGGGAAATCGCGGTGCCTTCCCCCCCCACTCGCCCGGTGCGACCAATACGATGCACGTACTCGTCGCCACTGCGAGGCATGTCGAAGTTGATCACCAAGTCCAGGTTATCCACGTGGATACCTCGGGCAGCCACGTCTGTGGCGACCAGCACTTTCACGGCGCCGGTTTTAAGACGATCCATGGCCAGCTTGCGATCTTTCTGATCTTTCTCGCCGTGCAGCACAAACACTTTCAGGTTAGAGGCCACCAGCACACCGCAAAGCCGATCGGCTTGTTCACGGGTATTGGTGAACACTACCGCTTTATCATAGGTTTCATTGGCTAGCAGCCATTGCACCAACCGTTCTTTGTGCTTCACATCGTCGGCAGTGATGATCTGCTGGCTCACAGATTCATTCAGGTCACGCACGGAATCGAGCACCAGCGAGCGGGGGTCGCGAAGCACACTGCTGATCATGTTTTCCATGGCGTTACCGCCCGTGGTGGCGGAGAACAACAGGGTCTGCCGCTCGGGCCGGCATTCCGCGGCCAGGCGCAGCACGTCGTCGTTGAAGCCCATGTCGAGCATGCGATCGGATTCATCCAACACCAGCATTTCCAGATCCTGCAAAAGCAGGTTGCCGGCATCTAGATGCTCGATGAGGCGCCCCGGGGTGCCAATAAGAATTTCCGGGTTCTTGCGCATTTTGGCCGCCTGCACTTTGAAGTCTTCACCGCCGGTGAGTAGCTCGGCTTTAATGAAGGTATAACGGCCTAGCGCTTCTACTTGCTTGAGGGTCTGCTGGGCCAACTCGCGAGTGGGCAACAGAATCAAGGCGCGGGTGTCGGTACGCGGGCGGGAATATTGGAGCAGCTGATGCAGCATGGGCAGCAAAAATGCCGCGGTTTTACCGCTACCGGTGCGGGCCACTACACGCAAATCGCGGCCTTCAAGCGCCGCAGGAATGGCTGCCGTCTGAACAGGGGTCGGGGTGGTAATTTCCAGCTCACCAAGCGCCTTAATTAAGCGCTCATGCAGGTTCAGGTCGGCAAACGAAGACATAACAGGCTAACTCCATGAATAAGGCGAACATTGTAGCATCCAGAGCCGTTGAAAGTTCACCGTTAAACGTGGAAACACAGTGATCGGTGCAACCCGGGCCTGAACGGTTATTGCTTCGCGCTGGCCACATGGAAGGCCGGGCGCCACGCCAACAGCCCTGCCCTCGCCTTTCTACTTTGAATGCTCTCCTTTCTGCTCAATCCCCCACCCGAGCAAAGCGGGGCTGCACTTTGCCATCTCGCTCTACGGTCTCGATAAACATGGCCAATGGGCGCACCCACAGGGCCTGATCCCCGTAGAGCGGGTGGTAAACCACCACGGTTTCGCCGGTCTCAGAATGGGTTGCCAAGCCAAGCACTTGGTATTCGTTACCTTTGAAGTGCCGGTAACGACCGGGTTGCAACTCGCTCATGGCACATCTCCTGGTAGCGGGCTGCGCGGCAAACGCTCGGCAATGGCCGCCAGCACTTGAGGATTCCACGGTAGCCCCACATGGGTACCCTGCACTTCCACATTTTCAGTCATTGGCCCGCTTTCTTCCTGGCTGCACTGCCAAGCCACGATGCCGTCTTCACGGGTAAAGATGGCTGTGCACGGCACGGGTGGGGCCGCAATGCGTTGGTTAAAGGCCTCCCTGTCGGTTGGAGGCCGATTCGGATTGAACCAACTAAAAAGCGTGGACACATTATTGGCGTCTGGATCGCCATTGATAGGGCTACCCAGAGTAAAGACCTGACTCACCAGATCAGGAAAGGCCCGCGCCAGTTCCCGAGCAAACACTCCGCCCAAGCTCCAACCTACTAGCGCGACCGGTTGCTGGTGTCGCGCGCTGATTTCTTGCAACTGGGTAACTAACAGGTTTTTACGTTTGCTATTCATGCCCAGATTCGTGCCCTGGGCCCAGCCATACACGTTATACCCCAGCTTACCCAGGGCCATGCGCAAGGGCCGAGTGCTCAAGTCGCTGGCCCCAAAACCGGGCAAAACAATCACGGGCTGCCTTTTACCTAACGGCAGTTGCTTGTGCTCCAAGCCCCGTAAAAGGTAGCGCCCATAGGCCCATGCTGCGCGGCTTTCGCCTAGTAGAAGTTTGATTGATGGTGGTGCGATAACAGGTGTCATTACTGGCCCTCGGGCTGTTTCCGGCGCCATTAGCAACGGCGCATTATGGAACAATGGTAACCTGTCTGAGTGGGGTGGGGGTGGCTGACTGGCGACCGGCAGCAGCCAGACGGTCAATGATTTGCCGGGGAACGGTCTGCAGCGAACACAGTCATACTCTGCCAGCGGGGTCGGACGACTCACCCTTTTACGCAACCTATTTTTACCAACAAGGAGCGCCCATGAAAAAAGGATTTATCGCTTTCATTACTGCCTCATTACTCAGCAGCACTGGCATGGCCATGGCTACCCCCCCAAGCAGCCCGAACGTATTTGGCTGGGTGGAAAAGTCCATGTTGATGCCCTGGGGTGTGGAATTGAAAACCAAGCTGGACAGCGGCGCGCTCACTTCGTCTCTGCACGCCACCGATGTGGATGTTTTCGAGAAAGATGGCGACGACTGGGTACGCTTTACCGTGGATGTAGTGGATGAGGCCACCGGCAAAAAAGTGGAAAAAACCTTCGAGAAACCACGCTACCGTAAAGTGGTGATTCGGGGTGCCGGCGGCACCGAGCGTCGTCCGGTGGTATTAATGAAAGTGTGCATGGGCAACACGGTATATGAAGAACAGTTCACCCTGAATGACCGGTCTGACATGATTTATCCGGTTCTTCTCGGCCGGCGCACCATTTCTCACTTGGGTTATCTGGACGTGACACAGACCTTCCAGCATTCACCCCAATGCGATGAGAATTCGCCGGTGAAAATGGATAAAGACCAACAGGACGATAAGGACATTGAGGACTGAGCAGCAACGCGCATCGCTGTCATCAAATGATTAAACGCATTACCCGCGCCCCTGAATGGGGAGCGCGGGCAAAGCCTTTGCGAAACGGCGGTTACGCCGGATTCACTTCAAAATAACCGTACAGGCTGTCAATGGCGTCGCGTAGCACCTTGCCCTGCAAGCTAATACGCGCCTGCAATTCGGCTACCGCGTCTTCTGCGTCCAGTGCATCTATGTTTTCCTGTAGCAGATCCAGCGGCTTAATACGCTTGATCTCCAGCTTGTCGTTGATATCCAGTTCTAACGAATCCTGCCAAGCCAAGTTGATACGGGTGGCGACCATCCCCGTTTCCAGGTGTGCGAGAATTTCTTCCTGCCCTAGGTCCACGGCGGTGAACTTGACTGCGGCCCCTTCATCCTTGATGCCTTTCAGCTCACAACGGTCTCCCAGAGTGAAGCCTTCCGGCAGCAGTTTGGTATCGCGCAACCAATTGCTAAAGCTTGTGTAAGGGGCCGAGTTTGGCGCCGGGTACGCTACGGGCAGGGTGCCGATGGCTTTACGCAGGCAGGCGATGACTTCTTCACCGCGACTGGCGGAGGAAGAATCCACCATTACCCGCTTACGCTCAGTGTCGATAAGCAAGGAGGTGCGGCGCGAGCGAGTAAAAGCCCGAGGCATCAGCTCGAAGGTAATCTGCTCTTTAAGATCGGCCTTTTCTTTGCGCCCAACCTTGCGACCTTCTTCTTGCTGAATGTGCTCCACTTTTTCATCCAACAGTTCCTTGATCACCGGCCCAGGCAACAAGCGAGCGGTTTCTTGATAGGTGCAAAAAATAAACCCGTCCACCGCGTAGGCCATGGGGTCTTGCCCCTTGAGCGGCGGCACAAACCCTTCTGTGCGCTCCGTCTGCGAGCCACAGGGTTGGCAACGGTTCTGGTCGAGAATTTCATCCAGTTCGGCCACGGAGCAGGGGAAGGCTTCTTCACCCACAAAGACAGTCAGGTTCTTGATCCACATAGAGTTTTCCAAAAGCAGGGGCAGTGAGAAAATGCACTGCCGATAATGAGGGCGGCCAACGCCGGTCGGCCACAGTAGCGAAATGCCGAGGGCGGCTCAAGCAGGGAAGCCCCCCAGCCTGCCGGGAATCAAACCAGGATTCATCAGGAACCCAACCGCCACTGGCAAAGTCCCACTATCAGAAACGCAAATACACACAGGCTTAACAGGAGCAGACCATGAAAACGCTGACTTTCGATAATGGTGACACCCTACCCATGCTGGGCCTGGGCACCTGGAAATCCGCTCCCGGCGAGGTGTACAACGCCGTCAGAAGCGCCATTGAGATGGGTTATCGGCATATCGACTGTGCCCATATTTATGGCAACGAGGACGAAATCGGCAGAGCCCTAAGCGATGTATTGTCCGCCGGCACAGTAACCCGCGAACAATTGTGGATTACCTCAAAGCTGTGGAACAGTGACCATGCCCCCGAGGATGTTCAGCCCGCGCTGGAAACCACCTTACGTAACCTGCAGCTGGATTATCTCGACCTTTATCTCATGCACTGGCCGGTCGCTCTGAAGCCGGGCGTATCCTTTCCTGAATCTGCCGACGACATGGTGTCACTGAACGATTTACCGGTGGAAACCACCTGGACGGCCATGGAAGCGCTGGTGGACAACAATCTGACTCGGCAGATCGGCGTGTCGAATTTCAGCGTAAAAAAACTGCAGGATTTAATAGGCAAGGCACAACGCAAACCCGCCATGAACCAAGTAGAGCTGCATCCTTATTTGCAACAACAGAGCATGCTCGATTTCTGCCAACAACAAGGCATCCATCTCACGGCATATGCTCCACTGGGCTCATCCGATCGCCCCGCTGGCTTAAAAGCTGAGGGCGAACCGGCACTGCTGGAAGACCCGATTATCCATGAGATTGCTGACCGTCATCGTGCCAGCCCGGCTCAAGTGTTGATCAGCTGGGCTCTACATCGCAACACAGCGGTAATCCCCAAATCGGTTAACCCGGAGCGCCTAAAACAAAACCTGGCTGCCGAGGAACTGACCCTCAGCGACGAGGACATGGATGCCATTCGCTCACTGGACAAGCATCGCCGTTACGTGGACGGTGGTTTCTGGGCACAACCGGGCAGCGATTACACTGTCGCTAATCTTTGGGATGATTGACGCTAGCAAAAAAATCGAAGGGATTTTGTAACGCCGTGGCCAGCACCTGCATCTACTGGTATTGATTTCCCACACTCCATTATCAGGGAGCCACTGAAAAACGCCTTACGTGCTTAACGTGGCCTTACGCGTGCAGCGGTTGTTTCTTGCCTTCACGGGCGGGGGCGCCCCTTCCTAGGGATTGGGTTCAACCGATGTGCGCTTAAGGCCCAGCATTCACGGCGCTTTTTAGCGGCGCCTTAATAGCAAAAAGGATCGACCATGGATTACTTGCGCACCCCAGATTCCCGCTTCGAGCGATTGCTCGACTACCCTTTCGAGCCAAACTACGTAACCGTGGACGGGCTGCGCATGCATTACGTGGATGAGGGGCCAGCCGACGGCAAGCCCATTCTGATGCTGCATGGGGAGCCAACGTGGTCCTATCTATATCGGCACATGATTCCGATTTGTGCGGCGGCGGGCCACCGGGTGATCGCCCCGGACTTGATCGGTTTCGGTAAATCCGACAAGCCAACGGACATCAATGCTTATAGTTACCAAAACCACATGGACTGGGTTAAGTCCTTACTCGACCAGCTTGAGCTCACCGAAATCACCTTAGTGTGCCAGGACTGGGGCTCACTGATTGGGCTGCGGATGGCCGCGGAGAACGAATCCCGATTCCGCGCCATTGTGGTGGGTAACGGCATGCTGCCCACCGGAGACGAGCAGGCCCCAAAGGCGTTCCATATTTGGAAAGCGTTCGCGATCCACAGCCCGGTACTGCCAATTTCCCGCATTCTCAATGTCGCCACTTTCCGCAAACTCGGCCCCGACGAAATCCGTGCCTACGAGGCGCCATTCCCCAATAGAAAATACAAAACCGCCGCACGTGCTTTTCCCAAGCTGGTGCCGGTGACACCGAACGACCCGGCCACGCAAGCTAACCGTGCAGCGTGGAAGGCGTTGGAGCAATGGAAAAAGCCGTTCTTAACGACCTTCAGCAACGGCGACCCGATTACCCGCGGAGGGGATAAATACATGCAAGAACGCATTCCCGGCGCCCAGGGGCAACCACACCAAACCCTGGTGGGCGGGCATTTCTTGCAGGAGGATTCGCCGGTGCAGTTTGCCCAAGCCGTGAATAATTTGCTGGCAGGCATGGACTAATTAAGGCTACCGCGGCATCAAATGGAGGGGGTGCCCGCCCGCGCGCCCCCTCTTTTGGGCGATCAGGCGGCTTGCCTGCTATGTCGGATTACCTCGCTAGGCTCATTGGCCTAATGACTATCGTGGCCAGCGCGGCTCACGGGGAAAAGGTGTCGACAAATAACGTTTCCACTTTCTCCCTCGCCCAGGGGGTTTTGCGTAAAAACTTCAAGCTGGATTTCACTGAGGGATCACTGATAAAGCAATTAATTCGAATGCGATCACCCAGCTCTTCCCAGCCATAATGTTCAACCAGGCGCTTCACCACCGTTTCCAGGGTGACGCCATGCAAGGGATTGTTCGGCTGATTCATCAATATCCCCTTCAGTGAGCCTTGGACAACACGTAACCCTCGCGGGGAAAGTGCACATGAACCTGCCCCACCACGGGGTCGTGACGGCGCAACACCAGAGTGTTGGCATCGCAATAGCAGAGCTCGCCCAATACGGGATCACGGCCATAATCGCACGGGGCTACACGCACAGATTGCCCGAGCAAGGGGGCTTGCTCAACCTGTACCGGCAGAGCCCGCGGCTCGGCCTGGCGTGCAATATCCAAGGCCTTATCGGCGCTAATATCCTTTCGTAAGCCTTGACCGAAAGCCTGCATCCTGTTCATCCAGGCATCCACTTTCGGGTGGCTACTGGCTAGCGGTCGGCCCGCTAAATCGCGGCGAAACCAAAGGCTGTGATAGGCGGAAAAGTCCCCAGCATTGGGGGTATCGCCAAACAGGAAATCCCCTGTTAGCAAAGTTTCCATATAATTTAGGTGCGCCGCCACTTGGCGCCGCATTGTTTTCGGGCTACCCGTCTTCACTTTCGATTTACTGCCCATTCTTACCCGGTCCACCAGCAGGCGCCCCAAACCCAGTAAGGACGATTCTTTCAAAACCCGGCGCAACAGGGTGAGATTCCCTGCCGTGACAATAGACGCCAGGAAAATCGACAGGTCCACTTCGCTAACAAAGTTTTGTACCTCTTGGCTGCAATTTTCCACGACCAACTCAGGCTTGTTTGCCAACCGGGCAATTTCGCGACTCAGCGTGCGGGTATCACAAAAAATGTCGGCGCCGATTTGAGCCACCGGAATTTTCCGATAACCACCCGCCAGCGGCGCGAGTTTAGGCCGCGGCGGCATTTCTGGCACCGTGACCGACTGCCACTCTAGGCCCGCATAGCCCAACATGGCCCGGGCCTTTTCGGAAAACGGCGAGAGTGTGTAATGGTGTAGAATCAGTTCCGACATAAAGGCATCCTATGCTACGCCAACAATGTGCCGGCAAGCCTCGTCCCCACGGGCGTGAAGGTCAAGCGCGAATTGCGTTCCCCTTGCATTGGAAACGCCATAATGGGCGAAACGCTTTGCTGCTGGTGCGTCATCCTCGTGTTGTACGCCGGGTCGCACCTCTAGACGACCGGTCTAATTTACTGTTAGGATAACCGCCATGACCGCACACGTCGCCACGCCACAGCCTGACAAACATCGCGATACCCGCCAGCACCTGCTGGATACTGGCCGCGAGATTCTCGCTGCACGCGGTTTCAGTTCTGTGGGTTTGAGCGCCATTCTGCAAGCCGCCGGTGTACCGAAAGGGTCGTTCTACCATTACTTTCAGTCCAAAGAGCGGTTTGGCCAAGCCTTACTGGAAGATTACTTTACCCACTACCTGCAGGATCTGGATTGCCGTTTTGCCGATGACAGCACTCCAACCATCGGCAGGCTGATGCAGTATTGGCAAGACTGGCAAGAAAACTACTGCGGCCCCACCGGCCTAGGTGATTGCCTAGTGGTCAAACTCAGCGCCGAAGTTGCCGACCTCTCTGAAGCCATGCGCCTCACTTTGCGTGATGGCACCGAGCAAATCATTTCACGCATTGCCGACTGCATCGACGCCGCCATTGCCGATGGCTCTCTACACTCGCAACCTGCCCATCAAACCGCAGGCAACCTTTATCAATTATGGCTGGGCGCCAGCCTGCTCACTAAGCTGCACCGCAATGCGCAACCCATGAACCAGGCCATGACGCTGACCCAAAACCTGCTCGCTCGCTAACACACAAACACAAAACGCCACAGGCCCGCGGTTTAGCGGGCTTTTTTACCGGCCATCTATAGACGACCGGTCTAATTTAAACACATCACCGACCAAGGATACCGCATCATGAACAACTTTGATTTCTACAACCCCACTCGTATCGCCTTTGGCGAAGGAAAAATTGCGGCTCTCGACACCCTGGTTCCCGCCAACGCCAACGTGCTGATTCTGTTTGGGGGCGAAAGCGCGCGCCGCACCGGCACCCTGACCGAAGTGGAAGCGGCATTGGGTGATCGTCGCGTACAGCTCTTTGGTGGCATTGAACCCAACCCCAGTTTTGAAACCCTGATGGAAGCGGTGAGCGTGGTACAGCGTGATGGCATCGATTATCTGCTGGCTGTGGGCGGAGGGTCCGTAATCGACGGCACCAAGTTTGTCGCGGCGGCTTCGCTATTCGAGGGGGATGCTTGGAACATCCTGCTCAAGGGCGGCAGCAATATTCACCGCGCCCTACCGTTCGGCTCGGTACTGACCTTGCCCGCCACGGGATCGGAAATGAACAAGGGCGCCGTGGTAACGCGCAAGTCGCTGCACGCGAAGCTCCCTTTCCACAGTGAGCATGTGTTCCCGCAATTTTCCGTGTTGGATCCCACTAAAAGCTACACCTTGCCGCCCCGGCAAGTGGCCAACGGTGTGGTCGATGCCTTTGTTCATATTGTTGAGCAATACCTGACCTATCCAGCCGACGCTCCCGTGCAAGACCGATTCGCGGAAGGCTTGCTGCAAACGCTGATTGAAATTGGCCCGCAGGCCTTAGCGGAACCAGAACATTATCAGGTACGCGCTAACCTAATGTGGGTGGCCACCCTAGCGCTGAATGGCCTGATTGGCTCCGGCGTTCCTCAGGACTGGGCTACACATATGCTGGGGCATGAGCTCACGGCCCTGCATGGCCTCGATCATGCTCAAACCTTAGCCATTGTCCTCCCGACAATGCTGGCTGAGCGCAAGGAAGCAAAACGCGACAAACTGGTGCAGTACGCGCAGCGGGTTTGGGCTATCAACGAAGGCAGTGATGAACAGAAGGCGGATTTGGCCATTGAAAAAACCCGTGATTTCTTCGAAGGCCTAGGCGTGAAAACCCGGCTAGCGGACTATCAATTGGCTGCCGAGCACATTGAGCCGCTTATCGACAGCCTTGAAGCGCATGGCATGACGGCTCTGGGGGAACACAACGACGTCACCCCTGAGGTATGCCGCCGAGTACTGCACGCCAGCCTTTAACAAGGGCGCGAGCACTCCCTTTACAACACCATCATCCCGACCCGGGGTGATGGTGAAATCACAGAACGGAGATCACCCAATGAATATTCTGATGATTCTTACCTCCCACAATCAACTGGGCGATACCGGCCATAAAACCGGTTTTTGGCTGGAGGAGTTCGCCGCACCCTACTATGTTTTCAAAGATGCCGGTGCGCAGATCACCCTGGCTTCGCCCAAAGGCGGTCAGCCCCCTCTCGACCCAAACAGCGCCACACCGGACGCACAAACCGCAGCCACGGACCGATTCAACCAGGACAGCGAGGCTCAAGCCGCACTGGCCAACACTCGGACTCTGGCGGAAATACACGCCGATGCATTTGATGCGGTGTTCTATCCTGGCGGGCACGGCCCGCTTTGGGATTTGGCAGAAGATGCCACCTCTATTGCCCTGGTTGAATCGTTTAACGATGCGGGCAAACCTGTGGGCGCGGTCTGCCACGCACCGGCGATTTTCCGTCACACGCGCCACAACGGCCAACCACTGGTTAAAGGCCGTACCGTTACCGGCTTCACCAATGGTGAGGAAGAGGGCGTACAACTCACCCACGTGGTTCCTTTCTTGGTGGAAGACATGCTCAAAGCTAACGGTGGGCTCTACAAGAAAGGGGAGGACTGGGCCAGCCATGTAGTCACTGACGGTAATGTGGTGACAGGGCAGAACCCCGCCTCATCCGCAGACAGTGCTAAAGCAATACTGGCCCTTTTAGACCACTCCAGCCGGCATTAAATGTCCGAGCCCGACGCCAGGAACGCAAAAAAAATGAGCCTCACGTGAGGCTCATTTTATCAACCTGCCAATTGGCAGCCGTTGTGGCCGGCAGGCGCCCTTTTAATCGCAGGAGGCAGGAGGCACTGCCTCCCCTGCCTTATTTACTCGTAACTAAGGTCTGTTGCCTTCCCACGAAACACCCGATAAATGAAGAACGTATAGCCAAGAATCATCGGCAATGTAATCACCGTTCCCCAGAACGTGAACAACAACGACTCCGTGGCTGAAGCTGATTCCCAAATCGACAACCGACCCAGCACAATATCCGGAAATAAACTGTAGGCCAGGCCAAGACTCGCCAGCACACACATCACAATCAGAGACAAGAACGCCAGCCAGCCATAACCATTATCCAGAATCTTACGGCTGTTAAATACCCAGATCAGTCCCGCATAAGCCAGTGCGGTAGCAATCGGAATGGGCATCAAGCCGATAGCGTTTGGCAGAGTGAACCATTTGTCTGCAATGGCGTCACTGACCAAGGGCGTAGCAACGGAAATAAGCAGTAAAAAGCCGCCCATAGGCAAGACTGCCCGACGCCCCCAACGCACTGCCTTGTTAAACAACGCGCCTTCCGTCTTGATTAGCAACCAAGAGGCACCCAGCATGATGTAAAGTGCCGGTAACGCCAGTGCGATCAGGATAGCGAACATAATATTGGTGGCATCCCCGGTAAGCCCCGTCACAAAAGCACCCAGCATCCAGCCCTGCGATACTGACGCGACCAGCGAACCCACTGCAAATAGCGAGTTCCATTTGCCCTTATGTTTGTCGCCAGCCTTAACGCGGAAGTCGAACGACACACCGCGAAGTATCAGCCCCATCAACATCAGCGTTACAGGCAAGTAGAGAGAAGTGAGCACTAACCCGTGGGCCTGAGGAAAAGCAATTAGCAAAATACCAACCCCCAATACAATCCAGGTTTCGTTGGCATCCCAAAACGGGCCAATGGCGGCCACCATGACATCTTTCTCTTCTTCATCGGCAAACGGCAATAGCAAACCGATGCCCAAGTCATAGCCATCGAGCACCACATAAATCAGCAGCGCCAACCCCATGGCGCCGGCAAAGAACAACGGAAGCCAATATCCAATATCCATCACGCTTCTCCTTCTGCTTGTTCATCGTCGGCTCGTTCAGCTTTCATAGCCCGCTGCTGTGGGGTCAGAGACAAGGAGCGCGCCGGCTTGGTGGCCATGTAGCGCAATGCCGCGATGTAAGACACCAATAGAAAGACGTACAGCAATACGTAACCAAACAACGTGCCCATAACCGTGGCGCTACTGTGATCTGCTACCACCTCGGAGGTTCGCATCAGGCCACTGACCATCCACGGCTGGCGGCCAATCTCGGTGACATACCAGCCAGCCAAGACCGCCACCCAGCCCGAAAATGTCATCACCGATAGGGCCCGCAATAACCATACTTGAGCATCCCGGTTTTCATCACGTCGCCGGAACAATCGCCAAGCGGCCCACCAACCGACCAACACCATCAATACCCCTACGCCCACCATGACCCGAAAAGACCAGAACACGGGCGCCACTGGCGGATGGTCGCCCTCAAAATCGTTCAACCCTTTCAGTTCACCATTCCAGTCATGGGTCAGGATAAGGCTGCCCAAGCCGGGCACTTTAATGGCCATATGAGTAGTACGCTGCTCCTCATCAGGGAATCCAAATAGGGTCAGCGGGACATTGCTCTCGGTCTCCCATACCCCTTCCATGGCGGCAATCTTGGCCGGTTGGTGTTCTAGGGTATTCAAGCCGTGAAGATCGCCTATCCAGACTTGCAAGGGAGCCAGTACCGCAGCCATCACCGCGCCGGTGCGCATCACTTTCCAGGTAGCTGGGCCATCGACCCTGCGCATGGCCCGCCAGGCACTAACCCCCATAATCAGGAACGCGGCGGTAAGGAGAGAGGCATTAAACATATGCGCCAGGCGATAGGGAAACGAAGGATTAAAGATCGCCGTCCACCAGCTATCCACGTAAAAAACGCCATCCTCCAAGCGGAACCCTGTTGGCATCTGCATCCAAGAATTAAGGCTGAGAATCCAAAATGCGGAAAAACTGGTGCCCACAGCCACTAACGCACAGGACGTCAGGTGGAGGCGATTGGAGACACGGTTTTTACCGAACAGCATGATGCCAAGAAACGAGGCCTCAAGAAAAAACGCGGTCAGCACTTCGTACCCTAGCAATGGCCCGGCAATGTTCCCCGCCTTTTCCATAAAGCCTGGCCAGTTAGTGCCGAACTGGAAACTCATGGTGATGCCGGACACCACACCCAATGCAAAACTGAGTGCAAAAATCTTCACCCAGAAAAAATAGGCATATTCCCAAGCCTTATCTCCGGAGAAGGTGTAGCGCAACCGGAAATAAAAGAGCACCCAACACAGGCCTATGGTGATAGTAGGAAACAAGATATGAAAGCTGATGTTGGCGGCAAACTGAAGCCGGGCCAACAGGAACGGATCAAATTCCACCGAAGCAACTCCTTCGCTTAATTGAATGGCAGGGGTTCACTCCTAGAGACAATATCATAGAAACTTGCAAGCTAAATGAGACAAATGGTCCATGTTTAACCTCGATCAACCGCAAAATACACGACAACAAATTCCGCAGGTGTTAACATGCTGTATACAGTGGCAACATTTCTATACCTCGACCACTACACGTTATGCACAGCATGTATCCACTTTAGCCAACAAAATGCATGCCATGAAACTGGTAGTTCAACCAGATCATGCATAATAAGTTCACTTTCGGAGAGCATTACATGAAAAGAAGAATGGGGCTGGTAGCCCTAGCCACCGCAGCCATGTTATCCCTAAGCGGCAACGCCATGGCGTTAACCAAGCGCAGCTTCTGCGTCTTTGATCTCATCGGTGCCAATGGCGACACCTTTAATATCATGCGCGACTACAAAACTGCCGCTGTAGCTTGGGGCGTAGATGTTGAACTGAAACCTTACACCGATGAGAAAATCGCTTCCGAAGACCTGAAAGCCGGCCAGTGTGATGCTGCCGTTCTCACCGGTATCCGTGGCCGTCAGTTCAACCGATATACTGGCAGCATGGACTCCATTGGCGCTATTCCTACCTACGACGCCATGAGAACTGTCATCGCTGTGATTGCCAGCAACAGCCCCAGCGTCAACAAACATTTGGTTGCCGGCCCGTATGAAGTGGGCGGTATTGTTCCGCTTGGTGCCGCTTTCTTGTTCCTCAAGGACCGTGAAATTGACACCGTGGAAGAACTGGCGGGTAAATCCATCGCCGTACTAGAATATGACAGCGCCCAAGCCCACATGGCCTCCCGCGTTGGCATGTCCCCGGTTATGTCTGATATCACCAACTTCTCAACTCGCTTTAACAATGGCTCTGTCGATGTCTGCTTTGCCCCGGTGATGGGCTACTCTGCGCTTGAGCTTTATAAAGGCATGGCCCCCGATGGCGGCCTTCAGGATTATGTGCTCGGTCAGCTGAGCGCCCAGATTATCCTCAAACATGAAAAATTCCCTGAAGGCTTTGGCGAGAAATCCCGCGCCTTTATGTTCGGCCAGTTTGACCGCGCCATGAAGCTAATCGATAACGCCAGCAACGAAATCGCTGAGCGCTGGTGGATTCGCATTTCTAAGGAAGGCAAGCTGCGCTACGACGAAATGATGCGCGAAGCACGGATTGGGCTGACTGAAAAAGGCGTCTACAGCAAAGACATGATGTCCCTGCTGCTTAAGGTACGCTGCAAACAGGAGCCATCACGGGCGGAGTGTGTAAACCCACAAGAATAACCCCTCTTCCTCACACACCGTCGCCATGTATTCTGGCGGCGGTGCGCTTTACCCCTTTCCCATCCTCACCTTAGTTCCACGCCAAACCCACATCACGGATGCGCCGGAACCTGGCTGTTATAAATCTAATCTATAGCAATTTATGGATCTGATCTCGGCAGGTATTCGCACTGCTGCCCTTTAAAATAATAAGCCCCAGAACGACAAGAGGCCCTTACCTAGGGGGACAGTAAAACCCTTAGCAAACGTTCTCGCACGGTTCCGTTAACTCGCAGACCCACCAAGAAAAGCACCGTGAAATGCTACAGGCTGGGCGAACGACCAAATCGGCAAGGTCTCCCGTCCGTACAGACTCTGATACTCTGTAGGCGACCACATTACTGCCACCATTCAGGATATTGCATGCCAAGCGCGTTCGGCTTCCGTTTCGACAACACCTACCGTCGGCTGCCCGAGGCCCTATTCTCAGATTGCCTCCCGCAACCGGTCAGTACACCCGCCTTTGTCTTGTTCAACGATAATCTAGCCCAAGAGCTGGGGCTGGATAGCGAAGCCCTGTCGGAGCACCCCGAATTTTTCAGTGGCAATGAATTACTGGCAGGCAGTGAACCCATCGCCCAGGCTTATGCGGGCCACCAGTTTGGCAGCCTGACCATGCTCGGCGATGGCCGCGCTGTTCTGCTGGGTGAGCAGCTGGATGGCCACGGGCAACGCCATGACATCCAGCTTAAAGGCGCCGGCCGCACTCCTTTTTCCCGAGGTGGCGATGGCCGTGCAGCCCTTGGCCCCATGTTGCGCGAATACATTGTCAGCGAAGCGCTCCACGCGCTGAATATTGCTACCACTCGCAGCCTGGCCGTTACCCGCACCGGCGACAGAGTGCGCCGGGATACCCTGCTTCCCGGGGCCATCCTGACCCGGGTGGCGGCATCACATATTCGTGTCGGCACCTTCCAGTACGCCGCCGGACAACAAGACCCTGTGTTGCTGGAAAAACTGGTGGATTACACCATCGCGCGCCATTACCCCTCCTTGGAAGGGGCAGAGAATAAAGCCTTGGCTCTATTCGAAGCCGTGATGGATCGGCAAATAGACTTGGTGGTCGACTGGATGCGGGTAGGTTTTATTCACGGTGTGCTCAACACCGACAACGTAACCCTATCCGGCGAGAGTATCGATTTTGGCCCTTGTGCTTTTATGGATCGCTTTGACCCGAACACGGTGTTCAGCTCCATCGACCACCAGGGCCGCTATGCCTATGGTAACCAACCCAGCATTACCCAGTGGAACCTGGGCCGCTTTGCGGAAACGCTGCTCAGAATGATGGACGACAACACAGACATCGCGATCGAAAAAGCCACCACATCACTAAAATCATTTAGCCTACGTTACGAAGAAAAGTGGCGCGCCATGATGAACAAGAAGCTGGGGTTGTTCGGCAGCGAAACCGAGGACGATACGCTGATTGCCGATTTGCTCACCTGGATGCATGCGCAGAACGCGGACTACACCAATACCTTCCGTGATCTAATCCAGGACGGTCTGCCTGATGGCGAGCAATACCAAAGCGAAGCGTTCCAGCACTGGCACCAACGGTGGCGGGCTCGGCTGGCCCGCAACAGCAAACCACTGGCCTCATCGTTGTGCCTGATGCGTAATCACAACCCGGCGGTGATTCCACGCAACCACTTGGTGGAGCAAGCCCTCCAGGCGGCCAGCGAGGATAACGATATGACACCCACCCATGCCTTGCTGCAAGCACTCTCCGCCCCCTATGCGGACCGGGACAGTGATGACCGTTATCGGCAACCCGCCGCACCCTGCGAGCAAGTCCACCAGACTTTTTGTGGCACCTGAACGAGGCAGCGTCTTAGCATTCTGTCGGATTACAGCTGAGCGTAATCCGACATTCAGCGCTCGATGAACACCATCAGCCCTGCACTTTGTCCTGCGTTTTCAACTCGAAGTCGCTAGCATCGTGACGCTCATGCAACTGGCTGGACGGCTCGCCCCAGGCCCGGTTCACCATGAGGCCACGCTTTACTGCCGGACGCTCACCGATTTGGTTAGTCCAGCGCAGTACATTGGTGTAAGTGTGGGCTTCAATAAACTCCGCCGCTTCATACACTTTGTTAGTCACCAGAGCGCCGTACCAGGGCCACACCGCCATATCCGCGATGGTGTATTCATCACCGGCCAGGTATTCGTTATCCGCCAAACGCCGGTCCAATACATCCAGCTGACGCTTGATCTCCATGGTGTAACGGTCGATGGGGTATTGATACTTTTCCGGCGCGTAGGCATAGAAATGGCCGAAACCGCCCCCCAGTAGCGGCGCACTGCCCATCTGCCAGAACAGCCAGCTCAGGGTTTCGGTGCGGGTCGCCAGCTCCCTGGGCAAAAAGGCACCAAACTTTTCCGCCAAATAAAGCAGAATACTGCCGGACTCGAACACCCGCTGGGGCGGATTGACGCTATGGTCCATCAGCGCGGGAATCTTGGAATTTGGATTCACCTCCACAAAGCCACTGCCGAACTGATCACCCTCCGTAATCTTGATCATCCAAGCATCGTACTGCGCACCGGTGTGCCCCTTTTCCAGCAGTTCTTCCAGCATCACGGTGACTTTCACCCCGTTGGGGGTGGCTAGCGAATAAAGCTGCAAAGGGTGCTCACCAACCGGCAGTGCTTGGTCGTGGGTGGGGCCGGCAATAGGACGATTAATATTGGCGAATTTGCCACCGTTTTCCTGGTCCCATTTCCAGACCCGAGGCGGGGTGTAGGTATCGTCAGACATGCGGGCTCCTAAAGAGAATCAATGCCGCTACTATGGCCAGCAGCGTGCAAGTGAACAAGGGCAATCATGCGATCCATTTTTTCAGCTGAATGAATCAATCCGCTTGCTGCCCAAGCCATACCATCAACCCCTGGCTGTTGAGATTAATATCAAACCCCAACGCATCTTGCAGGGCTTCATCCGATAGCGACACACCATGGTCACGGGCTTTGTCGAACATATACGCTCGCATCGCCGCCTCCAGCCGTTGCAGCAAGGTCGCGTCATCGCCCGGTGCCGCTTTTTTTGCCAATGCCACGTAATCATCCACCATAGCCAGTAAACGCTCCCCCGGCTCCTGAGGCGTCTCCAGCACACCGTAATGGGTCAGGAACATGCGCTTGGGATTCAGTGCCAGTAATTTACGAATCGACAGTTTCAATGCGTCCGGATCGAACTGCACCGGGGTGGTGGTGGGTAAAATGAAGGGACCTTTTTCGGTAGTCAGTGGCGGGTAAGACAAACCAAAGGTATCACCGGTAAAAATACCGCAAGAGAGCGAATCAAAAACACAGAAATGGTGACGGGCATGGCCTGGGGTATCGTAAAAGTCCAGGCGCCGGTCACCGACCAGAACATGGTCACCTTCGTTCATCTCTCGCACACGGTCAGCCTGCACGGGAATCACATCGCCATAGGTTTTGGCAAAGGCGTCTTCACCGTATACCGCGATGGCCCCCGCCTTGAGCTTGGAAGGGTCAATCATGTGCCGGGCGCCACGGGGATGAATCAACAAGGTGGCGACCGGCAACGCCTGCATCAACCCTCCTACGCCCCCCGCATGGTCAAGATGCACATGGGTGGGAATCACGAACTTGACCTGTTCACGCTCGATCTCCCGCTGTTCCAGCAGGGTGAGAATAATCGGTACGGTATTATGCGTGCCCGTCTCGATGATGGCGTACTCATCACCGTCCTGGAGCAGATAACAGGCCGCCAGCCCATCGCGCATCAAGGCGGTATCAATACGGGTGATATGCTGGCCGAGATCGGCATAAGGCTGGAAGGGCATGAAGCAACTCCTGGCAGGTCAATGGCAGCCCTGACTATAGAGGAAGAGGCAGGCCACTTGCATTCGACCCTAGTCGCAATCGCCAAGCTTGCCTGACACCGCTACACCAGCTCCAGCGTCTTCCCCGTTAAACGGGAAGCCAACTCGCTCGCCACAAACCGGGCGCGGGCCGACAGCGTCCATTGCGCACGATAAATCAGCCACAATGAATCGACCACACGAGGGTCCATTTCCACCACCCGAATTGCATCAGGCCAGGCATAGGCTTCGCGGGCATAGCGTGGAAGCACTGTAAAACCGAACCCCCGCGCCACTGGATCCAGAATCAAACCAATCTGATTCACAAACCCCTTGCACGCAATGCTGCGAATGCCGCGATTTCCCGGAAAGACTCTGCTCAATAGCCGTGACGCCATGGCCTGCCCATCCGGGTGATCAATAAACCCTAGGTTTTCAAGATCTTCCCAACAACTCACCATAACTTTAGCTGGTACGACCAAATCCAGTGGCTCCTGCGCAAAAAGACACGCCGCCAGTCGCGGGTCGTCTGGCTTGATGGTAACCAGACCTAACTCGAAGTCATTATTTCCCACAGCCTTAAGAACATCATGATCGGGAGCAAAACGATGACGCATCGTCAAACCAGGGTATAAGGCCTGCAAATCCAGCAGCAAAGGATACAGAGACAAACCAATGCTGCCGGGGCTGATCAGGCTGATTTCACCCTGCCGATCATCCTCCCCGGGCAAGCGCAAATTTAGCCGTTTTTCTGCCTGCTCCAGGTCTGCGCAATACATCAGCAGTGCCTGACCTGCCGGCGTCAGCTCAATCTGGCGAGGCCGGCGAATCAACAGCGGCCCCAAGGTCTCTTCCAGGTGTCGAATATGCTGGCTGACCGCCGCCTGAGTCAGCCCCAGCTGGTCTGCCGTACGAGTGAAACTGCCCCGCTCCGCTAACACCACAAAAGAACGCAACCATTGAGGGCTGATCATAAGTAAACCTTATCGAGGCAATAAGATGAGCTCCATTTATCTTATAACACAACCCTTTTAGGCTTTCCTCATGCCGTAGCCGCAATCGCCACCAGCCATGAGGCCCCACCATGAACCAGCCCTACCCTCGCAACTTTTCCCACATCGGCCTATCCGTTACCGACCTAGATGCCGCCGTACGCTTCTACACCCAGGTGCTTGGCTGGTATTTAATTATGCCCCCCACTGCCATCACCGAAGATAACAGTGCTATCGGCCTGATGTGCACCGACGTATTCGGAAAGGGCTGGACATCATTACGCATTGCCCACCTTTCCACCGGAGACCGTATTGGTGTGGAGATTTTCGAATTCAACCATGTTGAAAAGCCGGAAAACAATTTTGAGTATTGGAAAACTGGCGTGTTCCATTTCTGCGTTCAGGACCCCGATGTGGAAGGCCTAGCAGAAAAAATTGTGGCCGCAGGAGGCAAACAGCGAATGCCAGTAAGAGAATACTTCCCTGGCGAGAAGCCTTACCGCATGGTGTACATGGAAGACCCTTTCGGAAACATTCTTGAAATCTATAGCCATAGTTACGAGCTGACGTACTCGGCAGGCGCGTATAATTAAACGCCCCTAGCCACAGCGACGGTGCTCGCCCTATAACTACGCTTGCCTATCCCTTGGCCAGCTGCAGCAAATCGCGAGCGTAAGCATTAATATCAAATGGCGTTTCGTCTTCCATGGTTGCAGCTACATGGACGGCCAACACATCAGCCATTTTTTCCAGTGCTTCATCATGGTCCAGGCCATTTTTTGTCAACGCCATCATCACCATGCCGGCCTCGCGGGGATGACCGTCAGCGATCTGATTCTCCACCGCTTCAACCATTGCCTTCTGGGCAAATTCGTCTTCCGCCTGTTCCATTTCATTCATAACAATATTCACTTGCTCTGCTTACTTTATTGTTTGCCACAGATTCAGTATTACTGGACACCGAAGCAACACCCTAGCTTAAGCTTAATGCCCCATGATAACTCGAGATCGCTGCTCGCCTGAACAAGACAGCCTATTCGTCATCAGAACGCTGCATCGGCAAGGGCCGGCTGTCGCCTACCGGGCCAACAAACGTTACCGGCGGCGAATCCGCCAGTGAGCCAACGCAGAGCATGCACTCCCCTTCAGGCGGAGTCGAACTTTCCACATAACGCACCGCATGGCGGGCCCCGCCCCGGTTGCTGGAATATTGCATTCTGCGTTCCGCAGTTTTAGCTCTGCTCATATCTGCCCCCTGTTTTATGTTAACAACAATTCACGCTCTCAAAATTTACTAACGGAACGGACACATTGGAGTAAATTTAGGCGGCGCATTTGATGTCTGCGCTGCGCCGCCCCTAATCCCTTTCACTCATATCAAAACCCAGGCAGCGAGACCAGCAGACATGACAGCCGCCTCAGTGATGAAACCATCGCCCAGAGAAAGCCTAGGTACAAGCTACCAACTTCAGCACAGAAGGCCACACTACTGAGCGCCATGCCGGTAGCACTGGCTAGGGCAAGCGATTGCGGCAAATATAAGGTACCGTTTTCCGCTATGTATGCCCGTGACTTTCTCTTTTAGCGCTGGGGTCAGGCAACCGCTGCGACCTTCTGCACATCCTTGTCATTTTCATACAGGGCATCAAGACGATCGCTCTGTGTCAGCAGGTATTCAAAAGCAGCCAGGGAAGCCTTGGAGCCTTCGCCCATACTAATAACAATCTGTTTGTACGGCACGGTGGTCACATCACCAGCCGCATAAATTCCCTCTTGCGATGTCTGGCACTTCTCGTTGATTTCAATTTCTCCAAACCGACTACGCTCAACCACCCCTTCTAGAAAGTCACTGTTGGGCACCAGTCCGATCTGCACAAACACCCCATGCAAGGGCAGTCGATGTAATTGCTCAGTATCACGGTCAATGTATTCAATGGCATCTACCTTGCCGTTACTGGCCATTATCTGATTGGTTGCCACGTTCCGGTGAATGGTAATGTTGGCTTTGGCTTCAGCCTTGTCCACCAGCACCTTGTCCGCTTTCAGCTCTGGCATGAACTCGAATACATTCACTGATTTAACGATACCGGCCAAATCCAGCGCAGCTTCGATGCCAGAGTTGCCACCACCAATGACAGCGACATCCTTGCCCTTGAAGAAGGGACCATCACAGTGTGGGCAGTAAGCCACACCATTGCCGATATTTTCCTTTTCACCAGGCACACCCAGTTCGCGCCACTTGGCGCCGGTGGCCACGATAATCGTCTTGGTGTCGATAGCTTCACCGGAAGACAAAACCACGGTCTTAATATCGCCTTTCTCCACACGAGCCACTCTCAGATGCTCTTTTACTGTCACATCGTATTCGCTCATATGCGCCTGCAGCGCACCAGACAGTTCCGGGCCGGTGGTTTTCTTTACGGAGATCAGGTTTTCGATATCCATGGTGTCTTTCACCTGCCCACCAATACGATCGGCGATCAGGGTGACCTTCAAACCTTTACGCGCGCTGTAAATTGCGGCGGAAACACCCGCCGGGCCGCCCCCGATAACGGTAACGTCCTGCAATGGCAGTTTTTCTCCGACACCGGCTTCAGCGAGGCTTGGGTCGTAGGCCAACAGCTTATCGATCAACTCAGCGGCGGTAACCTTGCCATTGGCGAACAACTCGCCGTTCAAGTAAACGCTGGGCACACCCTGAATGTTCCTGTCACTGACCACATCCTGAAACAACCCCCCGTCGATCATTTCCGTACGGATATTGGGGTTCAACAAGGCGAACTGATTCAGCGCCTGAACCACATCTGGGCAGTTATGGCAGCTCAGGCTAATAAACACTTCAAAATGCATGTCGCCTTTGGCCTTAGCCACCATGCGCTGAAGACCCGCGTCCAGTTTAATTTCGGTCCCAGATGCATGTAGAAACGCTAACACCAAGGAATTGAATTCATGGCCTGCGGGAATACCGGAGAAACGGATACCGGTGTCTTCACCATCGGCTTCTAACAGAAAACTGATTGGACTACGGAGCCTGTCACCCAGATCCCGTTCTTCGAACGCGAGATTGTCACTGACACCCGCGATACTGGAAAGAAACGTTACCAGTTCCTCGCGTTTGTCATGGGATCCGCTTTGCAGCACAAAAGAGACTTTCTTCTGCATGTTGGCGGCGTAGCCCTTAAGAGCCTGCAAAATTTCATTCGTGAGCATGGGTATCCCCTCACTATAAATAGAGTGTTCATTAACTTAAGCATTCAAGGGGTAACAACCCCGGCACTGTCGCTAGGGTTGTTACAATCGGAAGCGAGATTAGATCTTGCCGACCAAGTCCAGAGACGGGGCAAGAGTGGCTTCACCTTCTTTCCATTTCGCCGGGCAAACTTCGCCAGGGTTGTTGCGAACATACTGGGCCGCTTTTACCTTGCGCAGCAGATCGTCCGCATCACGGCCGATACCTTCAGCTGTAATTTCCATTGCCTGGATTACACCATCTGGATCAATCAGGAAGGTAGCGCGGTCAGCCAGGCCTTGGCCTTCACGCATTACACCAAAGTTATTGGTGATGTTGCCGGTCTGGTCTCCCACCATGAAGTAATTAATCTTGCCGATGGTGTCGGAGGTGTCGTGCCATGCTTTGTGGGTGAAGTGGGTATCGGTGGATACAGAGAAGACTTCTACGCCCATTTTCTGCAGCTCTTCATACTTGTCGGCCACATCGCCCAACTCAGTAGGGCAAACAAAGGTGAAGTCGGCGGGATAGAAAAAGAAGATCGCCCACTTTCCCTTAACATCCGCTTCTGAAATGTCTACAAATTCGCCCTGCTTGAATGCGGTGGCGTTGAACGGTTGGATTTCGCTGTTGATCAGTGCCATGTGTCCAAGACTCCCTAAGTTATCGGTAAAACGATTGCGTTAATGTTTTCGTCGAGAACAAGAATGGGGCCTTTATGGCGATTGGTAAATTTGGATGCTTTCATTGAAGCGATAGGAAATAACTAACGAACTAGCAAACCTGTAACAAGCCTGCCTCACTCACTAGCTTGCCTAACTGGAGAGCCCCATGCCGCACAGAGAATGGCAACGGACCGTACTGGCTGCAGGGTCACTGCTGGCATTCGCTGCCACACCCCTCCGGCTTATGGGGAGCGCTACGATTACATCCGTGGGAACGATGTGTATGAACAGGATTACCAGTATGGGCTGGATTATGACGGCCTAAGCCGCATCCCCCAGACCGACCTGAAAAAAGACAGTACCGGAAGCACGAAAAACGCCGAAAACCGGCTCCAGAGGCGGGCATTGGAATTGCAAGAAGAGACGGCCCAACCTTCCATGACCCAGAAGTTGAAGCACTGGCAGGCAGATATCCAACTGAAAACACCGGGGAAAGCTTCCCCCTGACTGAAAGAGTGCCAGCGGCTCTTTATTATTGGAGTTGCACGCGGCGCCCCCATTGCTAATGGCCAGCCAATACCTTCCCGCTAAGCCCAAGCCCCTCTGGTTGCTGCTGCTCAAACAACGCACTTAATGGTTGGGGCCTACCGATAGCGTAGCCTTGCACAAAATCAACGCCGGCTTCTTCCAACACGGGAATCAGGGCAAGCTCCTCCACATATTCCGCCACCGTTTGCACGCCCAGCCGATGGGCCACCTCGTTAATGGACTCCACAATAGTGCGATCCACGCTGGAGTGCAGCAGGTTGCGCACAAAGCTTCCGTCAATTTTGATGACATCAACCGGGAAATGTTTCAGGTAATTGAACGAACTGAAGCCGCTACCAAAATCATCCAGCGCCACCTTGCAGCCTTGCTCACGAATACGCCCAAGCAAGTCACTGGCAGAGGATAACTGATTGACCACGGTGGTTTCGGTGATTTCGAAGGTGAGCCGCTCAGGAGACAGCGGAGTCTGATTGAGCAGAGATTCCAGAAATGGAATAAACGTCGGATCGTCTAGCGAGGTAGCCGATAAATTGATCGCGAGATTCAAGTGCGGCAAGGCAGCCAAGTCTTCGCTGAGCGTGATCAACAGTTGAGTCAACACCCAGCGGTCAATGTGCGGCATCATTTGATAGCGCTCTGCCGCCGGAATAAAGGCGCCGGGGCTAAGGATATCGCCATTGCGATCTCGCAGACGCAACAACACCTCGTAATGCGATTGTTCCGAGCGGGGGTCGATGGGCCGAATTTCTTGTGCGTAAAGCAGGAAACGATTCGATTCTAGGGATTCGCGCAAGCCCGCGGCCATCTGCAGTTCCAGGTGACGGCGAGAGGCCTCACTGTCGTCAGAGGTATACACAGAAACCTGATTACGGCCCCGATGCTTGGCCGCGTAGCAGGCCACATCTGCCCGGCTCATAGCTTCTTCCACAGTACTCACGTCAGCATCCAGCTGAACCAACCCAACACTTGCGCCAATGTCGTAAAGTGATTCATTCCAAGCAAACCGGATCTCGCCTAAGGCGGCAATCACGCTTTCAGCAATCTGTGTCGCGCACTGGGCTGGGCAGTGGCGTAGCAACAAACCGAACTCGTCGCCGCCCAGGCGAGCGACCACATCCCCCTCACGAACCTGACGGCCGATCACCTGCGCGCATTCACGCAATAGGGCATCACCCGCCACATGGCCAGCGGTGTCATTCACCACCTTAAAACGATCCAGATCGATAAAACACAGTATGTTGTTCTCTGGGCCTTCTTCGTCTAGGGATTCCAGCAGGGTATTTTCAAATTCCCGTCGATTGGTGAGGCCGGTCAAGGCATCACGGGTAGCGTGATAACGTAACTTTTTCTGCATAGCCCGCCGAGTGGTAACATCGCGAAACACCATCACGGCTCCGGTTACCTGGCCCTCTGCGGACTTGAGCGGAGCCGCGGAATCCTGAATTTCGTAGCGGCTGCCATCGCGATTTTGCAACATACTGCCCTCGCGCAAGAAGCAGACATCTCCGCCGTTCAACGCCACCGTGATGGGGTTAGGGGACGGGCCGCTGACATTATCTTCACTCAGCTTCAGCACATCGCCCACCGGCATCCCTTCTGCTTCTTCTTCTCGCCAACCCGTCAGAGACTCTGCTACCGGGTTCATAAAGGTCACGCGGCCGGCTTCATCCGTGGCGACCACCCCATCGGCAATAGAGGTCAGCGTAACGCGCAAACGCTCTTTCTCATGGGCCAGCGACTGCTGCATGCTCTTTTCTGCCGTCACATCCCAGTTGGTGCCCAGCACCAGCGCGTCCCCTCCATCGGCCCTAGCTACGGTTTCCGCTCGCACACGGATATGCCGAATTTCGCCCCCCGGCCAACAAACACGAAACTCCGCATCCAAATCTTCCCCGCCATCAATAACACGCTGGAATGCTGTAGTGATCTCAGTGTAATCGTCCGGGTGCACACTATTTCGCCAAATATCCAGAGAGCCATCCCCTGGCGCCCCTGGTTGCAGGCCATACAGCTCATACATGCGCTCATCCCAGAACAACACGTTATTTTGAGGGCTATACTGCCAAATGCCTACACCACCCACCTCCAGCGCCATTTGCAAGCGCTGGCGACTCTCTTGCAATGCCTGTTCGGACAATTTAGCCGCATGGATGTTCTCCACCTGAGCAACCAGATAACTGACCGCCCCCTCAGCACTAACGGACGACACCGACAATCGCACCCAAATCGACTCTCCGCCACTAGCTATAAATCGTTGTTCCAGCGAATAGCCCTCGATTTCGCCAGCCAACAGGTCCTCTAGCATACTCCGGCTCTTGAGCTGGTCATCCGGGTGGGTAATAACCTGATAACTGGAGCCCAACAGCAACTCTTCGTCATAATTCATCAGGTCACACAAGGCATGGTTAACCGCTTGCCACTCTCCGCGAGGGCTCAGCAACGCCATACCTATAGCAGAATGCTTCATGGCCAGCCGAAAACGCACTTCACTGTCTTTTACCTGAGCCAACCTCAACCGGCTACGCTGAAACAACAACGCCCCCAGCAGCACGATTGCAACGGTAACAGCCCCAACTAGCACACCCTGCATGGCATTTGTCCAAAATAATGTGTATCCCTGGCGTCCCCGCCCCATGTTCACTTTTTGAACGCCTTAGCCCCTCGTAGCTAGCGCCACCTGACAAAGCAGGAACTTTCACCGACAATTGGAGCCTGTTAAAGGGCTTCCCGGTTAACATAGCATCCGGGACCTTAAAAGCTCAGGGAGAAGAAAAGCTGACCCGGTCAGCGCCAATCATGACGTTTCGACGACGCTTGTTACAGTTTCTCGCCCTGCTATTTGTGGTAGCGACACTGGCCCAGCTCTGGTATTTGGGCCAGGTGCTGCGTCTGCAACACCACAATCCAGACAGCAGCGCCTATATGCACCGCGCCCAGAAGCAGGGCAATGTGCAGCAAGACTGGCGTGATTACGATCAGATCAGTGATTACCTGAAACGGGCCGTGCTGATTTCCGAAGACGCCCATTTCACGCAGCACACCGGTTTTGACTGGGAAGGTATCCGCTATGCGCTGAAGCGCAATATGGAAGCAGGCAAGCCTGTGGCTGGTGGCTCCACCATTACCCAGCAACTGGCCAAAAACCTGTACCTGTCCGGCGAGCGCACCTATACCCGCAAAGCGCAAGAAGCGGTTATTGCCCTGATGCTGGAAATTGGCCTGAGCAAACGCCGCATCCTTGAGCTCTACCTGAATGTGGCCCAATGGGGGCACCAAATTTACGGTGCCGAAGCGGCTGCCCAACATTATTTCCAGATCAGCGCCGCGCAGCTATCGCCCTTACAGGCAGCACAGCTAGCCGCCATGCTGCCGCGTCCCAATCTTTACGATTTCAAAGGCCCCACCGACTACGTACAACAACGGGCAAGCTGGATTCAGGCGCAAATGGCGCTGGTGCGCATTCCCGACCCGGGAACCGTGCCCCTGCCACCGCCACCTGAACCCACCGCGCCCCCCGAAGGAAACACACAATGAAGCAGTATGCCGTCCCCTTTGCCGCTCTGTGTTTTAGCGGCCTAGCCCTACTGGGCTGTAGCGACAATGACAACAACCAACCCTCCTCCGCCGGCAGAGACAGCAACAGCACCGATGGCATTGCCGGAGTGTGGCAAAGTGACCAGCAAGTGCTGGTACTTGAAGCCAATGGAGACCTCTACCTTCCCGCCGACACAAACCTTCAGGGGCTGCGCTGGGAGCAACAGGAGGACAACTTCACATTCCACTACTTGGACAATCGTGAAAAAAAAGTCACTGAGGCCACCGCCAGCGGCCAACAACAAGATGACTTACTGACCCTTACGCCGACTACCTCATCGCCATCAAACCTAAAAGAAGCCAATAGCGAAAACACAGAAGAGTCCGGCTCAGATATCGATGAAGAAACGGACAATGCCTCCTCCTCGCCATTGTTCAGCGGCGACTACCAGCGTGCTAACTTGGCCGTGGCCCATATCAGCGGTACCGCCACCCGCCCGCAGAACAGTGAGCTGCCCGACAATGCCGTCCTCACCGTGGCGCTGCTGGACAACCAGATCAATACCAGTGACCCTACCGCCCAGCTCATTTCCAAACGCCTGATCCGGCTGGATGAAGACAAAACGGACGTGCCCTTCCGCCTTTATTATCTGCCCGAGGATCTGAAAACAGACCACGAATACCAGATTATCAGCCAAATTGTGGCCGATGGAGGACTCTTCTATCAGTCCGACGCGGTAACCCTGAAAGGTAACAAACAAGGTTTTGTCGATATTATCCTGCCACTCAACGAAGTAATGACGGACAGTGAAACCCTGCGCGGCGCCATTACCCGCGGCAAACCTGGCCAGCACCGGGATATCTTCACTCTATGCAACAGCGATCAACAACTGCTCATTCGTGGCCCGCAAAGTGGCGATTTACTGTCAGCCTACGACAACGCTATCCGCTACCCGCAGCAACCCCGGGTCGCCATCGTTAGCGGCTTGGTACGCAAGGTCCCCGGCCAACAGGCAGACAGCACCGAGACCGCTTTAATTGTGGAAAGTTTCGAACTGGAAACAGGTATGGATAATTGCCAACTCCCCACCGCCGAGCTAATCAATACCCGCTGGCAGTTAACTCACCTAGGTGAAGACCGCATTATTCTTGGCAACTCCGCACACGTTCCCACCCTCACTTTTAACGCCGAGGGCAACGTCAAAGGACATGGCAGCTGCAACAGCCTCAGCGGCAACTACCTGCTCGACGACCATCAACTGGCATTGTCCGATCTAGCAACCACGCGCAAAGCCTGCTCCACCAGCGTCATTGAAGATCTTTTCTTTAAAGCGATCAAAGCTAGTGATCACTTCCGAATTGATGGCGAATGGTTAACGTTATTCGATGAAAAGGATGAGCCTCTAGCCAGCTTTCAAACTGTGTACTTGTAGGCGCAACGTCAACTGGGGATTGCCAACAATACAAAGAAGGAACAGCCATGCGTGTTCACTACTTGTCTCATGTTCCGTTCGAGCAACTAGGCGCCATGGAGGCCTGGTTTCAGGAACGGGACATCAGCATTCGTCACTCCCTGTTGTTTGCCGATGGCGCCCTGCCCACCCCGGCGGATTTTGATGTACTGGTCATCATGGGAGGCCCCATGGGCGCTGATGATGACCTTCAATTCCCCTGGATGAGCACAGAAAAAGCCCTGATCCGCGACAGCATCGCGGCGGGCAAAAAAGTGCTCGGCATTTGCCTAGGCGCTCAACTGATCGCCCGGGTACTGGGCGCTCCCGTGACCCCCAGTTCTGAAAAGGAAATTGGCTGGTTCCCGGTTTACCCCACTCCTGCGGGAAAAAGTGACAGCATTGGCAAACTGTTCGCCGAGGCGCCCGCCGTGCTGCACTGGCATGGCGATACCTTTGCCATCCCCGATGGCGCCGTACATTTGCTGGAAAGCGAAGGCTGCCGCAACCAGGCATTCCGCTACGGTGATAACGTGTTGGCACTGCAATTCCATCTGGAGCTGGAGGCGAGTAACGCTGCAGACCTATGCGATGCTTGCTCTGATGATTTGGCGCCGGGCCGTTGGGTGGAAGACCGTGAGGCTCTGCTCGGCGACCCACAACGCTTTGTTACAGCCCGCGCCTTACTGGGGCGTGTCCTAAATGCTTTTCTTGCCTGATCTTTCATGTGCATCAGGTCAAATTACAACAACACCGAGTCTGACATTCGACCTGCGCGCTGCCCCTTCTACAAAACAAGAAGCCGCGTCTCTGACCGGAGCGCGGCTTCTCGATTGCCCAACAACCAATGCGGCGGCGCCGCGACTAACTGTTAGCGATTAACTGCTCACTCGTTTCCTGCATTCGCCCCACTGCAGAAAGAATGGCCTGCAAGGCCGCAGCGGTAGTATCCACCGCCATGGCTACAGCACTTTGCGTGGAGTCACCCACCTGTACCCGCACACAGGCCATGGCGTTGGCTTCGGTGTTATCGCCCAGCGAATATTCATCGAAAGACACCACCTTCACCTCACCACCGATACGCCGGTTAAGCGCATCCACCAGGGCCGACATGGCGCCGTCACCGCGGCCAGACAACAGGGTCACCGGCTGACGATCATCACCGATACTGATCTGCGCCTGCACCTGTTCGTTGCTGCGGTTCAAGTCGTAGGAACGCAATACCCAACCCATGGGCACGTTCAGATAATCGCTATTGAAACGGCGGTGCACTCGTTCGCTGGTTATCTCGCCACCATCTTCTTCGGCGTCACCCTGCACCACACCGGCAAGCTCCTGCTGCAACCAGCGCGGCAAATCGATACCGAAATCCCGCTCCAGCACGTGAGCTACGCCACCCTTACCGGACTGGGAGTTAATCCGTACCACTTCCTCGTAGCGCCGCCCCACATCTGCCGGATCGATGGGCAAGTAAGCCGCTGTCCAGATATCGCCTTCCTGATAGCGGGCCAAGCATTTGCGGATGGCATCCTGATGGCTGCCGGAGAAAGCACTGAACACCAGATCACCCGCATAGGGGTGGCGGGGATGAGTTTGGATGTCGGTAATCTCTTCCACCAACGCCACAATCTCTTTCATGCGGGAGAAGTCAATTTCCGGGTCTATTCCCTGGCTATACAGGTTCATGCCTGCAGTCACCAGGTCCATATTGCCGGTGCGCTCACCATTACCTAACAAGGTCCCCTCCACCCGGTCAGCCCCTGCCATTACCGCCATTTCCGCCGCAGCCACACCACAACCACGGTCATCATGGGTGTGCACGCTGATGATCACATCATCGCGATACTGAATATTGTCGTGCACCATCTCTACCTGGTCCGCGAACACATTCGGCGTGCTCACTTCCACCGTAGCCGGCAGGTTAATGATTACTCGCTGCCCCTGATCCGGTCGCCATACCGCATTCACCGCATCAATCACTTCAATGGCGAAATCGGTCTCCGTGGCACTGAACGTTTCCGGGGAATACTGGAAACTCCAGTGGGTATCCGGCTGCTTGGCCGCGTTCTCTTTCACCCATTCAGCGGCCCGCACGGCAATCGCCTTACAACCGGCCTTGTCCACGTTGAACACCTGCTCGCGGAAAGTGGGCGAGGTGGCATTGTAAATATGCACAATGGCGTTCTTCGCCCCTTTGAGAGAGTCAAAGGTACGCGCAATCAAGTCTTCTCGGGCCTGAGTCAGCACTTGGATATGTACGTCATCGGGCACCAGATCTTCTTCAATCAAGGCCCGACAAAAATCAAAATCGATCTGGCTGGCTGACGGAAAACCCACTTCGATTTCCTTGAAACCCAGCTCCACCAACATTTGGAAAAAACGACGCTTTTGCGCCACCGACATGGGCTTGATCAGCGCCTGGTTACCATCGCGTAGGTCCACTGCTGCCCACAGCGGTGCCTTCTCAATACGCTGGTTAGGCCAGCGACGGTCGGGTTTGTCGATAACGGCAACAGGACGATATTTACGGTGATCAAAGCTCATGACAATTTCCTTAACGTAAAAAGGGGCATGTCCTGCCCCCCGAAAGTGAATTCCTAACCTGATCGTTCAGGGGTACTGTCTGACTTGGTTAACAACTCGCATTGTGATCTCGGGTCTAGATCAGGGCGCCGGTAGGCACCGGTAGCAACGAAGAGTGGCGGCCCACTTTTGGCGGTTCGCATCATCGCCCCACAAGAGATACTTTACGGTAGCTGACCCGCAATTTGGTTGCTTTTTTAATCTAATTGCCGCCATATACGCAACAATATTGCTCAAAAAACCAAGATGGCGAGAAATTTATTATGAACAAGCAGGCGCTAGCAAAACTGGATCGCACCGACCTGCGTATTCTCGATGCACTGCAGCATAATGGTGGTCTCAGTAACCAGCAGCTGGCGGAAACCGTAGGGCTCTCGCCCTCACCTTGCTCCCGGCGGGTACAAAAGCTGGAAGCCGCCGGCATCATTGTCAAACGGGAAACCGTACTGGACGCCCGAAAATTGGGGCTCGACCTGACAGTAATGATCCAAATCAGCATGGATCGCCACACCCCGGAGCGCTTCGCCAACTTCGAGGAAAAGGTGGCCAGTTTTGTAGAGGTGCAGCAGTGCTACCTGGTCACCGGTCAAGACGCGGATTACTTGCTCAAAGTGGTGGTGCCAGATATTGATGCTTACCAGAGTTTTTTGCTTAACCGTATTACCCGGATCGAAGGGGTGAGCGGCGTGCACTCCAGCTTTGTAATGCGCCGGGTAGTCGATACCGCAGCCTTGCCGTTGAATTATGTGAATGCGTGAAAAACCGTTGAACGTACAAAACTAAAGCGCGGAGAGGTGTGGCGAAAAATGCCCGCGATATACCATCGTGCGTGGAGGGTTCTTCAGAACTCACCGGCCCTATGGTGTGCATTTAAACTTTCAACTGATTCCCTGCCGCCAGACACACCTACAGATACCCCTGTCTTACCTGCTATGCTGCCCCTATCGACCCCGTTGATTTGCGAACCATGAAGAAACTGTTGATCGTTGCCCATGCCCCTTCACCCAATACACTCAAGCTCCGCGACGCTGCCGCGCGAGGGGCCTGCCATGATGATATCGAGAACGTTTCGGTAACGGTAAAGGCTCCGTTGGATGCGGGGCCTGAGGACGTGATGACCTGCGACGCCATCCTGCTGGGCACCACCGAAAACCTAGGCTATATGAGCGGCGCATTAAAAGACTTTTTTGATCGAAGCTATTATCCAGTACTGGAAGAAAAGCAGGGGCTGCCTTGCGCACTCTACATTCGTGCCGGCCACGACGGCACCGGCACACGCCGGGCAGTGGAAACCATTGTCACCGGCCTGCGCTGGAATTGGGTTCAAGACCCTCTAGTGCTAAAAGGCGCATGGCAAGACGCATTCGAGGATCAGCTGGAAGAAATGGGGATGTATCTGGCCGCGGGGCTGGATGCGGGGATTTTTTGAGTTGAACGTTCAAAGCAAAAACAAAAACGCGCTATAGCACTGATACGCTCTAAAGGACCCTCCACACACGATGGTAAATCGCGGGCAGGCGCCTGAGCCCTTACCACGCGATTCCGTATTTCAACTTACCCTTTACTTCGAGCCTTTACTCTTGTTCACCATAGCCGCAATAACGCCTTTTGCCTCATCGCCCTGAAGCATTTCGGCAAACAGCGCCAGGTCTTCCTTGATCACCTGATGCAAAGGCTTATTGATGGATTCTCGCATCAATCGTTTACTGGCTTGCAATGCGCGAGGAGGTTTCTTCGCCAATATCGCCGCCATATTACGCGCGGTGGCATCCAGCTCTTCACGCTCGACAACCTTGGCCACCAGGCCTATTTCCAGCGCTTCCTGAGCCAGCATGGGCTCACCCAGCAATAGCATCCGCGCGGCACGCTGATAACCGATCCACGCAGGTAGCAGCTTGGAGGAACCCGCTTCTGATGCCACCCCCAGATCCACAAAAGGAGTAACCAATTTGGCATCCGCGGACGCCACCACCAAGTCCATATGCAACAACATGGTGGTGCCTAGGCCCACCGCATTACCCTGCACCGCCGCAACGACCACCTTGGGGAAATCATGAATGGCCTGAATGAAATGGGCGGCCCCGCCGGCCTCACCCGGTGTCGCGTTGAGGAAATCCACCAAGTCGTTACCCGCACTGAAGGACTTTCCCTCACCACGGAACAGCACGACATGAATAGCCTCATTCTGCTCAGCGGCTTTCAACAGCTTAACCAGATCCCGATACATGGCATTTGTCAGCGCATTCAACTTGTCCGGCCGGTTCAGGGTAATTTCCATTACCGATTCGGTGTTATTCACCAGAACCAGATCACTTTCCAGTGTCGGCATCGTCACAACAGCTCTCCCAGTATTTTTCTTTAGTACTTAACCGCAATCCGCATTACCGTTAACTATGTATCCGGTAAGGCAGTGCATAGGTCGTAGGCAAGCAAGGCTAGCGGGCGTACCACAACCTGCCAAGGGTGAATAACGACAAAGACAATTAAAAAACGTACCTTCGTCGCGATCCCTACATTGAAACGGGTTACTTACAACCCTTTGCGTCGCCTCGTACCCCGAGTGTTCACTATAACAAGCCATACACAATTACTGACTGGCCTCAACACTGCCAACGCCCTCAGACAGCAAAGTTTGCGCCTGAGTGCGTAACAGCGACTGATAGCGATGGGCTAGCTGCTCCACCGGCTGCAAACGGACCCTGTGATCCCCCGCACAAACGACCTGAGCCTTCTCTGGTTGGTAGAGCGCTTTCACATCTAGCTCGGCCAGGGTCAACTGGCTATCCGGCACATTCAGACGACCAGGCACGCCGGCCACACATAAAGCCCAAGCTTCCTCCTGATCCGGCTCCGCGGTTACCAATGCCTTGAACTCGAGAGAGATTTTTCCCGCTTGTTTACGCTGCGGCGCCAACAAGCGCACCACACGCAGAAACAATAAACCCGCACACAAAGCCGAAAACGCCGCTTGAGAAACCGGGGTTTGATAGAAATACAAACCCGCCTGTTTGCCAATTACCGGCCCTTGATGGCCTCCGTAAAGGGTTGCCACCTGGTCCAACAGTTGCTGGTATTCCGCCAGCACCTCTTTCAGAGCGTCTTCAGTGTAGCGTTGCTTGATATGGGGAAAATTCACAACACTAAGGCGCAGCTGGGCCTGTATTTCTTCCCCCTCTGGCACCGTCCATTTCCCCATTGGCGAGGCCGGGGCACCCATAAGCTGAAACGGAGACGGTGAGTCCATAGATTTCACCGTCTCAGTGGTCCCTGGTTGGACTGGCAAAGGCCGCAGGCGCTGCTGAATCAGTGCCGCGGCTAACCGAAGCAGCAGCAGACTCAACACCGCCAGCACAAACCCCGCTTCAATCTGTTTGCGCGGCAATAGCGCATCGTTACCCAGTAAAATCAAGGTACCCGCCAATTCACCGTCCGGTAGGGCCGCCGGCACCGTGACGCGCAGCGAGGAGGTTTTCCTACCGCTCGCTCCCACGTTATCTCCAGCCGTATTTTCGAAACGGATACCCGCCACAGGTTTCAGCTGTACAGTTTCCCGGCCAATCAAATTGATGCTAATAGAGTCGTCGCTGGCCAGCGCCTCTGCCGCACGACGCGCCGTTTGTTCGGCTAGTGCCTCCAGCTGCACTTTACGCTCCTGCTCCAGGCGGGCAGAAAAATGCTCAAGAAAATAAACGCCGACCACCAGCATCGCTAGCAACATTAGAATCAGCTCACGTAGCAAACTCCGTTGCTCACGGATCCATGGCCGCCATTGTTCCCACAGGGACATAAATTCGGTTTCCATATCTTGGCGCCAAGGGCTCACTCACTGCGCGCTCCGGGTGACCTGCAGTGACACCGGTTGCCCCGTGCCGTCTTGGGCTCACTGTCATCATTATGATTGCGGCAGCAGTATACCGTGCTCAGCAGAACAGGACTTGTCCCATTGACGTACTCGTATGACGCTGGGGCCGCTTTCAAGCACAAGAACCTCCCTCTCAAGCCGCTATTTCTGCTACTCTTACACCGCCGTTTCGGCTCGAATACGACGCCGACTATCTAGCTAACATTTTTCACCTTCTGGCACTTTTTATTTTCTGGCACTGGGAGCCCACGCGTGCGCGAGATCATTCTGATCCAGGTATCTGGTAATGACCGGCCGGGTTTGACCGCCGCCTTCACCGGCATTCTTGCCCGTTATCGGCTCAACATTCTGGATATCGGTCAGGCCGTCATCCACGACACCTTGTCGCTTGGGATTTTGGTGGAAACGCCTCAGGATGCTGACTCTTCATCAGTCCTCAAGGATCTGCTTTTCGAGGCGCACAAGCTGAATATCAATGTGCGCTTCCGGCCCATCGACGAGGACCGCTACGAAGAGTGGGTCGCAGGCCAAGGCAAGGACCGCCATATCATCACCCTGCTAGCGCGCAAGATCACCGCCGAGCAACTAGCCGATGTCACCACTACCGTGGCCGACAATGGACTCAACATTGATAGTATAGCTAGGCTATCTGGACGTGTTCACCTAGAAGGGGAAGCCCTTAACGAGGACAACCGCGCCTGCATTGAAATTTCCGTGCGCGGCGAACCCCAGAACGGTGAGGCTATGCGTGCAGCCTTCCTGAGCATTGCCAACGAACGCAACTTGGATATCGCTTTCCAGCGCGACAGTGCCTACCGGCGCAACCGGCGCTTGGTGGTATTCGATATGGATTCCACCCTGATTCGCTCCGAAGTGATCGACGAACTGGCGACAGAAGCCGGCGTCGGCAAACAAGTGGCCGAGATTACCGAGCAGGCCATGCGCGGCGAGCTAGACTTTAATGAGAGCTTTAAAGCTCGCGTCGCCCTGCTTAAAGGCTTGGACGAAGGAGCCTTGGAACGAGTGCGTGAACGCATCCAGCTCACCGAAGGTGCTGAACGGTTAATCTCTACGCTACGCGCCCTAGGCTACCGAACCGCCATCCTTTCCGGCGGTTTCACTTGGTTTGGGCAATGGCTACAAGAACTATTGGGGATTGATTATATCCACGCCAACGAGCTGGAAATCGAAAACGGCCAGGTCACGGGTCGGGTGGTAGGGCAGATCGTCAACGGCCAGCGCAAGGCGGAACTGTTAAGAGGTATCGCGGCTCAAGAAGGTATTAGCCTGGAACAGGTTATCGCCGTAGGTGATGGTGCCAACGACCTACCCATGCTTGGTGAGGCAGGCCTGGGTATTGCTTTTCGCGCCAAGCCCTTGGTCAAACAGAATGCGGAACAGGCCATTTCCACCCTAGGTCTGGACGGCATTCTTTATTTAATCGGGGTACGCGACAAGGACCAAGCGGAACTATTGAAGGGTAACTGAGAATAGCTGAAACTCGATCGCGCTCGCCGGCTTAGGCCTGTGACTATAAGTGTAAGAGGCCGCGCCCATGTTTTGGGCGCGGCCTCTTACGTTGCACAATCGTCTTAGCGTTTTTCACACGTTATCCGCTATCAATACATTACGCCGACTCAGGAATCTCAAGTACATCCATGGGGGGCTGCAGGTAATACCCCTGCAAATAATCCACACCGCCCAAGGTCCACAACGCCTGCATCTGCGCCGCAGACTCAACAAACCCAACCACGGTTTTACGGTTGCCCTCTCTCACCTTTTGAATGATGGCAGTAAGACGCTCACGACCTTCCGCCTTGGACAGCTCCTGGGTAAAGGACCCTTCAAACTTCACCATGGTGACAGGAATATGCTGGAACAGCTTGAACGGATCTAACCCGCCACCAAAACGGCTAATAGAAATACCACACCCCAACGCTTTGACCTTCTCGGCAAAGGCGCCCGCCTGTTTCAGGTAAGTGGCCGCATCTGCTTCGCTAAACTGGAAAGTCACCCGAGACCCGTCCATCTTGGCCGCGCGCATGGCCTTGGCTAGCCAATCGACTAGGGTCGCGTCAGCCAGAGAGGCACCGTTAAGGTTCAACACCAGATTTACCGGTTCGCTGAAAACCGACGCTGCCCGCATGGCGTTAAGCACCACCCAGCGGTCGATTTTACCCACCAAACCCTGCTCGGCAGCCACCGGCATAAACTCTGTCGCCTCCATGTCATCACCCTGTTTCTGAGGCAAATTAACGAACACTTCAAAGGTATGGTCGGATTGGTCTTCCAGGCACACCAGTGGCTGATAACGCAAGCTAAATTTGGCCTGTTCCAGCGCTTGGCGCACCTGCATGGTTACCGCTTCGGAAGAACCCGCTGCCACGTCATCCATGGGATCGTGAACCTTAACACTGCTGCCTTTGCCCCCGTTTTCACGCTGGGCTTGATTACAGCATTTCAGCGCGGTGGTGAGAATCCCCTGACTGCTACGAGCATCTTCACGCACAAAGGACACTCCCACACTGGCAGTAACATGAACGGTCTTCGCGGCAACTTCTGGCATCAGGCTTTCGATACCCGCACGCAGGTTTTCCGCCATCTCTGCCGCTTCCTCCGTATCGTCAACCGGCTGCAAAATCGCAAAATCCTCACCATCCACTTTGGCCAACCGTGCCTCACCCACCTCCGCACGTAGCCATTCGGCCACGCTTTTCAAGATGCCATCCGCGCCATCAATACCCAACTCAGACTGATGATGCTCAAAGTCATCCAGACGCAAATACAACACGGTAGCCAGCCGTCCTTCGTTAGCGGCCAGTGCCACACTTTCATCTAGGCGATTCATAAACCAGCTGCGACTGAACAACCCGGTCACTTGGTCTTTCTGGCTCATTTCCTGGAGCCGTTCTTCCATTTCGCTTTCATTCACACCCGTGGTGCGAATCACGATTTGGGTGCAAGCCTCACCGTCATAGGTGCTGGCTGAAAAAGTGAAGGTGGCGTCAAATTCGCCTCCCTCAGTGTTCACTCCCTTACACTCCAGCTCCTGGGTCTGGCTCTCATCTTGCGCGCGGCTGCGCAGCAGCTGCTTAAGTTTGGCATGGTCTGAGGCCGAGACCATATCCATAATCGGCACGCCGGCCAAATCATCGGCACTCTCATAACCAAACATTTCAACGTAATTATCATTCGCGTGAATATGCATGCCATCCAGCACATAGGCGATGGCATCACGGCTCTGGTCCATCAGCAGCGACAGACGCTTCTCGGCATCGTGAAGTGCAATTTCAGAATGTTGCAGCTCTTTACGCAGACGAAGATTCTCAATAACTCTGTCCACCATCAGAGATAACAATTCACGATCATCATTTGGCACGACACCACGGGCACCCAACGACATGCCCACTTTAATGGTATCGGCACTGAAATTATCTTCGAGAAGGATCACGGGAATCGCTTTACCCAAGCGATTGAGATGACTCATGGCATTTTCAAAACTGCTATCGCCGAACGTGGGGCGACACAGCATCAGTTCCCAGGCACCGCCTTTCAAGGCCCGCAACAGATCATCCTCACCCAACGCCAATTGCGCCCGGGTTGCGCGGCCAGCGTTGCGCAGGCTATTCATCAACTGCTCAGCTTCATCCTGTGAATCATGGGCGATCAGAAGACGTAAATTATCCAGGGCATAGCTCATGGGGCGATGACTCATACAGTTTTCTTACGGCCCACCATTGTGCCTGACTACCCTGCCTTGGCAACCATCAAAGAGAGTGCAGAAAAACGCCGTACTGCAGCCGTTATCCGACCCGCAGACCGCTAATGAAACATTACGACTCAACCGTGGGGGCATAGGCATTTCGCGACATCCTGACAACAATATCGTTGTTGTTACCCTAATAGCGGATATGGACAACAATCCGTGAAGCCGAATTATCAATAAGATTGCCTGATTCCACACCTGCGCCTACAAACTGGACCAGATGAAGTCTAGAGCATCATCCTCTTCCGAGGGATTAATCGGCGCCGGCGTAGCCAGATCCTTAAACGGATACTGGTTGAACCCGGATACGCTCTGGATACTGCGCAGCAATTGCACCCTACGCAGCTCTTCTCCCTCCAGCAGCTCGACTTTCATGCCCTCATTAAAGCCCACCGTAGGCAACAACAAGGTTGCTGGCTGCCCAGTAGCAGCCAGTTCAGACAGAATCACACCGCGCATATAGTCACTGTCGACCCCTAACTTGCGCAGCGCACGCGCGGCCACAGGGCGCCCACCTGGGGCCAACAACTCCACGCCGAAGCGCGCACCATAGTTCGGCAACTGCGTCACCCAGCGGACCACCGCCACAGACCAATCACTGTCTGGGCAGTCACGCAGGGCCAGCAATTCACCTGTGCGCATCAGGCTCGGTGTATTGCCCTGCCAAGACAGGCAATAGCCGCCCGGGCTCACATTGACTTTCTGGCAGTGATAGCTCACAGGCAAGGGCGTTTCTTTACGCTGCCCACCCGTCTTCACGTTCATCTCAATAGCTTCATCAGCATAATGGGACTGATAGGCCGTGGCCCAAGGGTCCGCATTTTGCTGTTTCTGTTTAGTGCTCTTCTTGATGTTGGCCAGGAAGGGGTTGCTCTCGTCTTCAGACCGCAACATCGACAGACTGCCCCGCGCCACAATCGTTTCGAAAGCGACTTTGTTAGACAGAAAGTAATGCACGCCCACCAAACCAAAACACAACTCCACTTCACCGCTTTCCGGCATCCGCTTAAACGCCCGCTCGGTCAAGGCTCCCCACACCTGCTGCAGGTGGTTAAGCAGCCTTTCATCCAGGCTTTTGGGAACGATCAGCGTGCTCTCATCAGAGGCGGCCAACCAACCAGCAATGGCTTCTACCAAGCGAGAGGAATCAATATAACGCCAGCTCTGTGATGCCTGGGACGCATGGGTACGATAAATGGGGGGGCGATCCGCCTGCAGATCAAAAACGAACAGGTCATCCTCATCACTGGCAGTGCTGATTTCAATCAGCGGTGCCCAAGCGAATGCAGCCTTGTAGATCCCCGCCAGTTCCTGCTGGCGCAACTGGTTAGGTTTTGCCGTAGCCAGTAATAGGCAACGGGCATAAGCAGACTCAATACTGCTTTCGACTTCGCCATCCAACACTGCAATGCCGCTGATGCCGTGCTGTTGAGCCAACAGAAACAGTTGATGGAGCTCCAGCCACAAATTGCTAGGGCTGAGCAAATAGAGTTGGTAGCAACGCAACAATGTATCGCCTAGGGCCGTTACCGCCCGATGAACAGCAATTGCCACCGCTCGCCTTACGGCTTTGTCCTTGATCTTACGAATGCCTCGCACCGCCACCAGCTTGTAACCATTCGCTAGGTGCCCTTGCAGGGCCTGGGCAAGGCTGGCCACACGACGAGCCTTCTCGGGCAGTACCAGTGACTGGTTCAGGTAATGTTTTTGTAGCGACTCGCTGACTTGAAGAATCGATGGGCGCACAACTTCCAGTAACTGAAAGCGGAGTTTGGAATCAATCTGTAGCCGGTTAAGTTCCTGAATAAACTTATACAACTGGCGAGCAGTTTCTCCCATATTCATGATTGGGAGAGACTCAACCCACTGTTCCAGCTTTTTCGGCTGAGCAGCGCCAAGTGTCAGGTGCGGCAGATCCTGCTCAGGCAGTTTCAATCGCACCGTCGGGTCTGGTTGCTCCATGAAGGCAATCCTTATCTTGGCCACACCTCGGCCACTGTCATTATTTGATATTAATTATTTTTACTTATGTGCCCTATGTCACATTACCCTACGATACTGTTGCAATTCTGTAAACGCCATGGAGACCTAGACGTACGGTGTTCATTGGCCGGCAGGCAGCAGGCTACTAGCCCGCTAATACCGTCTTGGCGGGCTCCCCAGGCTCTTCCCGCGTTAGCCTGGGGACCAGGAAACCCGGCAGTCGAGCACGCAAGGCCGCATGGATCTTCCTGGCGGCTTCATCAGACACCGCGAAATGCGCCGCTCCTTGCACCGCATCCAGCTGGTGCAGGTAATAAGGCATCACCCCAGCGTCAAATAATCTGTCGGACAGCTCTGCCAGCGTGTCGGCCCGGTCATTCACTCCGGCCAGCAGCACGCTCTGGTTGAGCAGGGTGATGCCAGCACTACGCAAGTCCCGACAACGCTCTACCAGCGCCGGGCTAATTTCGCGGGGGTGATTACCATGAAGCACCAGCACGGTCTGCCAACGACGCCGTGTCAACAGCGCTTTTAGCCCCACCTCTAGCCGCTCGGGGATCACCACGGGAGTGCGGCTATGAATCCGTAACCGACGCAGGTGCGGAATGCTCTCCAGGGCATCCAGCAATTGCTCAAGGCGCTGATTACTCAAAGTCAGAGGATCTCCACCACTGAGTATTACCTCATTAATATCCGGCCGGGCCGCTAGCCACTCCAGGGCCTGCTTCCAACGTTTGCCGCTCAGATGTGTCTGGTAGGGAAAATGACGCCGAAAACAGTATCGGCAATGCACCGCACAAGCCCCGGTGACCACCAACAACGCCCGCCCATGATATTTGTGCAACAACCCCGGCACCGCCGTATGTTCAGCTTCATCTAGCGGGTCAGCACTAAACCCGGGCTGCGCTACCATCTCATCGGCCACACTCAATACCTGACGCAACAGCGGATCATGGGGGTTGCCCCGCTCCATCAGTGCCACGTAGCTACGCGGTACCCGCAGAGGGAAATCCGTGGCCGCCGACAACGCATCCGGCAGGCTCTCCACCGGCAGATCAAGCATCGCCAATAGCTCTGCCGGGTCGGTTATCAGGTCCGCCTGCTGGCGCTGCCAGCTGGGCAACTCCCAACCAGACGCTTCCTGCGTTATCATGAGGGTCTGTTGATGTTTCATCTGCGTCTCTGCTGGAGTTTCATTTTTTCGCCCGACAAGGCGGAGTGAGTGCAGCATAGTCATGCTTATGTCAGCGACCGACAATACAGCTGGGCGGAAAAAGGGGCCCAGTTCTTCGGGTTGCGCCTGCACGCTCGCCACTCGTCGTTACACGTCGCTCATTTGATGCAACCAAACATCTCTTCCTTTGCCTAGATTGGCGAGCGTGCAGGCGCAACAGAGATGCAGATGAAACATCAACAGACCCTATCAACCGCTCAAGTTGCATACATCAACTCTTTGGAAAAGTTTTATGGCCAACTATTCTACCAGCGAATTCAAGTCTGGCTTGAAAGTGATGCTCGATGGCGATCCCTGTTCCATCATCGAAAACGAATTCGTCAAGCCGGGCAAGGGTCAGGCGTTCAGCCGCGTAAAGCTACGCAACCTGCGTAACGGTAAGGTTTGGGAACGTACCTTCAAGTCTGGTGACTCCTTGGAGGGTGCTGACGTAATGGACGTTTCCATGCAGTACATCTACAGCGACGGCGAATTTTGGCACTTCATGGACCAAACCTCCTTCGAACAGAAGCAAGCCGACGAAACCGCGGTTCGCGACGCCAAGCAGTGGCTCAAGGAAGAAGACATCTGCGAGGTTACTCTTTACAACGGTGAGCCCTTGTCCGTTAGCCCCCCCAATTTTGTTGAGTTGGAAATCATCGAAACCGACCCAGGCCTCAAAGGCGACACCGCCGGCACCGGTGGAAAGCCCGCCACACTGAGCACCGGCGCAGTGGTACGTGTCCCGCTGTTCGTACAGACCGGTGAAATCGTCAAAGTCGACACCCGTACCGGCGATTACGTGGGCCGCATCAAACAGTAGCCATGAGCAACTGGCAGCCCACCGCCTCTTTGCAGGCCATCAAGGCGCGCGCTGAACTACTAAGCACAGTGCGCGCCTTTTTTGATGCCCGCCAAGTACTGGAAGTGGACACCCCGCAGCTGGCCCGTTACGGCGTCAGCGACCCACACATCCAGTGTATTGCCGTGCCCGGCTACGGTTATCTGCAAAGCTCGCCGGAATACCATATGAAGCGTCTGCTCGCCGCTGGCAGTGGGCCTATATACCAGCTGTGCAAAGCCTTCCGCGAGGGCGAGGCTGGGGGGCGCCATAACCCTGAGTTCACCATGTTAGAATGGTACCGGCCCGGTTTTTCCCTGAACCAGTTAGTTAGCGAATGCCTAGCGTTGTTTGCTGAACTGTTTCCCGGCATCAGGGCAAAGAAATACCCCTTTCGTGACCTGTTCAAGAACATTACAGGCTTGGACCCACTTACCGTCGATGACGCAGAGCTAATCCATTACGCGGTATTCCACGGCGCCCCTACTGGCCTGAACAAAACCGCCGCGGTGGACTATCTGATGGCCACTCAGGTGGAAACGGCCCTCCCTGCCGAACAACTGTCTGTGGTGACCGACTTCCCCGGCTGGGCCGCTGCGCTGGCCCAGACCCATAAGGACAAAGACGGTGCCATCGTGGCCAAGCGATTCGAGGTTTACTACCGGGGCCTGGAGCTGGCCAATGGCTACCAGGAACTCACTGACGCGCAAGAGCAGTCACAGCGCTTTCAACGGGACAATGCTCTGCGGCTCGAACAAGGATTGCCCCCCATGGCTCCCGATGCTTATTTGCTCGACGCCATGACATCCGGACTTCCAGAATGTAGCGGTGTCGCCGTTGGCGTTGAGCGGCTACTCATGGCCCAGCAGCCGCCCCTGACCATCGACCAGGTGCTGACGTTCCCCCACCCAAGAGCGTAACGTCGCCCTCTCGCTTTTTGCTTAGTCATCGAACCCAACACAAGGAACGCTTGGCCATTGTGATAAAGTAGCCATCAATGTCCGAACCGGTAAGCACTATGCATCTGTACCTCCTCGTCGCCTGTGACCGCCTTGATGAAAAGCAGGAAAAAAAGCTCAAGCGAAACCTGCCCGATTTGCAAGCAGCCCTACAGGCCTATGCGGACGCTAACGAAGGCGTAACACTGATAAATGAATGTGAGAGCGAGGGCTGCGAAGACTGGCACCTGGGCATCTCTCAGCCGGTGAAGAAAAAGGCTCAACTCAAGCTTCCGGTGAATCTTTTCAACGATCTTGCCCGGCAATACAACATTGATTGCGAGGTGGGCGCCATCGAGAATGAGAGCTTTGATCCGGTCAGTTATTTTGGCAAAAACGAAGGGCAGGGAGATGCGTTTTTGATTGGTGAGTACCTGGGCCTGTAGCCCGCTTCAGCTTTTCCGATTTTGCTGTATCGTGCCGCCAGCCATACGCTTATCGCAAAATAAAACCATCAGAAAGTCATAAAAAACCGCGCCCAATTTCTGCGCACGGCCTCTTTTTATTTAGCCCGTACCGCTCCCTGCGTTGCGGCTGTTAACTTTTTGCTTACAACGGCATTTCACCCTACCGCCGGCGGCACTACGGAATTGGCTCGCCCGGCAGTTTCCGCAATCAGCTCACCGATGCGATCAATCACCGATGGCGGAAAATCATGGCCCATGCCGGGAATAATAACCAGCTTGGCACCGCGAATAGCGCGGGCAGATGCCTTGCCACCGGCAGGACGAATTAACGGGTCAGCGCCGCCATGGATCACCGTGGTCGGGCATTGGATCTGCTTCAAGGTTTTGCTTAAAGAACCGGTGGCCGTGATCGCCAGAAACTGGTTGCGGATACCTCTCGGGTTAATGCCTCGCGCCCAGGCAGCCCGATACATGGCCGCCAGCTCCTCCTTACCCTGGGGCAAGGTACCGGCCAGCTTACTCATCATTTCCAAGCCGAAGGTAACGAACTGCTCTTCGGTTTCCACTTTCACGCGCGGGGCAATTAAAACTCTTAACGCCGAGGGTTTCGGCGGTGGCAGTAATGAGCTGTTATTACTGGACATGATTGAGGTGAGGGACAGCGCCCGCTCCGGGTGAGTGCCCGCCATCAACTGGCTGATCATCCCGCCCATGGAGGCACCAACAAAATGCGCCCGCTCAATATTTAATGCATCTAGCAGGCCCACCGTATCGGCAACCATATCGTGCAAGGTGTAAGGGCTCTCCACCGGCAGACCGATTATGCGGCGCAGGATCGCCGACACCGGCCCCTGCTTTATCGGCTTGCGGATTTGGGTGGATTTACCCACATCACGGTTATCAAACCGGATCACCCGATAGCCTTTTGCCGCCAACGCATCCAGCAAGGTATCCGGCCAGAACACCATCTGCGCCGACAGCCCCATGACGAAGACCATGGGTTCCCCGTTTTCCGGACCACGGCTCTCATAAAAAAGCTCGATGCCATTACTCGCGACCGTACCTGACTGCATATGCGTACCCTTTATGCTCGCCTATTCTTGTGATGCAGTGTCGAAACCGAGCCACCGCCAATAGATCAACATAAAAAAGGGTGCCTCAAACCTCAAGCGCCAGCATGAGAATTACGCGGCGATTGGCCTGTTCGGCGGTTCAAACCGTGATTGCCCGCCACAACATATCAAACAGCACACCGTGCTGATCTGCCATACGCCCAGGCCGACCACGCAACAGGTGCATCTGAGCAATACGCAACAACACGCCATAGAAGAAATCCAACAGGATCGGAGCCGTCACCTGATCATTCAGAATGCTCGCCTCCTGGCCTTCTCGTAGCCCGCTGAGAAAAAGCTCCGTGAGCCGTTGCTGCCCCGAGGTAGTATCACTGCCCCAGCGACCCGGATAAACCGAATTGATCATCATACGGCCCATTTGCGGGTTGCGGTCAAAGAAATCCAGCACCACCCAAAACACCTTGCTGAGCCGATCACGAAATGTATCGATACCGGCAAGGTGATCCAGCATGCGCTCGGCCAGCTGCTCCAGGCCATGATGCAAGCAGGCGTTAAGTAGTGCTTCCTTACTGCCCAGCCTCTCATCCCCGTAATACCGATAAATCGTTTGCAAACTGCAGCGGGCCGCCCGAGCTATCTCCTGCAACGTCACTTGATGGAACGCCGAATCGGCAAAAACCTGCACCGCAGCCCACTCAATACGCTCTCTTACCACCGGATCCTGCCGGGACAATGCCATTGTTCCAATACCTTTTTGCATAATCAGACCCTACGCTCTCTGATTATTCATTCGCCTAGCCAATGCCTATCTGTAATCAATCTTACACCCATGTCGGACAGTGTCTCCTCGGCAATTGACTCAACCAGTGCAGCCTTCTAGGCTCCACCCACGTTATCACCAATGAATGTCACATTAGGTGTAAAACAGATTACACCGTGACCGGCACCCTGCAAGGAGTCTGCAATGCCTGTTCGCAAAATGAAGCTGGCTGGCCGTGGCGGCCGCGTCGCCATCGTAGATGGTCTGCGCACCCCGTTTGCTCGCATCGCCACCCATTACCGAGATTTGAATGCCATCGATCTAGGCGCAATGGCCGTCAAGGAGCTGATGGCCCGCAATAACCTGAGCCAAAATGAAATTGAGCAGCTGGTGTTCGGGATGACGGTGATGATTCCCGAAGCCCCCTTTATTGCCCGCGAGATCGCTCTGGCGCTGGGCATGGACACGGTGGATGCCTACTCCATTACCCGTGCCTGTGCCACCAGTTTCCAGACCACCGCCAGCGTGGCGGACAACATCGTTGCCGGTTACACCGACATGGCCATTGCTGGCGGGACTGACTCCACCAGCTGCGCTCGAATTCCCTTGTCTGCCAAGCTAAGCGCGGTACTGCGCGATGTGAGCTTCGCCAAAACCCTAAAAGATCGCATCAAGCTGCTTAGCCAGCTCAAAGCCCGCGACCTGCTTCCCCAAGCCCCGTCTATCACCGAATACTCAGTGGGGGAAACCATGGGCGAGAGCACCGAGAAAATGGTGAAAAAATGGGGGGTTAGCCGTCAAGAACAAGACGATCTAGCCCATGCTTCCCACAGCAATGCAGCCCGCGCCTGGGCCGAAGGCCGTCTGGATCGCCAGGTGATGACTGCCCATTTACCCGATGGCAGCGCCTTGAAAGATGACAACCTGGTGCGCAAACAATCCGAACGTGAGAGCTACAGCAAACTCAATCCGGTGTTTGACCGGGAGACCGGTTCCGTTACCGCCGGCAATAGCAGCCCCCTCACCGATGGTGCCGGCGCCCTGTTGATGATGAGCGAGAAAAAGGCCGCCGCACTGGGTTACACCCCGCTAGGTTATATTCGCTCCTATGCCTTTGCCGCCCGCACGCCCCAGGACGACCTATTAATGGGCCCGGTACTGGCCGCCCCCGCCGCCATGACCCGCGCCGGGCTCACCTTGAGCGACCTGACCCTGGTAGACATGCACGAAGCGTTTGCCGGCCAAGTAGCCTGCAACCTGCGTGGCTTGGCCGATGACGACTATGTACGCAGCCAGACTGGGCTCGCGGCTCTCGGCGAAGTAGATCGCAGCAAGCTCAACGTCAACGGCGGCTCCATTGCCTACGGCCACCCCTTTGGGGCCACCGGTGCCCGAGTCATCAGCCAGACCTTACACGAACTGCAACACCGCGGCGGCGGGCTAGCGTTAACCACTGCCTGTGCCGCCGGCGGTATCGGCGCCGCCATGGTGCTGGAAACCGAATAACCCGCGTTAGCCACATTACTTAGCGCACCACACAACCACCCACAGGAACAGACCCATGTTTAACCTACTGATGAATTGGATGCGGGATAACAAGATCCTGCCACAGATTTCCGATACCGAACGCCAAGCGCTAGAAGCCGGCGATGTGTGGATTGACGGACAATTTTTTGGCGGCAAGGTCGATTTTGAAAAAATCCTCGCTGAAAACTACGACACCCTTCCCGAACACGAACAAGCCTACATTGATGGCCCTGTGGAAGAACTGCTGAGAATGGCCGACAGCTACGCTCTGTCGCGCACCCGCAAACTGCCCGATCATCTGTTTACCTTCATGGCAGAGAATGGCTTCTTCGGCATGCAGATCGCCAAAGAGTACGGCGGCAACCCCATGTCCACCCAGGCGAAGTCCTGCATTATGGCCAAAGTCAGCTCTCATTCAGGGCTCATCAGCGCCATGGTAGTGATTCCCAACTCCCTCGGGGCAGCGGAACTCCTCGGCCATTACGGCACCGATGAGCAAAAGCAGTATTACCTGCCAAAGCTGGCCAACGGCGAATTCATTCCCTGCTTCGGCCTCACCGAGCCCACCGCCGGCTCTGACGCGGCGTCCATCAAGGCGGAAGGCGAAGTCTTCAAAGACAGCGACGGCGAGATCAAATTCAAACTTAACTTCCGCAAGCGTTACATCACCCTTGCGCCGGTTTCCAACCTGATCTCGCTGGCCGTGCGCCTGCACGACCCGGAAAACCTGCTGGGCAAAGGTGAAGACGCAGGCATCACCGTCGTGCTACTGGAAAAAGGCTTGGACGGGCTGCATATCGGCGACCATCACCAACCCATTGGCGAGCACTTCCCCAACGGCCCCATTGTCGGTCGCGATGTAATCGTACCCGCCAGCAATGTGTTGGGGGGCGTGGAACACACCGGCATGGGCTGGAAGATGTTAATGGAAGCTCTGGCAGGCGGGCGCATGGTGTCACTGCCCGCCACCGGCATTTGCGGCATTCGCCATGGTGCCATGATCGCCGGCGCCTATTCCATGGTGCGCCAACAGTTCGGCATCCCCGTGGGCCGCATGGAAGGTGTGGAACACAAGATTGGTAAAGCCGCCGGCATGACCTACGCCTTTGATGCTGCCCGCGTGTTTGGTTGCTCCGCCGTGGACAAGGGTATCCAGCCCCCTGTGACCTCCGCCATCATGAAGGCCTACTCTACAGAAATGGGACGCGATACCGGCACCGACGCCATGGATGTGACCGCCGGCTACGGCGTCATGCAGGGCCCCAACAACACCATGGGTCGCCTTTACAACTCGGCCCCGGTGAGCGTCACCGTGGAAGGGGCCAACATCATGACCCGCACCCTGATGATCTTTGGCCAGGGCGCCACCCGCTGTCACCCCTACGCTTACAATGTAGTGCAAGCCGTGGAAAACGACGACGCTGACGCCTTCCGTAAAAACCTCACCGGCTGGATGATCCAGTTCTTGCTGGGCTTCGTTATGAGCCTGGTACGCGGCGTCACCCGCGGTTTCTTGACCGTAAAAGTGCCCAACGTGGAACCAAAAACGAAAAGCATTTATCGCCGCCTGGGCTGGGCCGCCACCCGCTTCGGCCTGCTCACTAACCTGGCCATGTTCTTTGTCGGCGGGAAACTGAAAGCCCGTGGCAACCTGACTGGCCGTTATGCCGACGCCGTTGCCTGGTTGTACATTACCACCTCGGCGCTGCGCCGCTTTGAAGCGGAAGGCCGCAAGGCAGAAGATCTGGCGCTCGTGCAATACGCTGGTGAATACGGCCTCACCCAGATCCAGCAGGCCTTCGAAGGCATCTATGAAAACTTCGACGGCCCGGTGGGCGTGATATTGAAAACCATTGGCCGTATCGGCTTGGGTCTGAACCCGCTGGCCAAGCTACCGAACGATCAGCTTAGTCACCAAGCCGCGCAAGCCCTGCAAAGCTATGGCGACCAGTACAAACGCTTAGTTGGCGGCAACTACATGCCAGAGGAAAGCGATCAAGGACTGGGACGCCTACTCAAGGCCTTCCGGCTGACCACCGAAGCCGAACCAGTACGTGAAAAAATTCGGGCGGCGCAAAAAGCTCGCAAACTAGGCAAAGGCAAAGTAGAAGCGTTGGCCGCCGAGGCCGCTTCACTGCAGCTAATTTCCGACGCTGAGCTGGCCACGCTGAACGCCGCTACCGAAGCGTGCCTACTGGCCATCGAAGTGGATGTCTTCACTAAGGATGAGTACTACGGAGCAGGCGGCATACCCGCCATGAGTGCCACCGGTGATGGCGGCCTGCAACCCGCCGCCAACTCCGAGCCGGCAAAAACTTCCGGCGAATAACCGGCCGTCCTCACGGGCCAGTGCCAACTGGCCCGATCAACCCTGCCAATACGCCCCCTCACTCGCTAGTGTTGGGCGCCATAACACAACAACGAACCAGATAACGGACAAACTATGAGCCTTCAAGCCCGCCTCATCAAAGCCGTGACCAAGCGCACCATCAAACGCTCCGGTCTCAACCAAGACCAACTAGTACGGCATCTGCGTAAGGTATTCAACGAAACCCCTGTTCTGACCCTATTACCCCGTGGAGTAAAACTCAGTCGCGTGGAGCACCCCGCTTTTACCGGTGATCGAATCAGCGTGCAGCGTCCAGAAATGGCGGTGCTTTACCTGCATGGCGGCGCCTACATTGGCGGCATCACCAAGACCTACCACAACTTAGCCGGGCGGCTGGCAAAAAAATTAAACGCTGAGGTATTTTTACCCGTCTATCCGTTTGCCCCAGAGCACCCTTACCCGGCCGCAGTGAATCGAGTCATGGAGGCCTACGAATACCTATTAAGCCTAGGCAAGCAACCGCAGGATATCGTTATTGCCGGCGATTCCGCCGGTGGTGGGCTCACCTTGGCCACGCTGCTGCATATCCGCGACAAAGGCCTGGAACAACCCCGCTGCGCGGTGACATTTTCGCCCGCCAGCAACGCCTTTCCTGACGACAGCATCCTGGAGGCCCTAGACCCCAGCGATGCGATGCTGTCTGCAGACATCATTCGCACTGCTATCGAGATCTATACCCCCAACCCAGAAGACCGCAGCCAGCCCTACGCCTCCCCCTGCCTAGGAGACTACACCAACATCTGCCCGCTACTGATCACCGCCAGCACCGACGAACTGCTTTATGCGGATGGCAAGCGAGTGAAGCGCGTGGCGGAAAAGGCGGGCGTCAAGGTGACATGGATAGAGCGCCCCGGCGTATTCCATGTATGGCCGGTCATGGTGCCCTTCCTGCCAGAGGCGAACAAAGACCTGAAACGGATTGTCGCATTCATTAAAGAAGCATAGGCGCGAGCGCTTAAGGCGATAAAAACCAAGCCCGCAGTGCTCCAACCCTGGTTGAAGTTTTCGGCATTAATCATTGAACGTTTCTGTCATTGCTCTGCCGCCTTCAACCTTTTTTACTTGCGTTTACTCACAAGGAGGTGGCATGAGCGACTTACTGCCCCGTATTCACCCAGACGATTACTGCAACGAAGACCTACCGACCCTCAGCCAACCCTGGTGGCAAACGTTGCCGTCCAGCTTTCACAGCATGCCGGATCATTTCCTAGCAGATAACGATACCAGCTGGCGCATCAGCAGTACCGCGGCTGTCGATACAGTGGCCCGTACCGGCCTGGCCTTAATGGCCGGCGTGGCTGCTCTGCCTGCCACGCTCAACGCCGCACGACTCAACGACGAGCGGGCGCTTACAGATTTCTATCGCCCCTTCCTAGCTGAGAGCGATCCCAATACTTTTTTCACACCGCCCACCGTATCGGCAAAAATCAAGCACACGCCGGTATCCAGTTACCATTTTCAACCGGAAGACGGCGACGCCCATACCCTACATTTCACTTCGCCTTTTGTGCCTAAAAACCCGGACCTAAGGGAGCGTTATCTGGACCATACCCGTAACGGCACCGCCTGGGCGCAGCACTGGCGTCACCACGACGGCCCACGCCCTACACTGGTGATGATTCATGGGTTTGTGGCCGACCCTTACTGGCTGAATACTCGCTGGCTGGCGCTGCCCTGGTTCTACAAGCAGGGCTTCGATGTGCTGCTCTATACGCTGCCGTTCCATGGCCGGCGCAAAAGCCGTTTCGCTCCGTTCAGTGGCGCCGAGTTTTTCAGCCAAGGCATGGCGTTACTCAACGAAACCTTTGCACACGCTATTCATGACTTGCGTTTGTTCATGCAAATGTTACGCGAACAAGGATCACCGGCCATCGGCGCCACCGGCATATCACTGGGCGGTTACACTACTGGCTTACTGGCCGCACTAGAAAAAGACTTAGCCTTTGCGATCCCCAATGTGCCGTTGGTCAGCGTGATTGATTTGATGAAGAGCTGGTTCCCGATCAACCAACAAGTGAAGCTGCTAAACCGCATCTATGACACCGATACCGCAGGCCTTCGTGAAATCACCGCCCTGCACTCGCCCCTAACTTGGCCCTGCCAAATACCGCAAAGCGGGCGCATGATTATCGGCGGTGCCGGCGACCGATTCGCTCCTCCCAAACATAGTCACCTGTTACGCCAACACTGGAACAACTGTGATGTGCATTGGTTCCCAGGCAACCACCTGCTACATCTGGATCAAGGCTTATACCTGAAAGCCATGCGGGACTTTATGCGCCAGGCGTTTGCCGCAAAAGGGGTGAGCTAAGCACCGGAAGCCCGCAAACACCACTTGTTTTATAGGAGCACGTGGCTTTCGCGTGGCAAACCAGACTCGGCGTCCTAGCGGCTTCGATGAAAATGCTAGGGCGCTTTGGGGGTATCCGTCTTGAACAAGTGCGCGGTACCCGCCCCGCAAGAGACCACCGTTTTCATCATGCTTTCCACACCGATTTCTGGATGCAGCTCCACCAGTGATGCATCTAGGTGGTAAATGAATCCGCTGGTGGGGTTGGGCCCAGTGGGGACGAATACAGTGACGTGACCATCCGCGTGCCGGGACGTGACCAGCGCAGTAACAGACACGTCCGTATCTCTCCCATAGAGCCACACCCGCGCCACCTCGCCCCGGCTGAATGGGCTATCTGCGCTACTCCCCATCAACTGGGCAATCACTTCACGGACAGTGGTGTATCCGGGTAAGCGAGTCATCACATGTTCTTCCCACTGCTGCCAGGCCCAGCTTCCCACTCGGGTTGCCACCAGAGTGCCGACTAGAAAACACAGCACCATGACCGCCAGCACCGATAGCCAATCTGCGACAAACTTTGGCAACCCGAAAGCACTGATAAACACTGAGGTAAAAGGAGAAATCAGCTCGGTCACGGTCTGATAAATCCATTTGAAGAAGAACACGATAATGGAAATCGGCAACAGGATGGTGAGCCCACCCAGCAGCGACTTACGAATAAAAAACCAGATACGGTTGTTAGCGCTCATCGGCGGAGAATTCCTCTATTATTTCGGCAAGCGAGCCTGCCCACCAGCTCATACGCGCCTGTACAAGCCTAGGCTCAATCCCGACGTGCAGGCTCTTCGTACCAAATGCGGTTGATAAACAGACAACGCTCGCCAGCAGGGGTTCGCACCTCCACTTCGTCATCCACCTGTTTCTTGAGCAAGGCTCGCGCCAATGGCGCATCAATACTGATATAGCCTCTTCCCGCATCGGTTTCATCTGGCCCCACCAACCGGTAGGTTTCAGTGTCCCCTGTGTCATTTTCCAGCTCTACCCAAGCACCAAAGAACACCCGACTTTGGTCTTCCGGCACCCGATCCACCACCGTCATGTCATCCAGGCGCTTGCTAAGAAAACGCACCCGCCGATCAATCTCCCGCAGCTGTTTCTTGCCGTAGATGTATTCTGCGTTCTCCGAGCGATCGCCCTGGGCCGCCGCCTCCTGCACCGACTGGGTGATCTCTGGGCGCTTCTGCTTCCATAAATATTGCAGCTCATCGTTGAGCTTATGGTATCCCTCAACGGTGATGTACTTGGAGGCAGGTTTGCCCTTCGGTCGCCAGCGGCCCATGGGTTATACCTCGAAGATCCGGTGCAATTCGCGCAGCCCCTTGAACTCCAAGGTGTTGCCAGAAGGGTCCTGAACAAAGAACGTTCCTTGCTCCGCGGGCTGCCCCGCGAATCGCTCACGAGGCTTAAGCAGAAACGGCCACTGGTGCTGGTAAATCCGCTCCACTAGGGCCTCCCAGCGGGCAAAGCTGAGCACCACGCCAAAATGAGGCATCGGCACTGGATGGCCGTCCACCTCACTGTAGCCCTGGATCGGCGTTAAATTTTCGCCTTTATGCAAGGAGAGCTGATGTCCGTGCAGGTCCACATCCACCCAGTTCGGAGCATCGCGCCCACGACGCCCACCCAGCACGCGGCAATAAAAATCCGCAGCGTCTTCCAGATCATTCACCAGAAAAGCCAAATGAAAGGCCGGTTGTTTTTCCATCGTCTACCGCTCTTGCTAAACTCACGTGATTCAGCCTGATGCCAACACATCCATAAGCGTGTTGTTTGTAATGCGATTGGATGCATTGAAAGTTCAAAAGCGCGCAGCCCAGAAAGCCAAGATGGCATTGGCATGCTTCGCGTTTTAACGTTGAACTAGCTTACCCCAGCACCAGGCGCGCCCATACTACTAGAGGAACCCTGCGCATGTCTGTCACCCGTGCTTCCTGGCCCGCCACACGTATGCGCCGCATGCGCCGCGATGATTTTTCCCGCCGCCTGATGCGCGAGCACACCCTCACCGTTGACGACCTGATTTACCCGGTGTTTGTACTGGAAGGCAGCAATCAAATCGAAGCCGTTCCCTCCATGCCCGGTGTGGAACGTAAAAGCATTGATCTGCTGGTGGAAGAAGCCCGTGAGCTGGCCGATCTAGGCGTTCCCGCCATGGCCTTGTTTCCAGTCACCCCAGGCGATATAAAAACCCTCGATGGCCGTGAAGCCTGGAACCCTGAGGGGCTAGCCCAGCGTGCCGTGCGCGCGATCAAGGCAGCCGTTCCCGAGATGGGAGTCATCACTGACGGCGCCTTGGATCCGTTCACTACCCACGGCCAGGACGGCATCATTGATGACAACGGCTATGTACTCAACGACGTGACCGTGGATGCACTGGTCAAGCAGGCCCTATCCCATGCCGACGCCGGCGCCGACATGGTTGCCCCTTCAGACATGATGGATGGCCGCATCGGGGCCATTCGCGATGCCCTGGAAGCCCACGGCCATATCCACACCCGTATCATGGCCTACTCTGCCAAGTACGCCAGCGCCTACTATGGCCCTTTCCGCGATGCGGTCGGCTCCGCCGGCAATCTCGGCAAGGCGGACAAGACCACCTATCAAATGGACCCAGCCAATTCCGATGAGGCGCTGCATGAGATCGCCTTAGACCTGGCGGAAGGCGCCGACGTGGTAATGGTGAAACCGGGCATGCCTTACTTGGACGTGGTCCGCCGAGTGAAAGACGAATTCAAAGTCCCTGTGTACGCCTATCAAGTGAGTGGCGAATACGCCATGCACATGGCCGCTTTTCAAAACGGCTGGCTGGACCAAGACAAAGTGATGATGGAATCCTTGCTGGCATTCAAACGCGCCGGCGCCGATGGCATCCTCACCTACTTTGCCAAGACGGCAGCGCAAGCACTGAAAAAACAGCGTTAACCGAAGGCGACACGCGCTTCAATGTAAGCAAAACAGGAACGACCCGTGCTTGCCGTTCCTGTTCTGCCTGCCTTTTTAACACCCTGTGGCCTGCCTATTGATCGTGCTCGGCCTTTCGGTATCCGCCCTAACCTGCGACCACCGAAATCCGCACCCCGGCGAAAAAGATATACCCTCCGAATTTTTTGTTTTTTTGTCTCCTACCGAATTTACTTCCTCCTACAGCCTTTCCTTAGCAGCCTTTCCTTAATCGCGATAGTCTTAGTCATGGCTCGTCACGGACAAACGGGCCCAACAGCCGAATCGCCGATTCATTTTCCGGCTGTCATTACTGCGTAACATTAATGTCATGGAATAGGGCCTACATGCCGGCTCCAGTCAGGACGACACTATGAATGCTTTATCCAATGAACAGGGTGACAACGAGCACAATGTCATTGATTCCAGCAACGGCGAGTTCAGTAATCCGGACTATTATTTGAACCGGGAACTTAGCTTGCTGCAGTTCAATCTGCGTGTGCTCGAGCAAGCCTCGGATGAAAACCACCCATTGATGGAACGGCTGAACTTTTTATTGATTTTTTCCAGCAACATGGACGAGTTTTTCGAAATTCGCGTAGCGGGTTTGAAGCACAAACTGGAAACCCATACCGGGCAGCCCGGTCCCGATGGCCTGCTGCCCGAAGAGCTGCTGGAATCCATCAGCGCCATTACGCACGAAGCGGTAGAGCGCCAGTATCGTATCCTCAATGACGTACTACTCCCTGCCCTGCGTGAAGAAGGTGTGGATTTTCTGCGCCGCGAAGATTGGACCGAAGCCCAAATCGAGTGGGTAAAGAAGTATTTTCGCGAGCAGATATATCCGGTTCTCACTCCAATCGCGCTAGACCCTTCGCACCCCTTCCCACGCTTGGTAAACAAAAGTCTGAACTTCATCGTACCCTTGGACGGCAAGGATGCGTTCGGTCGCTCCACAGGGCTCGCCATTGTACCCGCACCCCGGTCCCTGCCCAGGCTCATTCGCATCCCCGATGAAATCAGTGAAAGCGGTGACGATAACTTCGTTTTCCTCTCCTCCATGATCCACGCTCATGTGTCCGACCTGTTTCCAGGCATGAAGGCCACCGGCTGTTACCAGTTCCGAGTAACCCGCAATGCGGACATGGAAGTTGACGAAGAAGCAGAGGATTTGGCCAGCGCCCTGAAAGGTCAGCTGCTATCACGCCGCTATGGAGACGAAGTGCGCCTGGAAGTAGCCGACAATTGCCCACAGCACCTGATGCACTATCTGCTAGAGCAGTTTGAGCTTACCGAAAAAGACCTGTACGAAGTAAATGGCCCGGTAAATCTGGCCCGCATGTTCACCAGCGTAAACCGGCCGCGTCTGCACTACCCACCCTTCACCCCCAAATTAGCGCCAGTGGTGAAAAAGAGCGAAACCATTTTTGATGCCATCGACCAAGGCGATATCCTGCTGCATCACCCCTATGAGTCCTTTCAGCCGGTGATTAACCTGCTGGCCGAAGCCGCCCGCGATCCCAAAGTGCTAGCCATCAAGCAAACGCTATACCGCACTGGCACCAAGTCAGAAATCCTCGACCATTTGGAAACCGCTGCCCGCAATGGCAAAGAAGTCACCGCCATTGTCGAGCTCCGCGCCCGCTTTGATGAAGAGTCCAATATTGAAGGAGCCCGCCGCCTACAGGAAGCCGGCGCCATCGTGGTCTACGGCGTGGTGGGTTATAAAACCCATGCCAAAATGCTTCTGGTGGTGCGCCGGGATGGTGACGGCATCAAACGGTATGTGCATCTAGGCACCGGCAATTACCACACAAAAACGACCAAGCTATACACAGATTATGGCCTGATGACCTGCGAAAAGAGTATGGGCCAGGACGTGCACAAGATATTTCAGGAATTGACGGGTATGGGTAAGGCGGCCCGGCTGAAGCAGCTCAAGCATTCGCCGTTCACCCTACACCCCTCGATTATCGAGTGGATCGACTTTGAAACCGCACAAGCCCAGGCAGGTAAACCTGCACGCATTATTGCCAAGTTCAATTCCCTGACAGAAAAAAATATCATGCAGGCCCTGTACCGGGCCAGCCAAGCGGGCGTGGAAATCGACCTAATCATACGGGGCATATGCTGCCTGAGGCCCGGAATTCCTGGCCTGTCGGAGAACATTCGCGTGCGTTCTATTATCGGCCGCTTTCTGGAACACACCCGCATCTACCATTTCCACCACGGCGGTGACGAACTGGTGTATTGCTCCAGCGCCGACTGGATGGAGCGCAATCTGTTCAACCGTGTGGAAACGTGTTTTCCGATCAATGACCCCGCTCTCAAGGCACAGATCTTAGAGCAGGGCCTGCATATCTATTTGCGAGACAACTCTCGCGCCTGGGAACTGCAGCCAGACGGCCACTACCAGCGGGTGCAACCACAAAACGGCGAAGAGCGCTTCATTGCCCAACAGAGCCTGCTCGATACGCTAGGGGGATGAACAAGCTTCTAGCTTTAAAGGGGTTGCGCCGGCTAAAGCGCGCACCCCCATTTTAAGGCTATTTTCCTCATCGCTAGCGGCTCGCAGCGATTCCTTTCACGCCAACACCAGCTGGTACCCTGCCGCCTGAAAGTAATCGAGTTCCTGCTCCAGGTCCGCTTGGGTAAGCGGGTGCTGCTCCAACCAGCCAACCGGAAAGGTAATGGCAAGACGATTACCCGTTGCCTGCACGTGAATTTCAGGCACCTTTTCATCACTACGGGCATGGTGCAACCGCACCGCTAAACGCAGTACCAAACATAGTCGCAGCAAGCAGGTTTGTTCATCCTCCGGCAATTCCGCCAGCGCAGCCAAGGGCACCTTGCGACGATGACCGCGCACCATCAACGCCACCATTTGCTGCTCCTGACGAGAAAAACCGGGCAGATCCGAGTTAGTCACCAGATAAGCACCGTGTTTGTGAAACTGGCTATGAGACACCGCCAATCCCACCTCATGGAGCAAACAGCCCCAACGGAGCGTATCCGCGGCCTCGGCTCCCTCGATCTGCCAATCACTGGCTACCTGCTGGTATAACGTCTGGGCTGTGGCACACACTCGCTCTGCTTGGCTGCTTTCCACATGATGGCGATTCATCAGCGCTTGAATACTGCGATCACGCACATCCTCGTGACCAAAGCGCCCCAGTAAGTCGTACAGTAACCCTTCACGTAAAGCGCCACTGGAAACATCCATTTGTTCAATGCCTAACTGCTCGAAAATGCCGTACAAAATGGCCAGACCAGAAGCAAAAATAGGCTGTCGATCCTCACGTAACCCCTTCAATCCCAGCTTGTCCGCGGCACCAGCTTTAATCACCCGTTTACGGGCTTTTTTCATCCCTTCCATGCTAATGCCGAATTCCGACCAACCGTTCTCCACACACACAAGGCTGATTGCCTTGATCGTGCCCGAGGCCCCCACCACCTGCTGCCAACCAAGGCGCTGATAATTGGCATGGATTGATAACACTTCCTGGCGTGCCGCCGTCACCGCCCGATCAAAGGCTTTTTCCGTGATCTCGCCATTGGGGAAAAAACGCTGGGCAAAGCTAACACAGCCCATATGCAACGACTCGGTTTCCGTGGATTCAAACCGCTCACCAATGATCAGCTCAGTGGAACCACCGCCAATATCCACCACCAGCCGCTGCCCAGCGTCATCAGCCAAGGTGTGGGCCACCCCCAGGTAAATCAGCCGCGCTTCCTCTCGTCCGGCTACCACCTCAATATCGTGGCCCAACACGGCTTCCGCGCGGCGGATAAAATCCCGGGCATTACGGGCTTGGCGCAGGGTATTGGTCCCCACCACCCGCACGCTACCGCGTGGAATTCCGGCAATCCGTTGGGCAAACCGGCCAAGGCACTCCAGCGCCCTCTCCACTGTGTCCTCATCCAAGCGATTTTCCCGGTCTAGGCCGGCCCCCAATTGCACCTTCTCCGACAACCCGTCGAGAATCTGGATTTCTCCCTGCGCTTGTCGGGCTACCACCATATGAAAACTGTTCGACCCCAAATCAATGGCAGCCAGATGTTCGCCATGCTCCATAGTCACTCCTTCTTTTGGGCCAATTCTATCCAAAAATCATGGCGTTACGATGTCATAGGCAGCGACTACAGCGATAATTAACGACCTCGCTTGAAATTCTTCACCCGCAACCTGATATTATTCATCATCACAGAGGCCGGTAAGCAACCGTGACAGGTCTTTGAAACCTTTATATCAGGAGAATTCAATGAGCGGCGAGATTATTAACGTGACCGATGCGGACTTCGAAGCCAAGGTCATCAACGCAGACGGCCCCGTGCTGGTCGATTACTGGGCTCCTTGGTGTGGCCCCTGCAAAATGGTCGCGCCGATCCTTGAGCAACTAGCCGGAGAGTACGGCGACAAGCTGACCATTGCCAAAATCAATATCGATGATAATCCGGAAACACCGAAGAAATACGGCGTTCGAGGCATCCCTACCCTGACTGTTTTCAAAAATGGCAACGTGGAAGCCACCAAAGTGGGCGCCCTGTCTAAAAGCCAACTGACCGCATTCTTAGACAGCACGCTTTAAGCACGGATGTAATAACCTGTTACCCCTTCGTCGCCCGGCGAAGGGGTTTCCTTACCCTGCCACGACCGACGGGCTAGACAGCCCCAACCATGAGTGATAGATTCCAGAACCAGCTTTAATAAAGCACCCCCTTTAGTTAGTCCTCGGAACCTCTGGTTACCTATTTTCCTTATGGCCCCCTTTAGGCTTGCCGGGCCAGATTCCGAAAAAACCGGATTATCAAAACAACTGCAACACTGCGGTGGTGCATCCTCTCAATTCATCCAAAGACACCAAATTAGACGCCAATGAATCTTTCTGAACTGAAGCAGAAGCCGATTGGAGAACTTCTGGACATTGCCAAGGAACTCGGTCTCGAGAACCTGGCAAGAACCCGTAAACAAGACGTTATCTTTTCCATCCTTAAACGCGCCGCCAAAAATGGCTCCGACATTTACGGCGATGGCGTGCTGGAAATCCTGCAGGATGGTTTCGGTTTCCTTCGTTCCGCTGAAGGATCTTATCTTGCCGGCCCGGACGACATTTACGTTTCGCCCAGCCAGATCCGTCGCTTCAATTTACGCACCGGCGACACCATCGCCGGAAAAATCCGGCCTCCCAAGGATGGCGAGCGTTACTTCGCCATGCTCAAGGTCAACGAGATCAACTTTGACCGCCCGGAAAACGCCAAGAACAAAATCCTGTTCGAGAACCTGACCCCGCTGTTTCCTACTCAGCGATTGGTCATGGAAATCGGTAATGGCTCCACCGAAGACATTACCACTCGGGTAATCGATCTGGTGGCACCCATCGGTAAAGGGCAGCGTGGCCTAATCGTCGCGCCGCCCAAAGCCGGTAAGACCATGCTGCTGCAGAGCGTGGCCCAGTCCATTGCCCGCAACAACCCCGAAACTCACATGATTGTGCTGCTCATCGACGAGCGCCCGGAAGAAGTGACAGAAATGTCCCGAACCGTGCGCGGTGAAGTGGTGGCCTCCACCTTTGACGAGCCACCGGCCCGTCACGTTCAGGTGGCTGAAATGGTGATCGAGAAAGCCAAGCGGCTGGTCGAGCACAAACAGGACGTGGTAATCCTGCTGGACTCCATCACCCGTCTGGCGCGCGCCTACAACACCGTGCAGCCCAGCTCCGGCAAGGTGCTCACCGGTGGTGTTGACGCCCACGCCCTGGAAAAGCCCAAGCGCTTTTTCGGTGCCGCGCGGAACATCGAGGAAGGAGGTAGCCTGACCATCCTCGCCACCGCTCTGGTCGACACCGGTTCCAAAATGGACGAAGTGATCTACGAGGAATTCAAAGGCACCGGCAACATGGAACTGCATCTGGACCGCAAGGTGGCAGAGAAGCGTGTGTTCCCGGCCATGAATATCCGCAAATCCGGCACCCGTCGTGAAGAACGTCTGGTGAGCGAAGACGAACTGCAGAAGATGTGGATCCTGCGCAAGGTGCTGCACCCCATGGACGAAATTGGCGCCATGGAATTCCTCATCGACCGCATGAAGCAGACCAAGACAAACCTGGAATTCTTCGATTCCATGAAGCGCAAATAAGCGGCGCAACGCGCCGCACGCTTCAAGCAACATGCAAAACCCCGCTTCGGCGGGGTTTTTGTTATCCGCCACCGGCGCTTGCCTGCCGATCAGCGGCTACGCTATCTTTCTATTAATCTCGTGACATCAGCACTTTCAAACATCATGCCCCTGGGACCTATATCTTCAGGTGCTGGGGGAAGCATCACATGGACACCTACTTACATGTATTGCGAAAAGCGGCCTTTATCCTGCTCTCTACACTACTCCTGAGCAGCTGCCTGACTTCCGCCGTTAACATCTCCAGCACGCCTCCCTTCGCTGCGCAAACACCAGCCCCAGGCAAAGCATTGCTTTACGTTTTCTACGCAAAATACTGGCAAGAAAACATCAGGGAATACGAGCTACAGTTACTGGTGGATGACGAAATCATTGGCACGATTGGTACCTCAGATTACTACCTGCTGGAACTCTGGCCAGGCGATTACGATATCACTGTCGAGCTACTGCCCTACACCGCACTAGGCAAACACCGCCAAGGGGGTGAGATGGCAACTAAAGGCATTAGTATCGATGCCGGTGAAATCAATCTGCTTGGAATGGGCTATGTCGACGCCAGCAGCAACCCCCTGAATTTTTACACGGCCTGGCCATTCAAGGCCGGTGCGCTTGAAGGTCGCACTCTGACAAGACAGGTTCCCCATACCGAAACCGCCCAAGCAATAAAAACCTACGGCGGGCAATGGCAGGGGCCTGCACGCAAGCTCCTCGCCCACGGCGAAGGCACGCTACGCCTGCCGAACGGCATGACCTACCAAGGACGCATGGAGCGAGGGGATTACACCACTGATGGCGTGCTTATTTACCCTGATGGCAAACGCTATAAAGGGGAGTATTCCAGCTATTTTGGCAAGCCAGAAGGGAAAGGTTTGCTCACCGACGCCGATGGCAACGTAGTCTTTGCGGGCACCTTCTACGACGGCAAGCCCTATGAAAAAGGCGTCAGCTCTCGCAATGGCCAACTCCATTACGAAGACTATGGACGCTATGGCACAAAGCAGGAAACCGACCCCGCGACCCTCGCAGAACAATCCATCACGAATCAGGACAAGCGACGCCTTGCCTCGATAAGCAAAGAAGCCGAACCCTTCAATGCAGAAGTTTCCCGGTATCAACGCATGCAGCGTGATGCCCGGGAAGAGTTCGAGGAAAAGGAAGCCAGCTACCCCTCTCAATGCACCTGCGCGTTCAAGCTTTGCTTGGAGAGCAACCCTTCAGATGAAAGCCTAGAAGAACGCAGAGCCCGCAAAAAAGCGCAATCTCGCCGCGATGCAGCCTGCCGAGAATGGCGCGCCACAGGCGGAACCTACGCAGAACGCAAGGCCCAACTGGACCGTGAACTGGCAAACATAAGCGGGAACCTGGCAGACGCACTGGCACAACTCAAACAAGCAGAACAGCGCGATGCCGCCGTCCGCAAACAGAAAGCCGCGGCACTTGCCCGCACCAGAGCAGCCAGAACCGCTGAACTAGAGCAAAAAATCCGGCAACAACAGCGTGACAACCTGGAAGAACAGCGTCTGGCCTGCCAGGGCAAAGAAACCTACTGTAGCTGTTATGCTTTTCGTCCCCCCTCACAAACGTCTGGCAGCCTGACCTGCACCCAATAAGCCTGCCGCTGATGAAAAGCGAATAGGAAAAAACACGGCAGGCTTCGCCTGCGGTGAAGTCTGCCGTGTTTTGTTGGCTCCCTTCCCTCTGTTTATTTATTTTTCTTTGCTTCATGTTCCTGCCGTCCAGCGTTTGCCGTCCTTACTGTTATACTCGCCGCACAACCCGCTCGGTTACCGGATCAAAAGGAAGGCCATGAAATACCGCGATCTTCGAGACTTCATTAGCCAACTGGAACAGCTCGGCGAGCTTAAGCGCATCACTGTGCCGGTGGATCCTAAACTGGAAATGACGGAAATTTGCGACCGCACTCTGCGAGCCGGCGGGCCAGCCTTGCTGTTCGAAAACCCGGTGGGGTTTGGCACTCCGGTGCTGGGCAACCTGTTCGGCACTGAACGGCGGGTGGCACTGGGCATGGGCCGTGACTCGGTGGCAGAGCTTCGCGAGCTGGGTGAGCTGCTGGCGTTTCTCAAGGAGCCGGAGCCGCCCAAGGGTTTCCGTGATGCCTGGGAAAAACTGCCGGTATTTCGCAAGGTCCTGAGCATGAGCCCCAAGGTGTCCAGCTCCGGCCCCTGCCAGGAAAAGGTGCTGGAAGGCGACGAGGTGGACCTGTACAAACTGCCCATCCAGACCTGCTGGCCTGATGATGCCGGCCCCCTGGTGACCTGGCCGCTAGTCATCACCCGCGGCCCTAACAAGGAACGTCAGAATCTGGGGATTTACCGCCAACAACTGATCGGCCGCAACAAGCTGATCATGCGCTGGCTGAGCCACCGGGGCGGAGCACTGGATTTCCAAGAATGGCAACAGCAACATCCTGGCGAACCGTTCCCGGTGAGCGTGGCACTGGGCGCCGACCCGGCCACGATTCTGGGCGCTGTCACCCCAGTGCCGGATACCCTCAGCGAATACGCCTTTGCCGGTTTGCTGCGCGGCTCCAAGACCGAGCTGGTGAAATGTATAGGCAATGACCTGCAAGTGCCCGCCAGCGCCGAATTCGTTTTGGAAGGCTTTCTTTATCCGGGTGACATGGCTGACGAAGGCCCCTTCGGCGACCACACCGGCTATTACAATGAAGTGGAGCGTTTCCCTGTATTCACCGTGGAGCGCATCACTCACCGTCGCAACCCGATTTATCACAGCACCTATACGGGCCGGCCGCCGGATGAACCGGCGGTACTCGGCGTGGCCATGAATGAAATCTTCGTGCCCATCCTGAAAAAGCAGTTTCCCGAGATCGTCGACTTTTACCTGCCGCCGGAAGGCTGCTCCTACCGCATGGCCGTGGTCACCATGAAGAAGCAGTACCCCGGCCACGCCAAGCGCGTGATGATGGGTGTTTGGTCATTCCTGCGTCAGTTCATGTACACCAAGTTCGTGATCGTCTGCGACGACGATGTGAATGCCCGTGACTGGAAAGATGTGATCTGGGCCATGACCACCCGCATGGACCCGGCCCGCGATACCGTGATGATCGAAAACACGCCCATTGATTATCTGGATTTCGCCTCTCCGGTGGCCGGCCTTGGTTCCAAAATGGGAATGGATGCCACGAACAAGTGGGCAGGCGAAACCACCCGCGAGTGGGGCCGCGCCATCGCCATGGATCCCGCTGTAAAAACCCGGGTGGATGAAATGTGGTCCTCACTGGGCATCGACACCCCGGAATAATCCTAGAATGGGCGCCGGCTCACAGAGCAGGGTGGCGCCCAAATTCCAGCGTGGTACGATCGTACGAAAAATACAACAAGGTCGCCCATGCCTGTTTTTTCGTCACTGAACCGCCGTGCTTTTTTGAAATCCCTGGCCGCCACTGGCGCTCTAGGCTCAATGAGCCCTAGCCAACTGCTCGCCGACACGAGCAAAGCCGCCACCTGGCAAAATTGGTCAGGGAATCAGCAAGCCAAGCCCAGCCAGTTACTGTTCCCCCGTAACCAGGACGAACTTCGCGATGCGGTTACGTCTGGCACCGGTACCCTGCGCGCCTTTGGTGGCAGCCACTCATTCAGTGCGGTGGCCCCCTCTAACGACACCATGATTTCGCTTGAAGCCATGGGGGGACTACGCCACCAAAATGAAGACCTGTTTACCTGGGGCGGCGGCACCCGGCTGGCCATAGCCAGCGCCCAGGCCCATAGCCTGGGCTACAGTTTCAGCAATGAACCGGACATTAATTTGCAGTCCCTTGCCGGGGCCATTGCCACCAGCACTCACGGAACCGGTACCGGCCTTACCAGCATATCCGGGCAAGTGGATGCTATTCGCCTGATGTTGCCTAGTGGCGAACTACTGGAATTAAACGCCGATGGCGGGGATCACTTCCTTGCCGCCTGCTGTAACGTCGGCGCACTGGGTATTGTCTCAGACATCACTTTGCGCCATCAGCCAACCTATCGACTCAAGGAGCGAACCTGGACTCTGCCCCTTCGTGACGCCATGGATTATGTGCAGAAGGAGAAAGACAACTACCGCCATATTGAAATTTTCCCCTTCCCGCTCGGCAAGCAGGCCATCGTCAAAACATTGGAAATCACCGACGACCCGAAGAATGGCCCGCCACGCCAGAATGAAAATGACATCCTGGAAATGGCCTGCAAACTGGCCATGCATGCCGGCTGGCTGACCCCAACCCTGCAAACGCTCGCCACGAAATTTGTCGAAGAAGCCACCTTCACCGGGCCGTCGCACAAGGTGTTTGCCAACCATCGCACCGTACGTTTCAACGAGATGGAATACAGCGTGCCTGCTGAAGACGGCATGGCTTGCCTGGAAGAAGTGTGCGACGCCATTCGTCAGCATGACATCAATGTTTTCTTTCCCATTGAATTTCGCTATGTGGCCGCCGACAACAACCTGCTATCCATGTTCTATCAGCAACCCAGCGCCAGCCTGTCTATACACCAATACTACGAACAGGACTATCAGCCCCTCTTCGGTGTGGTTGAACCTATTCTGCGCCGCTACGCCGGACGCCCCCACTGGGGCAAAATTCACAGCCAGGAACGCGAAGAATTGACGGAGTTGTACCCCGCTTTTGAGCGCTTTCAAGCGGTACGTCGTGAGCTGGACCCACAAGGACGCATGCTGAATGACCATCTCAAGACGCTGTTTACGTAGTGCGAGGTTTGCCTGCACCGTCTTCATTGATAGCAAAAGGGGGCGTTTATGAAACGCCGTGGACTTCTAATCGCGATGGCCACCCTGGCCGCCAGTGGCTGGCTGCTAAGGCCGAGCAATCAGGGCCAACCCCACGGCGATTACTTTCAAACCATCAACGACTACCTGCGTCGCGCCGGACCGGGCCGCCCCTTGATGCTCATCGATCGCCAACGACTGGCCGCCAACTGCAAGACACTGATGAGCATGATGCCCCGCCACTGCCAGCTTCGTATCGTGGCCAAATCCCTACCCAGCGTCCCCCTTATTCAGGAAGTAATGACCCACACTGGCAGCCGGCGGATAATGGTATTCCATCAACCTTTTATGAACGCTCTGGCCGATGCCGACCCTGGCTGTGACATGCTACTGGGTAAACCCATGCCGATTCGGGCAGCACGACGTTTCTATTCTGAGTTGAGCCACAATGAACAGAGCCATCCCAGCCCGTTCAAACCGGACCAACAACTGCAGTGGCTGATTGATTCCTCCACTCGTCTAGAGCAATACCTGAGCCTTGCCCGCGAGCAGCAACGACGTCTCAACATCAACATTGAAATCGATGTGGGCCTGCACCGGGGCGGGCTTACCGACCCCCAGCAACTGGACGCCATGATCGCGCTGATTGAGGCCCACCCCGAACAGCTACGCTTTAGTGGCTTCATGGGCTACGACGCTCACGTGGGTAGACTACCCGGTTTTGTACAGAGCGCAGAAGAAGGCCACCGGGAAACGGAGGCCCTCTACCAGCAGTATATCCACAGGTTGTACCAACTGAATCCGGCCTATCGAAAACAAGACCTGTGCTTTAACGGTGCCGGCAGCCCAACGCTAGCGCTCTATGACGACAGCACCGTGGTCAACGAACTCAGTGCCGGCTCCTGCCTAGTCAAAGCCAGCGACTTCGATCTGCCACTACTGCAACGCTTCCAACCCGCGGCCTTTATTGCCGCCCCGGTGATCAAGCAACTGAATGGCCTCGCCCTGCCCGGCCCACTACCACTGGGCGAACTCTGGCAAAGCTGGGACACCAATCGCCGGCAAAGCTATTTTATTTACGGGGGTTACTGGAAAGCCGAGCCGATCTCTCCGCCTAGCATCCAGGCCAACCCGCTATATGGCGCCAGCAGTAACCAGATGATGTACAACGCCAGCAAAGACACCGCACTACAGGTCGACGATCAATTATTCCTCCGCCCCACACAAAGCGAATTTGTATTGCTGCAATTCGGAGACTTGGCGGTATGGGAAAACGGCGCCGTTAGCGACTGGTGGCCCCCGCTTCCCCAAGCCAACGGGGCCTGATGGCCAGGCCGGTCTCCATACTGCAAAGTGAACAAGAACAGCTGAAGGGCAAGACCGTCCACGGCGTGCTGCCTCCTTATGATCCTCCCCCACCCCTGTGTGACAGCTTATCCCCCCCCCACCCATAGCATGCTTTAACTGAACTTTTACAAACACCGGGAACGATCCCCCCTTATCCGCCACTAACTTAGTGAGACATCTACCAAGGAGGATGATTCATGAAGAAATTGATTCTTGCATCAATACTATTGGGTGCTACCGCCACCGTTACCGCTGGCGAGACCATTACCACTGACAGCGCAGCGATCACTCAGGGCATCAAGGAAGGTACTGAGGTGCGCATGGAAGGTGAAGTAGTTCAGGCACTCGGTGATGAGCGTTATTTGCTGCGCGACATCAAAGGCCAAGTCGAGATCGAGTTAGATGAAGATCTCACTGCAGAACGTCCGCTGAAAGCCGGCACCCGACTTTCCTTTACCGGCGAAGTGGACCATGACGATGGCCGTAGCATCGTAAAGATAAACAAGGTTCATTCTGTAAAAGGTGCGCCTGACAGCGCCCCAAACGCAACGATCAGTAATTAATCCCTGATCCACTGCTCCAACCTTACTAACGGCGGCCTACGGGTCGCCGTTTCTATTTTCTCACCCCTTCATTTCGCACCAGCCCACCTTCCAGCGTCTTTGCCCGCCAAGCATTCATTCTTGTGTCATAAGGCGCATATTGACCGTTACACTGGCCACTGATACATTCCCAACTTGACGTCGTCTAGATACGGCCCCGTCCTGTTTTGGGAGCCCATATGACCACCACCGTTCACAGCCAAGGCGCTTAGAATGCCTACACTATCGGCGATGACGGAAAATGGGGAATGCAGCTGTATCGAGCTAACGCTGGGCACAAGCGAATCAATCCAAAAAACACGAAGCAGGCTGGCCGGTACAATTGGTCGTGCCTACCCACGGTAATTATGTCGGTACACAGTTATACACTCTCACGGAGACCGGACATCATGAACAACGCTGTTCGCCATCAAATTAAAGCTCGGCGGGTGCAATTCGATTTTGACGATACACCACTGCATTGGCTGCGCGATGACCCGTTCTCTACTCATATCATCAACGGTATTCACTTGTTACTACCGGAAGGTGAGCTGTGGTTCTGCCGAGTTTATAACCAGGCGCTTCCTTTAATTAAAGACGATCAACTTCGAGCAGATGTAGAAGGCTTTATTCGTCAGGAAGCCGTGCACTCGCGTGCCCACAGCAAAGCGCAGATGTATCTTGAGCGTCATGGCTTACGTGTGGCGCCCTTCCTGAATAAAGTGGAATGGTTGTTTGGAACTGTAATCCCCCCGAAAATTAATCGAGGTTTTGAGTAGAGACT